>JAANMY010001384.1_pt1 | contig 27845 bp, 23 predicted proteins | sample 7279691 | NCBI WGS metagenome assembly JAANMY01 (sample SAMN14094543, study PRJNA606508) | bioreactor metagenome | isolation source: A lab-scale SPAN reactor treating ammonium-rich wastewater day 388 | place: Ireland: Galway | collected 2018-02-07
TGCTGTTCGGCACCGCCCGCAACGGCATTGTCCGCTATTACCAGGGCGACTGGCAGCGCGTGGGTGGCGAAGCCGCGCGCATGCTGGCGGCGTCGGCCCTGTGGCGCGGACGCGACGGCGCGCTGTGGTTCGCATCCGGCAGGCGACTGCTGCGGCTGGACGGCCATGGCCTGCAGGACGCCGGCAGGATGGCGGGCCTGCCGGCCGGCGAAGTGCTTGCGCTGGCGGAAGACAAGGACGGTGCGCTGCTGGTGGCGGGCGAAGCCGGGCTGCATCGCATCACGCAGGGCCGCGCACAGCGCTGGGGCGCGGACTGGGTGGCGCCCGGCGCGGCAACCGCACTGCTCGCCGATGGCCGTGGCGGCTGGCTGGCCGCGCATGATGGCGGCGTGCGCTGGCGGCATGCCGATGGCCGCATCGAACGCATCGATGTGGGCCGGCGGGTCAGCGCGATGGTGCTGGACGAACGCGGTGTGCTGTGGATGAACCTGTCCGACGGCCAGCTGCTGCGCCGCGACGCCGACGGCAGCCAGTCGCCGATGGGGATTCCCGGCACGGTCAACAAGGCATTGCTGCTCGACCGTGAGGGGCTGGTCTGGGTGGGCAGCAGCGATGGCCTGTACCGGGTCGCCGATGGCCAGGCCAGCGGCCTGACCCGGCGGGATGGGCTGGCCAGCGATTACGTCCGCAGCGTGCTGCAGGATGAGCAGGGTGCCTACTGGATCGGCCATGCCGATGGCCTGTCGCGCTGGTCGCAAGGGCGGATGCAGACCATCCGGCTGGGCGAGGGCGCCGGGGCGCATGACACCTCGGTGCTGTCGCTGGCCCAGCGCGATGGCAAGCTGTGGGTGGGCACCTACGACCTCGGCGTGCTGCAGCTGGATGCGCAGGGGCGGGTGCTGCAGCGCCTGCGTCTGGGTAGCGGCACCCAGCCGGTGGTCCGCGCACTGCTGCCGGAACCCGATGGCAGCCTCTGGATCGGCGGCAACCACGGGCTGGTCCACTGGCGCGACGGCCGGGCGCATCCCTATCTGGGTGGCGCGGGCCAGCCGGACCTCGTCGTGCAGGCGCTGTACCGTGACCCAAACGGCCCACTCTGGATCGGTACCAACAACGGTATGGCCATGCTCGATGCAGGCGGCCGGTTGCGCCGCTGGGAGCCGGAACACGACGTGCCCGCGCAGTACTTCTTCGACTTCCTGCGCGATGGCCGCGGCGATTTGTGGATCGCCAGCGACCGCGGTCTGCTGCGCATGCGCGATGGCCGCTTCACGGTCTACGACCATGCGCGCGGATTGCCGCGCGACAAGCTGTTCCGGATCATCGATGACGGCGTGGGCAGCCTGTGGCTGTCCAGTAACACGGGCGTGTTCCGGGTAGCGCGGCGCGAGCTGGATGAAATCGATGCCGGCACCCGCACCCAGCTGGCCGTGCACGTGCTGGACCGCAGCGACGGCATGCCCGGCAGCCAGAGCAATGGCGCCAGCCAGCCCGCCGGCTGGTTGACGCGGGAGGGCCGGCTGCTGTTCCCCACCTCGGCCGGGCTGGCGGTGATCGAGCCGCGCGCGCTGGTGACCGGACGCGTCGGCGCGCCGCCGGTGGCATTCGAGCGGATCATCGTGGACGGGCAGGCGCAGCCGCTGCGGCCGCTGCTCACCCTGCAGCCACGCGCCAACCGGCTGGCAATCGGCTATGCCGGGATGAGTTTCCGCGCGCTCGACAAACTGCGTTACCGCTATCGCCTGCACGGCTATGACCAGGATTGGGTGAGCGCGAGCGCCGACAGCGAGGCTGTGTATACCCGGCTGCCGCCGGGCAGCTACCAGCTGGAAGTGCAGGCGATGGCGATGCCGGTGGATTGGTCCCGCAGCGAACGCATCGGCAGCGCGCGCATGGACATCACCGTGGTGCCCGCGCTGTGGCAGCGGCCGTGGGTGCGCGCACTGCTGGCGCTGGGAGTGGTGGCCGTGGTCGCGCTGCTGGGCTGGTGGCGCACCGCCAGTCTGCGCCGGCGCCAGCGGCAGCTGAACCGGGTGATCGCCGAGCGCACCGAGGAACTCAGCGAGAAGAACCGCCAGCTGGAGGTAGCCGGCTATCGGCTGCAGCACTTGGCCACCCATGACGGCTTGACCGGGCTGCCCAATCGCCGCGCCGGCGACGCCCAGCTGGTCGGCGCGGTGGCACAGGCACGGGCAGAAGCCAGGCCGCTCAGCGTCGCCCTGATCGACATCGACCACTTCAAACAGATCAACGACCGGTATGGCCATGCAGCAGGTGATGCGGTGCTGCAGGCGGTCGGTGGCGTGCTGGCGGAATTCGTCGCGGAGTGGGGCCTGTTCGCGGCGCGTTTCGGCGGCGAGGAGTTCATGGTCTGCATGGAAGAGCTGCCGCTGGTGGACGGCGCAACGCGGATGCGCGAGCTGCTGGAGCGTATCCGGACGCTGTCGGTGACCACCGAGGAGGGCGCGGAGCTGCACTGCACGTTCAGCGCCGGCGTGGCCGAACTGGTGCCCGGACAGACCCCGCATGCGCTGCTGGCGCTGGCCGATGACCGCCTGCTGCAGGCCAAGCAGCAGGGTCGCAACCGCATCGTCGCCGGCTAGGCGTTCGCCGCCCGGTCGCGGCCGCCATCCAGCAGGGCGATGAAGGCCTGCGTGGCGCGCGATGGCGTGCGCCCGGCGTGGGTGACGCAGCCCAGCTGGCGCGACAGCTTCAGGCCGCTGACCGGCAGGACGCGCAGGCTGCGGTCCAGCATGGTCCGCGGCAGCACGCCCCAGGCCAACCCCACCGAGGCGAGCATCTTCAGTGTCTCCATGTAGTTGCTGGTCATCCGCAGACGCAGCGGCAGGCCGCGGCGGCCGAAGGCGTCCGCGACGATGCGATGGGTGAAGGTGTGCGTTTCCGGCAGCACCGCCGGATGCGCCGACAGTTCAGCGAGTGTGGGGCGGGCCCGGTGCGCCAGCGGGTGGTTGGGCGCGGCGACGAAACACAGCGGATCCTCCCACAGCGGTGCAGCCCGCAGCGGCGACGTGGCGGGCCCGAGGGTGGTGAGGGCCACGTCGATCCGGCCCAGCAGCACCTCGTTCCAGGCCTGCTCGGAATCGAGGAAGCGGATATCCAGATCCACCTGCGGATACCTGGCCACGAACCGACGCAGCAGCGGCGGCAGGCGGTGCAGGCCGATGTGGTGGCTGGTGGCCAGGCGCAGGGCGCCGCCCACGCCCTCGCCCACCTCGCGCAGCGCGCGGCGCGCTTCACCGGCCTCGTCCAGCAGCCGCTGCGCGCGCGGCAACAGGGTTCGGCCGGCCTCGGTCAGCACCACCTGTCGGCCCAACCGGTCGAACAGGCGCGTTTCCAGCGAGGCTTCCAGCTGGGCGATGCGCTTGCTGACCGCGGGCTGGGTGAGGTGCAGCCGTTCCGCTGCGAGGGAAAAGCCCCCGTGTTCGGCCACCGCGACGAAAGCGGCAAGCCCGGGCAGGTCCATATGCATTCCTTGAAGGAATCGAATGGATGAAAAATATCCATTTGAGTCATCGAAGGAAAGCCGGCAATCTGGCCATGGACACGCCCCGGGACGCGACGATGGCCGGCAAGACCTTGTACGACAAGCTGTGGGAGATGCACGAGGCCAGCCGCCGCGACGACGGTTCCTCGCTGCTCTACATCGACCGCCACATCCTCCACGAGGTGACCTCGCCGCAGGCGTTCGAGGGCCTGCGGCTGGCGGGCCGAAAGCCGTGGCGGGTCGGCGCCAACCTCGCCACGCCCGACCACAACGTGCCGACCACCCGGATCGAGCGTGCCGGCGGGCTGGCCGCCATCGCCGACGAGACCTCGCGCATCCAGGTGCGCACGCTGGACGAGAACTGCGCGGACTTCGGCATCCTCGAGTTCCCGATGGACGACCCGCGCCAGGGCATCGTCCACGTGGTCGGTCCGGAGCAGGGCGCCACGCTGCCGGGCATGACCGTGGTCTGCGGCGATTCGCACACCTCCACGCACGGTGCGTTCGGCGCGCTGGCGCATGGCATCGGCACCTCGGAGGTCGAGCACGTGCTGGCCACGCAATGCCTGGTCGCGCAGAAGATGAAGAACATGCGCGTGCGCGTCGAAGGCGAACTGCCGCCGGGCGTGACCGCCAAGGACATCGTGCTGGCGGTCATCGGCCGCATCGGCACCGCCGGCGGCACCGGCCATGCGCTGGAATTCGCCGGCAGCGCGATCCGCGCGCTGTCGATGGAAGGCCGCATGACCGTCTGCAACATGGCGATCGAGGCGGGCGCGCGGGTCGGCATGGTGGCGGTGGACGACACCACCATCGACTACGTGCGCGGTCGCCCGTTCGCGCCGGCTGGCGAGCAGTGGGATGCGGCGGTGGCGCTGTGGCGCACGCTGGTTTCCGACGCCGATGCGCATTTCGACGTCGACATCGAACTGCGCGCGGAAGACATCCGCCCGCAGGTGAGCTGGGGCACTTCACCGGAAATGGTACTGGCGGTGGACGGCAGCGTGCCCGATCCCGCGCGCGAGACCGACCCGGTGAAAGAGGATTCCATTACGCGCGCCCTCAAGTACATGGGCCTGCGCGCCAACCAGCCGATCACCGACATCCGGCTGGATCGCGTCTTCATCGGCTCCTGCACCAATGCGCGCATCGAGGACCTGCGCGCGGCGGCGGCGGTGGCGAAGGGCCGCAAGGTGGCGGCGACGGTGAAGCAGGCGCTGGTGGTGCCGGGCTCCGGGCTGGTCAAGGCGCAGGCCGAGCGCGAGGGGCTGGATCGCATCTTCCTCGACGCCGGCTTCGAGTGGCGCGAGCCCGGCTGTTCGATGTGCCTGGCCATGAACCCCGACCGGCTGGAGAGTGCGGAACACTGCGCCTCCACGTCCAACCGCAATTTCGAGGGCCGGCAGGGCGCGGGCGGCCGCACCCATCTGGTCAGCCCGGCGATGGCCGCCGCCGCGGCGATTGCCGGGCACTTCATCGACGTGCGGGAGCTGCAATGAATCCGTTCACCAAGCACACGGGCGTGGCGGTGCCGCTGGACCGCGCCAACGTCGACACCGACCAGATCATCCCCAAGCAGTTCCTGAAATCCATCCGCCGCAGCGGCTTCGGCCCCAACCTGTTCGACGAATGGCGCTACCTCGACGTCGGCCAGCCGGGGCAGGACTATTCGACGCGGCCGCTGGATCCCGGCTTCGTGCTCAACCAGCCGCGCTACGCCGGCGCCAGCGTGCTGCTGGCGCGCGCCAACTTCGGCTGCGGTTCCAGCCGCGAGCACGCGCCGTGGGCGCTAGCCGAATACGGCATCCGCGCGATCATCGCGCCCAGCTTCGCCGACATCTTCTTCAACAACAGCTTCAAGAACGGGCTGCTGCCGATCGTGCTGGAGGACGAAGAAGTGGATGCGCTGTTCGCGCAGTGCGAAGCGACGGAAGGCTATGCGCTGGCCATCGACCTGCAGGCGCAGGCGGTGACGCGGCCGGATGGGACGCAGCACCACTTCGCCGTCGACGCCTTCCGCAAGCACCGCCTGCTGCACGGGCTGGACGACATCGGCCTGACCCTGCGGCAGGCCGACGCCATCCGCGCCTTCGAGGCGCGCCATCGCGCGGCGCAACCGTGGGTGTTCGCGCGCGGCTGAGCGCGGCTATTCCAGGCGCAGCCGCGCCGTGACCGGGAAGTGGTCGGACGGGTAGCGCTGGCCGTCGGAGTCGGTCAGCACTGCGTAGTCGAGCACGCGGATGCGCGGGCCGACGAAGATGTAATCGATGCGCGGGCCGGGCGGTTGCCCCATCGCGAACCCGTTGAAGGTGCCCTCGGGGCCGTATGGCGGCGCTTCCGAGCGCAGGCGCGCATCGCCCATCACCGCCTGCATGCGGCGGATCTGCTCGGTCTCCGGGCTGGAGTTGAAGTCGCCCAGCGCGACCAGCGCATCGCCCGGGTCGCGCCCGGCCAGCCAGCGCAGCAGCAGCGCCGCCGATTCGCGGCGGGCCACTTCGCCCTCGTGGTCGAAGTGTACCGACACCACGGTGAGGGCCTTGCCGCTGGCCTTGTCGCGCAGGCGCGCCCAGCTTGCCAGCCGGTTGCAGCAGCGCGCGTCCCAGCCTTTCGACGGGACCTCCGGGGTCTGGCTGAACCAGAAGTCGCCGTGCGCCAGCAGCTCGAAGCGGTCGCGGCGGTAGAAGATCGCCGAGTGCTCCCCGGCCTGCTTGCCGTCGTCGCGGCCCACGCCGACGCGGGCGTACCCCGCCAGTGCGTCGAGGTCGGCAAGCTGCCCCGGCAGCGCTTCCTGGGTGCCGAACAAGTCGAACCCATGGCGTTGGACCAGCGCCTTCACCGCCTCGCGCCGATGTGGCCAGGCGTTGGCGCCGTCGCTGGCCACGTCGAGCCGCAGGTTGTAGGTGGCGATGTGCAGGCTGCCGCTTTCGCCGGCCCCGGCCAGGCTGGTGGCCAGCAGTAGCAGGAGGAATGCAAGCGCGCGGCGCAGTGCACGCTGCGCAGCAGGGAGGCGCATGGGGGAGGTCGGCATGGAGGTGTCCGGAAGCGGCAGTGCCTCCATTGGACAGCAAGGCAGCGCCAACGTGTACTCCGTTCGCATGTGTGGCTCAGTCGCGCAGTTCCATCACGTGGCAAGGCAGCTCCAGCTGTTCCAGCACCGTGGCGGTGGCGGCGCGGGTGCCAACGGCGCGCGCGCGGTCACTGGCCAAGTCGGCGGTGAACGCGCCACCTTCGAGCGCGCGCGATACCGCCAGCTCCACGCACTGCGCCTCGCCTTCCAGCCCCAGCGCATGGCGCAGCAGCATCGCCGCGCTGAGGATCGCGGCATAGGGATTGGCGATGCCCTTGCCGGCGATGTCCGGCGCACTGCCGTGGATCGGCTCGAAGATCCCGCCGCTGCCTTCGCCCAGGGAGGCGGACGGCAGCAGGCCCAGCGAGCCGGCCAGCATCGAGGCTTCGTCGGTGAGGATGTCGCCGAACATGTTCTCGGTCACGATCACGTCGAATGATCGCGGCCGCGCCAGCAGGTGCATTGCCATGGAATCCACCAGCTGGTGTTCCAGCTGCACGTCCGGGAACTCCTCGCGCACGACGCGCGTCGCCACCTCGCGCCACAGCCGCGAGGTTTCCAGCACGTTGGCCTTGTCCACTGAAGTCAGCCTGCCGCTGCGCGCGCGCGCCAGCCGGGCGGCGTGGCGCACCACGCGCTCGATCTCGGCGACGCTGTAGCGGCACAGGTCGGATGCGTCGCTGTCACTGCGGACCTTGTCGCCGAAATAGATGCCGCCGGTCAGCTCGCGCACCACGATCAGGTCCACGCCCTGCAGTAGGTGGGGCTTGATCGGCGAGGCGCCCAGCGTGGCCGCGTGCGGCTTGACCGGGCGCAGGTTGGCGTACAGGCCCAGCGCCTTGCGAATCGCCAGCAACCCCTGTTCCGGGCGCACCTTGGCGCTGGGGTCGGACCACTTCGGTCCGCCGACCGCGCCCAGCAGGATGGCGTCGGCGGATCGGGCCGCCGCCAGCGTGGCATCCGGCAGCGCGCTGCCGCTGGCGTCGATGGCGGCGCCGCCAATCAGGTGTTCGCTGAAGTCGAAGTCGTGGCCATAGCGCGCGGCCACCGCGCGCAGGACGGCAACGGCGGCGGCGGTGACTTCGGGGCCGATGCCGTCACCCGGCAGTACGACGATGTTGGCGTGCATGTGTGCGGTTCCTTGGGGGGAGTAGGGTCAGGCGGGGATCGCCACGGGTTGCGTGGCCTGCGTGCGCAGCACGCGGTTGGCGACGTCCAGCCAGGCGATCGCGCTGGCTTCCAGCACGTCGCGGCTGGTGCCCTGGCCGGTGAGCGTCTCGCCGTCGATGCGCGTGCTCAGGTTGGCTTCGCCGCGGGCGTCGCGGCCGATGCCCATGCTGTGCACTTCGTAGCTCTCCAGTGCGAAGTCGACGCCCGTGGCCTGCGCCAGCGCGGCGAACAATGCTGCGATGGGGCCGTCGCCCCGTGCGTCCTGGCGCACCTGGTGACCTTCGGGATCCGACAGCTCCACCCGCGCGCGGGTGTGCTGGCCCTCGTCGGTCAGGTGCATGGCGGCCACCCGCCATCCGGGTCCGAAGCGTTCGCCTTCGACCAGCCGCAGCAGGTCGGCATCACCGATCACGTGCTGGGTCTGGGTCAGCGCCTTGGCGTCGGCGATCACCCGGTCCAGCTGCACATCGTCCAGCACATGGCCCAGCGCGCGCAGGCGGTCGGCCACCGCCGCGCGCCCGCTGTGGCGGCCCAGCACCAGCTGTGAATCCGGCCAGCCCACGTCCTGCGGACGCATGATCTCGTAGGTATCGCGGTTCTTCAGCATGCCGTGCTGGTGGATGCCGGACTCGTGCGCGAACGCGTTCAGGCCGACGACGGCCTTGTTGCGCTGGACCTGGATGCCGGTGATCCGCGACAGCAGGCGCGAGGTGTCCAGCAGCTTGGGAGTGTCGATGCGGGTGTCCACGCCGTACCAGCCGCCGCGCACCTTCATCGCCATCACCAGTTCTTCCAGCGCGGCGTTGCCGGCACGCTCGCCGATGCCGTTGATGGTGCATTCCACCTGCCGCGCGCCGCCCTCGATGGCGGCCAGCGAGTTGGCCACGGCCAGGCCCAGGTCGTTGTGGCAGTGCGCGCTGAACACGACGCCGTTGGCGCCCTTCACGTTGGTGCGCAGGAAACGGAACAGCTCGCGGATTTCCTCCGGCGTGGCGTAACCCACGGTGTCCGGCACGTTGACGGTGCGCGCGCCGGCGGCGATCGCCGCTTCGAACACCTCGACCAGGAAGTCGCGCTCGGTGCGGAAGGCGTCCTCGGCGGAAAACTCCACGTCGTCCACGTGCCGACGCGCCAGCTCGACGCCCATGACCGCGCGTTCGATCACCTGCTGCTTCGACATCGACAGCTTGTGTTCGCGGTGCAGCGGGCTGGTGGAAATGAACACGTGGATGCGCGGTGCGGCGGCGGCATCCAGCGCGCGTGCGCAGGCTTCGATGTCGCCGGCGTGGCAGCGTGCCAGCCCGGCGATGGCGGCGCCGCGCACATCGCGTGCGATGGCCTGCACGGCGCCGAAGTCGGCCGGCGAGCTGTTGGGGAAGCCGGCCTCGATCACGTCCACGCCGAGATCGGCCAGTGCGTGGGCGAAGGCGATCTTCTGCGGGCTGCTCATGGTGAAGCCCGGTGACTGTTCGCCATCGCGCAGGGTGGTGTCGAAAACGACGACACGGTCGGGAGCTACGTGGTCACGGGTGGCGGCGGCGTTGGTGCTTGCGTTCATGCGTAGCTGGTCTCGGGTGCGGGTGTTGTGCGCGCGGCGCGCGGCACGGGAATGGCGATGGACGGGAGCGGGCCGGCAGCACGCGGGGGCGTGGAGGCTGCCGGCGGCGTAAGTCGCTCCTGCCTGCGTTGCCGCGGTTTGCGCGGCGGGCGCGGACGCACGTCCTGCAGCAGCCCCGCTAGCACCGAAGCATCGAGATTGCCGCCGGAAACCACCACGCACTTGCGCTTGGCGGCGACGCGCTTGCCCGCGGCCAGCGCCAGCGCGCCCGCGCCCTCGGCGATCAGGTGTTCCTCCAGTGCCAGCCGCACCAGCGTCTCGCGCAGCTCGGCCTCGCGCACGATGACCACGTCGTCCAGCAGCTCCGCCAGCACGCGGCGGGTCAGCGCACCCGGGATCTTCACCTTCACGCCGTCGGCCAACGTGGCCACCGGCTCGATGATCCGGTTGTCGCCGCGCAGCGCGCGCGCCATCGCATCGACGCCTTCCACCTGCGCGCCGATCACCCGCACGCCCTGAGTTTTCAGCGCCAGCGCAACGCCAGCTGCCAGCCCGCCGCCTCCGATCGGCACGATCACCACGTCCGGCGACAGCGCGCTGGCGATTTCCAGGCCCACGGTGCCCTGCCCGGCGATCACGTCGGGGTCGTCGAAGGCGGACAGCAGCCGGTAGCCATGCTGCGCGGCCAGCTCGGCGGCGAAGGCCCTGGCTTCGTCGTAACTGTCGCCGTGCAGGCGCACCGTGGCGCCCCAGTGGGCGACGCCGGCGATCTTGGTGGCCGGCGCGGTTTTGGGCATCACCGTGATCGCCTGCATGCCCAGACGGTAGGCGGCCCAGGCCAGGCCCTGCGCGTGGTTGCCGGCGGAGGCGGCGATGGTGGGCCGCATGTCTCCGCGCTCGCGCGCCGCCAGCAGCGCGTTCATGGCGCCGCGGACCTTGTACGAGCCGGTGCGCTGCAGGTTTTCCAGCTTCAGCCAGCAGCCGGAGCGCTCGGCGTAGTGCAGCGGCGTCGGCCCGAGGTACCGGCGCAGCCGCGCCTGCGCGGCCAGCACGTCGCTGGCGGTGGGTGCGCAAGGCGTGGCCGCATCCGCGTTCATGCCTCGCGTACGTCCACTGCCAGGCAGTCGTACAGCCCCGCCAGTTGGTGCCGCAGGCCGTCCGGTTCGCGGCTGCCTTCCACGGTCATGCGCAGGTGCCAGCGGTCGCCGTCGTCCTGGGTTTCGCCGTCAACGCTGACGGGCTGGAAGCCGCGGCGTTCCGCAGTGCCCAGCACGCGGACCAGTGCGCCCTCGGCGCGACGCAGGGTGAGATCAAGCTGGTAGCGCATGGGGCATCTCCGTGGCGGTTCGGGCGGGCGCGACGACCGCGTCGTCGACGGCGGGATCGAGCATCTGCGCGTTGTTGCGGTTGGGCGGGACCAGGGGCCAGACATTGGCGGCGGTGTCGATGGCCACGTGCAGCAAGGCCGGGCCTTCGGCATCCAGCAGCGCCTGCAGCGCGGCATCGACGCCATCGGCGCGGTCCACGTGCAGGGCGGTGATGCCGAAGGCGGCGGCGACCGCGGCGAAGTCCGGGTTGTCGGACAGGTCGATCTCCGAATAGCGCCGGTCGAAGAACAGCTCCTGCCATTGCCGGACCATGCCCAGCGCCTGGTTGTCCAGCAGCACGATCTTCACCGGCGAGCGGTAGCGCTTCAGCGTCGCCAGTTCCTGGATGTTCATCATGATCGATCCGTCGCCGCTCACGCAGACCACGCGCGCATCGGGATTGGCCTCCTGCGCCCCCAGCGCCGCCGGCAGGCCGAAGCCCATCGCGCCGAGGCCGCCGGAGGTCAGGTGCTTGCGCGGATGGTCCAGGCGCCAGTGCTGCGCCACCCACATCTGGTGCTGGCCGACGTCGCAGGCCACGGTGGCATCCGGCGCCAGCTCCGACAGCCGCTTCAGCAGCGCGGGCGCGTACACGCCGCTGCCCGGCGCGTCATAGCGCGGAGCGAACTGCTGCGCGCGTTGCTTGCACTGCGCGCGCCAGGCCTTGCGCGCGGCGCCGTGGCGGCCGTGCAGATGGGCCGCGCAGGGGAGGGTCAGCTTGGTCAGCGTGGTGACGATGTCGCCGCGCACGCCAGCATCGGCGTGGCGCAGCTTGCCTATCTCGCAGGCGTCGATGTCCATGTGCACCACGCGTGCATGCGGCGCGAATTCGGCCAGCTTGCCGGTGGCGCGATCGTCGAAGCGCGCGCCCACCACCACCAGCAGGTCGGCTTCCTGCACCGCCAGGTTGGCGGCGCGGCTGCCGTGCATGCCCAGCATGCCGAGGTTGAGCGGGTGCTGGGTCGGCAGTGCGCCGAGGCCCTTCAGGGTCAGCACGGCCGGGATCTGGGTCGCATCGACGAAGGTGCGGAACGCCTGCACGGCATCGCCCAGCACGATCCCGCCGCCGCCGTACAGTACCGGCCGCTGCGCCTGCGCGATCAGCGCCAGCGCTTCGTGCAGGGAGGCGTCCTTGGGCGCTTCCGGTACGTCGGTACCCGACGACACATGCGGCGGCAGGTGCGCGGCATCGGCGACCTGCACGTCCTTCGGCAGGTCGATCAGCACCGGGCCGGGGCGACCGCTGCGCGCCAGCCGGAACGCTTCGCCCACCATCGCCGGCAGGTCCTCGACGCAGCGGGCGATGAAGCTGTGCTTCACCATCGGCATCGTCATCCCGAACACGTCCAGCTCCTGGAACGCGTCCGTGCCCATCAGGTGGGTGGGCACCTGGCCAGTGATGACCACCATCGGCACCGAATCCAGCATCGCATCCGCGATCCCGGTGACCAGGTTAGAGGCGCCGGGGCCGGAGGTGGCCACGCATACGCCGACGCGCCCGCTGGCCCGCGCATACCCGTTCGCCGCGAACGCCGCACCCTGCTCGTGGCGGGGCAGCACGTGGCGCAGCTGCGGGGTGTCGTGCAGGGCATCGTAGAACGGCATGATCGCGCCGCCCGGATAGCCGAACAGCGTGTCCACGCCTTCGGCCACCAGCGCCTGCGCCAGCCAGCGGGCGCCGTTCATCACGCGGCCTCGGCTTGCTTGGCGGGCGCCTGCGGCGCGTTGGCCAGCCACGGCATGTTGGCCCGCAGCTTCCTGCCGGTGGCCTCGATCGGATGCTCCAGGTCGGCCTGCTTCAGCGCCTTGTAGTTGGCATTGCCGGCGGCGTATTCGGCGATCCACTGGCGGGCGAAGGTGCCGTCCTGGATTTCCGCCAGCACCTTCTTCATCTGCGCGCGGGTATTGGCGTCCACCACGTAGTCGCCGCGGGTCAGCGCGCCGTACTGCGCGGTCTCGCTGATGAACTCGTGCATGCGGGTGATGCCGCCTTCGTAGAACAGGTCGACGATCAGCTTCAGTTCGTGCAGGCATTCGTAGTAGGCGACCTCGGGCTGGTAGCCGGCTTCGACCAGCGTTTCCCAACCCGCCTGCACCAGCCGCGTGGCGCCGCCGCACAGCACGGCCTGCTCGCCGAACAGATCGGTTTCGGTTTCCTCCTTGAAGGTGGTCTTGATGGCGTTCTGGCGCGCGCCGCCGATGCCGGCGCAGTAGGTCATCGCCAGTTGCTCGGCCTGGCCGCTGCGGTCCTGGTGTACCGCATACACGGACGGCACGCCGCGGCCGATCTCGTATTCGCGGCGCACCAGCGCGCCCGGACCCTTGGGTGCGACCAGCACCACGTCGAGGTCGTCGCGCGGGGTGATCTGGCCGTAGTGGACGTTGAAGCCGTGCGCGAACAGCAGGCATGCGCCCTGGTCCATGTTCGGCTCGATGACTTCGCCGTACAGCTGCGGCTGCACCATGTCAGGGGTGAGCACGGCGACGATCTGCGCGCCCTTCACCGCCTCGGCGGGAGTCTTGACGATGAAGCCGTCGGCCTTCGCCTTGAATTCGGTCGGGCCGCCGGGGCGCAGGCCGATGGTCACGTCGAAGCCGGAGTCGCGCAGGTTGAGAGCATGCGCGCGGCCCTGGCTGCCGTAGCCGATGATGGCGATGCGGGGTTTGCTGCTGGTCATTGCGAAGGTTCCTGTTGGGAGGTTTTTTCGGGGGCCAAAACGAAAAACCCCGCACCTTGCGGTGCGGGGTTTTGCGATTCGGGCGTTGATTTGTTGCTTTTCTTACACGCCGGATCGTCCCGCACCTGTGGGCGAGGTAATAAGTACGAGGACGAGGATGGACGCCGCCTGCGAGGCGGTCGTCGGAGTCGGCAGTGGCATGTGGCGCTGCAACATGGCTTCAGGTAAACATGATTCCGCAACGCCTGTCAACTGTCCCGCACATGCCGTTTTCGCATGAGGGAAAGTTGCAAACGAAACCGCGCAAATGCAGCAGGATCAAGGCCTGCAGCGATGCCCGCACCCCGCCACGGATCCCCACGATGCCCGACTACCGCTCCAGGACTTCCACCCACGGCCGCAACATGGCCGGTGCCCGCGCGCTGTGGCGCGCCACTGGCATGACCGATGCCGACTTCCACAAGCCGATCGTTGCCATCGCCAATTCCTTCACCCAGTTCGTGCCCGGCCACGTGCACCTGAAGGATCTCGGTCAACTGGTCGCGCGCGAAGTCGAGCTCGCAGGCGGCGTCGCCAAGGAGTTCAACACGATCGCCGTGGACGACGGCATCGCGATGGGGCACGACGGCATGCTGTATTCGCTGCCGTCGCGCGAGGTCATCGCCGATTCGGTGGAATACATGGTCAACGCGCACTGCGCCGACGCGCTGGTGTGCATCAGCAACTGCGACAAGATCACCCCCGGCATGCTGATGGCGGCGCTGCGCCTGAACATCCCCACGGTGTTCGTGTCCGGCGGGCCGATGGAGGCGGGCAAGACGAAGCTGGCGGAGCACAAGCTCGACCTGGTCGATGCGATGGTGATGGCGGCGGACCCCGGCGTCAGCGACGAGCAGGTGGCGGCGGTGGAGCGCAGCGCCTGCCCGACCTGCGGTTCGTGCAGCGGCATGTTCACCGCCAATTCGATGAACTGCCTGACCGAGGCGCTGGGCCTGTCGCTGCCGGGCAACGGCACCGTGCTGGCGACGCACGCCGACCGTGAAGCGCTGTTCAAGCGCGCTGGCCGTCTCATTGTCGAGTTGTGCCACCGCTGGTACGGCGGCGAGGACTCCAGCGCGCTGCCGCGCGGCATCGCCACCTTCGAGGCGTTCGAGAACGCGATGGCGCTGGACATCGCGATGGGCGGCTCCACCAACACCATCCTGCACCTGCTCGCCGCGGCGCAGGAAGCCGAAGTGCCTTTCGATCTGCGCGACATCGACCGGCTGTCGCGGCGCATCCCCCAGCTGTGCAAGGTGGCGCCTAACTCACCGAGGTACCACGTCGAGGACGTGCATCGCGCCGGCGGGATCATGGCGATCCTTGGTGAACTCGCACGCGGCGGACTGCTTCACACGGGCGTGCCGACCGTGCATGCGACATCGCTGGGCGAGGCGATCGCGCAGTGGGACATCGCGAGCAACGACGATGCGGCCGTCGCCGAGTTCTACCGGGCCGGCCCGGCCGGTATTCCCACCCAGACTGCTTTCAGCCAGTCCACCCGCTGGCCGACGCTGGATGCCGACCGCGCCGAAGGCTGCATCCGCGACGTCGCGCACGCCTATTCGCAGGAGGGTGGGCTGGCGGTGCTGTACGGCAACATCGCGGTCGATGGCTGCGTGGTGAAGACCGCCGGCGTGGACGAGTCCATCCACGTGTTCGAAGGCCGCGCGCGCGTCTACGAGAGCCAGGACGCGGCGGTGGCCGGCATCCTCGGCGACGAGGTGCAGGCCGGCGACGTGGTGGTGATCCGCTACGAAGGCCCGAAGGGCGGGCCGGGAATGCAGGAAATGCTGTATCCGACCAGCTATCTCAAATCGAAAGGCCTCGGAAAAGCCTGCGCGCTGCTCACCGACGGGCGTTTCTCCGGTGGCACCTCGGGCCTCTCGATCGGCCACGTCTCGCCGGAAGCGGCGGCGGGTGGGGCGATCGCGCTGGTGCAGGATGGCGATCGCATCCGCATCGATATTCCCGCCCGCGGCATCGAACTGCTTGTTCCGGACGAGGAGCTCGCCACCCGCCGCGCCTTGCAGGCCGCGCGGGGCTGGAAGCCTTCGTTGCCGCGGGCGCGCAAGGTCAGCGTGGCGCTGAAGGCCTATGCCCTGCTCGCCACCAGCGCCGACAAGGGCGCGGTGCGCGACAGGACGCTGCTGGACGGCGCCTGACGCCTGCGGTCAGAGCACCTTCGGCGGCTGCCCGCCGACGATCACCACGTCGGCCGGGCGGCGCGCGAACAGGCCCACCGCGACCACGCCGGGGATCTGGTTGAGCTCGCGCTCCATCGCCACCGGATCAGTGATGGCCAGGTTGTGCACGTCGAGGATGACGTTGCCGTTGTCGGTGGTGACGCCGTCGCGCCAGACCGGCTGGCCGCCGGTCATCCGCACGATCTCGCGCGCCACCAGGCTGCGCGCCATCGGGATCACTTCCACCGGCAGCGGGAACCGGCCCAGCACGTCCACCTGCTTGCTCGGGTCGACGATGCAGACGAACTTCGCGCTGGCTTCGGCGATGATCTTCTCGCGGGTAAGCGCGGCGCCGCCGCCCTTGATCAGGTGCTTGCGCGGGTCGCATTCGTCGGCGCCGTCGACATACAGCGACAGGGGCCCGGCGGCGTTGAGGTCGATCACCTCGATGCCGTGCGACTTCAACCGCGCGGTGCTCTGTTCGGAGCTGGACACCGTGCCCTTGATGCGGTCCTTCCACGCCGCCAGCGCGTCGATGAAGTAGGCGACGGTGGAGCCGGTGCCGACGCCGACGATCATGCCGTCCTCGACGTATTCGATGGCTTTTTCGGCGGCGAGTTTCTTGGCTTCGGACATGGCGGTTCCTGCAGGATGAGGGCGGCGGCGGGCGCGTGCGATGGCGCTATTCGAGGGAAAGCAGCAGCTTCCACTGCGCGGCGGTCACCGGAAACACCGACAGCCGGCTGCCCTTGGCGGTCAGCGCGAAGCCTTCGCCCAGTACGTCGGCGTGCTGCTTGATTTCTTCCAGCGGGATCAGCCGCTTGAGCTTGCGCTCGAAGGCGACGTCGACCAGGAACCAGCGCGGCGTTTCCGGGGAGGCCTTGGGGTCGTGGTAGTGCGACTTCGGGTCGAACTGGGTGCTGTCCGGATAGGCGGCGCTGGCGACGGTGGCGAGGCCGGCGATGCCTGGGACCTTGCAGTTGCTGTGGTAGATCATCACCCCATCGCCCACGCGCATGCCGTCGCGCATGAAGTTGCGCGCCTGGTAGTTGCGCACGCCGTTCCACGGCTCGGTGCCGACCCGCGCGAGGTCGTCGATGGAGAACGCATCGGGCTCCGACTTCATCATCCAGTAGCGCTTGCGCGTGCTCATGCGGCGGCTCCTATCCGGCAGTGTGGGCGAGCAAGGTGTCGTCTTCGCAGCAGACCGCATCCAGGCGCACGTCCCAGGCCTCGCGCGGCAGCGCGTCCACGCGCTGTGCCGCGAACGCCGCGCCAACCAGCCAGGGCGGAGCAGGGCGGTCGTGGCGGAAGGCGAGGCTGCGGTCGTACCAGCCGCCGCCCATGCCCAGCCGGTGGCAGTCGGCATCGAAGCCGACCAGCGGCATGACCAGCACCGCCATGTCCTCTGCGCGCAGCGCGCCGGCAGCGGTCACGTCCGGTTCGGGGATGCCGTAGCGGTTGGTGACCAGCGGGTCGCCCGCGCGCCAGGGCGCGAAGCGCAGCGTGCCGTCCTCGTGCAGCAGGGGGAGGCAGTAGACGAGTGGGGCGGGCAGGCGCAGCTGCACGGCGTGCAGGCCGATCTCGCCATCTATCGCCCAGTAGCCGGCGACGTAGCCGGAGGTGGGCAGGAAGGGAAGCGCCAGCACCCGTCCGGCCAGTGCCTCGGCGGCGGCGATGCGCTGCTGCGGGGGAAGGCTGCGCCGGCGCTCTCGCAGTGTCTTGCGCAGCATGGCACGGTCGATGGGCGGGCTCACGCGGGGACGGCCGGCTGCGGAAGGGAGACGTGGGGAAAATGTCTCCGCTGTGGCGATGCATGCGAAACGACCTTGAACCCGGGGTTCAAGTGGGAACGCTCGGCGGCCATCGGGCTTTCCGCTCGGGGCGGACTTGCACTCCCGGTTACCGTTGCGTCCCCGTGGTCGTCATTAAGGGACAAGGCGAATGTTGCGCACGCCGTCGCTCACAGCAGAGGACGTAGGCAGTATAGCGTTTCGACCGCGCCGGTGAGTTGCCACGCGCCTGCGTGCGGCGACTGGTTCAGCTTTGCGCCAGCAGCGCGTCCAGCCGCCGGTTAGCCTCGTCGATCAGGCGCAGCGCATCACCGTCGGCCGTGGCGGCCGGCGTCTTCGCGGTGTGCTGCTGGAGCTCGTGGGCGAGGTTCAGCGCAGTCAGCACCGCCAGGCGGTCGGGGCCGACCATCCTGTTGCCGCCCCGCAGTTCGCGCATGCGTGCGTCCAGCATCCGGGCCGCCGAGGCCAGCCCGGCGCGCTCCTCGTCGCTGACGCCCACGGTGTATTCACGGTCGAGGATGCGGACGGTGACCGGCTCGCTCATGTGTGCTGCTCCAGCGACTTCAGCCGCCCGATCATTGCTTCCACCCGGCTGCGCGCCTGCTCCTGCTTGGTCAGCAGCTGGGCGCGTTCCGCCGACATCTGCTCGACCTGCTGGCGCAGGCTGCGGTTTTCCTCCTGCAGGCGCTGCATGCGCGCGCCGAGCAGGTCGATCCGCGCCAGCAGTTTGTGCAGTTCGCCTTGCGGGTCGCGTCCGTCCATCCGCGCACCTTAGGCAGGCGTCGTGCCGGGGTCAAGCCGCACGCCTGCGCGCGCCTGTGCGCGCAACAGGAAGTCCAGGCAGGCGTCCTGCGCCAGCGGTCGCGAGATCCAGTACCCCTGCGCGATGTCGCACGCGCTCTGTTCCAGGAACGCGAGCTGGCCCGCGGTTTCCACGCCTTCCGCCACCACCTGCAGGCCCAGCGTGCGGGCCATCGCGATGATGGTGGCGGTGATGGTGGCATCCTCGTGGTCGTCGGGCGTGGCCAGGCCGTCGATGAAGGCCTTGTCGATCTTCAGGGTGTTGATCGGCAGGCGATGCAGGTAGGCCAGCGATGAATAGCCGGTGCCGAAGTCATCCACGGCGATGGACACGCCGAGGCGTCGGAAGGCGTGCAGGCGCTCGCTGGCGACCTCGGCATTGCCCATCAGAACGCTTTCGGTGAGTTCCAGTTCCAGCGCGGATGCAGCCAGGCCACTGTCGTGCAGCGCGGCTTCGACCGCGCGCACCAGGCCGCTGCGCAGCAGCTGCAGCGCGGACACGTTGACCGATACCTTCAGTCGATTGTCCACACCGGCGCGGTGCCATGCCGCCAGCGTGCTGCATGCCTCGCGGAGCACCCACTCGCCGATCTGCACGATGGTGCCGCTCTCCTCCGCCAGCGGAATGAACTCGTCGGGCGCGACACTGCCGTATTCGGGACTGTCCCAGCGCAGCAGCGCCTCGACTGCGCCGAAGCGGCCTTCGGTCAGCACCAGTTCCGGCTGGTAGACCAGCGACAATTCGCCGCGTTCGATCGCCCTGCGCAGCGCGCCGATCAGGTTGGCGCGGCGGCGAATGTCCCCGTCCATCGCGTCGGCATAGCGCAGGAACGCCCGCTTGCCGGTGCCTTTCGCCTTGTACATGGCGGTGTCGGCGTGCTTCAGCAGGTCGGTGGGGACCTGCGCATGGTCGGGGAACAGGCTGATCCCGATCGACGGCGAGATGGTGAATTCGTAGCGGTCGTCGAGCCGCAGCGGCGTGTCGAACGCGGTGATGATGCGCTGCGCGCAGTGGTCGGCCTCGGAAGGGTGGGCCAGGCCTTCCAGCACGACGGCGAATTCGTCGCCGCTGATGCGGGCGACGGTGCGCTCCGCGCCCGCCACTTCCTGCAGCCGCTGGGCGGCAGCGCGCAGCACGCGGTCGCCGGTGGCATGGCCCAGCGAATCGTTGACGTCCTTGAAGTTGTCCAAATCGAGGAACAGCAGTGCCAGCCGGTTGCCTTGCCGGCGTGCCTGCACGATGGCGCGCGACAGGCGTTCGGCCAGCAGCGTGCGGTTGGGCAGGTTGGTCAGCGGATCGTAGTTGGCGAGGTAACGCAACTCGTGCTCGATGCGGCGCCGTTCGGTGATGTCGCTTGCCACCAGCACGAACAGCTGCCGCTGGGTGGTGGGTTCGCGCAGCGGACTGCACTGCATCGCGCACAGGAAATCGCTGCCGTCTTTTCGGCGCTGCCACATCTCGCCACTCCAGCCGTCCTGGGCGTGGATGGCACGTCGAGCGTCCTGGTAGAACGCCGATTCGTGGCGATCGCCGTCCAGCAGGCTGGTGTCGCGGCCCAGGACCTCTGCTTCCGAATAGCCGGTCATGCGGCTGAACGCGGGATTGACCGCCACGAAGCGGAAATCGGCGTCCAGCACCGCCACCGACTCGGCCATGCTGCGCATCACTTCGGCCGCGACCTGGCGCTGGTTCTCCATTTCGCGCAGCGAATCGATGTTGCGCGCGGTGCCGGCGATCCGCGAGACCCGGCCGTCGGGGCCGTGGCCGACGGCGCGGCCGCGTACCCGCATCCACTGCCACTCGCCGTCCTCACCCCGCATCCGGTGTTCCGACAGGAACACTGGCACTTCCCCCCGCAGGTAGGCCCGCAGTTGGCGCAGCACGCCCCGGCGATCGGCGTCGTGGAACCTCGGGTTGCGTTCGATGCTGGCCTGCATGGCCAGCCGGTGGTCGCCTTCCGGGGCCACCCGGGTGACCTCCAGTTCGCGGCTGCGCAGGTCGTATTGCCAGAACACTTCGTTGGAGGCCCACAGCGACAGCCGCCACTGCTGCGCACGTTCGTCCTGTTCGCGCTGGTGGTCGCGCTGTTCGCGTTCGCGGCGCCGGTGGCTGGCCAGCGCCAGCCACGCCAGCAACAGGACCAGCAGCGACAGCAGCAGGGCCAGCGACGTCCCCGCCGACAAACCACCCTCCATCGCGAAGGCAGGCAGGGGCAGCAGCAGCGCGCCGCAGGCAAGGCCCAGTTTTGCCGGAACGACGCGATCCCCCATCGGCGAAGTGTAGGCATGCGCGCGTGGCGGCAACAAGCGGCGCACGATTGCTAAACTCCCGGCATCCCCCGCATTTTGAGAATCCCGCGTGAGCGAAACCGAGTTGCCGGTGTGGACCGAGGTGGCAGCCGAGGCCGACCGCCTGGCCCTGGCCAGCAGTCCCGCGGAGTTGCATGGCGCCCTGTGCGGCTGGCTGGCGGCCGGGGGCGCGGATGCGGCGGGCTGGCCCGCGCTGGTGATGGCTGACCCGGGCCTGCCGGCGCCGCAGCCGGGTGATGCGCTGGACCGCCTGCGCGGCGCCAGTGCCGCACAGCTGGGGGATCCGGAATTCGGTTTTCAGCTGCTGCTGCCCGAGGGCGGGAAGCCCATCGACCGCGCCGGGGCGTTGTTCGCCTGGTGTCGCGCCTTCCTCGGCGGGTTCGGGCTGGCCCTGGACGGCAAGCCGATGTCGGAAGAGGGGCAGGAAGCACTGCGCGATCTCGCCAATCTCGGCGCTGCCCAGATCGACGAGGCCGAGGACGGCAGCGACGAGGAAGCCTTGGCCGAGATCGAGGAATACCTGCGGATGGCGGTGCTGCTGCTGCATGCCGACTGCGCGCTGGGGATGCAGCATCGCCAGCGCCTGCATTGACGGCCATGCAGCCGCTCACCGCCCACTGGCGCAAGGCGCTGGCGCGCCGCCGCCGGCAGCTGATGCAGGCGGCGGGCGACGGCGCGATCTTGGTGCTGCCGGCCGCGCCGGAGCGTATCCGCAGCCGTGACACCCACTATCCGTACCGGCAGGATTCCGATTTCTGGTACCTGACCGGCTGCGAAGAGCCCGACGCAGTGCTGGTGCTGGTGCCGGGCCGCAAGCACGGCGAGGCGATCCTGTTCTGCCGCGACCGCGACCCCGAACGCGAGGGCTGGGACGGCCCGCGGCTGGGCCCGGAAGGCGCGGTGGAACTGCTGGGCCTGGACGACGCGTACCCGGTGTCGGACATCGACGACATCCTGCCCGGCCTGCTGGAGGGCCGCCGTCGGGTGCACTACCACCTCGGCCGCGACGCCGACTTCGACCTCAAGCTGATCGGCTGGATCAACCGCGTGCGCGCGCAGGCCCGGCAGGGCGCGCAGCCGCCGCAGGAATTCCTCGAGCTCGGCCACCTGCTGGACGAGATGCGGCTGTTCAAGTCCGCTGACGAAATCGGGCTGATGCAGAAGGCCGCCGATATCAGCGTGGAGGCGCACCGCGCGGCGATGCGCGCCGTCCGCGCCGGCATCCACGAATACGAGCTGCAGGCCGAACTGGAGTACGTGTTTCGCCGCCATGGCGCGCAGCCCGCCTATGCGAGCATCGTTGGCGCCGGTGCCAACGCCTGCGTGCTGCACTACCGCGCCAACAGCGCCAAGGTCCGCGCCGGCGAGCTGGTGCTGGTGGATGCCGGCGCGGAACATCGCGGCTATGCCGCCGACATCACCCGCACCTTCCCGGTGGACGGGCGCTTCAACCGCCAGCAGCGTGCGTTGCATGACCTGGTTTGCCGCGCGCAGGCCGCGGCGCTGGTGCAGGCGCGCCCCGGCGTGCCCTACGAGGCCGGCCATGACGCTGCGGTGGCAACGCTGGCAGAAGGCCTGCTGTCGCTGGGCCTGCTGCACGGCCGGCTGGAAACGGTGCTGGCCAATGGCGACTACAAGCGCTTCTACCGCCACAAGACCGGGCACTGGCTGGGACTGGACGTGCACGATGTCGGCGAATACCGCCTGGATGGCGCATCGCGGCTGCTGGAGCCGGGCATGGTGTTCACCATCGAGCCGGGACTGTACATCCCGCAGGACGATGCGACCGTGGCGCCGAAGTGGCGCGGCATCGGCATCCGCATCGAGGACGACGTGCTGATCACCGGCGATGGCCATCGCGTGCTCACCGGCGCGCTGGAACGCAGCGCCGACGAGGTGGAAGCGTTGATGTCGATGTAAAGCCGGCGCTGCCGGGCCGGCGGGGGCGGACTCCGCCCGGTTTCGCATCCAGCAGCGATCTGCAGCCGCGCGTGTTCAGTGCGCGCTCGATTGCGTTCCCGCCAGACCGGCGGCGCAATGGTTTCCTCCGGTGGAACGTCAGCCTTCGGCGAACGCCTCACGGGTGAGATTCAGCGGCTCGCCCCCGGTGCAGACCACGTCGTCCTCGATGCGGATGCCGCCGAAGGGCTTGAACATCTCCACCCGTTCCCAGTCCACCGCATCGCCCAGGCCCTTCTGCTTCAGTTCGTCCAGCAGCATGTCGATGAAATAGATGCCCGGCTCGATGGTCACCACCATGCCGGGTTCCAGCGTGCGGGTGAGGCGCAGGTAGGGGTGGCCATCCGGCTTGGCGATGGTGCCGCCGGCGTCGGACGCCGCGAACCCTGCCACATCGTGTACCTGCAGGCCGATGCCATGGCCGATGCCGTGCGGGAAGAACGCGCTGCTGACGCCGCTGGCAAGCGCGTCTTCGGGCGTGGTCCGGAGCACGCCGAACTCGCGCAGCACGCCGGCCAGCCGCAGGTGGGCATCAAGGTGGATGCGGGCGTAGTGGGTCCCGGCGCGCACCTGGTCGCACAGCGCCAGCTGCGCGGCATCGACGGCGCGGATCATCGCCGCGAACTCATCGTCGGCCGCGGAGTAGGTGCGGGTGATGTCGCTGGCATAGCCGCCGAAGCTGGCGCCGGCGTCGATGAGGAAGCTGCGCACCGGCTTCGGCGGCAGCCGGTCGCGGCTGGTGTAGTGCAGCATCGCGCCGTGTTCGTTCAGCGCGACGATATTGCCGTAGGGCAGGTCGTTGGCGTCCTGCCCGGCGGCCTGGCAATAGGCCAGGTGGATGCCGAATTCGCTGCTGCCGGCGCGGAAGGCGCGTTCGGCGGCGCGATGCGCGCGCACGCCGATGCGGCTGGCCCGGCGCATCATCTCGATTTCGTACGGCGTCTTGAACGCGCGGTGGTATTCGAGGTACTGCACCACCGGCTCCGGGTTGTTCGGCACGTAGCCGCCCAGCGCGCTCTGCGGCTCGCCGACGATGGCGCAGCGGAACGCCGGCGGCAGCAGGCGCATCGCTTCGTCCGCGGTCTGGATCACCTCGATGTCGAAATGCTCCACCCAGTAGTCGCTGGGCATCTCCGGCACCACGTGCCAGTAATCATGCGGCTGCAGGAAGATCAGTTTCGGCCGCTGTCCCGGCGTGATCACCAGCCAGCTGCCCGGTGCCTGCGTCAGCGGCAGCCAGGCCTTGAACTGGGGGTTCACCGCGTAGGGGTAGTCGCGGTCATCGAAGGCCTGGTAGTGCAGGGTGCCGCTGGGGATGGCCAGGTGGTCGAAGCCGCCACGGCGCAGTGCTTCTGCGGCACGCACCTGCAGCGTGGCCAGGTGCTGCGGATACAGGGACGACAGGGGGGCGTTCGACATGGCGGATCCGGCAAACGGGGGAGGCCCGATTGTCGCGCATCCGCGGCAGGGGTGCAGGTCAGTCGTCCGCCTGTGCCGCCCATGCGCGCAACCGGACCGTGGCGTCCGGCGAGAGCCCCAGGAAGCGCAGCCCGATCCACGACTGCCCGGGTGCGCCGGCCTTGTCCTGCCAGAGCACGTGCGCACCGACTTCCAGCGGTTGCGCCGCACCGATCCCGTCCGGCAGATGGAAGCGGAACTGGAACAGCGCATCGTCCGGCAGGCTGCGGTTGGCCATCATCAGCATGCCGCCGGCCGAGAGATTGCCCAGGTAGCCCACCGGTTCCTCGAGGATGACATCGACCACCTCGACCCGGCCGGGCACCGCGCGGCGCGGCTGGCGACGGCGGGGATCATGGCTCATGGCCGGGCTCCTTTGCGGTGTTGGCCTGTTCCGGCGCGATCCGCTGCAGGCTGCTGATGGTGGCGTCCCAGGCTGCGGTGGCCGGTGCGGCATGCCGCTCCAGCAGGCGCAGGCGGCCGGCCGCCAGCTTGCGGGCGAGGGTGTCGAGGTTGTCGTTGCCTGCACGCAGGCCGCGCCGGTTGACCAGCAGGGCCTGGTCGGTGTGCTCGCTGATCCAGGCCAGCCGGCGCCGCTGCGGACCGTCCTGGCCGTCGTCGTCGATTTCCACCCACAACGGCAGCGGCAGCGAGCGCAGCTGCTCGTAGGCGGCCTGCTCCTCTGCAGTCCGTGGCGGCAAGGATGGGGTGCTGTCCACGCCGGCGGTGCTGTCCTCGCCCAGCCGCCCGCGTGCGCGGAGCTGCAACAGCAGCTCGGTGCGCGAGGCCTGGTCGTCGTCATCGCCTTGGCCGTGGGCCAGCTGCGCGGCGATCGCTGCGGCGTCCTCGGCGTGGTAGCCGACCTGCTCCAGGGCGGCGCGTATCTGTTCCAGCAGTGCCGGATCACCGGGTTGGGCGGGCGTGCTGGCGCCGGCGTCGACGATCCCGGCGGTAACCTCGAGCAGCTGCCGCCAGGCATCCGACTGTTCGCCACTGCGCAAGTGGGTCAGCGACAGCACGTCGGTCCAGGTCTGCTCCAGCAGTGTGGCGTGGAAGCGTGGCAGGTTGCGGCCTTCGAGCAGGCGGTGGATTTCCTGGTCGGCGCGTTGCCGCGCCAGTTCCAGCTTCTCGCGCCCGCGCGCGGCCTCTACCTGCCGGCGCTCCGCCATCTCCGCCTTGCGGTCCAGCGCCTGCAGCCCTGATTGCAGGGTGCGGTTGGCCTCGGCGAAGGACTCGGTGGTGCCGCTGGCGTCCTGCTGCACGTGCGAGGCGGCACGTTGCAGCAGGCCCAGCCACTGCGCGTCGAGGTCGTCCTCGGCCAGCCACTGCGCGCCGGACAGCGAGATGGCGTCGACCAGCTGGCGGGCAGGGTGGGCGGCGTCGGTGAAGAATCCCTGGTCGCGCAGCGCCAGCTGGGTCAGCGGCAGCCGCAGCCGCTCCAGCATCGCTTCGCCGGGGCTGGTCCTGCGCAGTTCGCGCTGCAGCTGGGTCATGAACAGGCCCAGCAGGTCGAAGGCGTCGCTGTCGACGTCGGAGAGGGCGACGCCGTGGCCATGCGCCTGGCGCGACTGCGCCAGCAGGATGCGCCGGTAATCGGCCAGCGTGTCCGCCTTGTCCGTGCTGGCGCGCATCCGCTGCAGGGTGGCGAGGACTTCGTCGTGCGGCACGGCGTCGAGGGTGCGTTCGTCGCGCTTGCCGGGGCGCAGCTTGCTGAGCAGGCTGCGCCGCTGCTGGAGCAACGCCTGCAGGGCGGAGAAACCTGCGTCCATCGCCGTCGGCGCTGCGTCGGCGGGTGCGGTCCAGCCGGGCGGACCGCCGCCAGGCGGCGCATGCGCCGCCTCGGCGGCGGCTGCATCGAATGCCGGCGAGGTGGAGGCGCGTACCCGCATCGGCACGAAACTGAGGTGCGGCAGGATGCCGTCTTCGACCAAGCGGTTGTTGCAGCTGTCCAGAATTGCCGGGTAGAGGTCCGTGAGGGCTCTTTCAAACTGCTGGAACAGCTGCATCCGCGCGTAGCGGGAGAGCTTGAGCCGGTCGGCGGACTCGGCGGTCGCGGCGCACAGGGCGCGCGGCGCCAGCGGCAGGGTGTCGGCATCGAACGCGGGGGCGCCGGCCAGCACGCCAAAGCGCTGGCCAAGCAGCTGCAGACCCAGACTGTTGCGCGCCTCGATGCGGCTGGCGATGGTGTCGAGCACGAATTCGTCGCTGACCCCGTCCTCCTCCAGCAGGCTCAGGGTCAGGACCTGGGGCGCATCGGTTTCCTGCTCCTCGTGGCGGCGCGCGCTTTGCAGGCCGGCCAGCGAGGCTTCGACATGGTCGAGGAATCCGCGGACGAAGACCGCCGCGCCGCCCCCGAGGCTGCGCATGGAGGAAATCCGGGCCTGCTCCAGCACGGGGTCGCTGCCCGCCGCGGTGCGGGCGAGCGCGAGTTCGGTTTCATGCAGGATGCGCGGCAGCAGCTGTTCCATCGTGGGCCGCAGGTCGGCCAGCAGATGTTCCAGCGCCTGGCGCACGCGCCTGGGGAGGCGGGCGGTCGCCAGCGAGGGTGACGCATTGCTTGTGGGTGCGGTCGAGGACACGGCGCGTCGGCGCCCCCCTTGGCGCTTTGGCAATCCGGCCATGTTATGCGGCAAGCGTCACAGTCTCAATCACGCTGTCCAAGCGCGTGCGGCTGTCCGTGCAGGTTTTTCCGGCTCAGTCGAGGAACAGCCCGATCACGTCATTGGCGAAGCGGCGCCCCAACTCGGTCGGGCGCAGCCAGGCCGGGTCCGGCTCCAGCCAGCCGCGGGTGCGCGCCAAGGCCACCCGGTCCGCGATGGCGGCGGCCGGCAGCCCCGTGCGCGCTTCGAACATCGTCATCGGCACGCCTTCGTTCAGGCGCAGCGCGTTGAGCATGAAGTCGAACGGCAGCCGCTGCGCGGCCAGGTATTCGTCGCCACCGATCGCCGCGGCAGTGCCGGCCTTGGCCAGGTAGTCGGTGGGATGCTTGAGTTTCCAGCGCCGCAGCACCTGCTGGGTGGCGCCGAGGGTCAGCTTGCCGTGGGCGCCGGCGCCGATGCCGAGGTAGTCACCGAAGCGCCAGTAGTTGAGGTTGTGCCGACACTGGCGGCCTTCGCGTGCGTAGGCGCTGATCTCGTACTGGGCGAAACCGGCGTCGGCCAGCCGCGCCTGGCAGGCCTCCTGCATGTCCCAGGCGGAATCCTCGTCGGGAATGCCGGCCGGCACCCGCGCGGCGAACACGGTGTTCGGCTCCAGGGTCAGCTGGTAATGGCTGATATGGGTCGGCGCCAGTGCGACGGCGCGCTCGACGTCGTCCAGCGCCATCGCCAGCGTCTGCTGCGGCAGTGCATACATCAGGTCGAGGTTGAGGTTGTCGAAGCCCGCATCCTGCGCCGCCTTCACCGCGCGCTCGGCGTCGCCGCTGCTGTGGATGCGGCCGAGCCGCTGCAGGCAGCCGTCGTCGAAGCTCTGCACGCCGAAGCTCAGGCGATTGACCCCGGCGGCGCGGTATCCGGGGAACGGGCCGTGCTCCACCGTGCCGGGGTTGGTCTCGAGGGTGATCTCCACGTCTGGCGCGAAGCGCAGCCGCGCGCTGGCCTGCTGCAGGAAGCGGTCGATCGCCTCCGGCGGGAACAGCGAGGGCGTGCCGCCGCCGAAGAACACGCTGTGGACGATGCGGCCCCAGGCCAGCGGCAGGTCGAAGTCGAGGTCGGCCAGCAGCGCGTCGATGTAGGCATCCAGCGGCAGCGCGCCTTTCGCCGCATGCGAATTGAAGTCGCAGTACGGGCATTTGCGCACGCACCACGGCAGGTGCACATACAGCGAGAGGGGCGGCGGAGTGAGCATGTTGGGCATATTGTAGGAGCAACTGTCTTTCCTCAAGCCGGTAGGGTTCTCCATTCCGAACCGTCGCGGAGCATGGCGTTGAGACGGATCAGGAGGACGCGCATGCAG
>JAANMY010001386.1_pt1 | contig 27838 bp, 35 predicted proteins | sample 7279691 | NCBI WGS metagenome assembly JAANMY01 (sample SAMN14094543, study PRJNA606508) | bioreactor metagenome | isolation source: A lab-scale SPAN reactor treating ammonium-rich wastewater day 388 | place: Ireland: Galway | collected 2018-02-07
TTGAAAGGCAGCCCGCGGAAGACGCGTCTCGTGATCGATATGATCCGCGGCGAGAACGTTTCGCGTGCACTCGCTGTTCTTAAGTTCACGGACAAGCGTGCTGCGGATCCGATCGCTCAATGTTTGAACTCGGCGATCGCAAACGCGACCTACAAGGCCGAGCAGGACAACATCGCGATCGATCCTGACGATCTTTGGGTAAAGACGTGTTTTGTTGATATGGGCCCGACAAAGGGCAGGAAACGTTTACGCCCTGCACCGCAAGGGCGTGCGTATCAGGAACGTCGTCATTATTGCCACATCACGATCCACGTCACGAGCGAAGAGCAGCCGAAAACGGAGAAAGAACTTCGTGCCGAGGCGGCAAAGGCCAAGCGTGCCTCTGAGGGTGGAAAGGCGAAGTCAAAGGCTGCGAAAGCAAAGCCGGCCGCAAAGAAGGCTGAAAAGGCAAAGGCCGAAGAAGTAGAGGCAACTGTTGAAACCGCTCCGGTCGAAAGCCCGGCGGTCGAGGCGACCCCGGTCGAGACGGTTGAAACGGCCGCACCGGCAGTTGAAGGAAATGAAGGCGATGCCGCTGCTCAGAGCACGCCTGAGAGCAACGAGGAAACAGCAAAGGAATAGGCCCTAGCGGAAACGAGCGAAAATATGGGACAGAAAGTTCATCCTTACGGCTTTAGGGTCGGATACAACAAAGATTGGCACTCGCACTGGTATGCAAAGCAAGACTTTGCTTCATTCCTCGCCGAGGACCTGAAACTCAAGCGTGTGCTCAAGAAGAAGTTCGCGGGAGGCGGCGTCTCGCATATCGATATCGAGCGTGCTGCGGCCCGCCTGAAGATCGTGATCTACACATCGCGTCCGGGCATCATCATCGGACGCAAGGGTGCCGAGATCGATAAGCTCCGCGAGGATCTCGCACGCAAGACAGGGCGCGACGTGTTGATCTCGATCCTTGAGATCAAGCATCCGGAGCTTAACGCTCAGCTGCAGGCCGAGAAGATCGCTCAGCAGCTCGAAAAGCGTATCGCTTTCCGCCGTGCGATGAAGAAGACGATGGAAGAGTCGATCCGTTTCGGAGCACAGGGGATCAAGGTGATGATCGCCGGCCGTTTGAACGGAGCTGAGATCGCACGCACGGAATGGTCGCTCCAGGGACGGCTTCCGCTGCACACTCTGAGAGCAGATATCGATTTTGGATTTGCAGAAGCCTTGACGACGTTCGGCATTATCGGTGTAAAGGTTTGGATCTACCGAGGTGAGATCCTCGATCCGAAGGCATCGATGGCTCGTGGCACGACGACCGATCCGATGAACGAAGTTAAGGTTGACCGAAGTGCGATGCGCGACCGCCGTCCGCGTCGCGATGACAGGCAGCGATAGTTAGGTTCGAGAGAAGAGAAAGAGGAATTTAGTTATGTTGATGCCGAAAAAGGTAAAGCACCGAAGGGTTATGAAGGGCCGTATGCGCGGAAAAGCGACTCGCGGCGAAAAATTGAACTTCGGCGACTTTGGGCTTAAGACCCTTGAGGCCGGCTGGATCACCGATCGTCAGATCGAAGCAGCTCGTATTGCGATGACGCGTCACGTCAAACGCGGCGGCAAGATCTGGATCCGTATGTTCCCCGATAAGCCGATCACTAAGAAGCCGGCGGAAACTCGCATGGGTTCAGGTAAAGGAGCTCCGGATCACTGGGTCGCGGTCGTAAAACCGGGCCGTGTATTGTATGAGATCCAGGGCGTTGATGAGGCATTGGCACGCGAAGCAATGCAGCTTGCGGCACAGAAGCTCCCGATCAAGACGAGGTTCGTCTCGAGAGCTGACCTCGAAGGAGGCATCGTTTAAGAGAAATGAAACGCAAGGAGCAGTTGGACCAGTTGAAGGAAATGAGCGTCGAGGAGCTCAACGAGCAAGCCGAAGCTCTCAAAGAGTCGCTTTTTCGTTTGAAGTTCCGCAAGGCACTCGGTGTTGGCGAAACGTTGAATGACATTCGCCGTGAGAAGAAGACTTTGGCACGTGTCTATACGTTGCTAAATGAAAAAGGAAGCGACGCAAAAGCGGCCTAAGGCTTGGCGTATATATTTGATCAGCAATGGCTACTAATAAGAAAGAAGAAGAGATCGTATCGGCGAACGCCGAGGCGGCAAAGCCGGGCCGAAAGCGCATCGAGAAGGTCGGTGTAGTCGCTTCGGACAAGATGACAAAGACGGTTACCGTCCGCGTCGATCGCCAGGTCAAGCACCCGGTCTATCGCAAATACGTCAAGAAACGTAAGAAATTCATGGCCCACAACGATCTTGAAGCAAAAGTGGGCGATCGCGTGAGGATCGTCGAGACGCGTCCGATGTCGGCAAGAAAGCGCTGGCGTGTCGCAGAGATACTGCAGCGAGCGGAAAGTTAGTTTGGGAGTTCCGCCCCTTGGGCGGCAAAACGCCTGCTGATGCAGGTGCTCCGATGAAAGGAGAACGATTATGATTCAGATGCAGACCTCCTTGGCGGTCGCAGACAATTCAGGTGCAAAGCGTGTCGAGATGATCATGCCCGTCGGCGGTTCGACGAGTAAGATCGCACGCCTCGGCGATACGATCAAAGTTACCGTCAAAGAGGCCGCACCGGATGGCACGGCGAAAAAGGGAAAGGTTTATAACGCAGTGATCGTCCGCACGCACAAAGAGGTCCGACGCCGCGACGGTTCGTATATTCGATTCGATGAGAATGCCGCCGTCCTGATCAAGGACGATGGAACGCCGATCGGTACACGCGTTTTTGGCCCAGTGGCACGTGAACTTCGCGAGAAGAACTTTATGAAGATCGTAAGTCTCGCTCCGGAGGTTATCTAAAAGGAAATGAAACCGGTAAAGACAGGTACTGTAAACAGCAAGATCAAACGCGGCGACCAGGTCGTTTTCATCGCGGGCAAAGAGTATAACCGCTATGATTCGGCCGGAAAGCGCCAGCCGTATCGCGGCAAAGTGATCGCGGTCGATGCCCGGCTCGGCAAGGTTAAGGTCGAAGGTGCGATGATGGTGAAACGCCACGTCAAACCCGTCCCCCAGCTGAATCGCGAAGGCGGTATCAAGGAACGTGAAGCTTGGGTGAGCGTCTCCAACGTCGCTCTCGTCGACCCGGAAACAGGTAAGCCGACACGGGTGAAGATCGAGTTTCGCGATGGTAAGAAGGTCCGCGTTGCAAAGAGCGGAAAGGTAATAGCCGAGAGCGGAGAGTACCGACGCGAAAAGAGCCATACGCTCGAAGGTGTCGATGACGTAAACCCGTCAGAGGGCTAGATTTTTTAACGAGCCGGTAACGCGATGTTTGCGGGTCCCGGCAAATGATAGGCAGGAGAAGCCACCAATAAAATGGCAAGGTTAAAAGAAAAATATAAAAGCGAGATCGCACCGGCACTCGCCAAGGAATTCGGGATCAAGAACCCGATGGCGATCCCGAAGATCGAGAAGGTCGTGATCAATATGGGCCTCGGCGAAGCTTCGAGCAATGCAAAGCTGCTTGATGTCGCTGCCGAAGAGCTTAAGGCGATCACGGGCCAGAAACCCGTTGTGACCAAGGCGAAGAAGTCGATCGCCGCGTTCAAGCTCCGACAGGGAATGAGCATCGGTACGATGGTCACGCTTCGAGGCGACCGTATGTTCGAGTTCCTCGATCGCCTGATCTCCGTGGCGCTTCCGCGTGTTAGGGACTTTCGCGGGATCTCGGGTAAAGCATTCGACGGCCGCGGCAACTATACGCTCGGCATTCGCGAACAGCTGATCTTCCCGGAGATCGATTTTAATAAGGTCGATAAGACCCGCGGAATGAATATTTCGATCGTAACGACGGCTCGTAATGACGACGAAGCTCGTTCGCTGCTAAAAGGGCTCGGAATGCCCTTCAGACAATAAGTTATGGCAAAGATCAGCAAGGTAGTTAAGAACAACAAGCGAAAAGCGATGGTCGCAAACTATGCCGAACGCCGCCGCGAGTTCAAGAAGATCATCAACAATCCGGCTTCAACGCCAGAGCAGGTTGATGAGGCGGTCATTAAGCTTCAAAAAATGCCGCGCGATGCGAGCCCGATCCGTGTTCGTAATCGCTGCTCGCAGACGGGCCGTCCACGCGGCTACCTGCGTAAGTTCGGTATTTCACGTGTCGCTCTTCGAGATCTCGCACGCGAGGGACAGATCCCGGGCGTTGTGAAATCAAGCTGGTAGGACATTAGGGGATTTTGACCGCGGGGCGGCAGAGTTTCGTCTGCGGAACGCGGTCATAACAAAGAGTTTGAAATATGGTGCGGACAGGCAAAGGATGCTCGGAATAGCGAGGTTTCAACGCCAGGATCCATGAGCCACGATCAATTGACGGAGTTTAACTAGAATGACAGACCCAATAGCCGATATGCTTACACGGATGCGCAACGCGATCGCTGCGAACCATCCGCGTGTCGATATCCCCGGCTCGAAGCTCAAGATGGAAGTTGCCCGAATCCTTAAGGAAGAAGGCTACATCAACAGCTATTCGACCAAGGGAGAAGGGCCGAAATACGTTATCCGCGTGTTCCTGCGATATGACGCTAAAGGCGTTTCCTCGATCACGCATCTTGCGCGTTTGTCGAGCCCCGGCCGTCGCGTTTATGTCGGCTCGCAGCAGATACCGAAGGTCCTGGGCGGATACGGTATCAATATTATATCGACCTCGAAAGGTCTAATGAGCGGCAAGAAAGCCCGTGCGGAAAAGATCGGCGGAGAGCTTATTGCCGAGATCTACTAAAGCTTTAGAGTAAGGACCCGACGAGAGCTAGTACGCTTTGGCGGCCTTTAAGTAAAAGATATGTCACGAGTAGGAAAAAAACCGATCGCTATTCCGTCCGGTGTTACCGTTACGATCAGCGACGACAAACTGGAAGTAAAGGGCCCGAAGGGAACGCTTTCAACCCCGATCCCGTCCGGCGTTAGCTTCAAGCAAGAGGACGGTTCGCTTATCGCAGAACGTGCGAGCAATAACGAGGCCGCATTCCACGGCCTTGCACGTGCACTTGCGAATAACGCAGTTGTCGGTGTTACCGAAGGTTTCTCGAAGGCAATGGATGTCGTCGGTGTCGGCTACAAGGCCGAGGTTCAGGGCAAGAAGATCGTTTTTGCTCTTGGGTATTCGCACCCGATCGAATATCCGCTTCCTGAGGGCATCGAAGCAAAGGCAGAACGCGTCAATACAAAAGCGTCTATCAATCAGTATCAGACGACGATCACGCTTTCAGGTATCGATAAGCAGAAGCTCGGACAGGTCGCAGCGGAACTAAATCGACTGCGCAAGCCGGATGCTTACAAAGGAAAGGGCATTCGATACGCCGATAAATATTACAAGCTCAAGCCAGGTAAGACCGGCAAATAGGGCTGAATTAGGACAAGAGTTATGGCACAGAAAAGCAGAGCAGATATTCGCCAGGGCGTGCATACCCGCATTAGGAAGAAAGTGCGCGGCACGGCAGAGCGTCCGCGGCTTGCGGTCTATCGCAGCTTGAACCACATTTACGCACAGGTCATCGACGATGTGAACGGCAAGACGCTTGTGTCGGCCTCGACCGCCGAGAAGGACTTTTCCGGAAAGACCGGCGGAAACATCGATGCCGCGAAACAGATCGGAAAGACGATCGCTGAACGTGCGTTGAAGGCCGGTGTCTCGAGCGTTGTTTACGACCGCGGCGGTTATCTTTACCACGGACGCGTCAAGGCTCTTCTTGATTCGACGCGGGAGAACGGACTTAATAAGCACGAGGCGAAACAGAACGCGGGCGAAGCCGCTTAAATAGCATCATTTAGAAATGAATAAGAAACAGAGAATTTCACCCGCAGGCCTGATCCTCAAGGATCAGCTCATCTCGATCAATCGCGTGACGAAGGTCGTAAAGGGCGGTAAGAACCTTTCGTTCGCGGCGCTTGTCGTTATTGGTGACGAGGCAGGCCACGTTGGTTTTGGTACCGGCAAGGCAAAAGAAGTGCCGAACGCGATCAAGAAGGCAGTTGAGGCTGCAAAGAACAACCTGATCCGTGTGCCGCTCGTGAACGGAACTCTTCCGCACGAGCTGATCGGCGAATACGGTGCGGGCCGAGTGCTGATGAAGCCCGCGGCTGAAGGTACCGGCGTTATCGCCGGCGGAGCTGTTCGTGCTGTGATGCAGTCGCTCGGAGTGCACAATGTCCGCACGAAGATCCTTGGGTCGAACAACGCTCACAACGTCATTCGCGCGACCTTTGACGGGCTGCTCCGAATGAAGGATCCGATGGAAGTCGCACGGCTCCGCGGCAAGCAGGTCGAGGAACTCGTTTAAGTTCGGATAGGTGGAAACGCGGAATGTGGGATCCGCAATTTTTGAGAAATGGCAAAGAAAGCAGAAAATTCGAAAGCTGGAAGCATCGAGATCCAGTACTACCGAAGCATGATCGGCTATGCTAAGAAGCAGAAGGAGATCGTAAAGAGCCTCGGCATAACGAAGCTGAATCAGACCGTAACGCGGCCGGATTCTCCGGCGACGCGTGGTATCGTTGCGAAGGTGCCGCATTTGCTGAGGATCGTTGGCGGCGACAAGTAAGTTGCGGATCGTCGCAAGTTAATGCGATCCGCAACTTGCGACCGAAGAGGAAAACATGGCTTTATCACTTAATAATTTACATCCTGCACCTGGTTCGACGCACAAGAAGAAGCGCGTGGGCCGCGGTCCCGGTTCGGGCCTTGGCAAGACTTCAGGCCGTGGGCACAAGGGGCAGAAGTCGCGTTCGGGCTATTCAAGCCGTCCGGGCTTTGAGGGCGGCCAGATGCCGCTCCAGCGTCGTCTTCCGAAACGCGGATTCACGAACATCTTCAAGAAGCAGTGGATCGAGATCAGCCTTGCCAAGATCGAGGCAAGCTTCCAGGCCGGTGACGAAGTAACGCCGGAGATCCTGCACGATCGTGGCCTTATCAAAAAGGCGAAGCACGACCTCGTTATCCTCGGAAACGGCGACTTTACAAAGTCCCTTAAGATCAGCGCTCATCGGTTCACGAAAACCGCTAAAGAGAAGATCGAAAAGGCCGGCGGAACTGCGACGCAGATCTGATCGAGGTCTTCAGGATCAAGTTTGAGAGCCGACGGCTCTCGTTGGGAAAGCCTTTTAAGCCGAGACTTATATGGAGAAGTTTTTTAACGCGGTCCAAAATATGTTCCGGATCGCCGAGCTGCGAAAGAGAATATTCTTTACGCTCGGGCTTCTGGCGGTCTATCGCCTTGGTGCCCACATAACGGCACCCGGCATCAATAAAGTTCGCCTCGAAGCAGTTTGGGGCGAGGTTGCTGGAACTTTGCTTGGTGTTCTAGATCTTTTCTCGGGCGGAAACTTTCGCACGATCTCGGTTTTTGCGCTCGGCGTAACGCCTTACATCACTGCCTCTATCATCATGCAGCTGATGCCCGTGCTTTCGCCGACGGTCAAGAAGATCCAGGAAGAGGGTGAGGTCGGCCGTCAAAAGCTGAATCAATGGACCCGTTATGCTACGGTCGTGCTTTGTGCGGTCCAGACGTTTTTTGTTGCTACATGGCTCTCGCGAAACCAGGTCATCCCCGATAGCTGGGTCGCCACGGCAATGATCGTCATCACGCTTACGACCGGTTCGATCTTCGTGATGTGGCTGGGCGAACAGATCACAGAGCGTGGGGTCGGCAACGGTATTTCGCTTCTGATCTTTGCCGGTATCGTGATCGGACTTCCGAACGGGCTGGCGCAGGTCTCGGAACGCGTGAGCAGCGGTGACGCCGCTTCGACACTTGGAGTTGTATTCCTCGTGGTCGTAATGGTCGCACTGATCGCCGTGATCGTTTACGTTGAGTCGGCAAGAAGGAATATTGCCATCTCTTACGCGAACCGACGCGTAGGCAACCAGACCTATCGCGGCCAGGAAACGAGCCTTCCGCTGAAGATCAATATGGGCGGCGTTATCCCTGTGATCTTTGCTTCGTCGGTGCTTGCTCTGCCGCAGACGATCTTTGCTGCATTTCCGCCGGACCCGAACAATCCGAATGCGACTTGGTCGAAGGTCTATGCGTTCTTTCAGCAGTTTCACGGCGGAGATCCGTATTACGAACTTGTTTTCTTGTCGCTCATCGTCCTGTTTACTTTCTTCTACATCACGATCATCTTCAATACGGATGAGGTCGCGGATAACTTGAGAAAGCACGGTGGATTCGTCGCCGGCATCAGGCCGGGGGCACCGACCGCTGACTACTTGAACGACATCATGACGAAGCTGACGACCGTCGGTGCCATCTATCTTGCACTCGTCGCGTTCATACCGCAGCTTCTGCTTAGCGGCTTCAAAGTTGCCCGCTTGCCGTTCATCGGGTCGGCGCTTGATAACTTTTTGACATCGACACCTGGTTTGAGTTGGATACCGACGGGCCTTGGCTATCAGTTTTACTTCGGCGGCACCTCGCTGCTGATTTTGGTAGGCGTTGCGATGGATACCGTTGCACAGATCGAAGCTCAGCTCGTGATGAGGAATTACGAAGGTTTTCTCGGAGCCGGCTCAAGGCTTCGCGGCCGCAGAAGCTAGACGCTTTGAAGCCACAGCGTACACCCGGACCTTGAAAGGGAAACACTCTTTCGGATCCGCCGTGTCCGCTGTGGCAAGTTACTTTTGATGGATAAGATAATCGTACTGATCGGTGCTCCCGGAGCAGGAAAGGGAACGCAGGCAAGGCTGCTCAATGAGCGACGGGGAATTTTGCAGATATCGACCGGTGACCTTTTCCGTGCAATGAAGTCGGCGGACACCCCGCTCGCCCGCGAAGTGCAGGCAGTGATGGCAGCGGGAAATCTTGTTTCGGACGAGCTTACCTTCAAGATAGTACAGGATCGGACGTCGATGCCGGATGCCGCAGGAACCTATATTCTTGATGGTTATCCGCGAACCCAGGTGCAGGCCGGGCAGCTTGAAGGACTGGCCGAAGAGCAGGAAAAGGAGATCGTTGCCGTCGAGATAGATGTCCCAAGGGAAGATCTTCTGAAACGGCTGACAGGTCGTCGGACATGTCCCATATGCGGTGAGATCTACAATATCTATTCAAAGCCGCCGAAAGTTGAAGGCCGTTGCGACGAGCATCCGGATGCGGTGCTGGAACATCGAAAGGACGATCAGGAAGATACTGTCGCGGCACGACTTGCGACGTACGATGAGTTGACGGCCCCGTTGCTCGATTATTACCGAAAGACCGATCGGCTGAAGGCGGTCGATGGCACGGGCGATCTTGAAGCGATCTATTCGCGGATCGAGCGGGCAATTTCGTAGCTGAACGATGATCTTCGCAAAGTCAGCAAAAGACCTCGAGAAAATGCGGGCGGTCGGCGAACTTGTCGCCGAGGTCCGAGAGGCTTTGCGTGCGTTGGTCAAGCCGGGAATCTCGACGCTGGATCTGAACAATGCCGCGGATAAAATGATGCGGGATGCCGGTGCGATACCGACATTCATTGGATATCACGGATTTCCGTACGCGATCTGCGCTTCAGTCAATCACGAGATCGTGCACGGCTTTTCGAAGCCCGATCCTTTGAAAGAGGGCGACATAATCTCGATCGACCTTGCCGCGACGTATCAGGGATTTGTCGGCGATACGGCGACGACCGTCCCGGTCGGGAAGATCTCCGAGGAGCTTGAGCAGCTTATTCGTGTCACGGATGAGTGCCTTGAGCTCGGCATCCAAGCAGCGCGTGTCAACAACCGTATCGGCGACATTGGCTGGGCTATTCAACAGCACGCGGAAAAATACGGCTATGGGATCGTTCGCGATTATACGGGTCACGGGATCGGCAGGAAAATGCACGAGGCCCCGCAGATACCGAATTATGGCCGTCCGGGGACAAAAGAAAAGATCCGTGCCGGGTATTGTTTTGCGATCGAGCCGATGCTGAATATCGGGACCGAAGAGACGCGGACGCTGTCCGATAAATGGACGGTCGTGACGGCCGATGGCAAGCCATCGGCCCACGCGGAGCACACTTTGGCAGTTACGCCAGAAGGGCCGGAGATACTGACCCTTACAAAGGAGCAGAAAACTCGTCGAAAAGCCGCTTCTGCGACTTGAAAGATAGGAGTTCCCGCGTTAATATAGGTAGTTTGCCCCGTCTGTAGGGTATTTGCTTTGTACGACCATGTCGAAGGAAGAAGCGATCGAGGTTACGGCGACCGTGTTGGAGACTCTGCCGAATGCGATGTTCAAGATCGCGGTGGACGACAATAAACACGAGGTTTTGGCCCATGTCTCGGGCAAAATGAGGAAGAATTTTATCCGCATTCTTCCGGGCGATAAAGTGCTGGTTGAGCTCTCGCCCTATGACTTGAAGCGGGGGCGAATAACCTATCGATATAAGTAGGTGACGATAAAATGAAAGTAAGGCCGTCGGTAAAAAAGATTTGCGATAAGTGCAAGATAATCCACCGCAAAGGTGTTGTTCGAGTGATCTGTGATAACCCGAAGCACAAACAGCGGCAGGGATAGTATTTATTTGGAGAAATTATGGCTCGCGTAGCAGGTGTTGACCTTCCGCCCAACAAGAGGGCACAAATTGGACTGACCTACATTTACGGTGTGGGCAAATCGCGCGCTTCGGCGATATTGGACGAGGCAGGTATCAATTACGACACGAAGATCCGTGACCTGAGCGAAGAAGAGCTGACGAAAGTCCGCAATATTCTTGACGCGCAGGGCGATGTCGAGGGCGACCTTCGTAAACGTGTTCAGATGGATATCAAACGCTTGATGGATATCGGCTGCTACCGCGGCCTTCGCCATCGCCGCAGCCTGCCGGTTCGCGGTCAGCGTACGAGCACGAATGCCCGTACACGCAAAGGCCCGCGCAAGGCAGCGGTCGCCAAGAAGAAAGCACCAGGTAAGAAGTAGCGTAGAAGTTTTTGGGCTTAGTGTTCGAGCAGTTTTGTTCTGAGCATTGAGTCTGAAACTTTGGACTTAAGAGAATAATGGCAAAGACACCAGCTAAAAAGACTTTTAAGAAGAAGGAAAAGAAGAACATCCCGGCCGGGATCGTTCACATTTCCGCTTCATTCAACAACACGCTCATCTCGATCACGGATACCAACGGGAATCTCATCGCGCAGTGCTCTTCTGGTGCACGCGGATTTCGAGGTTCGCGAAAAGGTACGCCGTTCGCAGCTCAGCAGGCTGCCGGTGAGGCTGCTCGTAAGGCCGCTGAGGCGGGCGTCCGCGAAGTAGAAGTTCGCGTTAGAGGGCTTGGAGGCGGTCGTGAGTCCGCTATCCGCGCCGTTACGCAGGCAGGCATCCGGGTTAATTCGATCCGCGATACGACGCCGATCCCGCACAACGGGTGCAGGCCGCCGAAGCGCCGCCGCGTTTGATGGTTTTTGGTTTTTTGAGGTTTGGGGTCTTGGATCAAGGTCCCGGCCTCGAAGTGGTTTTTTTTCTTATCGAAAGGATGAAGGGAGGCGTTGGCCTTCTGTAAACTTTTCCGAAATACAGCGACATTGGCCGACCGATCAGTGGCTAGTACCTAGATCGAGGCTGAAGGTCGCCGGAGGCAAATTATGGCTAGATATAGAGATGCGGTGTGCAGGCTTTGCCGCCGCGAAGGTGCAAAACTTTTTCTTAAGGGCGATCGCTGCTTCAAACCTTCTTGTGCGATCGAAAAACGTGGAACCAATCCTCCGGGACAACACGGCGGAGCCCGACGCAAGATGCTTGCGGGCTATGGCGAACAGCTTCGTGAGAAGCAGAAGGTGAAGCGCATCTACTTCGTTCTCGAAAAACAATTTCGTACATATTTCGAAAAGGCTCTTCGCCAAAAGGGTGTTACGGGCGAAAACCTTCTTTTCTTGCTTGAGCGTCGTTTAGACAACGTTGTCTATCGTTCGGGCTTTTCGACCTCGCGCCGTCAGGCACGCCAGCTCGTCAACCACGGCCACATTACCGTTAACGGCCGAAAGGTGAACATTCCTTCGTTCCAGGTGAAGGTCGGCGATGAGATCGTTGTAAAGCCGAAAACGCAGAAGAATGCACACGTGGAAGGTGCATGGGCAACTGCGGTCGGCCGCGGCCGTCCTGCATGGCTTTCCGCAGGCAGCCGCGATTTCACGGTCAGTGTTGCCGCGAATCCGCGTCGTGAAGATATCGATCAGAATATCAATGAGCAGCTGATCGTTGAGCTTTACAGCAAGTAATTTTTTGACAGCTTGGCTGAAGTAGCCGGCACGCTAAAAACGAGTCCGTTCTTACTCAATGCGTCTGCCGGGGACAAAGCCAAAGCCTTTTTTAAAAGAACAACTATGACTCAATCAAATTGGACAGAATTCCAAATGCCGAGCCGGCTTAACGTTGAGACGGAAACTCTCAGCGAACGCTACGGCAAGTTCTATGCGGCTCCGTTCGAGAGAGGTTTTGGAACGACGGTCGGCAACTCGATCCGCCGAGCCCTGCTCTCTTCGATCGAAGGTGCAGCGATCACCGCGGTCAAGATAACCGGTGTCGAGCACGAGTTTTCGTCGATCAAAGGTGTTGTCGAGGATGCGACGGACGTCATCCTGAACCTGAAGCAGGTGCCGTTCAAACTTCACGGCAGCGGCCCGAAAATGCTGACGATCAGCCGCAAGGGTGCGGGCGAAGTGACAAGCGCGGATATCGAAGCTGACGGCGACGTCGAAGTGCTCGATACGAACATTCACATTGCGACGATCAGTTCCAAAGGATCGATCGAGATCGAAATGCGGCTAAAGCAGGGACGCGGATACGTTTCTGCGGAGCTAAACAATGACGAAGACCTCTCGGTCGGTTTTATCCCGATCGATTCGGTCCATACGCCGATCAAGAAGGTCAACTATAACGTGGACAAGACCCGTCAGGGCTCGAACACGGAATACGACCGCCTCACGCTCGAGGTCTGGACGGACGGTTCTGTGAAGCCGGAAGATTCCATCGGCCTCGCGGCAAAGTTGGTGAAAGATCATATGTCGATCTTCATCAATTTCGAAGAGGAAGAAGAAGAATATAAATACGAGGATATTGCACGTCCGCCGCTTATGCGCAACGACCTTCTGGACAAGTCGGTCGATGAACTTGAGCTTTCCGTTCGCTCGTATAACTGCCTGAAGAATGCTGAGATCCGGTCGATCCGCGACCTTATCCGACGCAGTGAGAAGGATATGCTTCACACGAAGAACTTCGGCAAAAAATCACTCACCGAGATCAAGGATATGCTCCATGGAATGGGACTCGATTTCGGGATGGAGTTCGACGAGCAGGGCAACCCGATCCCGGGAACGGGCGGCAGAGATCTAGATTAGGGTATTTTCGGCGCTCAAGGGCGATATCTAGGTCGGCCTTGAGCGTTGAGTTTGAATATTGGACTTGTCATCATGAGACATCAAAAAGCACATCGCAAACTTGGACGCACGACCGAGCATCGTATGTCGATGCTCCGTAACCTTGCGACCTCGCTTATCAACGCCGATAAGGAATACATCATTACGACCGTTCACAAGGCGAAGGAACTGCGGCCTTTCGTTGAGAAGGCGATCACGCTCGCACGAAAGGCTGAGCAGGCCGACGGTCCGGATGCGGCGATGAGGAAAGTGGATCTTCGCCGTCAAGCTGCCGGATATTTTCATGCAGGCAACTCGACATTTAAGATCGCTCAGAGCCGTTTTCGCGGGAAAAAGGGTGAAGCAAAGGAGGCTCCGGTCCGCACGGCGGGCGTGGCAGCCGTCCAGCGGCTTTTCAATGAGCTCGGTGTGCGCTATAAAGACCGTGACGGCGGCTATACACGCATCATCCGGCTCGGACGTCGCCAAGGCGACAATGCTGAGTTGGCAGTTATCGAGCTTGTGGACAATCCGCGTGAGCTTGCCGCAAAAGGCTAGTCATAAATAGCGGAGGTTCATACACTTATGAGCGAGACCGGGTCGGCTAAGGCAGAAGACGGACAAGTGGGCGAAAAAAAAGATAAAGAAACGCGTGCGGGAGCGGAAGGCCAGTCCTTTGATATGGACGAGCTTCAATCGCTCGCCGCTCTTGTTAACGAGCATGGCTTCACGGATTTTGAATTCGAGAATGAAAACATCCGTGTGAAGATGAGCAAGTCTGCGACGGTCGTTGCCGCACCGCAAGTGCTGGCTCCGCCCGTTCAAGCACCGGCGGCCACTGCACCCGTTGCTTCATCAGCCGCTGAGACGCCCGTAGATGAAGACGCCGGCCTCTATAAGATCACGTCGCCGATCGTCGGTACGTTCTATCGGGCACCGGCACCGGACAAGCCGCCGTTTACGAGCGAAGGCGCGACCGTTTCTCCCGACACGGTTGTCTGCATTGTCGAGGCGATGAAGTTGATGAACGAGATCCAAGCCGAAACCTCTGGGACGATCGTAAAGATATATGTCCAGGATGGCCAGCCCGTTGAATTTGGCCAGCCGCTTTTTGGAGTGAAAAACTAGGACGGAATGGGTCCAAAGTTCAACGGCGAAGGTTCAAAGTCGAAGTTCGAGGGTCGCACGCAGATCTTTGAATTTTGACTTTTCATCTTTTGGGGCAAGGCCCCGGAAACCATCATTGCGAACCACTGCCTTCGGACAGTTTTTTACTTCCTGCAGAATAAATAATGCCTCGTGAAATTCAAAAGATCCTAGTTGCCAACCGCGGTGAGATAGCATGCCGTATCATTTGGACGTGCAAGGAGATGGGCATCAAGACGGTCGCCGTACATTCGGAAGCCGATCGTGAGGCCCTCCATGTTAAGTTCGCGGACGAGGCGGTTTGCATCGGCCCGGCTCCGTCAGCTCAAAGTTACCTCAATATCCCGGCGATCATTTCTGCGGCTGAGATAACTGACGCGGATGCGATCCATCCTGGCTACGGATTCCTCGCCGAATCGGCGACATTCGCGAAGGTCTGCGAAGACTGCAATATAAAATTCATTGGCCCGCGTCCGGATGTGATCGCGATGATGGGCGATAAGGTCGAAGCTCGGCGGACGATGATCGCAGCCGGTGTGCCGATCTTGCCGGGCAGCCCGGATCCGATCGAATCTGCGGAAGAGGCAAAGGCTCTTGCACTCAAGATCGGTTTTCCCGTGATCATCAAGGCTGCGGCCGGCGGCGGCGGACGCGGGATGCGCATCGTCAGAAATGCTGATGAGCTTGCCACGAATCTTGAACTTGCACAGTCCGAGGCACTTGCTGCATTCAAGAACGGTTCGGTCTATATTGAGCGGTATATCGAGCGGCCGCGGCACATCGAGATACAGGTTCTTGCCGACGAGCACAACAACGTGATCCACCTCGGCGAACGTGAATGCACGATCCAGCGTCGTCATCAGAAACTTCTTGAAGAAGCTCCTTCACCGGCGATCTCTCAGCGGCTTCGCGATGAGATGGGTGCAGTAGCCGTAAAGGCGTGCAAAGAGATCGGTTATTCGTCTGCCGGGACGTTCGAATTCCTTCTCGACGAGGACGATCAGTTCTACTTCATGGAGATGAACACGCGCATCCAGGTAGAACATCCAGTGACCGAGATGGTCACGCTTGCGGATATCGTCCGCAACCAGGTCGTGATCGCGACGGGCAAAGACACGGGATATACGCAAGACGAGGTGCAGATCAGCGGACACGCGATCGAGTGCCGCATCAATGCGGAGGATCCGGTAAAGTTCACGCCAAGCCCTGGAAAGATAACCGCATTCAATTTTCCGGGCGGGCCTGGCGTTCGCGTCGATACGGCAGCGTATCCGGGGTATGTTGTTCCGCCTTACTACGATTCGATGATCGCAAAACTCATCGTCCATGCTCGAACGCGTGAGCTCGCGATCGCCCGTATGCAGCGGGCCCTCGAGATGATGGTCATCGAAGGCATTAAGACGACCATTCCGCTGCATCAACGCATCATGGCGGACGAGAATTTCCGGAAAGGGACGTTTTCGACAAAGTTCATGGAGGAGTTCAAGTACGAGGTTTAGATTAGGGAAAAGTGCTTGAATTATGCTAGATTTATTCGTTTGAGATCGAAGAGGTCTTTTACGGACGGTTGATTTTAGGAGTTAAATTTTCGTGGTTACCAAAGTTTTTTGGAGTTACTGCGAGCAAAAGGAGAGGCTGGTTCTAAGCAGCAATAGACAGAAATAGAATGGCAACAGTTACAGAAGTAAAACAGCAGATAGTCGGCGATTACAAAACACACGCGAGCGACACAGGTTCGTCGCAGGTGCAGATCGCATTGCTAACGCAGCGCATCAATGAGCTGACCGAGCATTTCAAGGTACACAAGAAGGATAACAACTCCCGCAAGGGCTTGCTTAAGCTGGTCTCGCGTCGCAGGAAACTACTCGATTATTTGCGTCGCCGCGATCTCGAGGAGTATCACGCGATAATCAGCAAACTAGGACTCCGCCGCTAGTGGGCGCGTAGTCGTTCAAGGGGTATTGCTTGGCTTCTTCCGCCAAGAATGTAGAAAATTCAGGATCCACGCGAAGAGATCGCCTTTCAGGCCGCTGAACGTGACAGCATTTGAACCTGAGGTGTATTCGGATCCTTACGTCAAAGTTAGAGTTTTGTTCTAAGGACGATCTAAGAGCTTCACGAAATGCTCTTTGTCGTCCTTTTTTGTAAAGAAAATGGAAAAGAAATATTTGAATGAATCGATCAAGCTCGGAAACAGAGAGCTAAGCGTCGAAACCGGCAAAGTTGCCAAACAGGCCGATGGTTCGGTCATTATCAGATACGGAGACACGATGCTGCTCGTAGCGGCCGTCTCAGCACGTACCGCGAAAGAGGGCTTGGACTTCTTTCCGCTTACAGTTGAATACCGCGAGAATTCTTCTGCCGCAGGCCGCATTCCGGGGAATTATTTCCGCCGGGAAGGCCGCCCGAATGAAAAGGAGATCTTGACCTGCCGAATGATCGACCGGCCGGTCCGCCCGCTTTTTGCAGACGGGTATCGCTTCGAAACGCAGATCGTCGCTTCGGTGATCTCTGCCGATACGGACAATGACCCCGACGTTATTGCTATCACCGGTGCGTCCTGCGCTCTTTATCTCTCGGATATTCCGTTCCACAATCCGATCGGCGGTGTCCGTATCGGCCTTGTCGATGGAAAATATCTTATCAACCCGACGTACGACGAACGTCGTGAATCACAGCTTGATCTCGTGGTCGCCGGCACGGAGGAGGCCATTGTTATGGTCGAGTGCGAAGCCGAAGAGGTCGAGGAATCTGTAATGGTCGAGGCCCTGATGCTCGCGCATCGTGAGATCAAGCGGCTGTGCCAATGGCAGAAATCGCTTTCGAACGCGCTCGGGATCGAGAAACGTCCCTTTGAGCCTGTCGCTCTCGATGAGACTGTATTCAACGAGGTTAAGGCAAAATTTGCTGACCGCCTTCGTGAAGCCCTCGATACGACCGGCAAGGATAAGCTTACGAGCTACGCCGCGGTCGATGCGTTGAAGAAGGAAGTTGTCGAATCCTATCCCGAGGACGATCCTACGAAGCGTTCAATGGCCGCGAGAGCGTTCGGAGACCTGAAAGAGAGTATCTTCCGCGAAGATATGCTTACGAACAGGCGTCGTCCGGACGGCAGAAAATTCTCAGAGATCCGTCCGATCTCATGCGAGGTCGGCTGGCTTCCGCGCGTTCACGGCTCAGCGTTGTTCACCCGCGGTGAAACCCAGGCAATGGTCTCGACCACTTTGGGAACGAAGATGGACGAGCAGTATATGGACGACCTTGAGACGGGCGAAGTGAAGCGCCGCTTTATGCTGCATTACAACTTCCCGCCGTACTCGGTCGGTGAGACGGGCCGCTTTGGTTCGACGTCGCGTCGCGAGACGGGACATGGGAACTTGGCTCGGCGTGCGATCCAGTCGGTGCTTCCGGATGAAGCAGATTTCCCGTACACGCTCCGCATTGTCTCTGATATCACGGAATCGAACGGCTCTTCGTCGATGGCGACGGTCTGCGGCGGGATGTTGAGTTTGATGGATGCTGGTGTTCCCATCAAGAAGCCGGTTGCGGGTGTTGCGATGGGCCTCGTGATGGAAGGGAACCGCTATGCGATCCTTTCGGATATCGCTGGTGCCGAAGATCATTACGGCGACATGGACTTCAAAGTTACGGGAACCGCCGACGGCATCACTGCCCTGCAGATGGATATCAAGATCGGCGGCATCAACGCCGTAATCCTGCAAGAAGCTCTCGAGCAGGCGAAGAAGGGACGTCTTCACATTCTCGACATTATGCAGAAGACGATCGAGGCTCCGCGCGAAGACATCTCGCAGTACGCTCCTCGGATCATCACAATGCAGATCAATCCTGAAAAGATCCGCGACGTTATCGGGAAAGGTGGGTCGGTCATTCGAGCTCTTACGGAAGAAACGGGCGCAAAGATCGATATACAGGACGACGGAACTGTTATGATCGCAACGAATGACGGGGCAGCTGCTGATGAGGCTATCGCCCGCATCAAGGCGATCACGGCCGAGGCTGAGGTCGGTGCGACCTACTTGGGCACGGTTTCCCGTATCGTCGATTTCGGTGCATTTGTCGAGATCATGCCGGGCCTGGACGGCCTTCTGCACATTTCGGAGATCTCGGATCGCCGCGTCAAGGACGTTCGCGACGAGCTCAAGGAAGGCCAGCAGATCATGGTCAAGTGCATCGGTAAGGAAGGTAACAAGGTCAAGCTGTCGAGAAAAGCGATCCTTAACGAGGAGAAAGCCAAATCGCACAGCGAAGGCGAATAGGTATCGATTTAGATACGCGATTCGCTTGAAGGTATCACCGGTTCGTCCTGTTTTTTGGGCAGCCGGTGATTTTTTTTCGAGGAATCTTTGAGAAATTGTGGAATTATCCGCGCATTGGGCGTATTTTCCACTTGAAATTGATGAAAATTCGGTTATATTGGTAAGTAACGCAGATTTACGCCAGACAAATTCCATTGCATTTGCCCGCAATTTTGGTGTAAGCTCCTGTTTCTGCCCAAATAATAATTCACATTTGAGTGCCAACGGACTGTGAAAGCGGATTTTCTTTTGCAGTGAAGAAATTTGTCAGGGTACTTAAATGGATAAATTCAACCTTAAAACCTTACTCGCGGCGATCTGCCTTGTATCGCTTTTTGCAGCCGTAACACGCATTGAGGCCGGTCCGATCAAATTTGATCAGCTTGTCCAGGTCGTAAATGCGAATCCGACACGTTCGGCTTCGGGCACGTTCGCGCGGCTACGGGTTGCATCGACGTTTGAGGATCTACTTACAAGCGATGGCGATGACGACGACAAGGATAAGAAGAAAAAGCCGCAGGACGGCCGCGTTATCACCGAAACCCGCACGGACATCGTAACGGATGAGGACTGCCATTGCGAACAGGTAGAGCACGAGCGAAAGTTCCCAAAATGGGCACTCTTGGGGCTGGCCGCGATCCCGATCGCGTTCATCCTGATCCGCCACAAAAAAGATACTCCGACTCCGACGCCGACCTCGTCGATTCCACAGACGCCGACGCCGACTGTCACGCCGACCGTCACACCGACGCCGACGCCGAATACTCCGACGCCGACCCCACCTGTGACGCCAACACCGCCGCAGCCGGTACCGGAACCGATCACGATCCTGCTTTTTGGAACAGGCTTGGCATCGGTCGGGCTCGCCGCCCGGAAACGCTTTGCGAAGAAGAGAGGCGATGACGATCCGAAGGACGGCGAAGAGTAAACCAGGGTTCATCGACCTTGATCAATGTGGAATTGAGTTTTGGCTAGTATTTAGGGGAAAGCAAGAATGGGTACAAGAAGAAATACATATATTTTCGTTATCGGTTTGATGCTTACGCTCGGGCTGACCAGCGTCTTCGCAAATGACACCGATAAGGCAAAACGAAAAAGGCTCAAGACCGAGGGCATTCTGAGCATCAAGAGCTCGCCGGCCGCATATCCTGTCCGCATCGATGGGCGTGATGTCGGTATGACGGGCGTTGGTGAGGGAATGGAATATTACCTCGCACCGGGCGTACACAAGGTTGAAGTTCTCGGGCCGGACGGCAAGGTCGCGTGGACCGATGAGGTTACGATCCGAAAAGGTATGCGTAACTGTATCTGCGTCAAGGCCGTTGAAACGACTACGACGAAAGCCTGCCCGTACCGCTTTCACCTTGAAGGGCCTGCTCGCGTAACCGAGGGCGATCTCGTAACGTTTACAGCGGTCCCTGACATCGAATCGCCGATCCCGCTCAAGTTTGCGTGGCGTGTGGATAATGGAACCGTCACGAGCGGCCTTGGCACACCGACGATCACGGTCGATTCAAGAGGAATGGGCAATCGCGTGATCAATGCGGAGCTGGACGTTAACGACGACGTTTATGACGGCCGCTGTCGCCAGACCATCTCGGTTCCGACGGATGTCGAGGCCGTGCCGCCGGACATTCCGACCCCGAAGGCGTTCGCGTGCGACGAATTCATCTCGAAGTCTGCCGATGATGACAAGGCACGTTTTGACAACTGCGTCATCCAGGTTCAGAACACGCCGGATGCAAAACTCTACGTCGTCATCTATCCGGGAACGGATAAGGCGAGCAGAACAAGAAATACTTATGAACGGCTCTCGAAACGTGCCCTCGACTATATGGTCCGAACACGCGGGCTCGATCCGACCAGAGTGCAGTTCATAAAGGGAAGTTCCCGTGAGAGGACGACCTATAAGATGTGGGTCGTGCCGCCGGGTGCACAGTTGCCGCCGATCGATTAAGAGAGTTCTTCTCTCAAACCGAAAGTCAGCTTTGCGGGTTTGCTTGTGATACAAGCAGCCCGCATTTTTTTCGTTTTGCGTGAATGAATATACGCTTCGTTCTTGTTAAAATCGGGTTTTACTCGTATGTCAGCACCGAATATTGAAACTATCGCCTCGCTCTCCAAACGCCGCGGATTCGTCTTCCCCGCCTCGGATATTTACGGCGGCCTCGGCTCGTCGTGGGATTACGGCCCGCTTGGCGTCGAGCTTGCCAACAACATAAAGAAAAGCTGGTGGAACTGGGCGGTTTATGAGCGCGATGATATCGAGGGGCTGGATTCATCCATCATCTTGAATCGCAGCGTCTGGAAATATTCGGGGCACGAAACTACATTCTCAGATCCGCTCGTTGATTGCCGTTCCTGCAAATCGCGACTTCGGCAGGACAAGCTTGATACCGATGATGCAGGGAAGTTCATTTGCTCGAACTGCGGTTCGACGGATCTGACCGAACCTCGCCCTTTTAACCTGATGTTCCGAACGACGATCGGAGCCGTTTCGGCGGATGACGATCCGGCTGCCCTTGCGTACCTTCGACCTGAGACCGCGCAGGGGATCTTTATCAACTTCAAGAATGTGCTCGACACATCGCGTCGAAAACTTCCATTCGGCATCGCTCAGATCGGTAAGGCTTTTCGAAACGAAGTTACGCCCGGGAATTTTATCTTCCGAACGAGGGAATTCGAGCAGATGGAGATCGAGTATTTCGTGCGTCCTGACGAGGTTCAAAAGCTCCATCAGGAATGGCTCGATGCTTATCTCGAATGGATAAAGTCGCTCGGTATTTCGGCGGAGAACATCAAGCTCTACGAGCAATCTGCCGAAGAGCTTGCACACTATTCCGAGAGAACGGTCGATATCCTCTATCGGTATTTCCCTGAGCGAAGCGACGAAGAAAAGCAGTGGGACGAGCTGATGGGTATTGCCAACCGCACGGACTATGATCTTCGCGTGCACTCAAAGAAGCCGGAAGATGCGGACGGCAAGCGTATTAATCCCGATTCGACCGAAGACCTTTCGTACTTCGATCCGCAGACCAATGAGCGGTTCTATCCATACATTATCGAGCCTTCGATCGGCGTGAACCGAACGTTGCTCGCCGTAATGATGGACGCTTACACCGAGAAAACGACCGAGAAAGGCGAGACGCGCGTCATCCTGAAACTAGTGCCGGAGCTTGCGCCGATAAAGGCCGCCGTGCTGCCGCTCGCCAAGAACAAGCCTGAGATAGTCGAGATGGCAAAGCGTATCAAGAAAGACCTGCAGCCTTCGCTGCGTGCCGTTTATGATGACACAGGCGGCATCGGGAAACTCTATGCGCGGCAGGACGAGATCGGCACGCCGTTCTGCGTTACAGTCGATCACGAGTCGCTAGAAGATAACGCCGTTACCGTTCGTCACCGCGATAGCTGGGAACAGGAGCGCGTCTCCACCGATGCTCTAAAGAGCTATCTGGCCGAACGTCTTTAGTTTCATTTCTGAATAGAATTTAGCCGCCGACGTGTACGCTAGGGCGAAGCTCGGGGTCGGGTTCGGCCTGGCGCAGGATCTCGCGTGTTACGGGAGCGGTGTCGCCTTCACCGAAGAGAATATACCTGATCAGGTATTGGATCGGATTTCCTTCGCTCCAGCCGAAATAGACGTGCGGTATCTTGCCGGTCTTGTCGCGAAGGTAGAGCAAAAGTGCGGCGATGGCGTTCGGCACTGCAGGCGAGTTCGTCCGCAGGATCTTGTACCCGGCAATATCAACGCCGGTGATGCGCAATTCACCTGTGAACTCTGAAGCGTCGCTGATCTGGATCTCATAGAAGAGGATCGGGTCGCTAGCCGGAATGTGGTTATCAGTACGCTTCTCGTGTTCCTTGAACCTGTACTCGACAACGTCGCCGGTCTCGCGCCGATTCGTAACGATGCGGATCTCTTCATCTGTCAGGTCATCGATAAATGTCTGCGCGGTCTTATCGAGCTCGATCTTCTTGATCCTGATCTCGGTCGTTCGCATCGCGCGTGAAACAAAGGATGCAGCTACGATGGCCAATATGAACAACGATGCTATCTTCAGCCCGTCCGGACGTTCAATGATGTTGGCGATGGTCGTGTAAATGAAGATGACCGATATGGTCAAAAAGGCCCATCGCACGCCTTGTTTACGTCTCCATGCCGAGATCGTAACTGCGATGGCGCCTGACGTTATTAAAACGAGTACGCCGGTCGCGTACGCACCACCCTGAGCTTCGACATCGGCCTCAAAGATGTATGTGATCGCAAAGCAGATGATCGCGAAGATGAGCACGAGCGGCCTAGAGGCGCGTGCCCAGTTCGGTGCCATTCCGTACTTCGGCAAGTACCGCGGCACGATGCTCAGCAGTCCGGCCATCGCAGATGCGCCGGCGAACCACAAGATGATGATCGTTGAAAAGTCGTAGACCGTGCCGAAGCCGTCGCCGAGATATGCGTGAGCGATATAAGCGAGTGCACGGCCATTCGCCTTGCCCTCCGGGCCGAATTCTGCGGCAGGGATGAGCATTGTCGTCATCAAACCGCTGCAGATAAGGAAGAAGCTCATTATCAGGGCAGCCGTCCTGAGCAGCTTTCTGGTTTTCGCGATGCGATTGGGATTGCTGATCAGAGGCATTACCGCAACGCCCGTCTCAAAGCCCGAAAGGCCGAGAGCAAGGCGTGGAAAGGCGATGAGCGAAAGTGCGATGACGAGAAAGATGCTTCTTGGTGCTCCGGTGTCAGGGAATGTGAACACTGCGCGCTGCCAGTCGGAAAATAAGCTCGGATGCGTGAAGATCTCATAGAGTCCTGTCGCAACGACAATAAGGTTCAAGAGCAGATAACTCGTAACGAGCACTACAGCGACCTGTATCGCCTCCTTGAAGCCCTTTAGGAAGACACCCGCGAGCACTGTTATCAAAGCGGCCGTGATCAGAACCGGGTGGTCGAATCCATCGGTCAATTTTGCGAAGACCGGGTTATGAATAAGGTGAGCCGTTGCGTCGGCAGATGAAAGGGTGATCGTGATGACGAAATCCGTCGCGACGAATCCAAGCAGGGCAAGGACGAAAAGCTTGCTCTTCCAACGCGAAAGCAACGCCTCAAGCATTGCGATCGAACCCTGGCCGTGCGGGCTTTCTGCAGCGACGCGATTATAGATCGGGAGAGCACCGCCGAGTGTCAGCAGTACGAGGAAGAGGGTCGCGATCGGCGACAAGTAACCGGCAGCCACGAACGCGATACTCGGCTGATAACCAAGCGTCGAGAAATAGTCCAAGCCCGTGAGGCACATTACCTGCCACCAGCGGTGTTGTGGATGTTCGTGGTCGGCGTCTTGAGCGGGGTTGCGAGCGACGCCCTGCATCAACCACTCTTTGAATCCTGATTTTCCAGCCCTTGGTTCTGTTGGCATAGAAACGGCGTCCTAAACGCCATAAGGCACAGATCCTAGCCGAGACCGGCGGATACGTGCCTTGCCGTCTCTCCCAAAATTTCGGGGAAAGACCACTCGGATTAGTGTAAGAGCTTTGGACGGATTCGTAAAGCGCCGACACGGCAGCAAACATCGATGCGACTAAGTTATAGTAAGTGTAAAGCTGGTATGAACCTTGCCGAAGGTAACACAATCGAACTCGCAAAAAGGATCCGCGATGCGGGGGGCCGGGCAATGCTGGTCGGTGGCTGTGTGCGTGATGAACTGATGGGTTTTGAGCCGAAGGACTTTGACCTTGAAGTTTACGGCGTTGAGGCTGAGAGGCTGAAAGATATCCTCGAAACATTCGCAGCTGAGATATCTACGTCGTCTTTAGCGACATCAGGCAGTCCTGCGAGCGTATTAGAAAATGAAGGCCCTTCGAGGGCTATGAGCTTCGACGACGATGGAGCTGGCCAGGGCAAGGGTGTCGGCGTTTCATTGAATATTGTCGGTGCGGCTTTCGCAGTTTATAAGATCGGGCGCTACATAGATGTGTCGATACCGCGTCGGGAAAGGAAGGCCGGCCGAGGGCATCGCGGTTTTGTCATTGAGGGCGATCCCGAAATGTCGTTTAAGGAGGCGTGTTCCCGGCGCGATTTTACCGTGAACGCGATCTTGAAAGATCCGTTGAGCGGCGAGATCGTCGATCCGTTCAATGGACGACGGGATATTGAGGGTAAGATCCTTCGGCATGTGTCCGATGAGACGTTTTCGGAGGATTCGCTACGTGTCCTACGTGCGGCCCAATTCGCTGCACGGCTAAAGTTTGATATCGATCCGAATACCGTTTCGCTTTGCAAAGAGATCAACCTTTCGGACCTTCCAAAGGAGCGCATCTGGGGTGAGCTTGAAAAGATCCTGCTGCTCGCAGATGAGCCTTCAAGGGGCCTAAAATGGCTTTACGAGCTATGCGTGGTCGACAAGCTCTTTCCCGAACTAGCTTCGCTTGTAGGTGTGCCGCAAGAGCAGGAATGGCATCCTGAAGGCGATGTTGACGTCCATACGATGATGGTCGCCGACGAGGCCCGCAGACTCATCGACGATCTGCCGTACGAGAAAAAAGTTACCGTAATGCTCGCCGCTGTCGCACATGATTTCGGGAAGCCCCCGACGACGCAATTCTTCGATGGGCGGTGGCGTTCACACTCGCATGACGAGGCCGGAGTCGAGCCGACGATCGCCTTCCTAGATCGTTTAGGTATCTATACGATAAATGGTTTCGACGTTCGTGAGCAGGTGATCCAACTTGTGCGGTATCACCTGAAGCCCGGCGAATTCTATAAAGCGAAGCAGCCGATAGGTGACGGAGCTTTTCGACGCCTAGCGCGAAAGGTCGAACCGGACTTACTTTATCGCGTCGCCAAAGCCGACAGTCTAGGACGGAATCCGGACTGGCTGTCGCCTGAACGCCGATTTGGGTCCGAAGCACAGGAATGGTTCATCGGGCGTGTTCGTGAGCTCGATATCGAGCGAAAGGCACCGGAGCCGATCCTTCGCGGGCGAGACCTGATCGAACTCGGCGTCGAACCTTCGCCGAAGTTCAAGAAGATCCTCGATGCTGTTTACGAGATGCAGCTCGACGGAAAGGTCGCCACCCTCAAGGAAGCGGTCGCCGCGGCAAAGGCGGCCATTGACGGCGGTGGACGATCGATCTGATCGGCAGATAATTTGGGGCTTGCGGTATTTCGACGGATAGTGTATCTTCATTGTAGATACGCGTAGTGGAAGGGAAAAGATGAAAGTTCAGATACAAAAATGGGGCAATAGCTTGGCCCTACGGATACCGAAGTCATTCGCGATCGAATCCCACATCTCCCAGGGTTCGACCGTCGAGGTTTCGCTGGAGAAGGGGAAGATCGTGGTGTTTCCGCTTGAATCGAAGGTGACTCTCGACGATCTCCTTTCCGGAGTAACGGCGGAGAACCTGCACGGTGAGATCGATATGGGCCGAAGTGTCGGGAAGGAGATCTGGTAGATGGCGTATGTTCCAGACCGTGGCGATATAGTGTGGTTAAGTTTCGACCCTCAGGCAGGACATGAGCAAGCAGGGCGGCGGCCAGCCGTTGTCGTTTCTCCACGGGCCTATAACTCAAAGGTCGGGTTGGGGCTGTTCTGTCCGATCACGACCAAGGTAAAGGGCTTTCCGTTCGAGGTGCAGATCCCGGCGAATTCAAAAGTCTCCGGGGTCGTCTTGTCTGATCAGGTCAGAAGCCTTGATTGGAAGGTTCGCCGGGCAGAGTTCATCGAAAGCATGAGTGATAGCGTCACAGAAAAGATTCTCGAAAGAATCAGAACGCTTTTGTAGAGGGACTTCGAGTTGACCGCCCGCCTATCAGGCACGACCACGGATACGGTTGGACCGCTCTCCGCCGCAGTCGCTTTCCTGATCAGAATTCTGTATCGCTGGTTGCTCGTTCGCGGCGCGCGACACCTGATTCATATGCGGCGTCCTCGACACGAGCGGCCACGGCCTCTCCAACACGGCGATCGAATACGGACGGAATAATGTAATCCGGATGAAGCTCTTCCGGAGCGATTATGTCCGCGATGGCGTTCGCCGCGGCTAGCTTCATTGCTTCGTTAATGCGGGAAGCACGGCAGTTCAACGCTCCCCGAAATATTCCCGGGAAGCAAAGCACGTTGTTGATCTGATTCGGGTAATCTGAGCGGCCGGTCGCCATAACGGCTACGTGCTCGAGAGCGTCTTCGGGCATGATCTCCGGCACAGGATTGGCCATTGCGAAGACGATCGGGTCCTTTGCCATATTCTTGACATCACTCACATCGATCACGCCTGGAACCGAAAGCCCAAAGAACACATCAGCTCCCTTAATGACATCCCGAATGGTGCCGGCCTCGCGGTTAGGATTGGTGTTGTTGGCGTACCATTCTTTGACCCAATTCATATTCTCGGTGCGGCCTTTGAATATCGCACCCGTTGTGTCGCAGCCGACGATGTTCTTGACGCCCGCGGCCATCACTATCTTTGAGCACGCAACGCCGGCGGCTCCGATCCCGTTAACAACAACCTTGACGTCCTCGATCTTCTTGTTGACGATCTTTAGTGCGTTCAGGAGTGCTGCGAGTACAACGACCGCCGTGCCGTGTTGGTCGTCGTGAAAGACCGGAATATCGAGTTCTTCTTTCAAACGCTCCTCGATCTCGAAGCAGCGTGGGGCCGAAATATCCTCAAGATTGATACCGCCGAAGGGAACTGCGATGCGTTTGATCGTCTGCACGATCTCGTAAGGGTCTTTTGTGCTTAGGCAGATCGGGAACGCATCGACCCCACCGAATTCTTTGAACAGCTGACATTTGCCTTCCATCACCGGCATTGCCGCGGCAGGTCCGATATCACCAAGGCCGAGCACCGCCGTGCCGTCCGAGATAACGGCGACCATATTCTTTTTGATCGTCAGGTTAAAAGCTTTTTCCGGGTCTTTGTGGATCGCCTCTCTCCGGAAGGGTGAATCGTGCTGTCGTCGACCTCACTCGAACTCTGCCGTCCCCGGGCAGGCCGTCCACCCGCGCAGTCCGACCGCGCTGCGCGACTC
>JAANMY010001387.1_pt1 | contig 27816 bp, 20 predicted proteins | sample 7279691 | NCBI WGS metagenome assembly JAANMY01 (sample SAMN14094543, study PRJNA606508) | bioreactor metagenome | isolation source: A lab-scale SPAN reactor treating ammonium-rich wastewater day 388 | place: Ireland: Galway | collected 2018-02-07
GCACAGCAAAACACCTATGCAGGCCATGAAACAGTGGCATCAAACTCACCCTGAGTTGTTCAATAAGCGACCATATGATCGTCCGGGATGCAACACCTACTCATCTGAGCATTCATCAGCGCAGCTAACTCATCGCGCGTCAGCATAAGCCGTTGACGAACCCTGGGACGAGGCCCAATAACCGCTGATAGCTCAACACCCACTACTGGGTTGACATTGATGAGCCGCTTTCCAGCTGCTCTACGAAAGATCGCCTTCTGCACGATGAGCAAGGTGTTCGCCTCCACCCAGCCCAAGTCGAACCGCTCGATCAAACCAACCACATCAGCAGCTTCAACCTCTCCGACTTTCGCCGCACCCAAGCCAGTCTCTATGCGCTTCAGATTGCGGCCATAACTGACCTGCGTGCTCTTTGCCAAGGTTGGAAGCACCATTTCGCGATAGTCAGCAACCAACTCTCGAACCGTCCAATCTCTACGGGACTTGGCCCTGCGCTTCTCAGCCGCCGGATCACGCCCCTGCTGGACCTCCACCCTTTTTTCGGCAGCCAGTTTTCTGGCGGCCGCAAGCGTGACATCGGGGTAGCGCCCCAACGTGAGCTCCACCTGGCGGCCTTCTGACCTATAGCGCAATACCCACGAAGCAGTACCAGCTGCCGACATAGTGAAGGTCAACCCACCTCCGTCAGACTTTGCCAAAGCTCGCTTGTCTTTCAACCACCTGCGCAGATCAACATCTGCCAAGACATTCATACGTGTTGCAGCCATCTATCCCTCTTATTCAGCTACTCACCTAGCTACACATGCAGCTACACATTTTGGGCTTGATGGTAGTGCATCAAAATGCACGACACTGGATGAAGTAATTTACAAGCGGTTGATTTTAAATATGTTTTTTGAAAAAAATAGAACGCCATTGCACGTTAAAAAACTCAAAGCAGCACAATGTCGTACTGCTCTTGGCCCAAGCCGACTTCAGCCTGCAGGGAAATGGGTTTGCCAATGAAGTCGATCAGGCCCGCCAGATGCTGGCTTTCTTCTTCCAGGAGCAGATCAATCACATCGGCATGGGCGACGATGCGAAACTCTTTGGGGTTGAATTGGCGCGATTCGCGCAGAATTTCGCGCAGAATTTCATAGCACACGGTGCGTATGGTTTTAACGCTGCCCTTGCCTTGGCAGGTTGGGCAGGCCTCGCACAGCAAATGTGCCAAAGATTCACGCGTGCGCTTGCGTGTCATCTCCACCAACCCGAGGTGCGAGAAATTGCCCGCCATGGTTTTCACACGATCGCGGGCCAACTGCTTTTTAAATTCAGCCAATACCTGGGTGCGGTGATCGTCGCGGCTCATGTCAATAAAGTCCACGATGATGATGCCGCCCAGATTGCGCAGCCGCAGCTGCCGGGCGATGGCCTGCGCGGCTTCCAGATTGGTTTTGAAGATGGTGTCGTCAAAATTGCGGGCACCGACAAAGCCGCCGGTGTTCACGTCCACAGTGGTCAGTGCCTCGGTCTGGTCAATGATGAGGTAACCGCCCGACTTCAGATCAACGCGTTTGCCCAGGGCTTTGGTGATTTCTTGGTCAATCGAGTACAGGTCAAAAATGGGGCGCTCGCCCTTGTAGAGCTGCAGTTTTGCTGCCGCAGCCGGCATAAATTCTTGGCCAAATGCCAGCAAATGATCGAATTGCTCGCGCGAATCAATGCGGATGCTGTTGGTGTGCTCGCCGACCATGTCACGCAGTACGCGCTGCAGCAGGTTTAAATCTTGGTACAGAAGCGATAGCGGCGGCAAGCGCTGGGCACTGGCCTTGATTTGTGCCCAGGCTTTGCGCAGGTAGGCGATGTCCTCGGCCAATTCATCATCTTGGGCATCTTCACCATTGGTGCGCAAGATAAACCCTCCGCAAGGCGTTTGGGCACAGCTGCTTTCGGCCAAAGCTTGCACCCGTTTGCGCAAAGCATCGCGCTCTGGAGCTGGGATTTTTTGGGACACACCAATGTGGTCATCTTGGGGCAAAAACACCAACAACCGCCCGGCAATGCTGATCTGGGTCGAGAGCCGCGCCCCCTTGCTGCCAATGGGGTCTTTAATCACCTGCACCATGATGGGCTGGCCTTCAAACACTTGGCGCTCAATTGGCTCGGGCGCTTCGCGGGCGAACATGGGCGCTTCACCGCCCTCTTGGCGGTGCCAGACATCGGCCACATGCAAAAAGGCGGCCCGCTCCAGGCCAATATCAATAAACGCCGATTGCATCCCCGGCAGAACCCGCGCCACCTTGCCCAGGTAGATGTTGCCGACCAGGCCGCGCTCCAGAGTGCGTTCCATGTGCAGCTCTTGCACCGCGCCGCTTTCCACGATGGCGACGCGGGTTTCCTGGGGAGCCCAGTTGATAAGGATGTCTTGTTGTTGCATAAATTTTATTAATGAGTTCGCCCGAGTCTAATTGCGCCAACCAAGCTATTGCAGTGTGCAAACAATAAAGCACGCGACCGGGATGGCTCGCGTGCTGTCACGTGATCTAAGGAATTAATTGCCTATCCTATTTTTGCGGATTATTTTCAAGCAATTACAAGTAATTACACCGATTACACCCGTTATAAATTGTTTTGAAAGAAATCTTCTCTACACTCCCCCGCAGATTTGTCGCCGCTTTTTTAAAAAATCTTACAACGCACGCTTTGGTCTTAGAACGTGTTCACGATCTTACAAAGCCAAGCACACGACTGACCACTGCCTATTCATGCTGATTTTTCTTGCCCCGCTTGCCTTGCTGGCAGCACTGTGGCTATGGCACCCGCTGCTGCGCACGGGGAAAAAATATTACGCCATCGCCGTCATCGCCACCGCCATTTTTGGGGCTTTGCCTGCGATGCTCATTTGGGCCATTCGCAACACAACGGTGAGCTATACCGCCATTGCTTATTTGCAAGTACCCGCTGGTTGGTTGTTTGCCAGCATCGCCGGTGCCTGGGCCGTGGCGGTGCTGCGCGATACGGTGGCTGTGCTGGGCAAGATTTTGCGCTACCTCGGGGTGGCCAAAATCCTTTGGCAGCCACACTACACCTTGATTGTGATGAGCGCCATGCTGCTGGTCTGCGGCCATGGGGCCATTCAGGGCCTGCGGGTGCCCGCAGTGCGTGAGCAAGAGCTGCCCCTGGCCAAACTGCCGCGCGAACTCGATGGCTTGCGCATTGCGGTGATTGCCGATTTGCACGCCAGCCCCATCAACAACGCGTTTTATGTGCGCGAGGTGGTCGAGCGCACCAATGCGGCCAAGCCCGATCTCATCGTCTTGCCCGGGGACTTGGTGGATGGCGATGTGGCCACCCAAGCGCACAACATTGCCCCGTTGGCCGATTTGTATGCACCGCATGGCGTTTGGGCGGCCCCCGGCAACCACGAGTACTACAGTGGCTTTGACGACTGGGCCAAGGTCTTTGGGCAATTGGGCCTGCCCTATTTGGTCAATCAGGCCCATACGGTGCAGGTGCGTGGCAAGCGCTTAACGCTCTCTGGCGTGGGCGACCCGGCGTATGCCCAAAGCCACAACACTGGCGGTGGTGTCCCCCCCGATATCGTGAGCGTGGCGCAGCAGGCCCAGGCGCAGCAAGCGCAGTTTCATATTTTGCTGGGCCACCAGCCCAAAATGGCGCGTGAGTACGCCGCCCAGCACAGCGTGCATTTGCACATTGCAGGCCATACCCATGGGGGGCACATTCGTGGGTTTGACCAATGGGTGGTTGCCCCGTTTAACAAGGGGTTTGTCCGAGGTCGTTACACCGTGGGGGATATGACCTTGTTCGTCAGCAACGGCGCAGGGCTGTGGGCCGGTTTTACCCAGCGGCTGGGGGTGCCTGCAGCGATTGATGTGCTGGTTTTGCGCAGCACGCAGTAAGGCCCTGTACAAGCGACAAGCTCCGAACGCGCGGTTGGGAAGCGCCCTAGCGCCCGTGTGATGGCCATCGGGCAAGGAAAACTTATTTAACTATACAATTAAATAGTTAAATAATTTGCAATTTGATCTATGGTCTCCCCAACGCCCTCCACCACCGCTACTCCCTCGTCCTTTCAAGCCCGCAACCTGAGCTTGCTGGTCGCCGCGCAGGCTTTGGGTGGGGCATCGCCCCCGATCATCATTTCTTTAGGGGGCTTGGTGGGGCAGCAGCTCTCGAGCAACCCAACGGCCACCACCTTGCCCGTCAGCATCTACCAGCTGGGCTTGGCGCTGTCCACTTTGCCGGCCGCTTGGCTCATGCAGCGGCTGGGGCGGCGCTGGGCCTATGTGCTGGGGGCGGTGCTGGGCGTGGTCTCGGGCATCATCGCTGCGCAGGGCATTGCGCAGTCGGACTTTGTGACCTTTTGCATTGGCACCGCCTTGGCCGGGTTTTACGCCGCCTGTGTGCAAAGTTACCGCTTTGCCGCTGCGGATGCGGTGGGTGCGCCCCACCTGCAGGCCAAGGCCATCTCGCGCATCATGGTCGGGGGCTTGATTGCCGCCATCATCGGCCCCCAGGTGGTGATCTGGACGCGCGATGCCCTGCCAGCCACGCCTTTTGCCGGCAGCTTTTACAGCCAGGCGGCATTGGCAGCGCTGGCGTTGCCCATCTTGCTGCTCTTGCGCCTGCCCGCGCCGCAAAAGCAAGCCATTGCCGGCACGGCCCGACCCTTAAAAGCGATTGCCGCCACGCCGCAATTCATCGAGGCCGCCGCCGCAGGCGTGGTCAGCTATGGGCTGATGGCTTTTTTGATGACCGCCGCCCCCATGGCCATGGTGGGCTGCGGGCACAGCGTGGGTGAGGCTGCCCTGGGCATCCAGTGGCATGTGCTGGCCATGTTTGGCCCCAGCTTTTTTACCGGGCGGCTGATTGGCCGCTTTGGCCAGCGCAAAATCACCGCCCTGGGCTTGGTGATGATTGCCGCCTCGGGCCTGCTGGCTCTGATGGGCGAAGGGCTGTCAGAGTTTTGGGGCTCGCTGATTTTGCTGGGCGTGGGGTGGAATTTTGGCTTCATTGGGGCCACGGCCATGCTCACCGCCTGCTACACCCCGGCCGAGCGCACCAAGGTGCAGGCGTTGAATGACTTTTTGGTGTTTGGCACGGTGGCCATAGCCTCGTTTGGCTCAGGGCAATTGCTGCACAGCGTAGGCTGGAGCGGCATCAACATCGGCATGCAGCCCCTGGTGGTGATCGTGCTGGCCATCATGGCCTGGCAAGCACGCAAAATAAAGAGCTAGATGCGCTTGACCAGTAAGCGTTAAAGCACTATTTGACTGTTTTTTTTATTCAGGCAACAAGGCGGGCAGCGCAGGTCGCTACACTTGGCAGCCATCATGCCCTCCTCCATGTCTACCGTCTTTAATTTCACCTTTGTGCCCTGGTTCCGCTCGGTGGCACCCTACATCCATAAGTTTCGCCAGCAAACTTTTGTCGTCGGCATCACCGGCGAAGCCATTGCTGCGGGCAAGCTGCAAGCCATCGTGCAAGACCTGGCCATGATCCAGGCCATGGGCGTAAAAATTGTGCTGGTACACGGTTTTCGCCCGCAGGTGAACGAACAACTGCGCCTGAAAAACCACGAGCCGCAATACGCCGCCGGCATGCGCATTACCGACAGCATCGCCCTCGATTGCGCCCAAGAGGCTGCCGGCCAACTGCGCTACGAAATCGAAGCTGCCTTTAGCCAAGGGCTGCCCAACACCCCCATGGCCGGGGCGCGGGTGCGGGTGATGTCGGGCAATTTTTTGACCGCCCGCCCGGTGGGCATCGTCGATGGGGTGGATTTTCAGCACACCGGGCTGGTGCGCAAGGTCGATGTCGAAGGCATCCGCCGGGCGTTGGAGTCGGATGCCATGGCGCTGATCTCGCCCTTTGGTTTTTCGCCCACGGGCGAAGCCTTCAACCTGTCGATGGAGGAGGTAGCCACCCGCGTGGCCAGCGAGCTGCAAGCGCACAAGCTGATTTTTCTGACCGAAGTGCCCGGCGTTGCCACCGACCCGCTGCTGCCCATCAGCGACGACAACCCGATTGATACCGAAATTTCCCTGGCCACCGCGCGGCGCATGCTGGCGCAGCTGCCAGCGGCCGAAAAGCCCACCGACACCAGCTTTTACCTGCGCCATTGCGTGCGGGCCTGCGAGCATGGCGTAGAGCGCAGCCACATCCTGCCCTTTGCCGTTGATGGTGCCCTGCTGCTAGAGATTTACGTCCACGATGGCATCGGCACCATGGTGATTGATGAAAAGCTTGAAGAGCTGCGCGAAGCCACCATTGACGATGTGGGCAGCATCATCCAGCTGATCGAGCCCTTTGAGAACGACGGCACCCTGGTCAAGCGCGACCGCACCGAAATCGAGCAAGACATTGCCAACTACACCGTCATCGAGCACGACGGGGTGATCTTTGGCTGCGCCGCCCTGCACCTCTACCCCCACGGGGCGGGCGGCGAAATGACCGCTGAAATGGCCGCCGTCACCGTCTCGCCCAAAAGCCAGGGCACAGGCGATGGGGAAAAGCTGCTCAAGCGCATCGAGCAACGCGCCCGCGCCCAGGGGGCGAAAACGCTGTTTGTGCTGACCACCCGCACCATGCACTGGTTCATCAAGCGCGGCTTTGAGCCCGTCAGCCCCGACTGGCTGCCGCAAGAGCGCAAGGCCAAGTACAACTGGAGCCGCAAAAGCCAGGTGCTGGTGAAAAATCTGAAATAACAGGAGCTGTATGCGCCCGTCCACCCCCTACCGCACGCTTTGCGCTCTGGCGCTGGCCCTGCTGACGGCCTGCAGCACGGCGCCCCTGCCGCCCTCGGCAGCGCTGCTGCCCCCCACCCCAGCCACAGCCCAGGCCGCCGCAGCCTACGACGCGGGCATGGACGTGTTCCACCCCGTGGTGGCAAAAAATGGCATGGTCGCCACCGAGCAGGTCCTGGCCACGCGCATTGGCCTAGAGGTGCTCCAAGCCGGTGGCAACGCCGTGGATGCCGCCGTGGCCGTGGGCTTTGCCCTGGCCGTGGCTCTGCCCAACGCGGGCAACATTGGCGGCGGCGGCTTCATGCTGGTGCATGAGGCGGCCAGCGGCCACAGCGTGGCGCTGGACTTTCGCGAAACTGCCCCGGCCAGCGCCCAGCGCACCATGTACCTGGATGCCCAAGGCCAGGTGATCGACGGCAAATCGCTCTACACCCACCATGCTGTTGGCGTGCCCGGCACCGTGGCCGGCCTGACCCACGCCCTGCAGCAATGGGGCACGCTGCCGCTGGCGCGGTTGCTGCAACCGGCCATTGATTTGGCGGAACAGGGCTACCCGGTCAGCGACACCTTGGCCCAAGCGCTGGAACGGGCCCAAACCACCATGGGCCGCTGGCCCGCCACCCAGGCCATCTTCTGGAAAAACGGCGCTCCGCTGCGCGCGGGCGAGCGGCTGGTGCAAAAAGACTTGGCGCATTCGCTGCGCCTGATCGCCCAGAACGGGGCCAAGGCGTTCTACGAAGGTGAGATCGCCCAGAAAATCGCTGCCGAAATGGCCCGGCACGGCAGCCCCATGACCCTGCACGACCTGCGCAGCTACCGGGTGGTAGAGCGCGAACCGGTGCGTGGCAGCTACCGGGGCTACCAGATCGTGACCATGCCGCCGCCCTCCTCCGGCGGTGCCCACCTGGTTCAAATGCTGAACATTCTGGAGCGCTGGCCGCTCAGGGACTGGGGGCCCAACAGCGCCCAAACCGTCCACCACATGGCCGAAGCGATGAAACTGGCCTACGCCGACCGCGCCGAGTACCTGGGCGATCCAGCATTTGTCAGCGTCCCGCTGGCCGGTCTGACCTCAAAAAAATACGCCGATACGCTAGCGCAGCAGATTCGCCCGGACACTGCCCGCAGCGCCCAGACGATCAAGCCCGGCCAGCCGCTGCCCTTTGAGAGCGACCAAACCACCCACTACTCGGTGGTGGACCAGGCGGGCAACATGGTGGCCGTGACCTACACGCTGAACACCAACTTTGGCAGCGGCATCGTCGCTGACGGCACCGGCATCTTGCTGAACAACGAAATGGATGATTTCTCCGCCAAACCTGGCGTGCCCAACGCCTACGGCCTGGTCGGCGGCGCTGCCAACGCCGTGGCGCCCGGCAAACGCCCGCTGTCGTCCATGACGCCCACCCTGGTGCTCAAAGACCAGCAGCCCTGGCTGGTCACCGGCAGCCCCGGCGGCGCGCGCATCATCACCACCGTGCTGCAGCAAATCGTCAATGGCATCGACTTTGGCATGAACCCGGCCGAGGCCGCCTCTACCGTGCGCTTTCACCACCAGTGGATGCCCGACGAGCTGCGCGTGGAAAAAGGCTTCTCGCCCGACACGCTGCACCTGCTGCGCCAAAAAGGCCAGAACGTGGTGGTCAAACCCGCCATGGGCCGCACCCAAACCATTCAAGTACACGGCCAGGCGCTGTGGGGCTACTCCGACCCGCGCAACCCCGACGGGCTCACCCTGGGCTATTGAGCCACCCCACACAACCGAAGCTGCGCAGCAAGCGAAGAAGCCATTCCCACAACAGCGCATCGGTCAGAGCGCAGCCCCATTAACAGGCAAGCCGCCTCCCGTCTGACTCACCGCAGTTGTCCGAGCGCAGCGCCCAACGGGCGCGTAGCGAGTTCTGCGGCGCAAAAGCTGCGCCAGCACGCCTTCTTTGCTGACTTTCTTGCGCGGGCAAGAAAGTTAGTCGCCTGCCGGGGCGAAACCCGGCCAGCAGCCCTAAAAATCAAAAAACAAAGCTGTTACCGCCAATAAACATAAGCTTTAAAGCATTAAAACCATAAAATATCAATAATTATCAGCGCAAACAGCTCTTTTAAAAGAAGCGCCACCAGGCCACCATCGCCACCATCCCCATCACCGCAAGGCCTGCAGCTGCTGCAACCGCTCCTGCCACGCCTCGTGCGAAGTCAGCAAGCGCATCGGCGGCAAAGCGGCCAGCAAGCGCGGGCCATAGGTTTTTTCCAGCAAGCGAGTATCGGCCACCACCACCATGCCCTGGTCGGTTTCGCTGCGAATCAGCCGCCCCACGCCCTGCTTTAAGGCCATGGCCGCCTCGGGCAGCAGGTAGTCGTTAAAGGCGTTCAGCCCCAGCCCTTCGAGCTGGTGCGTGCGGGCCTGCACCAGGGGGTCATCTGGCGGGGCAAAGGGCAGTTTGTCGATGATGAGCAGTTGCAGCGCATCGCCAGCAATGTCCACCCCCTCCCAAAACGTGGCCGAAGCCACCAGCACGCACCCCCGGCCCTGCACCGTGCCCTGGCGAAAGCGCTCCAACAGCGCGTGTTTGGAACCCTGGCCCTGCACCAGTACGTCGATGGCCGTAAACAGCCCCCCCGCCGCCCCCAACTGCTGCTGCAGCTGCTGGCCAATGGCCGCCAGTGCCTTGAGCGTGGTGGTCAGTACCAGCGTGCGCCCGCCCAGTTGCTGGGCACCGACCTGCGCCAAGCGGGCGACAAAGGCGCTGTGCGCGGCCTGGGCCTGCACGGGCGGGGCATCGGGCGGCACGTACAGGCTGGCCTGCGTGGCGTAGTCAAACGGGCTGGCCACGCGCAGGGTGCGGGCCTCGGGCAGGCCACAGGTGCGGGTGAACCATTGCAAATCGTCGCTATCGCCCAGCGTGGCCGAGGTGAAGACCCAGGCTTGCGGCGTGCTGCCCGCCTGCACGATGGCCTGCAGCAAGGGCGCAACGGTCAGCGGGGCCTGCGTCAGCACCAGGTGCCGGGCCTGGCGGTCAAGCCAGCGCACGCTATCGACCGGTGCCGGGTGGGCAAACAGGGCCAGGGTGTGCAGCAGCTGCCCGGCCCGTGCCTGCAGCTGCGCCAGGGCGGGGGCGGCCTCTTGCACGCTGCCCAGGGCCTGCCAGACCAGGCGCAGGCTGCGCCCTACCCGGTGCAGTTGTGCTGTCCACTGGGCGGCATCCACCCCCTGGGGGCTGGCGCCAAGCCAGCTTTGCCGCACGCCCAGGGGCACCGTGGCGGCGCTGGCGCTCCAGTGCTGCACGGTCTGCTCCAGTGCCACCAAGGCATCCAGCCAGGGGTGCAGGCCCCGGGCGTGTTCGGTCGTCACGGCCATGGCATCGCGGGCAAAGCCCAGCAGCTGGCGCGTGCTCAAGGTGGTGCCGGCAAACTGCACCCCGGTGTCGTTGAGCTGGTGCGCTTCATCGACGATGACCACGCCCGCTTGCGGCAGCAGCGGGGCCACGCCCTCGTCCTGCAGCTGCTGGTCGGCAAAAAACAGGTGGTGATTGACCACGCAGACATCGGCCTGCAGGGCCTGGGCGCGGGCGCGATTGACGTGGCAGTCCGCCCAGAACGCACAATCGCGCCCCACGCAGTTGCTGCGCGTGGAGGTGACCAGGGGCAGCAGGGCCTCGGGCAGACCGGGCAGTTCGGCCATGTCGCCCGTGCTGGTGGCCAGGGCCCATTGCTGCACCTGGGCAATCTGGCGCAGCACCTGCGGGTCGTGCGGGCTACGGCTTTGGTGGATATTTTTCAGGCGGTGCAAGCACAAATAGCTGCTGCGCCCCTTGAGCCGGGCTGCCCGCAACGGCAGGCCCAGCCGCTGCAGCAACTGGGGCAGATCGCGCTCGAACAACTGGTCTTGCAAGGCTTTGGTGGCGGTGGAGACCACCACTTTGCGGCCACTGAGCAAAGACGGCACCAAATAGGCAAAGGTTTTGCCCACGCCCGTGCCCGCTTCCACCACCAAGGTGGCGGCATCGTCGATTGCCTGGGCCACCGCCTGCGCCATGGCTTGCTGCCCGGCGCGGGGGTGCAGCGCCTGCGGCCCTTGGGCCAGCACGCCCGTGGGGGCAAAAGCGGCGGCAACGGTGTGGGCAAGCAAGGCGGGGGGCAGCATGGCGGGCATAGGCAAACAGGGCACAAAAAAGCACAACAAGAACACAAGAGACACACAGGGGCCAGGAGGATAAGCCAACGGCACACCAAGCCCCCGGGGCTTGGGCTAGGATGCGCAGCCTTTACTTTTTTGCCTGCTATGCGCCCTGTTTATTGGACGATTTTTTTGCTGCTGCTGAGCAACGTTTTTATGACCTTTGCCTGGTACGCCCACCTGCGCGAACTCAGTACCAAGCCCTGGTTTATTGCCGCCCTGGTCAGTTGGGGCATTGCACTGTTTGAATACCTGCTGCAGGTGCCGGCCAACCGCATTGGCTACCAAGAGCTGAACTTGGGCCAGCTCAAAATTTTGCAAGAAGTGCTGACCTTGACAGTCTTTGTACCGTTTGCCGTGTTCTACATGAAAGAGCCGCTCAAGCTCGATTACCTGTGGGCCGGCTTGTGCCTGCTGGGCGCGGTGTACTTTATCTTTCGGGGGGAGTAGCCCCTGCCGGGGGCACGGGCAAAGGCTGACCGCGTTGGCGGTTTTGCTCCGCTTGCACGCGCTCTTGGCGCTCTTGGCGCTCTTTGGCCTGGCGCTGCTTTTCCAGCCAGTCGTGCTCGGCCTGCTGCTGGCGCTGGGCGGCTTGGGCTTGCTGCGCTTGCACCCGCTGGGCATGGTCGGCCTGGCGTTGGCGTTGCTGGGCGGCCCGGGCGGCGGCCTCTGCGGCGCGGGCCCCTTGCGTTTGCTCCAGCGCTGCAGCATCTGGGGCCGGTTTGCGGGTGTGCGCTTGCAGCGGTGCCGGGGGCACGGTCTGGGCTTGTTTGGCTTCAATGGCTTGCAGGCGGGCGGCGGCGCGTTCTTGGCGCTCTTGCTGGTTTAGCTCTAGCTCCCGCGCCCGCAGCGGGGCCAGTTCGGCGCGGGCTTGGTCGCGCACGTCTTTTAGGCAATCCTCCACGGCAAAACGCTGGCGGCAGGCCTGTTCACCCGCCATTTGCGCCTGGGTGATGGCCGCGCGTTTGTCGGCAATGGCGGCGCGCTCTGCCGCCCTGGTCTGGGCGGAAGGGGTACCGGTTTGTGCCTGCCCTGTTCCATACGCCGCCAGGCAGACTGCGGCAATCCATAAACGATGCATGGGCTGCATTATCAGGTCAGTGCCGTCTCTACTTCGCGCCAGGGCAGATCCAGAAATTCTTGCGACTGCATTTCATTGAGGCGCGAGACGGTGCGCGGGAACTCATGCGCCAGTGGCCCTTCGGTGTAGAGCTGCTCGGGTGGTACGGCGGCGCTCAAGATAAGCTTCACGCGCCGGTCGTAGAACACATCAATCAGCCAGGTAAAGCGCCGTGCGGGCGAGGCCATATTCACCGGCATGAACGGCACATTCGAGAGCAGCACCGTGTGGAACTGGCTGGCGATTTCCAGATAGTCGTTTTGCGAGCGCGGGCCGCCGCACAGCTCGCGAAAATCAAACCAAATGGTTTTTCCACTGCGCCGCAGTGCCGCGATGTGGCGCGATTCAATGGTGAACACCGGTTTTTCATCGGGCCCACTGGCCAGGCGGTCAAACGCTTGTTGCATGGCGGCATCGGCTTGCGCACCCAGCGGGCAGTGGTAAAGCTGCACCTGCTCCAGCGTGCGGCGGCGGTAGTCGGTGCCGTTGTCCACGTTCACGATCTGCATGCGCTCGTTGAGCAAGGCAATGGCGGGCAAGATGCGCTCGCGGTGCAGGCCGTTGGGGTAGAGCTCGTCGGGCACGAAGTTGGAGGTGGTGATAAAACCCACGCCGTTGTCAAACAGGGCCACCAGCAGGCGGTACAAAATCATGGCATCGGTGATGCCCGAGACGTGAAACTCATCAAAGCAAATGAGTTTGTAGCGCTTGGCGATTTTCGCGCCCAAGGCATCCAGCGGGTTTTGCGTGCCCTGCAGGATGTTGAGCTCACGGTGGACCTCGCGCATAAATTCATGAAAGTGCAGCCGCACCTTGCGCTTGATGGGCACGTTGTTAAAAAAGCAATCCATCAAAAAGCTTTTGCCGCGCCCCACTCCGCCGTACATGTACACGCCCTGGGGAATCTGGGGCTTGTGCAGCAGTTTTTTGAGTGCGTTGGAGCGTTTGGCTTTGTACGCCGCCCAATCGTCGGCGCAGCGCTGCAAGGCGGCCACGGCGCGCAGCTGCGCCGGGTCGGCGCTAAAGCCTTTGGCGGCCAGCTCGGCTTGGTAGGCTTGTTCTACATTCACGGCCATCCTCCTCAAAAAGATAGCTATTACCGCTGAATTGGCAATGTTTTTAGATTGATTTTCTCTAAAAATGCCTATTTATGAGCGCCAATAGCTATCTTTTTATCAATATGCATTCATAAAAAATAGAGCTGCCAGCGCTTTATACACAAGCGCTGGCAGCCAATTCAAGCCACTGAAATTAGAAATTCAGCGTGCGCTTGTCTACGGCCAAAGCCGCTTCTTTGGTCGCTTCTGACAGCGAGGGGTGGGCGTGGCAGATGCGCGCGATGTCTTCGGCGCTGGCCTTGAACTCCATGGCCACCACGGCTTCAGAGATCAGCTCGGAGACCATCGGGCCAACCATGTGGACACCCAGAATTTCGTCGGTGGCGGCATCGGCCAAGAACTTCACAAAACCCGTGGTATCGCCCAGCGCGCGGGCGCGACCATTGGCCAGGAAGGGGAAGCTGCCCGCCTTGTACTTCACGCCATCGGCTTTGAGCTGCTGCTCGGTGCGGCCCACCCAGGCGATTTCGGGGCTGGTGTAAATCACCCAGGGAATGGTGTTGAAGTTCACATGGCCATGCTGACCGGCCATGCGCTCGGCCACGGCCACGCCCTCTTCTTCGGCTTTGTGCGCCAGCATGGGGCCACGCACCACGTCGCCCACGGCCCAGACGCCGGGCAGGTTGGTTTGGCACAGGTCATTGACCACGATGGCGCCACGCTCGTCCAGTTGCAGGCCCACGGCTTCGGCATTCAGGCCGTTGGTGTTGGGCACGCGACCAATCGAAACAATCAGCTTGTCCACGGCCAGGTTCACCGCTTCGCCTTTGGCGTTGGTGTAGGCCACGGTCACGCCTTTTTTGGATTTTTTGATGTCGCCAATCTTCACGCCCAGCTCAATCTTCAGGCCTTGCTTGTCGAAGGCTTTTTTGGCTTCTTTGGCGACTTGCTCGTCCACGGCGGCCAGGAAGGTGGGCATGCCTTCCAGCACGGTCACATCCGCGCCCAGGCGGCGCCAGACGCTGCCCATTTCCAGACCGATCACGCCCGAGCCGATCACGCCCAGCTTTTTCGGCACGGCATTGACGGCCAAAGCACCGTCGTTGGACAGGATTTGCTGCTCGTCAAACTCCACGCCGGGCAAGGGGCGGGCATTGGAGCCGGTGGCCACGATGACCTGCTTGGCCACCAGGGTCTCGGCGTTTTTGCCGGTCACCTGGATTTCATACCCACCCTCTACGGCTTTGCTGAAAGCGCCCCGGCCGTGGAAGAAGGTGACCTTGTTCTTCTTGAACAGGTACAGGATGCCGTCGTTGTTTTGTTTGACGATGGCATCCTTGCGGGCAATCATTTTGCTCACGTCGATGGCCACCTTGCCGGTGCTGATGCCGTGCTCGTCAAAGTGCAGCTGGGCGTGTTCAAAGTGCTCGGACGACTGCAGCAGCGCCTTGGAAGGAATGCAGCCCACGTTGGTGCAGGTGCCGCCGGGGGCTGCGCCGCCCTGGGCGTTCTGGGCTTCGTCGATACAGGCCACGTTCATGCCCAGCTGGGCAGCGCGAATGGCGGCAATGTAGCCACCAGGGCCTGCGCCGATCACGACAACATCAAATTGCTTGCTCATAAAAAATCTTTCTCTTGCTTGAAAAAGCCCACCGCCGGAATCCGAGGGTGGGCCGCATTGTGATTAAACCCGGACGATCTGGATTACAGATCGAACAGCAGGCGCGAGGGGTCTTCCAGCGCATCCTTCATGGCCACCAGGCCCAGCACGGCTTCGCGGCCGTCGATGATGCGGTGGTCGTAGGACATGGCCAGGTAGTTCATCGGGCGCACCACCACTTGGCCGTTTTCGACCACGGCGCGGTCCTTGGTGGCGTGTACGCCCAGGATGGCCGATTGCGGGGGGTTGATGATGGGGGTGGACATCATCGAGCCGAAGGTACCGCCGTTGGAGATGGAGAAGGTGCCGCCGGTCATCTCTTCAATGCCCAGCTTGCCGTCGGCAGCCTTTTTGCCAAATTCAGCGATCTTTTTCTCGATGTCGGCAAAGCTCATTTGGTCGGCGTTGCGCAGGATGGGCACCACCAGGCCACGGGGCGAACCCACGGCGATACCGATGTCGAAGTAGCCGTGGTAGATGATGTCGTTGCCATCCACCGAAGCGTTCAGCACGGGGTACTTCTTCAGGGCGTGCACGGCCGCTTTCACGAAGAAGGACATAAAGCCCAGCTTCACGCCATGTTCTTTGGTGAAGGCATCTTGGAACTTCTTGCGCAGCTCCATCACGGGGGCCATGTTCACTTCGTTGAACGTGGTCAGGATGGCGTTGGTCGATTGCGATTGCAGCAGACGCTCGGCCACGCGGGCGCGCAGACGGGTCATGGGCACGCGCTGCTCAGGGCGATCGCCCAGATTTTGCGGTGCGGGCGCAGCCACTTGGGGCAGCGTGGCCTTGGGTGCGCCGGTGGGGATGGCGGCAGCGGCGGCAATGGCGGCCAGGGCATCGCCCTTGGTCACGCGGCCATCTTTGCCCGAGCCAGCCACGTTGGTAGCCGACAGCTTGTTTTCGGCCAGCAGCTTGGCAGCAGCGGGCATGGCCACATCGCCTTTGTTGCCGCCGGTGGCGGCAGCGGGTGCAGCAACTGCGGCGGGGGCTGCTGCCGGGGTTGCGGCGGCTGCAGGGGCAGCGGCAGCCGCGCCAGCTACGGCCTCTGTATCAATTTTGGCAATCACTTGCTCGGTGGTCACAGTGGCACCGTCGCCCTGCACAATTTCGCTCAGCACGCCAGCGGCGGGGGCGGGCACTTCCAGCACGACCTTGTCGGTTTCAATTTCAATCAGGATTTCATCAACGGCAACGGCTTCACCGGGTTTTTTCTTCCAGTTGAGCATGGTTGCTTCGGCGATAGATTCCGACAGCTGGGGCACTTTGACTTCTACGATGGCCATGGGGGTCTCTCTTGATAAATAGGGTTCAACAACAAAGCGCACGCGCAAGCCCCATGCAGGGGCACGGGGCTTGTGCGAGGAAGGCTTATTTGGTCAGCACAAAGCCTTTGAGCTTGGCAAAAGCGGCTTCCACCAGGTTCTTTTGCTGCTCCACGTGCAGATGGGCATAACCGCAAGCGGGGCTGGCGCTGGCTGGTCGGCCGGCATAGCCCAGCTTTTGACCGGCAAGCATGTTCTCGTGGATGTTGTGCTGGATAAAGAACCAAGCGCCTTGGTTTTGTGGCTCGTCCTGGCACCACACGATGTCGGTGGCCTTGCTGTATTTTTTCAACTCGGCAGCAAACGCTTTGTGCGGGAAGGGGTAGAGCTGCTCAACGCGCACGATGGCCACATCGGTGGCACCGGATTCTTCGCGCTTTTTCACCAAGTCGTAGTACACCTTGCCCGAGCAAGCGATCACGCGCTTGACCTTGGCGGCGTTTTTCACGATGGCTTCGTCTTGCTCCGGGATCACCGTTTGGAAGCCACCTTTGGTGAACTCGGACAGCGGCGAGGTGGCATCCTTGTTGCGCAGCAGGCTCTTGGGGGTCATGATGACCAGGGGCTTGCGCAGGTTGCGCACCATTTGGCGGCGCAGCACGTGGAAGATCTGGCTGGCCGTGGTGGGCTGCACGATCTGCATGTTGGTGTCTGCGGCCAGCTGCATGAAGCGCTCCAGGCGGGCCGAGCTGTGCTCGGGGCCCTGGCCTTCGTAGCCGTGCGGCAGCATCAAAGTCAGGCCATTGATACGGCCCCATTTGACTTCACCCGAGGCAATGAACTGGTCGATCACCACTTGGGCACCGTTGGCAAAGTCGCCGAACTGGGCTTCCCAAATTACCAGCGAATTGGGATCGTTCGAGGCGTAACCGTATTCAAAGCCCAGCACCGCCTCTTCCGACAAGATGGAGTCGATCACGACAAACGGTGCCTGATTTTCAGCCACGTTTTGCAACGGAATATACGTACCCACGTCCCAGCGATCACGCTTTTGGTCGTGGATCACGGCATGGCGGTGGGTAAAGGTGCCACGGCCACAGTCCTCACCGGACAGGCGCACGGGATAGCCCGAGGCCACCAGCGAGGCAAAGGCCATGTGCTCGCCCATGCCCCAGTCCACATTGATCTCACCACGGCCCATGGCGGCGCGGTCGGCATACACCTTCTTCACCAGGTTGTGCGGGGTGACCGATTCGGGAATGGTGGTCAGCTTCTCGGCCAGACGCTTCCATTCGGTCAGCGGGATGGCGGTATCTGCCGCGTCGGTCCACTTCTGGTTCAGGAAGGGGCTCCAATCGACGGCGTACTGGCTCTTGAAGTTGGTCAGCACCGGATCGACTGTATGGCGGCCTTCATCCAAGGCAGCGCGGTAGGCCTTGGCCATGTCGTCACCCAGGGTAGCGCCCAAGCCTTGGGCCGCCAATTTGTCGGCGTAGAGCTTGCGTGTGCCGGGATGCTGGGCAATCTTGCTGTACATCAGCGGCTGGGTGAGCATGGGGGTGTCTTGCTCGTTGTGGCCCAGTTTGCGGAAGCAGACAATGTCCACCACCACGTCTTGGCTGAACTCCATGCGGTATTCCAGGGCCAGCTGCATGCACAGCGCTACGGCTTCCGGATCGTCGCCATTGACGTGCAGCACAGGCGACTCGACCATCTTCACGATGTCGGTGCAGTAGGTGGTTGAGCCTTTGTCGCGCGGGTCGGACGTGGTAAAGCCGATCTGGTTATTGATGATGATGTGCACCGTGCCGCCGGTGGTGTAGCCACGGGTTTGCATCAGCGCCAGCGTCTCTTGGTTCACGCCTTGGCCGGCAAAAGCGGCATCGCCATGCACCAGCACCGGCAGCACTTGCTTGCCCTGCGGGTCACCACGGCGATCCATGCGCGAGCGCACGGAGCCTTCCACCACCGGATTGACGATTTCCAGGTGCGAGGGGTTGAACGCCAGGCTCAGGTGCACCGGGCCGCCAGCGGTAGATACGTCGGAGCTGAAGCCTTGGTGGTATTTCACGTCACCGGCGGGCAGGTCTTCGGGGGCGGTGTGCTCGAATTCGGCAAACAAATCCTTGGGCATCTTGCCCAGGGTATTGACCAGCACGTTCAGGCGACCACGGTGGGCCATGCCAATCACCACTTCCTGCACCCCTTTGGTGCCTGCGGCATTGATCAGCTCGTCCATTGCCACGATGAAGCTCTCGCCGCCTTCCAGCGAGAACCGTTTCTGGCCAACGTACTTGGTGTGCAGATAGCGCTCTAAGCCTTCAGCCGCCGTCAGGCGGTCGAGGATGCGTTTTTTCTGCTCGGCATTGAATACCGGCTTGGAGCGATTGGATTCCAGCTTTTGTTGCCACCAGCGCTTTTGCACCTGGTCGGTGGTGTACATGTATTCGGCGCCGATGGTGCCGCAATACGTCTCGCGCAGGGCATTGAGCAACTCGCGCAGCGGCATGGTTTCTTTGCCAAAGAAGGTGTTGCCAACGTTAAACACGGTCTCTTGGTCGGCATCGGTAAAGCCGTAGAACGCAGGATCGAGTTCAGGAATGGCAGGACGCTCGGTGCGCTTGAGGGGATCCAGATCGGCCCAGCGCTGGCCCACGTTGCGGTAAGCGGCAATCAATTGCTGTACCGCTACGCGCTTGCGCCCCAGGTCAGAGTCGGCACCGGCGGCCACGACAACGCTCGTATGGCCTTGCTTGGCACGCTCGGCAAAAGCGTTGATCACCGGCAGGTGCGGCACGTCTTTGGCATCACTGCCATCCACTGCGGGCACATGCTGCAGGGCATCGAAGTATTCGCGCCACGAATCAGGAACGCTGCCGGGGTTGGTGAGGTAGTTTTCGTACATCTCCTCGACATAGGGGGCATTGCCGCCGAAGAGATAGGTGTTGCCTTGGTAGGCTTGATAAACAGTTGGCTGATCGCTCATGCTTCGCTGACATCCGCTTTCCTGAGGAAAGCATTGTTGGTTAGAGAACCTCCCGCGACACGGCTGTACCGATTGGCGGATGCGACTGTGGCTGTGGAAGGGCCTGGGTGCAGGGTGCCATTGTGCCACTGAAACAAACTGGCGACCTGCAACTGTCTTTTATAAGACTACAGAAGTGAATTTTTGCGCAGTGGCATTTTCCCTAGCTGTTTCAGGGCACGGGGCCGTGCCTGCAGTCTGCGAATCTTCAAGACCGGGGCGTTCTCGCATACCATTGCGGGCCATCGGTTGGATGACTGTTTTTAGCCCCTTAATCTTTCGCCTGTATGCGTTCTACCTCTGCTGCCCAACGCGCTTTTTTTATTCTGCTTGCGGGCGTAACGATTGGCTTTGCGGCCATTTTGTGGCCCTTTATGGGGGCGATTTTTTGGGCGGTGGTGCTGGCCATTTTGTTTCAGCCTTTAAATCGCCGTTTGCGCCTTCGCTGGCCAAAGCACTTGAATTTAACCAGCATGGCCACCTTGCTGATTTGCCTGGTGATTGCCGTTTTTCCGCTGGTGCTCATCAGCATTTCCGTGGTGCAAGAGACCACCGCAATCTACGCGCGGATGGCCAGCGGGCAGCTCGATTTCGGGGCCTACTTTCAGCAAATTTATGCCGCGCTGCCCAGTTGGGTGGGCGGGATTTTGGAGCGGATGCACCTGACCTCGCCCGAGGCCATTCAAGAAAAGCTCTCCACCTTGGCCACCGAAGCGGGCAAGCTCATTGCCGGCAAGGCCGTGGAGCTGGGGGGCAATACCTTGGGTTTTGCTGTCAGCTTCTGCATCATGCTGTACCTGCTGTACTTTTTTCTGCGCGATGGGCAGCAATTGGCACACCGCATTCGGGACACGATTCCACTGCTGCCAATCCATAAGGAAGAATTGATTCAGAAATTTGCCACTGTCATTCGCGCCACCGTGAAAGGCAACTTGGTGGTGGCTGCAGCGCAAGGGGCTTTGGGCGGGATTATTTTCATGGTGTTAGGCATCCAGGGGGCGGTGCTGTGGGGCGTGCTCATGGCCTTTTTGTCGCTGCTGCCGGCCGTGGGAGCCAGTTTGATTTGGGGGCCGGTGTCGGTTTATTACCTGGCCACGGGCGCCATCACCAAGGGGGTGGTTTTGACCCTGTACGGTATTTTGGTGATTGGCTTGGTGGACAACCTGCTGCGTCCGCTGCTGGTCGGCAAAGACACCAAGCTGCCGGACTATGTGGTGTTAATTTCGACCCTGGGGGGGATGGCCCTGTTTGGTTTGACGGGGTTTGTGATTGGCCCGGTCATTGCCGCTTTGTTTATCGCAAGCTGGGATATTTATGGCTTTTCAGCAGAGCGCCGCTCGGTGGAAAAGCCCCCTCAAAAATCGTAAAAAACGGTCGATAATGCCTTTATGCCAAAAATAAAGTCCCTTCTCCTGCGCTGTGCGATTCCCATTCTGGCTGCTGGCTTGCTCAGCGGCTGCATCGAAGAAATCCCCGGTATGGGTCCCCCTCCCAAAGTGGCGGCCAAACAAAAAGAAGATCGGGCCACCGGCAGCGCCTGCCGCTACGCCGTGCGCAGTATTGAAGACTGCTACCTGCTCAACCCCAAAGCCACGCGCAATGATGTTTTTACCGGCTGGAAAGAGATGGATGCCTACATGCGCGAGAACAAAATCGAGGGCGTTCCTTCGGTCTTAACCCCCAGCATGGGCGCGGCTGCAGCAACAGCCCCCAAAGAGGAAATCATCACCGAGTCGGCCACCGGTAAATAAAGGCCCAGCCTGGCCCCAACAGGTTGAAAAAGATTGAAAAAACCGACCTTGCACCCTATGGCGCAGGTCGGTTTTTTTAGTGGTGCGGCGCAAAGCTCAGGCGCAGCGCTCAAACACCGCCATGCTCTCGACGTGGGCGGTGTGCGGGAACATGTTTACCACCCCGGCGGCCACGCAGCGGTAACCGGCCAGGTGCACCAGCAGCCCGGCATCGCGGGCCAGGGTGGCGGGGTTGCAGCTGACGTACACAATGCGCTGCGGTGGCTGCCAGGCTTCATGGCCTGCTGGCAAAGCCACGGCATCGGCGGCACCGCTGCGGGCCTGGTGAATATCGGCCAGGGCTTTGCTCAAGGCAAACGCCCCTTCGCGCGGGGGATCGACCAGCCATTTGTCGGCGTGGCCATCGGCCATGAGCAACTCAGGCGTCATGTTGAACAGATTGCGAGCTACAAATTCAGTAGCTGCAAGCGCTTGATTATTAAGTCTTTCATCATTGTTAAAGCTGTAATTCTCTTTAGATCGTGCGACTAGCGCTTCACTTCCTTCAATCCCCAGCACCTGCCCGGCCTGGGTGGCAATCGGCAAAGTGAAGTTGCCCAGGCCGCAGAACCAGTCAATCACGCGGTCGGTTTTTTGCGCCCCCAATAGACGCAGGGCGCGGGTGACCAGCACTTGGTTGATGTGCGGATTGACCTGGGTGAAATCGGTGGGTTTGAACGGCATGGTGATGCCGAACTCAGGCAGGCGGTAGGCCAGCTGGGCCGCGTGCTGCGGGTCGAGCAAATGCACGGTGTCCGGCCCCTTGGGTTGCAGCCACCATTGCACACCGTGCTGGGCCGCAAAATCGCGCAGCCGGTTTTTATCGGCCTCGCTCAAGGGCTCTAGGTGGCGCAGCACCAGGGCGGTGACGGTATCGCCGCACGCCAGTTCGATTTGCGGGCAGGTATCACGCGCATCCATGCTGGCGATCAGGCCACGCAGCGGCATAAGCAGGGCATCAACGTGCGGGGGCAGCACTTTGCAGGTCTGCATGTCGGCGATGTAGCGGCTTTTGCGCTCGTGAAAGCCGATGAGCACTTCGCCCTTTTTGATCACATGGCGCACCGCCAGCCGGGCGCGGTAGCGGTAGCCCCAGGCGGGGCCTTCGATGGGGCGCAAGATGGTGTCGGCCTTGACCTTGCCTAAGTGCCACAGGTTGTCCTCCAGCACACGCTGTTTGCTGGCGACCTGGGCGCTCACATCCAGATGCTGCATCTTGCAGCCGCCACAAGCGCCGGTGTGCAAGCCAAAGTGGGGGCAGCCTGGGCGCACGCGCAGCGCTGAGCTGCGGTGGATGGCGGTGAGCTCGGCCTGCTCCCAGTTGTTTTTTTTGCGCTTGGTTTGGGCGCTGACAAGCTCTCCGGGCAAAGCGCCGTCGATAAAGACAACTTTGCCATCAGGGCGGTGGGCTACGCCCTGCGCATCCATGTCCATGGATTCGATGCGCAGCCAGCCCTCGGGCAGATCCGTGGGCAAAGGGCTGTCGGCGCAGGGCGCGCAAGGGGCGGGGAATGCAGCAGGGGCAGGCGGGGGGGAATGAGGAATATTCTGTTCAGACATGGTGCGCGGATTGTCTCAGAACCCATCGCGCATCCCTGGCATCCCAGCATTCCTATTGCTTAGCGATTGGCATAAATTTGGTCAAAGCTGGCCCCATCGACAAAATGTGCCTGGCTGGCTTTGCCCCAGCCGCCAAAGGCCTGGTCAATGGTGAGCAGTTCCAGGCGCGGGAAGCGGTCGGCAAACTCGGCCTGCACCTGGGGATCGGTGGGACGGTAGTGGTGCTTGGCCGCGATGCGCTGGCCTTCGGGGCTGTACAAGTGTTGCAAATAGGCTTGGGCGACCGTGCGCGTGCCTTTTTTGTCCACGACCTTGTCCAGCACAGCGACCGAGGGCTGGGCCAGGATGGACAGGGAGGGAACGACGATTTCCACCTTGTTGGGGCCAAACTCTTTGAGCGCCAGAAAGGCCTCGTTTTCCCAAGCCAGCAGCACATCGCCCACCCCACGCTGCACGAAGGTGATGGTAGAGCCGCGTGCGCCAGAGTCCAGCACCGGCACATTGCGGTAAAGCTGGCGCACAAAATCCCGCGCTTTTTCGGCGCTGCCGTACTGGCGCTCGGCAAACGCCCAGGCGGCCAAGTAGTTCCAGCGGGCACCGCCGCTGGTTTTGGGGTTGGGGGTGATGATTTTCATGTCTGGGCGCACCAGGTCATCCCAGTCTTTCACCCCTTTGGGATTGCCCTTGCGCACCAAAAACACAATGGTCGAGGTGTAGGGAGCGCTGCCATGGGGCAGGCGCTGCTGCCAGTTGGCAGCCAAATGTGCGCCATGCTGTACCAAGGCATCAATGTCGCCCGCCAAGGCCAGGGTGGCCACATCGGCATCGATGCCGTCAATGATGGAGCGCGCTTGCTTGCCCGAGCCACCGTGCGATTGCTTGACCGTGACCACCTGCCCGGTTTTGTCTTTCCAGTGCTTGGCAAATACTTGGTTGTAGTCCGCATACAGCTCGCGGGTGGGGTCGTAGGAAACGTTCAGCAAGGTCACGGCTTGCGCTGTTGGCGTCGCTTGCTGGGCCCAAACTGCTGGGGCGCTGAGCGCTAGGGTCAAGCTCCCAGCAAGGGTAAGCACGGTGGGAATCTTGATAAAGTTGCGGCGATTTTTCATCGTGGGCTTTCTTTGGAGAAGTTTTCTTTTGAAAAAGGGGAACAAGCAGCGTGCTGTTGCCGCGCATTCTCAAAGCAAGCTTATAAAACTCAAACCAATAGAATTTCAGTTTGTTATTACTTAAAAATCTGAAATCAACAAGGACCCTGTTATGACGCGCACCGTTTACTGCATCAAATTGAATAAAGAGGCCGATGGCCTGGATTTGCCCCCCTACCCTGGCGAGCTGGGCAAGCGCATTTTTGACAATGTCAGCAAACAAGCCTGGGCTGCTTGGCTCAAGCACCAGACCATGCTGGTCAATGAAAACCGCCTGAACCTGGCCGATGCCCAGGCCCGCAAATACTTGGCCAAACAAATGGAAGCGCACTTTTTTGGCGATGGGGCCGAAGTGGCTGCGGGCTACACGCCGCCTTCGGCCTGAAGGGCGTGCGCATCGCCATGCCATAATCACGCGTTTTTTGCGGGAGAGAGGGCTGCCGTCACCACCAGCCCCGCCGAAGGCGCAAACTCCCATAATCGCTCAGGCCCCGGTACCGCAAAAAGATTTCGCCGACTGGAGAGCAGCCACCGCCTGGCCCATGGCCGGGCGCAGTGGCTCACCGAAGGGGCAAGTGCGCCACCCGCGCACGCAACTCTCAGGTAACAAGGACAGCGGGAGAGGCAACCACCCCCCTCTTTCATCTCCTTCACCCCGCAAGGTGCTTATGCTGCTGCCCTCGACTTCTTTGCTGGACTCCTTCCAGCTCTCGCAACTGACCACCATGCTGGTCATTTACCTGATTGCCATCACGGCCGAAGCCATGTCCGGCGCCCTGGCTGCGGGGCGGCGCAATATGGATATTTTTGGCGTGGCCGTGATTGCCTTTGTCACCGCGCTGGGCGGGGGCACCATCCGCGACATGGTCTTGGGCCACTACCCCATTGGCTGGACGCAGCACCCCGAATACGTCTATCTGGTCATTGGCGCCGGGCTGCTGACCACCGTCATCGCCCGCCATATGCGCCACTTGAAGCAGGTGTTTTTGCTGCTCGATGCCATGGGGCTGATTGCCTTTTCGCTCATCGGCTGCAGCGTGGCGCTAGAGCATGGCTACCCGCGCGTGGTGGTCATCATGGCCGGCATGCTCACGGGCATCAGCGGGGGCATCGTGCGCGATGTGCTGTGCAACCAGGTGCCGGTGGTCTTTCGCCGTGAGCTGTACGCCAGTGTCTCGCTGGCCGTGTGCTTGCTGTATTGGCTGCTCAGCGCTTGGAATGTGAACCACGACATCAACATTGCCGTGTGCTTTGCCGGTGGCCTGGCGTTTCGCCTGCTGGCCATTCGCCTGAAGTGGCGTTTGCCGGTGTTTTCCTACCAAGAGCGCTGGGAATGAGTGGCCTGCTGCCAAACTGGCTGGCCCCCTTGCCCCGCGCTTGGGCGCAGCACGCCACGTGGCGCGTGTTGGATGCCAGCGGCAATGCCGATGCCCTGCTCGCCCTGCACCGGGCTGTTTTCAGGGCGGCCCCACCGCCGCCGCGCCCAGCCGCCCCAGCGGTACTGCATTACGTGCTGGTGCTCCACGATGCCCAGGCCCTGCAAACCCAAGCCCCTGCCGCTTGGCAGCCCTGCTTGCAAGGCCTGTTACCTGGTGTCCACCGGCTGGCACTGGAAGGCGGTGCGCTGCAATTGACCCTGTGGCTGGGCCCGCCAGAGAGCGTGCTGCGCCAGCAAAGCATGGTGGCCGACACCATTTTGATCGGCAGCGCCGAGGGTGCTTCGGCCTGGCTCGCCCCCCATGCCCTCAAACCGCTGCTGCGCCACTGCCAGCGCGGCACCCAATTTTTAGGAGCAGCTAACGCAGCACTGGCCACGCTATTGGCCAAAAATGGCTGCACGATTGCCCCTGAAACACCCGCCCTGCACGCCCGCTTTGACCCGCCCTGGACGCTGCGCAAAACCCCACCCCCAAGCGCCCCACCCGGCACGGCCCTGGTGATTGGCGCAGGCTTGGCTGGCAGCAGCGCCGCCTGGAGCCTGGCCCAACGCGGCTGGCAAGTCACCGTTTTGGGCCAAGGCGCAGCGCCTGCCGATGGGGCCTCGGGCTTGCCTGCTGGGCTGTTTTGCCCGCACACCTCGCCGGACGATTGCGTACTGTCGCGCCTGTCGCGTGCAGGGCTGCAGGTGCTTTTGCCGCGCTTGCAGCAGCTTTGCCAGGCCGGGCAAGACTGGGCTTTAAGCGCAGTGTTAGAGCACGACACGCAAGATCAAAAACAACTTGCCTGGGAAGATGGCCCTGGTTTGGCTTGGAGCCAAGCGGCCAGCGCTATGCAATGCGCAGCAGCCCGCTTGCCCGCCGATGCCCGCGCGGTGTGGCACCACCGGGCCGGTTGGTTGCGCCCGGCCGCCTTGGTGGCGGCGCAATTGCAGCATCCCAATATTCGTTTTGTTGGCCACGCCGATTGCGCCCAACTGCAAAGCCAGCAGGGCCAATGGCAGGCGCGGGGCCACCAGGGCCAGCTTCTGGCCCAGGCGGGCATCGCCATTTTGGCCGCCGGGCCGGCCAGTGCGCCCTTTCTTCCCGCGCACTGGCGGCTGCAGCCCCTGCGTGGGCAAGTCACCTGGGGGCGCTGCACCGCGCACACCGCCCACGCCCTGCCGCCCTTTCCGGTCAATGGCAGCGGCAATTTGGTGCCCAACGTGCCAGATGCGCATGGGGCCTTTTGGGTCATGGGCTCCACCTTTGAACGCGATGTCAGCGCTCTGCCCGTCGCTGCCGCCGACCAAGCCGCCGCCCACGCCCACAACCTGGGCAAGCTGGCGCAACTGCTGCCCGCCACAGCGCAGCAGCTGCAAGCGGCCTTCACCCCTGGCGACCCCGCCTGCCAGCCCACCTGGGCACGGGTGCGCGTGGCCAGCCACGACCGCTTGCCCATCGTTGGCCCGGTGCCTGGGCCGGATGCGGGCTTATTCGCCCTGACCGCCCTGGGCGCACGCGGCATTACGCTGGCGGCCCTGTGCGGTGAACTGCTGGCCGCACAGCTGCATGCCGAGCCTGTGCCGCTGGAGGCCGCTTTGGCCCAGTTGCTTGGCACCCAGCGCTTTCTTAAACACAATTAATATAGCTGTTAGCGCTTGCTTTATAAGCGCTAGTGGCATATTTCATAGATAAAAAATGCACGCTTTATTGGACTGTATTGCCCAGCTGACCCCGCCCACCGATGCCGGCCGGTTATTTCATGGCCGGGGCGGACGCTACCCCGGCTGCGAGCACCTGAGTTTGGATGCCTACCCCCCCGTGCTGCTGCTGACCAGCTTCACCCCCTTGGATGCGGCCAGCCTGGCGGCAATCGACCAGGCGCTGCAGCAACGCTTTGCGGCCTTGGGGCAAACGCTGAATTGGGTGTACCAACAACGTGGTGCGGGGGCGCACAACCAGCTGATGCGTGGCACGGTGCCGCAGCTGCACACCGTCAGCGAAGGCCCGGCCCGCTACCGGGTGCGCCTGCTGCAAGGGCAAAACCACGGCCTCTTTTTGGACATGGCGGCCGGGCGCGCATGGGTTGGCCAGCACATACAAGCCCTGCGCGAACAAGGCCATGCGGACATCAAAGTGCTCAATTTGTTTGCCTACAGCTGCGCTTTTTCTGTTGCAGCGCTGCAGGCCGGGGCCAGCGAAGTCATCAATATGGACATGGCCAGCAGCACCCTGGCGCTGGGGCGCGAAAACCACCAACTCAACCAATTGACCGGGGCCAAATTTTTTGCCCATGATATTTTCAGCAGCTGGGGCAAACTCAAGCGCCTGGGGCCGTATGACCTGGTCATTGCCGACCCACCCAGCTACCAAAAAGGCAGCTTTGTCGCCACCAAAGACTATGCCCGCCTGGTGCGCCGCCTGCCCGATTTGCTGACCGCCCAGGGCCACGCCTTGCTGTGCCTGAACGCCCCGGAGCTGAGCAGCCAGTTTCTGCGCGACACCGTCGAGGCCGAAGCGCCCGCGCTGCAATTTATCCAGCGCCTGGCCAACCCGCCTGCGTTTGCCGATGTGGATGAGGAGCGCAGCTTGAAAGTGCTGGTGTACCAGCAAGGCCCCGCCCCCCAGTGAGGCGCAAGGCCATGCCAGCCGGAAAAGAAAAACGCCCGATGCTGCTACGCACCGGGCGTGATGGGCCAGGCCGCTAGGCCATTTGGCATGAGGCGCTAGGCCATTACTTGCGCTGCGGCGGCACGTCGGTGCAGCTGCCGTGGGCCACTTCGGCGGCCATGCCGATGCTTTCGCCCAGTGTGGGGTGCGGGTGGATGGTTTTGCCAATGTCCACGCTG
>JAANMY010001390.1_pt1 | contig 27724 bp, 21 predicted proteins | sample 7279691 | NCBI WGS metagenome assembly JAANMY01 (sample SAMN14094543, study PRJNA606508) | bioreactor metagenome | isolation source: A lab-scale SPAN reactor treating ammonium-rich wastewater day 388 | place: Ireland: Galway | collected 2018-02-07
CGGGCTTTTTCTCGCGCTTAAAGCAGGGCCTGAGCAAAACCAGCCAAAACCTGGGCGCAGGCCTGGCTGGGTTATTTAGCGGCCGTAAAATTGATGATGAATTATACGAAGAGCTGGAAACCCAGCTGCTGCTGGCTGATGTGGGTGTGGACACCACACAAAAACTGATCCGCCAGTTAGAGCAGCATGCCGATCGTAAGTCGTTAAAAGACTCGGCGCTGCTGTTTGATAAACTGCAGCAGGATATGGCGGCGCTTTTGGCGGATGTCGAGCAGCCCTTGGTGCCGCTGAACCCGGCCGGCCCCTTTGTTATTCTAATGGTCGGGGTAAATGGCGTGGGTAAAACCACCACCATCGGCAAAATGGCGCAGCAGTTTAAACAGCAGGGTAAAAGCGTGATGCTGGCGGCCGGTGATACTTTTCGCGCTGCCGCGGTAGAGCAGCTACAGGTGTGGGGCGAGCGTAACCAGATCCCGGTGGTAGCACAGCACACCGGTGCCGACAGTGCCTCGGTGATTTTTGATGCCTATCAGGCGGCTAAAGCACGTAAAGTCGATGTGTTAATTGCCGACACCGCCGGCCGCTTACAAAATAAAGCCCACTTGATGGAAGAGCTGAAAAAAATTGTTCGGGTATTACAAAAAATTGACCCGGCAGCACCGCACGAAGTGATGCTTACATTGGATGCCGGTACCGGCCAGAATGCGCTAAGCCAGGCCAAAATCTTTAATGAAGCGGTGACGCTTAGCGGTATCAGCCTGACTAAGCTGGACGGTACCGCCAAAGGCGGGGTAATTTTTGCTATTGCTGACCAGTTTAAATTACCGCTGCGCTACATTGGCGTGGGCGAGGGCATAGACGATTTGCGCGTGTTTAACAGCAAAGACTTTATTCGCGCCCTGTTTAACCGGGACGCTTAAGCATGCTGGAATTTGCCGACGTCAGTAAAAGTTATCCCGGTGGCTTTGTTGCGCTGGACCGCGTTAGTTTTAAATTGGAAAAGGGCGAGATGGCGTTTTTAACCGGCCACTCCGGTGCCGGTAAAAGCACGTTGTTAAAACTGATTAGCCTGATAGAGCGCCCCAGCGTGGGCCGGGTGCTGATTAACGATGTGGATTTAAGCCGCATTCGTCGCGCACATATTCCTTATGTGCGGCGCGATATTGGCATTATTTTCCAAAACCACCGCCTGCTGATGAACCACACGGTGTTTGACAATGTGGCACTGCCGCTGGTGATTGAGGGCTTTAGCGGCAAAGATATGGTGAAGCGGGTGCATGCAGCACTGGATAAAGTGGGCTTGCTGGATAAAGTACGCTGCCTGCCGCATACGCTATCCGGCGGTGAACAGCAGCGGGTGGGGATAGCGCGGGCCGTGGTTAATAAGCCGCCACTGCTGCTGGCCGATGAGCCTACCGGTAACCTGGACCCGGACTTATCCAAAGACATTATGCGCGTATTTGAAGCCTTTAATCAGGTGGGCGTATCTGTGCTGGTGGCTACCCACGACTTGGGGCTGGTGGCACGGATGAAATACCGCACCTTAACACTGAAGCAGGGTAAGATGATCAATGACGGCCTGCTGCAATACCAGGAGGACCCGCTATGAGTATTTTGTTCTCCGGCCGGGTTACCAGCGGCGCTTCTGAGCATAAAATTGGCATTGCCCGCCGCTTTGTTATGTTCTGGGTCAATCATGTGCGTCAGGCGGTAGCCAGTTTAGGTGAGCTTTGGCGTACGCCGTCGGCCTCTATTTTAACCATTGGGGTGTTGGGCGTCAGTTTAACCTTGCCGGCGACCTTACACCTGCTGGTAAAAAACGTGCAGCAGGTTAGCGACAGCTTTACCCAGGCGGCGGAAATCAGCCTGTTTATTAAAGAAGGCAGCAGCGACACCCAGATCCGCAGCCTGCAGCAAATTTTACAGGCCGATCCGGCCATTGCCCGTGTCAGTCATATCAGCAAACAGCAAGCGCTGGACGAATTTGCCACTCTGTCAGGTTTTGGCGCAGCGCTAAATTATTTAACCGACAATCCGCTGCCGGATGTGCTGCTGGTGCTGCCGAAAAATACCCAGGCCGATAGCGCCCGCGAGTTACTCTCAAGGTTGAGCAAAGAGCGGATTGTCGAGTTCGGTAAACTGGATATTGACTGGCTAACCCGGTTAGATGCCATTGTCAGTTTATTACGGCAGGCGGTGCTGGTGATTGCAGTATTGCTGCTGGGCGCTGTCTTGCTGATTATCGGTAACACCATCCGCTTATCTATTATGAACAAAAAAGATGAGATAGAAGTGATGAAGCTGGTTGGCGCCACCGATGCTTTTATTCAGCGGCCCTTTTTATACAGCGGCATCTGGTATGGCGTATTTGGTGGCCTACTGGCGTTTCTGATTGTTGAAGCGATGCTGTGGTGGTTGCAAAGTGCTATTGTCAGCGTGACTTCGCTGTACGACAGCGACTTTAGTTTACAGGCGCTCAGCTTTACCGAATTTGCCAGCCTGATGGCACTTGCAATGGCACTGGGGCTAGGGGGCTCTTACCTGTCAGTGCGCCGCCATATCACTGCCATTGAACCAACCGGCCCTTAATAACGTTTAATTATGACCGCTTAGTTTTTAGAATAAGCAGATCTAAAAAAGGCGGCAACTAAAATTAGCACTCTCAGTCAAAGAGTGCTAATATTGCCCCACTTAGCTTAGGACAGGACACCAAACATGAGCGATACAGCAGAAATGATGTCATTACCGGTAGCGGCCAGCAGTAGTCTGGAAGCTTATACCCATGCTGTCAGTGCTATACCTATGCTCAGCGCAGAACAAGAGCGCAGCCTGGCTGAACGCTTACACCAGCATGGTGATTTAGAAGCGGCTCGCCAGTTGATTATGTCGCACCTGCGTTTCGTGGTGCATATCGCCCGCAGTTATTCTGGCTATGGCTTGCCGGTTAGCGACCTTATCCAAGAAGGCAATATTGGCCTGATGAAAGCAGTAAAACGCTTTGACCCCAGCGTAGGCGTGCGGCTGGTGTCTTTTGCAGTGCACTGGATTAAAGCCGAAATTCATGAGTATGTGCTGAAAAACTGGCGCATCGTAAAAATTGCCACCACCAAGGCGCAGCGCAAACTGTTTTTTAACCTGCGTAAAGCGAAAAAGCACTTAGGCTGGTTTAATCAGGAAGAAGTGAAAAACGTAGCTGAGTCGTTAGGTGTTGCCGAGCATGAAGTGCGTGAAATGGAAGCGCGTATGAGCAACTACGATATGCCGTTTGACGCGCCGGATGAAGACGATGAATCCGCTTATACTGCGCCGGTATATTACCTCGAAGATAAAGCCTCTGATCTAGCGCACCGGGTAGAGGAAGATCAATGGGATAACGCCGCAGTGGATCGTTTACAAGCGGCGATGCGCACCTTAGATGACCGTAGTCAGGATATTATCCGCGCCCGTTGGCTGGACAATGCCAAGCTGACGTTGCAAGAGTTGGCCGATCGCTATGGCGTATCGGCTGAGCGGGTGCGTCAGCTGGAGAAAAACGCGATGAAAAAGCTACAGGCTGCCATGAGCTAAGCTAGTCGCGCCTAAAGCTACACGCATAAAAAAACCGCCGGTAGGCGGTTTTTTTATGCTCTACAGCAACTTATTCTTCGTCGCTGTCGGCTTCAATAATAACCGGGATCGGTTTGCCCATGCTGGTAAGGATCTGACGCACTTCAGCCGGGATCTGATGCGGGTTGTCTTTACGTAAGTCTTCATCAGCCGGTAATGGTTGGCCGGTGAAGGCATGTAAGAATGCCTCACATAACAACTCACTGTTGGTAGCGTGACGCAGGTTATTCACCTGACGCCGGGTGCGTTCATCTGTCAGCACCTTTAATACGTTCAGCGGAATTGATACGGTGATTTTTTTTACCAGTTCTGATTTTTTACCGTGTTCCGCGTACGGGTGAATGTATTCCCCATTCCACTTAGCCATATGCTTACCTTGTAGTAGTCTGAATAATGTATTGCTCGCGCAAGTGGCGAAATTCTATCTTGTTATGCCGCCGAGTCAAACAGTGCACAACAAATAATCATTATAGACGGCTAAATGGTTTGACATCTTTATTTCTGACATTATACTTTTAGACGTCTAAACATCTAAATGAGGTTTGTTATGTCAAAGCGTCATGCCGCGACCATCGCTGCCCGTGCCGGTATAGCCCAGGATACCGCCTATGGTGCCGTTACGCCGCCACTGTATTTAACCTCAACTTACGAATTACCGGCATTTAAACAGCCGGGGCCTTACGATTATTCACGCTCGAACAATCCCACCCGCGACTTACTGGCCGAGGCCTTGGCTGAGCTGGAAGGCGGGGCTAAAGGTATTGTCACTAATACTGGTATGTCGGCTTGTTTGCTGGCGCTGCAGCTGCTGACGCCGGATGACACCCTGGTGATCCCGCATGACTGTTATGGCGGCAGCTATCGTTTGTTTACCAACTTAGCCACGCGTAAAAAGGCGTTTAAACTGCTGATCGTCAATTTTCAGCACGCGGATTGGGCTGCTCAGATAACTGCAGCCAGGCCAAAGATGATCTGGCTGGAAACGCCGTCGAACCCGCTGCTGCAAATTACCGATGTTAGCGCAGTGTGTCAGCTGGCCAAGCCGCTGCAGGCGTTGGTGGTGGTGGATAACACCTTTTTATCACCGGTATTACAGCAACCGCTGGCGCTGGGCGCTGATATCGTCGTGCACTCCACTACCAAATTTATTAATGGCCACAGCGACATTGTGGGCGGAGTACTGGTGTGTGCCAGTGCGCAATTAGGCGATGAACTAAAGTGGTGGGCAAACTGTTTGGGCCTTACCGGCGCCCCTTTTGACAGCTATATGACACTGCGCGGCTTGCGTACGCTGGAGCCACGGCTGCGTCTGCAGCAGGACAACACCGCCAACATTGTCGATTTTCTGTCAAAGCAGCCGTTGGTCACTAAGGTGTATTATCCGGGCTTAGTACAGCACCCGGGCCATGCTATCGCCAAAGCGCAACAAAGTGGTTTTGGTGCAATGTGCAGCTTTGATTTGGCAGCAGAGCAGGCGCTGCTGCCGGTGTTTTTCCAGGCACTTAACTTATTCACCCTGGCGCAGTCATTGGGCGGTATTGAAAGCCTGATTTGCCACCCCGGCACCATGACGCATGCGTCTATGGATGCCAAAGCGCAGCAAACAGCGGGCATAGGCCCAAGCTTGATCCGCTTATCGGTAGGCATAGAAAACCTTGACGATTTACTGGCCGATTTACAGCAGGCCTTTAATGCGCTGGCCAGCGCGCTGCGCCAGCAGTCAGACGCTAAGCCTGTTGCCGCTAACGAAGACTCAGCGCGAAATTCACAGCAGTTTAGATTAAACCCGGCGCTTAGCGCCCTTTGGTAACAACATGCATTCTAAAACACAACTGCAGCCGCAACAGGCGGCACAGGTACATAAATTTGGTGGCAGCAGCCTGGCCGATGCCAATCGCTTTGCTGCGGTAGCCAAACTGGTGCAACAGCAGCATCAGCAAGCCGCCGGGCAGGCCTTGTGGCTGGTGGTGTCGGCGCCGGGTGATACCACCGATGCCTTGCTGAACATTATCGCCAGTAGCGACAACGAGGCTCAGTATCAGCCTTTACTCAGCGCATTGCAGCAACAGTTAGGCAATCTGGTACAGCAGGCACTAAGCGCAGAAGGTGCTGTGAGCGTGCTGGCACAGCTGCAGCAATGGCTGGCTGAAGTGCCAACGCTTTTGACGCAACAGCGGCATAATGAGGTGCTGGCGATAGGGGAGCGGTTATCTGCCCTGCTGCTAAGTGCGGTACTTAGCGAGTGCGGCCTTAATGCAGCGGCGCTGGATGCGCGCGATTTTTTACGTTTAAACCAGCACCAGCCAGATTTGCCGCAATCGGCATCCCTATTAGCCGCGCTAACCCAGACGAACACTATTCATGTGGTGACTGGCTTTATTGCCCGTGATGAGCAGCAGCGCAGTATTACACTGGGCCGAAACGGCAGTGATTACTCGGCAACCTTATTAGGGGCTTTGGTGCAAGCCACTGAAGTGACCATTTGGACTGATGTGAAAGCCATTTACAGCGCCGATCCGCGTAAAGTGGCCTCGGCGTTGCCTTATCAGCAGGTGAGCTGGCAACAGGCCTGTCAGTTGGCGCGTCTGGGTAATCCGGTGCTGCATGCCCGCACCTTGTCAGCACTTACCGGCACGGCCACCCGGCTGCGGGTACGTAGCAGTTATCAGCCTGTGCATCAGGGGTGTCAGGTGCAGCAGCAGGTAAAAGCGAAGCATTTTATAACCGAACTGAATGACGTTACTTTACTCACGCTGGCCGCCGGCAGTTACGACGCTGAACGTTTAGCGTTGCAACTGCAACAGCCGGTGGTAACGCTGGCGCAGCACAGCGACCATATCATCTGGTTATTACCGGCCAGCTGTGCCGAGCAGGCTTTGGCAATACTGGCAGCAGAGCATATTCATGCGGTGTGGGATACAAGGCGCTACCATGCGCTGGCCTGGTTAAAGGGCGAACAGACCACAACTGTCAATGCTAACCTGCTACCACAGGCACTACACCGCTACGAGAACGAACAGCAACTGATTTGGTTATTACCAACACCACTGAATGCCGAGCAATTGCAGCAGCTGCATCAGGCGCTGGTAACGCCGGCTGCCGAGCTTAAACTGGTGGTAGCTGGCAGTGGTAATGTCGGCGGTGAGTTTCTGGCTATGCTGCAGCGGCAGCAACAGCGGTTACAGCCACAGGTGACGTTGTCGCTGGCCGGCGTAATGAATTCGCGCCAGGCGCTGTTACAGCCTGATATTGCACCAATGGACTGGCAGCCGGCCTTAGCAGAGGCTGAGAGCTGGCACAGTGACAGCTTGCTAAGTTATCTGCAGAGTTTGCCCGCACCCAAGGTGCTGGTGGATATTACGCCCAGCGCCGATTTTGCCCGCTTGTATCCACAGTTTATTGCCGCCGGCTGCGACATCATCAGTGCCAACAAGCAGGGTGTTACCTTGCCTGGCTGCGAGTATCAACAGATCAAGCAAGCGCTGGCAGATTACCAGCGGCAGTGGTTAAGCAACACCACCTGTGGCGCCGGTATTCCGGTACAGCGCAGCCTGCAGGAATTACTCAGTGCCGGTGATCGTATTCGCCAGATCAGCGGTATTTTCTCCGGCACCCTGTCATGGTTATTTTGTCAGTTTGATGGCAGCAAGCCGTTTTCTGATTTTGTGCTAGAGGCACAGCAAGCCGGGCTGACAGAGCCCGATCCGCGTGATGATTTATCCGGTAAGGATGTGCAGCGTAAATTGCTGGTGCTGGCGCGTGAACTTGGCCTGACACTGGAACTTGAGGATATTAAGCTGCAACCACTGCTACCCGCCGAGCTGGAGCAGGGTAGCTGGCAGCAGTTCTGGGCTCAGCGTGATGTATTGGATGAGGCTATGGCGCAGCTGTTTGCCCAAGCGAAGGCACAGGGCAAGCTGCTGCGCTATGTTGCCTGTTTAACGCTGCAGGATGAAGGTGCGCAGGCCAGCGTGGCGCTGCAGGCGGTTAGCCCGGCGCACCCACTGGCGGCCATAGCGCCTTGCGATAACGTGTTTGTCATTGAGTCAGACTGGTATAGCAGCAACCCGCTGGTGTTAAAAGGGCCTGGTGCGGGTAAACAGGTTACCGCCGGCGGTTTGCATGCCGATCTGGCGCAGCTTATCGATTTTTATTTTCGTCGGGCACAGCCCGCGACACTGACGTAACAGAAGAGAGTGGTTATGGCATTTGCAAATGCACAGTATTTAGAGGCAATCAACCGCAACCTGCAGGATGTAGAGGGTAAGGTTAACGTCAGTTTTGAGTTTTTTCCGCCCAAAACGGCGCAGATGGAGCAAACCCTGTGGCAGTCGATTGAGCGCCTAGCACCCTTGGCACCGTCTTTTGTTTCGGTAACCTATGGCGCTAACTCCGGTGAGCGCGACCGCACACATGACATTATTAAATCGATTAAACAGCGTACCGGCCTTATTGCCGCGCCGCATCTGACCTGTGTTGATGCTAACAAAGACGACTTAATCGCCATTGCCAAAGACTACTGGCAAAACGGCATCCGCCATATTGTGGCGCTGCGCGGTGATTTGCCGCCAGGCAGCAGCGCAAAACCGGACTTATATGCCGCAGATTTAGTAGAAATTCTGCGCTCGGTAGCTGACTTTGATATCTCGGTGGCGGCCTACCCGGAAGTACACCCTGAGGCGCCCAATGCGCAGTTTGATCTGCTGAATTTAAAGCGCAAAGTCGATGCGGGTGCCTCCAGGGCTATTACGCAGTTTTTCTTTGATATAGAGAAGTTTCTGCGTTTTCGCGATCGCTGTGCTGCCATTGGTATCGACGTGGATATCATTCCGGGTATTTTACCGGTGACCAATTTTGCCCAGCTGCAAAAGTTCGCCAGCCTGACCAATGTGGCGGTACCGCAGTGGATGCATAAAGCCTACGAAGGGCTTGAGAATGACGCTACCACCCGCAATCTGGTGGGTGCGAATATTGCCATGGAGATGGTGAAGGTGCTAAGCCGCGAAGGCGTTGATCACTTCCACTTTTATACGCTTAACCGCAGCGAATTAAGCTACGCCATCTGCCACTTGCTGGGGGTGCGGCCACAAAGCGCCTTGTAATTGCGGCTATGGCAAACCGCGCTTAATAAAAGCGCGGTGCTGTGGCTTGGCGAGCGCCCTGTTTTGCGTTACTCTTGCCCTACTGTTGCTTTAGCAGCTGCTTAAGAACCAGGGATGTGCAGTGATGTTGAGTAAAGCAAAACACCCAATCAGTGTATTCAGCTGTGTTTTAGCAGTGGCTTTGCTGTGTCTTAGTGTCAGGAGCGAGGCCGGACAAACGCTGCTCAGTGACTATTTTCAGGAAAGCTGGACCACCCGCGACGGCCTGCCCCATAACACCATTAACAGCCTTAATCAAAGCGAAGACGGTTACCTGTGGATTGGCACCTGGGAAGGTGCTGCCCGTTTTAACGGCCGTGAATTTGCCGTATTTGGCCGCGGAGAGCCTACCGGTTTGCCTGACTCCGGTATCAGAAGTATCAGCAAAGACAAACAGCATAACCTTATTCTGGCTGGTGCCCGTGGCGGCATCAGTAAACGCAGCGCTAATGGCTGGCAAAGCTGGCCGGCCTTTAATGTATTAATCAATGCTGTTACCGAAGATCAGCACGGCAACCTGTGGTTGGCCAGTGAAGGCCAGGGCTTGTTTTGGCAAAATGCACAGGGCGAGCGCCGGCAATTTACTACTACAGTGGGCTTAACCAGTGATGTGGTGCACAGTGTACTGGCGACTACAGATGGCAAGGTTTGGGTGGGCACTGGTCGTGGCCTGCAATGGTTCAGCAGCAGTGATAGCAGTGTAACACTGACGACGGTAAAGGGGTTACCCCAGGTGCCGGTATTTGCACTGCGTCAGTATGGCGACAGCGTGCTAATTGGTACTGAGCGCGGTTTATACCGCTATCATGCAGGCAGTGTTAGCTTATTTTCAGCGGCCTTAAGCGATATACCGGTATCGGCGCTGTTGGTTAGCGGCGAGCAGTTATGGATTGGCACCACCGACCGTGGTCTGCTAAGGCATAGCACGCTTGGGCTGGAAACACTCAGTATGGCCGATGGCCTGCCGAATAACCGCATTTTATCGCTGTATCAAGACCGTGAACAGAGCATTTGGGTTGGCACCAATGGTGGCTTATTCCGCCTGCGTGACGCGCCTTTTGTCACCTATACCACCGCTCAGGGACTGGCAGGGGATTATATCCGTGCTGTGCTGGCGCACAGTGATGGCAGTGTCTGGATTGGCAGCAGTCAGGGTGTTAGCCGCTATACCACACAGGGCATAAACAATATTGACTTATCGCCTGTCAGTACCGGTCAGTCGGTGCTCAGTCTGGTGGAAGCGCCGGACGGCTCGGTTTGGATTGGCACTTATTCTGATGGTGCCATTCAATGGCGTGATGGCCGTATTGTACGTCAATTAGATAGACGCAGTGGTCTGCTGGCCAATGAAATTCGTGCTATTGCCATCGCTGACGACGGTGGCTTATGGTTTGGCACCGGTCAGGGCTTAAACTATGTTAGCGGACAACAGGTTACCAGCTTTGCCAAAGAGCAGGGTTTGCCCACGCCTTTTGTGATGGCGCTGTATTTACACCCTGACGGCCGTTTGTTTATCGGCACCGGCGGCGGGGTAGCAATACGTCAGGCGGATGGCCGCATTGAAACGCTGGATTTTACTGGTTTGGACGATGCCGAGTATGCTTTTGGTTTTACGCCTGACTTAGCCCACGACTTGCTTTGGATGGCAACCGATCGCGGTTTAGTCGCTTTTGATTTGAAAACTGACCAACTGACGATGCTGGGGCGCAACGCCGGTTTGCCGTTTGATAAAGTGTTTCAGGCCGTCATCGACCAACAGCAGCACCTGTGGCTGAGCAGTAACAGAGGCATACTGCGCTTTGAGCGCCGGCAACTGCAGCAGTTTTTGGCTGCAAAGCGCAGTGCTGTTGACTATGAACTGTTTGGCGAAAGTGATGGCATGCAAAGCGCGCAGGCCAATGGCGGCTCGATGCAGGCGGCAGCGGTAGCGCGGGATGGCAGTGTCTGGTTTGCTACCTCTAAAGGTGCCAGTAAAGTGCAGCCAGAGGATTTAGCCCGTTTTGCTGCCAATATACCGCCGGTGGTGATTGAAGGATTTAAGGTAAATGGTAAGTCGCTGCCACTATACAGTGACAGCCAACTTGCTGCCGGTGCCAGTCGCATAGAGTTGCAGTTTGCCGGTTTAGGTTTTGTCATGCCGCAGCGCATTCAGTATCGTACTAAACTCGAGGGCTTTGATACCGATTGGGTAGAGCGGGGCTCTAATACCAGTGCTGAGTACACTAACCTGTCACCGGGCAACTATCGTTTTATGGTCAGTGCCGCCTACCCGCAGGGCGGCTGGAGTGAGCACAACGCCAGTTTCAGCTTTAGCATAGCGCCGTATTTTTGGCAGCGTCCGCTGTTTTGGTTGCTGTTAGTCGTGTTTAGCGTGCTAAGCGCTATGCTGGCACTACGTTGGCGATTGGATAGTCTGAAACGACGTGCGCAGCAGTTAAGCGAACAAGTTGCAGAAAAAACCTTTGAATTGCAGCAGCAGGCCGATCATTTGCGCCAGGTGGATCAGGAGCGCTCAGCCTTGTTAATGCAAATAAAGCAGCAGGCGCAGGAGTTCGAGCTGCAGGCCAGGCTGGATACCCTGACTGGCCTTGCCAACCGGCGGGCGTTTGATGAAGCGCTGGCGCGCGAGTGCGCCCGTTCACGTCGCAATAGCTTACCCCTTTGCCTGGTATTGCTTGATATCGATCATTTTAAACGGGTAAACGATACCTACAGCCATAGTATTGGCGATCAGATCCTGAAATTGGTGGCCACTGAAATCAGTCGCCATTGCCGGCAGGACGATACCGTGGCCCGCTGGGGCGGCGAAGAGTTTGCCTTACTGCTACCCAATACCGCGTTAGCAGATGCGAAAGACATTTGTGAGCGCATCCGCCTGGCGATAGAGAACATCGATTGCTCTGCGTTTGCCGCTAATTTGCATATCAGTATCAGTATGGGTATCGCGCAATATGCCGGCGAGGCTGCCCACGACAAACTGTTAGTCCAATCAGACAACGCCTTATATCAGGCGAAACAAAATGGCCGCAACCGAATTGAGGTAGCGGCATAAGCCCGGGTTTCTCAGTTTAAAATCAAATAAAAATTCAAAAAAACAGAATAATAATTCTTGAAACTGCATGATAGCCGTTCTACACTAGCGGCTGTTTCGTGCTATACCTATACGTTATTTATTGTTTAAGAGCCGTTGCCCATGTTATCGACTGACAAAACTTCTTCTTCTTTAGTGCGCAGCATTGTATTAGGTGCCGCCGGTTACAGCGGTGCTGAGCTGGCGGTGATTTTAGCGCGTAACCCGTATTTTCAGCTGGTAGGGGCTTATGCCTCTGCCGGCCGTGCTGCCGAGCCGTTCTCTGCGTTGTATCCGCGCTATAAACAGCAACTGGATATACTGGTACAGCCCTGGACCGACGAGCTGGCAGCTGGCCTGAATGGTAAAGTAGACGTGGCCTTTCTGGCGTTGCCACACGAAGCCAGCGAAGCCGTGACACCGCTGCTGTTGGCGCAAGGCGTAGATGTAGTGGATTTATCCGGCGCCTTTCGCTTAAAGCAGCCGCAGTTATACCCCAAGTATTATGGCTATGAGCATCAGCACCCTGAGTTGCTGTCAGAAGCGGTTTATTCATTGATGGAGTGGCAAACCGGGCCGTTGCCACGGTTAATTTCGGTGCCGGGCTGTTACCCAACGGCCTGCAGCCTGGCACTGTTGCCGCTGATTAAAGCCGGCTTAGTAGCCGATGATTGTATTCCGGTGATTAATGCCACCAGCGGTGTATCCGGTGCCGGCCGTAAAGCCGCGCTTAATACCTCATTTTGTGAAGTGGGCTTAAATGCCTATGGCTTCTTTAAACACCGCCACCGGCCGGAAATTGAGCAAAATCTGGGCCGCAAGGTAGTGTTTACCCCGCATCTGGGTAACTTTAAACGCGGTATTTTAGCCACCAGTGTGGTAACACTTAAAACCGGTGTGACAACAGAGCAAGTTACAGCTGCTTTTAACCAGGCCTATGCCGGCAAGCCATTAGTGCGGCTGGTGTCACATTCACCCAATGTGGCCGATGTGGCCGGCACACCTTATTGTGACATCCATTGGCAGCAGGATGGCGAGCAGCTGGTAGTCGTTTCAGCAATAGATAACCTGCTAAAAGGCGCGGCAGCACAGGCGATGCAGGCGGCCAATGTGCGCTTTGCTAAACCAGAAACTGCCGGTTTATTCGCGGGGGTGGCACATGAATAAGTCACCTCTGGTTTTGAAAATGGGTGGCCGCTTATTGCAGGATGAAGCAGCGCTGGATGCTTTGCTTGCCGTGTGTGCCGAGCTAAAGCAGCAGTATCCGTTGGTACTGGTGCATGGCGGCGGCGATCAGGTCGATCAATGGTTGGCCAAGTTTGGTTTTCATACCGAAAAGCTTGATGGCCAGCGTGTGTCTCCGCCGGAGCAAATGCCGGTGATAACCGGTGCCTTAGCCGGCGCGGTTAATGCGCATATGGTGGCAAGGGCTGATTTACAGGGCTTAAAGCCGGTGGGCTTAACCCTGGCGGCCGGCAACAGCTGCCGGTTTGAATTAAACCCTAAACTGGGTGCTGTTGGTGTGGCAAAGCCACGTGATGGCACTTTACTACAGAATTTGCTGGCTGGCGGTTTTACCCCGGTATTTTGCTCTATTGGCCATGGTGAACAGGGGCAACTGTTAAACGTAAATGCCGATCTGGCTGCCGCGGCAATTTGCCAGCTGGTACAGGGACAGTTGGTGCTGCTTACCGATGTGCCGGGTATTTTAGATGGCCAAGGCAAGCTTATTAGCGAACTGAATAGCGAGCAGGCTGCCGCTCTAGTGCAACAAGGCATAATTAAAGGCGGCATGAAAGTAAAACTGGATGCGGCTTTAGACACCGCTCAGGCACTGCGACGAAGCATTAGTGTCGCGGGCTGGCAACACCCGCAGGATTTATTAAATCTGATGCGACAACAAGCAGTAGGTACGCGCATCGTCTGTTAATCCCTTAAACAAGGATGCCGCTGTGGCGGCAAATCAGCTGAACATGAGTAAACTGAACCAACTATTGAGCCTGGCTGAATTAAGCCCGGCAGCGCTTAACGATTTGCTGAATTTAGCGTTAAAGGTAAAACAGCAACCAGATAACTACCGCCAGGCGCTGGCCGGTAAAAGCATCGCACTGATTTTTGAAAAGCCGTCGCTGCGGACCCGGGTCAGTTTTGATGTCGGTATTTATAAGCTTGGTGGCCACAGCGTTTATCTGGATCAGCAAAATGGTGCTATGGGTAAACGCGAAACAGTAGCGGATTTTGGCCGTAACCTGGCCTGCTGGACCGATGCCATAGTCGCGCGCGTATTCTCGCAGCAAACGCTGGAGCAGCTGGCACATGCCAGCCATAAACCGGTGATTAACGCGTTAAGCGATCTGTATCATCCCTGCCAGGCACTGGCTGATTTACTGGCGCTAAAAGAGCGCTTCGGCGAGTTAAGTAAAGTACATCTGGCTTATGTTGGCGATGGCAATAATGTCTGCCACTCACTGATGATTGGCGCTGCGCTCAGCGGCATGAAGATGACCGTCGTTACGCCGCAAGGCTTTTCGCCCGATGCGCAGGTGCTGTTAAAGGTGCAGAAAATTGCCATGGATACCGGCGCAGAGCTGGAGCTAAGCCCGCATTTATCAGCAGCCGCCGGTGCCGATGCTATCTATACTGATACCTGGCTGTCGATGGGCGATAAAGCCGACCCTGAGCTTATCGAGCGGGTATTTAAACCCTATCAAATCAATACCGCTGTGATGCAGCGCCTGGCGGTGAAGTATTTTATGCACTGTTTGCCGGCGCACCGCGAGCATGAAGTCACCAGTGAGGTGCTCGACAGCGAAGCGTCGCTTGTTTTACTGCAGGCGGAAAACCGCATGCATGCCCAGAATGCCGTACTAATCAGTTTATTTGCGTGAGGACACTATGAGTATCAAAAAAGTCGTTTTAGCTTATTCCGGTGGTTTAGATACCTCGGCCATAGTGCCCTGGTTAAAAGATAACTATGACTGCGAAGTGATCGCCTTTGTCGCTAACGTCGGACAGGGCGATGAAGAGCTCGCTGGTGTAGAGCAAAAAGCCATTAACTCCGGCGCCACTAGCTGTTACATCGTCGATTTACGCGAAGAGTTTGTCAAAGAAGTGATTTACCCGACGCTGAAAACCGGTGCTGTGTACGAAGGTCAGTATTTGCTGGGTACCTCTATGGCGCGGCCGGTAATAGCCCGCGCTCAGGTTAAATTGGCGCTGGAATTAGGTGCTGACGCACTTTGCCATGGCTGCACCGGCAAGGGTAATGATCAGGTGCGCTTTGAAGGGGCTTTTGCTGCGTTAGCGCCGCAGTTAAAGGTGATTGCGCCGTGGCGTGAGTGGCAGTTTAACTCCCGCCAGTCACTGCTGGACTATCTGGCGGAGAAAAAGGTGCCTACCACCGCCTCTGCCACCAAGATTTACAGCCGCGATGCCAATTTATGGCACATTTCGCATGAAGGTGGCGAGCTGGAAAACCCCTGGTGCGAGCCTTCCGAGCAGGTTTGGATGTGGACCAAATCACCGGAGCAGACGCCCGATCATGCGGCCTATGTTGAGCTCAGCTTTGCTAAAGGCGAACTGTGTAAAATTAACGGCCAGGCCATAGCGCCGGTGGCAGCGATTGAATTATTAAACGAGATTGGCTCTGAGCATGGTGTTGGCCGTATCGATATCGTGGAAAACCGTTTGGTTGGCATGAAATCCCGTGGTTGCTATGAAACCCCGGGCGGCACTATCTTAATGGCAGCGCTAAAAGGCTTAGAAGCACTGGTGTATGACAGAACCTCACTGAAGTACCGCGAAGAAGTGGGGCTGGAATTTGCCCAGCTGGTGTACGATGGCCGCTGGTTTACCCCGCTTAAAGACGCGTTGCTGGCTGCGGCGACGTCACTGGCCGAGCAATTAACCGGTGATGTGGTAATTAAGCTGTACAAAGGTAATGTTACCGTAGCAAAACGCCGCTCACCGAACTCGCTGTACTCTGAAGCTTTCGCCACCTTTGAAGGTGATGAAGTGTATAACCAGAAAGATGCCGCCGGCTTTATCCGCTTATACAGCCTGGCCAGCCGCATCCGGGCACTGCACCAGCAACAAAAGGATTAATGCTATGGCGATGTGGGGCGGACGCTTTCAGGAAGCCACTCTTAGCGAGTTTCGCAGCTTTAACGACTCGCTAAGCTTCGACTACCTGCTGGCGCAACAGGACATTCAGGCATCACGAGCCTGGGCGCAGCAACTGGCACAGGCCGCTATTATCAGCGCTGATGAGGCGGTGCAACTTGATGCCGCACTGGCCGATTTAGCGGTAGCGATAGAGGCAGATGCTAAGCTGCCGCTGCAAACCAGTGAAGAAGACATTCACAGCTGGGTTGAAGCTCAGCTGACGGTGAAACTTGGCGCGGTAGCAAAAAAACTGCATACCGGCCGTAGCCGCAATGATTTGGTCGCCACTGACTTACGGCTATGGAGCAAACTTAATGCGCAGGGCGTGCGTCAGTCGTTACTGGGGGCTATAGCCGCGCTGCTTAACTTTGCCGACAACGCCGGCACGGCAGTGATGCCGGGTTTTACCCATTTGCAACGGGCGCAGCCGGTACTGGTAGCACACTGGGCACTGGCTTATGTTGAAATGTTTAAGCGCGATTTAAGCCGGTTAGATGATGCTTTGACACGACTTGATGTGTGTCCGCTCGGTTGTGGTGCCTTAGCCGGCACCGGCGTGGCGGTAGACCGTGTGCAATTAGCACAGCGCCTCGGCTTTGCCAGTGCTGCGCTTAACAGCTTAGATGCCGTATCCGATCGTGATTATGTGGTAGAGCTTTCTGCCGCAGCCAGTATCTGTATGACGCATTTATCGCGCCTGTCAGAAGATGTGATTTTTTTCTGCTCCGGCGAAGCAGGCTTTTTCAAACTGGGTGATGCGATTAGCTCCGGCTCATCATTAATGCCGCAAAAGAAAAACCCTGATGTTTTTGAGCTGCTGCGCGGTAAAACCGGCCGCGTGCTGGGGCATTTGGTGGCCATTTTGCATGTACTCAAAGGCTTGCCGTTGGCTTACAACAAAGATATGCAGGAAGACAAGCAGGGCTTTTTTGACCTGATGGCGACCTGGCAGCAATCGTTATTGGTGCTGGCCACTGTACTGCCGCATTTAAGCGTTAATGAAGCACAGTGTCGCCAGGCTGCTGAGCTGGGCTACAGTAATGCCACTGATTTAGCCGATTATCTGGTGAGCAAAGGCATGCCGTTTCGTGATGCGCACGAAGTGGTTGGTGAGCTGGTGGTGCATGCTGCCAAGCAACAGCTTGCATTGGAAGCCTTACCGCTAAGTGAACTTAAGCAGTTTAGCAATTTGATTGGCGAAGATGTGTATCCGGCACTTCAGCTGGAGGCTGGTTTGCAAAAGCGTGCGGCCTTAGGCGGCACTGCACCGCAGCAGGTGTTGGCAGCCTTGCAGCAGGCTAAGCAGTGGTTTGAACAACAGGTTTGAGCTGTTAGTGAATACTATTCAGAGAAAAAAGCCCGCATTTTTGCGGGCTTTATTGTAACTGGGGTTAAAACAGCTCGACTTCTTCTTTGTCCTGCTCAGCCGGCTTTTTCTCACCGCTACTGTCAAAACTGATCTGTTGAATATCCGCACTGGCATACTGGCTGGGTTCAGTGCCGGGTTTAAAGTACTCAAAGCTGCTGCTGTGATCTGTTTTGCGGCTTAGCAGGCCGGTTTGCAGATCAATCCTAACTGATGCCAGGCCTACCGGCGGCGTAGCTGGTCGCTCAGGCAGGTTGCTGCTAACGGCTTGCAGGTAACTTAACCAGGCTGGCAGTGCGGTACGAGCACCCGATTCGGTACCGGCGCTTTGTTGCTGGCCCATATTGGCATGCCACTGGGCGCGACCTAAACTGCGGTTGGCGTCGTCAAAGCCAACCCAGACGGTAACAGCCAGATCCGGGGTGAAGCCAGAGAACCAGGTATCTTTTGAATCATTAGTAGTACCGGTTTTAGCCGAAATATCTCGCCGTTTCAGGCTTTGTACCCGCCAGGCTGTACCATTCCAGCCGGTACCATGATTCCAGCTACCACCACCCCAGACACTGCTTTTCAGCGCATCGGCAATTAAAAAGCTGTTCTGCTCTGATATAACCTGCTCGGCCAGGCGCTGCTGCGGCTCGCTGATGGCGTCAGGTTCAGTTTCGCTGCCGCTGTCTGCCGCCAACTGGCTAAACAGCTGATCCAGCTGTGCTTCACTGTCTTCACTGTTACTTTGTTCTTCATCATTTGCCGTCTGTTCACACTGCTGGCAAGCAATAGCCGGGTTGTGCGCGAATATCACTTCACCGTCATCAGACAACACTTTATCAATCACATAAGGGGTGACCAGATAGCCGCCGTTGGCAAATACCGCATAACCTGTTACCAGCTCCAGCGGCGTTAATGAGGCAGAGCCCAACGATAAGGTTTCGTTACGGGGCAGGTCGCTGGCGGCAAAGCCAAAACGCTGCAGATGGCGAATACTGTTGTCGATACCTACACCACGCAGCAAGCGCACTGACACCACGTTTTTTGATTTCGCCAGTGCTTCGCGGATCCGGATAGGGCCGTCGTACACCGCTGGTGAGTTTTTTGGCCGCCAGGCGATACCGGCATTATCATCCCATTGATGAATAGGTGCATCGTTCATAATCGACGCCAGTGTATAGCCGTGCTCTAATGCGGCTGAATAAATAAACGGCTTAATGTTTGAGCCAACCTGACGCTTTGCCTGGGTGGCGCGGTTAAACTGACTCTGGCTAAAGCTGTAACCGCCAACCAGGGAGCGGATAGCGCCGGTGATGGGATCTATCGCCACTATAGCGCTGCTGGCCTGTGGCACCTGAGATAAACGCCATTGTTGCTGTTGTTGCCGCACCAACACGTGCATGCCAGGTGCCACTATATTAAAGGCAGTTTTAGGCGCAACGGTCTGACGCTCGTCATTAATAAAACGCCGCGCCCATTTTAAGCCGTCCCACTCTAAGGTGATCTGCTGGCCGCCGGCGATTATAAGTTCGGCGCTTTGTGCTGCAACCTGTATTACTACAGCGGGGATCAAATCTTCTATACCGCTTTGTTTATCCAGGTAAGCCAGAATATCTTCACGCGACAGCGGGCTGTCTTCGACAAATATGGGTTCGCTATCGGCGGCTTGTTGCAGTGTCGCCGGCCATAACTGGGCAACAGGCCCACGATAACCGTGACGTTCGTCGTAGTCGTACAGGTTTTGCTGCAGTGCCTGCTTTGCTGCTGCCTGCTGCTGACTATTCACCGTGGTATAGACTTTCAGGCCGGCAGAGTAAGCGGTCTCTTCACCAAAACGGTTTACCATGTCCTGGCGCACCATCTCGGCAATATAAGGTGCTGAGGCAGTGATCTGCGCACCATGCAGCTTGCTGGTAATGGGCGCAGCTATCGCTGTATCGTAAGTGGCTTTATCAATCACCCCGGTATCCAGCATGCGACCAAGCACGATATTACGCCGGGCACGGGCATTGCTGGCTGAGCGCACTGGGTTTAGCGCTGACGGTGCTTTGGGCAGGCCGGCGATAATGGCAATTTCGTCCACGCTAAGTTCATGCACAGTTTTACCAAAATAGACCTGCGCCGCCGCACCTACACCAAAGGAGCGCTGGCCCAGTTCTATTTTATTCAGGTACAACTCCAGGATCTGATCTTTGCTGAGCAGCTGTTCGATGTGAAAGGCGAGGAAAATCTCTTTGATCTTACGGATAAGCTTCTTTTCCCGGCTTAAAAAGAAGTTGCGTGCCAGCTGTTGGGTAATGGTACTGGCACCCTGACTGAAGTCACCAGATTGCGCCACTACCGTTGCGGCGCGGAAAATACCGATAATATCTATACCGGGATGTTCGTAAAACCGAGTATCTTCAACGGCTAAAAATGCCTGAACTAATAAAGGTGGCATTTCTGTCAGTTTTAACGGTATACGGCGTTTTTCACCAAATTGCGAAATCAGTTCGCCATCTGCAGTAAACACCTGCATAGGGGTCTGTAATCTGACGTCTTGTAAGGTGGTTACGTCGGGTAGATCGTCTTTTAAATAGAAATAGATCCCCGCGATCGTTGTTACACCGAGCAGGATCAGGATCAGACTGAGAATTAAAAGTTTTTTAACCCAAGACACTGAATAGCCCCAATTTTTACTCCCAATTCCTTTACAACGCTGCTAGTATATATTTATTAGCTTTAGATTAAACGCTTTTTCTTGCCAAAAATTAGCGACTGAGCTAACAATGAGACAATAATCATAACTATAAATTGGCCGCAGGAAGCTATGATAAATCGCCTGTTCAGTAAACAAACACCGATGATGGTGGGGATCGATGTCGGTGCACACTCCGTTAAGGCTGTGTTACTCAGTCAGCATAACGGCGTCTGCAAAGTAGAGGCCTTTGCCGTTGAACCTATGGTTAAAGGTGCTATGTCTGATCGGGAGATCCAGGACATTGAAGCAGTAGGTAATGTACTGGCTAAGATCCGGAAGAAGATCCCGAGATCAGTCAAATTCGCCGCCACTGCTGTTTCCGGATCCACCGTGATCAGTAAAGTCATTTTTATGGATGTGTCCTTAACCGATGCTGAACTTGAAAGCCAGATCGAAGTTGAGGCCGACACCCTTATTCCTTATCCACTTAATGAAGTTAGCCTCGACTTTGAAAAGCTCGATGTTAACGAAGCCGATCCATCAAAAGTTAACGTCTTGCTAAGTGCGGCGCGTACCGAGAGTATCGAAGCCAGAGTAGCTGCGTTAGAAAACGGTGGTTTTAGTGCCAAAGTAGTGGACATTGAAAGCTACGCACTAAGCCGGGCGTCGGAGCTGTGTCTGAAGCAATTGCCGGATGATGCCAGTAAAAAAGTGGTCGCTATGGTAGACATAGGCGCGACCATGACATTGCTTAGCATTATCGAGAATGGCAAAACGCTGTATACGCGCGACCAGGTATTTGGTGGTGATCAATACACCCGCAGCATTTTGTCGTACTACAATAAAAGCTATGAAGAAGCCGAACAGGCGAAAGTCAGTGGTGATTTGCCGCCCAACTATACGTTTGAAGTCCTGGCGCCGTTTCAAACCATGCTGTTACAGCAGGTACGCCGGGGTATTCAAATGTACCTGACCAGCAGTGGTAAGGATGCGGTAGATTATCTGATCATCTCTGGCGGTACTGCGCTTATTGACGGTATCGACCGGTTGTTAATTGATGAGCTGGGTATTCATACTGTAGTGGCAAACCCATTTAAAACGATGGAAGTGGCTACTGCGGTAGACCGTGATCAGCTTAACCGTCATGCACCTCAGTTAATGGTTGCCAGTGGCCTGGCGTTAAGGAGTTTCTCGTCATGGCATATATAAACCTGTTGCCGTGGCGCGACGCAGCGCGCAAAGAACGGCAAAAACAATATCTTACGTTATTAACCGGCACAGCAGTATTGAGTTTCTTACTGGTGTTTGTCGTAAATATGATTTACAGCGCCCGTATCGACGGTCAGTTGCAGCGTAACCGCTTTTTAGAAAGTGAAATTAAAGTGCTGGATCAGCGTATTGCTGAAATTCGTACTTTGAACGAAACCAAGAAAAGCCTGCAGCAACGTATGTCGCTGATTTCTCAGCTACAAAGCAGCCGAAATCTCGGTACCCAGATAATGGACGAGATTGCCAGCGCGGTGCCGGCCGGTGTCTACCTGACACAATTGGATAAAAAAGGCACTGCTCTACTGTTAGTGGGTAAAAGCGAGTCGAATAACCGTTTGTCGAACATGTTGCGTGAGGCCGAAGAGTCTGAATTATTGGCGACGCCTTATCTGGAGTTTATCGAAGCCGGTAAGGATTCAGTTAGCTTGCTGAGTAATTTTAAAATGCACCTGAAAGTAAAAGGCTTTGAAGAAGTACAAGGCGCTGAAACTACGCCGCCGGCTAGGGGAGGTGCAAGATGAGTATGAATTTCAACTTGTCTGAGATCGACATTAATGATCTGGACTTTGAAAATATGGGCTCCTGGCCCACACCTGCCAAAGTTATCTTCGCGGCCTTATTGGCTCTGTTAGTGTCAGTCGTCAGTTACTTTTTACTGGTGGATAGCAAGATTGATGAACTGGCATTTGCACAGAATAAAGAACAGGAACTGCGTCAGGTTTACCGTACTAAGTATGCTTCAGCGGTTAATTTAGATCTGTATAAGCAGCAGATGGTTGAGATGGAACAAACCTTCTCATTCCTGTTAAAGCAGCTGCCAACTACCCACGAAACGCCGGGTTTGCTGGACGATATTACTTACGTGGGTACCACCAGCGGCTTAACCTTTATTCGCATCAACTGGGAGCCGGAGATTGAAAAAGAGTTCTATACCGAGCTGCCGATTAAAATTGAAGTAATCGGCGATTATCACCAGTTTGGTAACTTCGTTAGCGAAGTGGCGAAATTGCCGCGGATTGTCAGCTTGCATGACTTCTCTATTCAGACCGAAAAGGATGAGCGCTTACGTTTTAACGTTGTGGCAAAAACCTACCGCTATAAAGAGGTGCGGCCATGATTAGACGTTTAGCTGTAGTGTCACTGGCGTTATTACTCAGTGGCTGTTTTGACGATTTAAGCGATGTGCAAAACTACATTGCCGACGTGAAAGCCAATACCCGGGCGAGGGTAGAGCCACTGCCAGAGGTACAGGAGTTTGTTCATATTCCGTATCGCTCGCAGGATGCCCGCAGTCCGTTTTCTGCGCCACGGCCTGAAGCCATTCAGGATAAGTTCTTACAGGTGCAGGACTGTTTGCACCCGGACCCGCGTCGTAGAAAAGAGCCTTTAGAAAAATACGCATTAGATAACTTAAAGATGCGTGGCACTTTGGGCGATATAGGTAATATCTGGGCCCTGATCGAAGCGTCAGATAAAACACTACACCGGGTTACCCTGAACAACCACGTAGGGTTGTTTCACGGCCGGGTGATTAACGTTGAACCAACTCATATCGAGTTGCTTGAATTAATCCCAGATGGCGCCGGTTGCTGGAAAGAACGGACGACCATGTTGCAGATGGCCGATGCGTCATCGGCAGCTAGTAATTGATAGGTATGCGAGTAAATCATGGATAAAATAATCAAAACAATGTCTGACAGCATCCAGCGCACCATACTGTGCTTTGCAGCCTTAATGCTACTTTCATTGCCTGCGTCAGCAGTACCACTGCTGTACGACGTGCGATACAACCCTTTATTGACCGGCGAAACTGAAATTGAGTTCGTGTTTGATGAAGAGTTATATGCCGATCCGAGTATTCAGGTGTTTAACGAACCCGCCCGTATTGAGCTGTTTTTCGATGAGTCAGACTACGAAGAAAAACTCAATGAAGTGCTGATAGATAAAGCGGGGGTAAAGCGCATCACTTCAGAATTCTCTGGTGATGGTTTTAAAACAGTAATCTACCTGGATTATTTGAAAATATACCGTACCCGTGTCCGTGGTAATGTGTTCTATATGCACATTTCTGATAATCCAACTTCTGGTAACGTGGGCCAGGCAGCAGATGTTAAACCTACTTATATTAACCGGGTAAACGCGATTGATTTTCGCCGTGGTGATAAAGGCGAAGGTCGGGTATTAGTGTTTTTACGCGACAATACGGCAGCAGTTGATGTGTCGGAGCGCTTAGGAAAACTGGAAGTTGAATTCCACAACACCGACATTCTTGATGAATTACTCTATCAGTTAGACGTGGTGGATTTCGGCACTATCGTTAAAGGTATTGAAACCTTTAAAGAGGGTGCTTCTGCCCGACTGGTTATTGATACCACAGCAGAATTTACCTACACCTACCAGCAGATTGATAATATTTTTACGCTTAATGTAGAGCGTGACACCACCAACCGCAGTATTTTAGGCGGCGGTAAGGAATACAAAGGCCGGGCAATTTCGCTGAATTTTCAGGACATACCGGTACGTACGGTACTTCAGATTATTGCTGACTATAACGGCTTTAACCTGGTGACCAGTGACTCTGTAACAGGCAATATTACGCTGCGACTGGATGGCACCCCTTGGGATCAGGCATTAGACATCGTTTTACGTGTTAAGGGTCTGGATAAGCGGATGGAAGGCAATATCCTGATGGTGGCGCCAACCGATGAGCTGGCTGCCCGCGAAGCCCGTGAGTTGGAAGCGAAGCAAACGGTAGCCGATTTAGAGCCGCTGTACTCTGACTTCTTATCGGTAAATTATGCCAAGGCAGCAGACCTTGCTAAGTTACTTAGCAACAAAGATGCGACCTTGTTATCTTCGCGCGGCTCGGTTAACGTTGATGAGCGCACCAACACCATTCTGATTAAAGATACCGCGGTTAATATTGAAAGCGTACGTAAGTTAATTGAACGCTTAGATGTGCCGGTGCGTCAGGTGTTAATTGAATCACGCATGGTAACGGTGCGTGACAGCGTTACTGACGAGCTGGGTATTCGCTGGGGCTTTAGCGATCAGCAAAGTAGCAGTAGCTCTAACCAGGGCACCTCTGGCACTGCCGGCGGGGCCAATACCATTGCCAATGGCGTAATTCCATCGTTAAATGACCGTTGGAATGTGAATCTGCCAGCCAGTAACCCTGCAGGGAGTATCGCGTTCCACATTGCCCGTCTGGCTGATGGCACCTTGCTAGATTTGGAACTGTCTGCGCTGGAGCAGGAAAATAAAGGTGAGATTATTGCCAGCCCGCGCATTACCACGGCTAACCAGAAAGAAGCCCGTATTGAACAGGGTGTGGAAATTCCTTATGTACAGGCTGCATCAAGTGGTGCAACCACGGTGGAGTTTAAAAAGGCGGTGCTAAGCCTGACGGTGACACCGCAGATCACGCCGGATAACAAAATTATCCTCGATCTGGTTATTACGCAGAATACCCGTGGCGAAACCGTACAAACCCCAACCGGTCCGGCTACTGCCATTGATACGCAGCAGATCCAGACCCAGGTACTGGTCGATAACGGTGAAACTATTGTTCTGGGTGGTATTTATCAGCAGCAAATCTTATCTACCATCAGCAAGGTACCCTTGTTCGGCGATATTCCTTATGTGGGTAACCTGTTTAAATCGAAGCGGGAGATTAACGAGAAGAACGAGTTGTTGATCTTCGTTACACCGAAAATTATCACTGACGGTTTATAACAACCTCACCCGGATAGCTGTCATTACAGCTATCCGGGCATTTCAGAATTAGCTTGCCAACAAAAGGCTATTCCTGACATAATTCAGCGCTTCAAATTTTCGTGGGAGCCTTTTGGTCCTTGAATTCAACTTTTCGCTGATTAGTAATACGACTTATGGCAGAAAAACGTAATATCTTCCTCGTAGGGCCGATGGGTGCCGGTAAAAGCACAATCGGACGTCACTTAGCAGACATGCTTCACCTGGAATTCTACGACTCAGATCAGGAAATAGAGCGCCGTACCGGAGCTGATATTGCCTGGGTATTCGATCTTGAAGGTGAAGAAGGCTTTCGCGTACGTGAAGAAAATGTCATTCAGGATCTGACCGAACTACAAGGCATAGTGCTGGCTACCGGCGGTGGTTCAGTGCTGAGTAAGGAAACCCGTAACCGCCTGTCGGCACGTGGCATCGTAGTTTATCTGGAAACACCTATCGAAAAGCAGGTGGCCCGCACACAGCGCGATAAGCGTCGCCCTTTGTTGCAAACGGAAGAAGCGCCCAGAGAAGTGCTGGAACGCCTAGCCGCAGAACGCAACCCGCTGTATGCTGAAATTGCCGACTTTACGGTGCGGACTGATGAGCAAAGCGCACGGGCAGTTGCCAGCCAGATTATCGATCAGCTGGGCTTTTAATTTTCGTCTGAATCAGGGAGCTGCAAATGCAAAGCGTTGACGTGCAACTTGGCGAGCGCAGCTACCCGATTAATATTAACGATACCTTCAGCCCGCTTTTACCTGCATTAGCTGCAAAAAAGCAGGTTGTTGTCATTTCAAATCCTACCGTTGCACCACTTTATCTTGATGCTGTACAGGCATTGTTTGGCCAAACTAAAGTGCAGCATTTTTTGCTGCCCGACGGTGAGGCTTATAAAACCTTACAGTCGTTCGAGCAGGTATTGAGCTTTTTATTACAGCAGCAGCTATCACGCGATGTGTTGCTGGTGGCCCTTGGTGGCGGTGTAATCGGTGACCTTACCGGTTTTGTTGCTGCCTGTTATCAACGGGGCGTCAGCTTTATTCAGATCCCAACCACGTTGCTATCTCAGGTAGACTCTTCTGTGGGGGGCAAAACAGCGGTGAATCATCCGCTGGGTAAAAACATGATCGGCGCCTTTAAACAGCCGGCACAGGTGCTGATCAATACCCGCGTACTTACCAGTTTACCTAAGCGTGAATTTGCCGCAGGTATGGCTGAAGTTATCAAGTACGGCCTGATTGGCGATGCGGCTTTCTTTAGCTGGCTGGAGCAGCAGCAACAAGCCATACGGCAGTTGGATCATACCTGCCTGGAACAGATGATACGCCATTGTTGTCAGATGAAAGCTGACATTGTCAGCCGTGATGAGACTGAGCAGGGCGAGCGAGCCTTGTTAAACCTGGGCCACACCTTTGGCCATGCTATTGAAGCCTGGCTTGGTTATGGCAACTGGTTGCATGGTGAGGCAGTCGCTGCAGGCATGGTGATGGCTGCCAAGGTGTCTCTGGCGCGTGGCTGGCTCAATCAAGTAGAGTTGGAACGGATCTGTGCTTTACTTAGCGCCTTTGATTTGCCTATAGTAGCCCCATCCGGTATGCAGCTGACTGATTTTATGCCCTACATGAAAACTGATAAAAAAGTCCGCGATGGCAAGATGCGCTTTGTTTTACCCACTGCTTTTGGTCAAACTGCAGTAGTCGATGATGTGACTGAGCAGGAACTGCTAAGGATATTTGCCTGATGGACATTACCCTTTTGCAGCAAAAGTTGGCGCAACAAACGCAGTTACTGCCGTCACAGCGTGAATGGCTAGAGCGACTCTTATTTCAGCTAGCCTTTAATGATGTGCAGCAGATAGAGGCTCCAGGCGCTGAGGGCAGTGGCAAATCGACATTGGCATTGGCAACGGCCGAGGTGTTTTCTGAACAGTACAATGTCGCGCTGCTAGAGGGTAAAGTGGCTGGGGCTCAAGCGGGTGAGCAACTGATGCAGCAGTGGTTTTCGCAGCCCTTAAAGCCGCACACTGATTTGGCGCAACAGGTGGCTACTGCGCTGACGACAAGCCCGTTACTATTAATTGTCGATGACGCCGAACAACTACCGCTGACTGTACTAAAGCAGTTCGCCGAGTTGCCGTGTTTGCTGATTTATTTTTCCAGCGAACCGCTGGCCGTAGCGCCGCTGAGTTTAACGTTAAACCGCCTAAGCGCTGATGATGCCGCTATGCTATTGCAGCATGAGGCCCTTAACAGTATCGAACTGGCGAGCCGTCTGGCCGCCGCTGATGGTAATTTACATGCGCTATTGTTACCGGAACGGCCATCAGCAGCGACCGCAGCGGCTGACATAGCGAAAAGCCGCATACCACCGTGGGCCATCGGTGCAGGTGGCGCAGTGGTTGTATTGTTGCTGTTATTGCTTTGGCCGGCTGAAGATAAAGCAGCTAAACGTCAGCCGTTACCGGCTAAGCCAGATATAACGCATTCTAATAATACTACAGCGACAACTGCCAGCAGTGACACCGTTACCGGGCGCGCTGATGACCGCATCAGCGATCTAGCTGCAGGCGTCAGTGATGCAAACGTTGGTTCGGATAATCTCAGCGACCCTGGCAGCGCAGTGCCTGATGTCGACGCTTTGCAACCGCAAACTCAAGCCGCTGACACGGCAGCTGTGACGGCTCCAGC
>JAANMY010001392.1_pt1 | contig 27696 bp, 19 predicted proteins | sample 7279691 | NCBI WGS metagenome assembly JAANMY01 (sample SAMN14094543, study PRJNA606508) | bioreactor metagenome | isolation source: A lab-scale SPAN reactor treating ammonium-rich wastewater day 388 | place: Ireland: Galway | collected 2018-02-07
GCGCCAGTCGCGCGCACTGCTCGGCATCGCCCGCCTCGGCGCTGGCGCTCAGCGCCGCGACGAGCGTCTGCCCCTGGGTGCGGAAGACCTCGACGATGTCGTCCACCACCGCGCGCCCGAGCGCCGCCTCTTCCGCACGCAGGAAGTCACGATCGACCCACGCGGTCGAATGCACCGCTTCGGCGGCCGGCGCTGACGCGCGCGCTGCATCGGCTTGCGGCACAGCGCCTGCCAGCAGCCCGGCGAGCACCGCACCCAGGCGCTCGCGCGCGAACGGTTTGGACAGGAAGGCGCCGAACCCGGCCGCAAGCAGGCCATCGACCTGGTGCGCGGGGATGTGCGCCGACATCAGCACCGCGGGCGTACCCGCATGCGTCGGCAGCGCGCGCAGGCGGGCGAGCATCTCGCGCCCGTCGCCATCGGGCAGGTTCATGTCGATGAGGGCGATGTCGACCGGCTGTTCGCCCAGGGCGTGCAGCGCGCCCTGGATGTCGGGAACGCACACCGGGTTCTGGCCCAGCGCGTCGAGGAAGCGCTCGACCACCATCCGGTTGACCTCGTCGTCCTCGACCACCAGCACGCGGTGGCCGGGCGCCACCGTCGCCGCCGCGCCCTCCGGCGCCGGACTCGACTCGGCCGCGGGCCGGGCCGGCGCCGGCGGCAGGACCAGCTCGAAACTCACCGTCGTACCCTGGCCCGGCGCGCTGACCAGCCCGATCTCCCCGCCCATCGCCCGCACCAGCCGCCGGCACACCGCCAGCCCCAGCCCGGTGCCGGCGTGGTGGCGGCCGCTGTCGCGCACCTGCACGAAGGGCTCGAACACCTCCGCCTGGCGCGCCGCGTCGATGCCGATGCCGTGATCCTCCACCGCGAAGCGCACGGCGTCCGGCCTCGCCCCCGGGCTCACGCGCACGGTCACCGCGCCTTCGTCACTGAACTTGATCGCATTGCCGACGAGGTTGAGCAGGATCTGGCTGAGCTTGCGCCGGTCGCCGACCACCGCGTCCGCCACCGCCGGGGCGATGTCCGCCACCAGCGCCAGCCCGCGCGCCGCCGCACGCGTGCCCTGCACCGCGAACACGTCATTGACGGCGTCGCGCACGCTGAACGCGAGCGCGTCCAGATGTACGCCGCCGGCCTCGATGCGGGCGAAGTCGAGCATGTCCTCGAGCAGCTCGAGCAGCAGCGTCGCGGCCGCACGCATCTGCGCCAGATAGTGCGCGCGCTCGGCGGCGGGCGGCGAGGTCTGGAGCAATTCGAGCAGGCCGAGGATACCGGCCATCGGCGTGCGCAGCTCGTGGCTCACGGTGCCGAGGAAGGCGGTCTTGGCGTGGTCGGCCTTTTCTGCGGCGGCGCGCGCGGCGGCGTGCTCGGCCATTTCGTGCGCAAGCGCGGTGTTGGCCTCGCGCAGCTCGGCGGTGCGCGCAAACACCTGGTCCTCGAGCGCCTGCTGCTGCTGGCGCAGCGCCTCGGCCAGGCGGTCGCGCTCGATGGCATCGTTGCGGAAGCGCTCGAGCGCACGCGACAGCGCCGCCAGCTCGTCGTCGCCCGCGGTGTCGATCACCACGTCGCGCTGCCCGGCCGCGAGCGCCAGCGTGGCCTGCTCGAGCGCGAGCAGGCGGCCGAGGGCGTGGCGGCGCAGCATGTACCAGCTCACCGCCGCGGTCACGAGCAGCAGCGCGGCGGCGATGACGCCAAAGGCGATCAGCCCTGAGGTGGCGCTGCGCTCGGCGGCGGAGCCGGCCGAGGCCAGGATGCGGCCGCCGCGGTGGATCAGCTCGCCGGCGAGGGCGTCGAGCTCGGTGGTGAGGCTGCCGACCTCGTTCTGCAGCGCGTCGCTGCGCGCGCGCAGCTCGATCTCGAGGCTGCGCAGATCGACCGCCCCCCCGCCTGCAAGCGCCTTGGCCAGCACGTCGTGGAGCTGCCCGCCCTGCACGCGCGCGGCGGGGTCGGGAATGTCACCCACACGGCGATCGAGCAAGGCGAGGTGGCCGGCAAGATCGGTGCGCGCGGACTGCAGACGATCGGCCGAGTCGACCTCGTCGAGGCGGTCGATGAGGAAGGCCAGCGCATGTACGGTGAGGGTCAGCTCGTGCATGCGCTCGAGGGTGTCGAGGTCGAGATCGAGCAGGCGGTCGCGTGCGGCATTGCGCTCGGCGTCGGCGGCCGCGGACAGCGGTGCTGCGGACCGGCCCGCGGCGGGCGCGGCGCCCGGGCGCGCCTCGTCACCTGGCTGCAGCAGGCTGGTCAGTGTGGTCACCAGCAGCGCGGTGGCGTTTTCGGTGTGCATGCGCGCGAGGGTGTCGAGCGCGTCGATCGCCTCGCGCAGGTCGCCGCCCGCGCGCGCGCGCGCCGCGCGCAGCGCGAGACGGGTCGCGATGGTCTCGCCCATCGCCTGCAGACGCACCGACAGGGCCTCGCCGGTGGCCTGCAGGCGGGTGCGCAGTTCCGCCTCCACATGCGGCGACTGCAGCGCCGCCAGGCGCTCGCGGATACCCGCCGACTCGGCGGCGAGCAGCGTGCGCAACTGCTCGAGCTCGGCCACCGACTGCACCCGCGCCAGCCGCGGCGCGAGCGCAGCCAGCCGAGCGTTGCCGCGCACCGCCTCATGCAGCGCGTCGGCGGCCGGCAGCGTGTCGCGGATGATCGCCTGCTGGCTGCCCACCACGCGCTGGAAGCTGATCCAGCCCACCACCGCCACCAGCACCGTCGCCAGCGCACCGAACAACAGCGCCAGCAGCAGGCGCTCGCGCAGTCCGAAGCGGCGGCGGGGGGCGGGTTTCACGTAAGATTGGGCGCTCATCGGGACTTCATCGGGCATGGGCGGCGGGGCGCAGACAGGCCTCAGGCCGCAGACAGAGGGAACATGGCTTCATCTTACCGGCGCCAAGGGGCGAGGGCCGTACGCAAAACCCCCTGCGAGCCTGCGCGCACCGGCGCCAACGCGCATGCGCGCCGCCTTGCGCGCGCCCTCACGCTGATCGGCCTGGTGCTTGCCGGTGTGCATTCCCATGCTGCGGACTCGAACACGCCCTGGCCGATCGAGCGCTGGTCCGGCGACGCAAGAGCCTCCCCCACCGCCGACGCACCACCCCCCGCCCTGCCCGCACTCGAGGCCTCCCGCCCCTGGCGCCTGTGCGCGGTGTACCCCCACCTCAAGGACAGCTACTGGCTGGCGGTGAACTACGGCATGGTGGAAGAGGCGCGCGCGCTCGGCGTCGGCCTGCGCGTGCTCGAGGCCGGCGGCTACGAGCACCTGGCGCGTCAGCGCGAGCGCATCACCAGTTGCACCAGCGATCCGGCGATCGACGCCGTGCTCATCGGCACGGTCAGTTTTGCCGGCGTGAGCGACCTGCTCGCGCCCTACCTCGTCCGCCACCCGGTGCTCGGCCTGGTCAACGACATCGACGCCAGCGTGGTCAGCGCCAGGGTCGGGGTGCCCTGGTACCAGCTCGGCTGGAAGATCGGGCGTTGGCTGGCAGACCGCCACCCGGGCGGCGGCGCGCCGGCAGACATCGCCTGGCTGCCCGGTCCGCAGGATGCGGACTGGGTGGGCCTGATCGACCGCGGCTTTCGCGAAGCGCTGGCGGGCAGTGCGGTGCGCATCGCCACCGTTCGCCACGGCGACACCGGGCGCATGATCCAGCGCCAGCTCGTCGAGGAAGTGCTCGACGAGCACCCGCAGCTCGATTACCTGGTGGGCAACGCCCCCATGGCCGAGGCCGCGATCGCCGAGGTGCGCCGCCGCCAGCGCGCGGACACGGTCGCCATCGTGGCGTCCTATGTCACGCCGGGCGTCCATAGCGGCATGGCGCGCGGCCGCATCCTCGCCTCGGTGACGGACTTTCCGGTTCTGCAGGGCCGCATGGCGGTGCGCCAGGGTCTGCGCGCGCTGGAAGGCCAGGCGCTGGAGCCCTACATCGGCCCGACCGTCGAGTTGGTCGAGCCGGCCACGCTCGGGCGCTACCCGATCGACTGGATGCTGCCGCCGGCCGGCTTCGTGCCCGCTTACGACGTGGCGCCGACCGGGCCCTGAGGCTCGGTCGGCGCCACGCGGGAGCCCTGCTCCCGCCTGCAGCGTGCCGCGGCCGCTCACATCGGCTTGGCGTTCTTCTCCAGGAACTCGAGCACCAGCTTGCGTTCTTCGTCGGTCAGGCCGGCACGCGGGAACATGCTCTCGGTGATGCCATGCCACTGCTTGACGGTGTAGTCACCCGGTTCGCGCGGCACGTGGCAGAGCGTGCAGCGCTCGTAGAACAGCTTCTCGCCCGGGCTCAGGCCGGCGGTGGCGGCAGCCTTGGCGTTCTGCGCGCGCTCGGTGAGCGCGAGCGCGGCGGCTTCGATGCGGCCAGTCGTGGTCTCGACCGGCGGCGGCTCGTAGGCGCGGTTGGGACCTTCGGCATCGGTGCATTTGCGGAAGTACGCCAGGCAGGTGTTGGCGCTGGTCGCCTGGCTGAGGTCGCTCGCCGCCACGCTGGTGGTGAGCACGTTGATCGCGCCGCTGTTGCAGCGCCCCTTGCTGTCCTTCGACAGCCAGGCGCCCTCGTAGATGCTGATCACGCCCTTCATGATGTTGGACGACACCCGCGCGCCGACGATGACCGCGCCGCGGTCGTTGTAGACCTCGATTAGGTCGCCGTCCTTGACGCCGCGTTCGCGCGCGTCCTCCTCACTGACCAGCGCGAATTCTCGGCCCTGGATGTTGAGGTGCTTCGCACATTCGGCGTTGGCCATCTGCGAGTGCACCCGCATGAAGGGGTGCGGGCTCACCACGTGCACCTGGCCGGACTTGGCGTTGCCGAGGAACTCGGCCGGCTCGAGGTACTTCGGGATCGGCGGGCATTCCCGGGTGCCGAAGCGCTCGAAGGCCTCGACGTAGAGCCCGATCTTGCCGGTGGCGGTGTGCAGCGGGTTCTTGACCGGGTCGGCATAGAAGTCGCCGTGGCGCACCCAGCGCCGGGCCGCTTCCGGCACCTCCATCTCGGCCACGCCGGTCTCCCAGAACGCCTCGAAGGGGATCTTCGCGTCGGTGTTGGCGTAGCTCTTCCTGACGATGTCCATCACCGTCAGGCCCTCGGTGAAGCCGTACTCGACACCGAAGAGCTCAGCCAGGCGGCGGAAGATCTCGAAGTCGTCCAGGCTCTCGCCGTAGGGCTCGATCACCTGGCGCATCGCCCAGATCTTGTCGTTGCTGTAGGTGCCGCCGCTGCTGATGTCGTTGCGCTCGAGGTGGCTGGTGGCCGGCAGGACGATGTCGGCGTAGCGCGACGAGGCGCACCACCACGGGTCCTGGTTCACCACCGTGTGCACCTTCTTCGCCATCGCCTCGATCAGCTCGTTGGTGTTCTGCTGGTGATGGACGAAGTTGTTGCCGGCGTTGTAGATCATGTGCACGTCGGGGAAGGTGAAGCTGGCCCCGTCGCGGGTGTAAGGCTTGCCGGGGTTGAGCAGCATCTCCGAGATGCGCGAGGCCGGGCAGCGGCCCCTGGCGGGGTTGCGGCCCTGGGCGATGCCGACCGCGCTGCGCTTGCCCGACACCGGCATGCCGCCGCCACCGTAGTGCCAGGAGAAGCCCACGCCCTCCCCCGGCTTGCCGATCTTCCCGGTCATGGCGGCGAAGGCGATGATCGCCCAGTGCGTCATCTCGCCGTGGTGGGCGCGCTGCAGCGCCCACGCGCCGGCGAACTCGGTGCGCTTGCTGGTGAACAGGTCCGCCAGCTCGACGATTTTCGCTGCCGGGATGCCGGTGATCTTCGCGGCCCATTCCGGGGTCTTGGGCGGGGTGCCGTCGGCGTCCTTGCCGAGCAGGTAGGGCAGGAATCTGTCGAAGCCGACGGTGTACTTGTCGAGGTAGGCCTTGTCGAACTTGCCGGTCGTATACACATGCCAGCACATGGCCAGGAACAGCGCGGTGTCGGTGTTGGGGACGATCTTCACCCACTCGGCGCGCATGGCCTCGTCGGTGGTGGTGCGCTGCGGGTTGATCGACACGAACTTGACCCCGGCGTCACGGATCGCCTCCCAGCGCGAATACATCTGGTGGTCCGCCACCGTGTATTCGATACGGTTGTTCTTCCACGGGTCGCAGCCCACGAGCACGAAGACCTCGGTGTGGTCGCGGATCACTTCCCAGGCGGTCTGCGGCGAGTAAACCTCCATGTCGCCGATGATGTGCGGCAGGCTGACCTGCGAGGCGCCGCCGGAGTAGTCGCCGGTGGTCACGCTGTGGCCGCCGATGAGGCCGAACAGCCGTCCCTGCAGCACCTGCGGGCGCAGCACGCCGGCGTGTGACCAGCCGCCGTAGGACGAGCTGAACAGCGCGTCGTTGCCGTGCTGCTCGATGGTGCGCAAGCTCGCGTCGGCCACCAGGGCGAGCGCGTCCTCCCAGGACACGCGCACGAAGGGCTCCTTGCCGCGCAGATGCGGCCTGGTGTCGCCACGCGGATTGGCGAGGTAGGAGCGGCGCACCATCGGGTACATGACGCGAGTCGGGTGGTAGGTGCGGCTGAGCACCCCTTCGAGCAGCATCTGCGTGGGCATCGGGTCGAAGCCGGGCAGCGGCTGCACGCCGATCAGCACGCCGTTCCTGACCACCGCCTTGAACGGGCCGTAGTGCGAGGCGTGCGGAATCAGCACGGTGTCGGCAGCGAACACCTCGTTGAGACCGAAGAGCTTGAGCCCGCCACTGGCGACGGCGATGGCGGCGGTGGACTTGAGGAAGGCGCGGCGGCTGAGCGACATGGCGGATCTCCTGGATCACGTTCCGGCCGGGTTCGACCGGGGTTCTTCATGGACGTGATCCTCCGCAGCCAGCGTTAACCTGGGTAAGAAAAGTGCTAACCGCGCGCGCGGGTTTGTTAATGGCGTTAACGTTCGCGCGCGGCCGACGCGTGTCGTGGCACACGCGCCCCGTTCACCCTGTCGGCTCGCCGGCAAACAGGGCCCCAACCACGTCCGACTGGGTGATCATGCCGACCACCCGGCCAGCGGCGTCGGTGACCGGCATGTGGTGCACGCCCCCATCCGCGAAGTCGTCGATGAGCTCAGCCAGGGGCTGCTCCGGACGGGCGCTGCGCACCGCGCGCGTCATCGCCTCGCCCACTGTCCGCCCGCTGCGCATCGTCGCCGGCGGCTCGCCGGGCGCGCCGGGGGCGACGAAGAAATCGCGCACCGCGATGATGCCGACGAGCCGGTCGCCATCCTCCACCACCGGCAGCGCCTTGATCCGGTGCCGCGCAAGCAGCGCCCAGGCCTCGCCGAGCGTGGCCCGCGGGCCGATCGTCACCAGGTCGCGCGACATGATGTCGCCGCAGCGCACCGCGCCCCAGTGCCTGCGCCGGGCGTGCATCTGGGCGCGCACCATGATCTCCTCGAGGTCCTCGCGGTCGATGTCGAGCACTTCGCCGAACGAGGCCAGCGCGGCGTCGAGGTCGTCGGAGGTGAACCCGACGCGCGCGCTCGGCAGCGGATCGCGCGTGGCATGCGGGTGCGGCCGGCCCTGTGGGCTGTGGGGATAGCGGCGTCCGACCAGGTTGTTGAACAGCGCGGCGAGCAGCAGCATCGCCGCGGTGTTCGCCATCACCGGGACCAGCGCGAAGCCATAGCCGAGTTCATGGATCGCCGGGCCGCCAAGCACGGCGGTGAGCGCCATCGCCCCACCCGGCGGATGCAGGCAGCGCAGCACGAACATGGTCCCGATCGCCACCAGCCCCGCCAGCGCGAGCGCCACCCCGGTCTCGCCCACAAGCTGGAAACAGGCCACGCCGATGAGCGCGGACAGCGTGTTCCCGGCCAGCGTCGGCCACGGCTGCGCGAGCGGACTGGCGGGGACACAGAACAACAGCACGGCCGTGGCGCCCATCGGAATGACGAACCACGGCTGGCTCACGCCCAGGACGAGGCGGTTGATCCATTCGGTCAGCAGCAGCCCGAACCCCGCACCCAGCGTACCGAGAAGGATCTCCCGGGGTCCCGCGGCAAGCGGGGCAGGAAGCGAGAAGCGTGGCCAGAACGACATGCAAGGGGTCCGAAGGCAGGTGTCGGCGCGCGGGACGGACGGGCTTGACACGTCGACGCCGGCGACTGGGGCGGCATTAGATCATGAATTGATATATCTGACCCAGTCCACGATCGAGCGCAACGTGCAAAAGGCGACGCCCGCACGCGCCACCTTTGCCCCCGCCCCGCTTGTCTCCTACATTTCAGTCAGGGGCAAACGGCTTGTTCCAACGCTTCGCAGTAGCGACAACGACAACGAGGAGAGGGCGCAATGACAATTCAGGTTGGCGGACAAACCAGACGCATCGGGCTGGCGCTGTCGGGCGGCGGCTTTCGCGCGGCGGCGTTTCACCTTGGCGTGTTCCGCAAGCTGCATGAGGCGGGGCTGTTGTGGAAGCTCGATCTGCTGAGCTGCGTGAGCGGCGGCAGCATCGCCGGCGCTTTTCTCGCCAGCCACTGGGAAGAGGAGGACGCGCTCGAGAAGCTCGAACGTTACCTGGCGAACACCTCGATCGCGGTGTCGTCGGTGATCGGCGGCATGCTCGACCCCTTCCATACCCGCCTCGACAAGCTCGCCGCGAGCTACGAGCGCGACCTCTACGGCAAGCGCTCGCTCGGCTCGCTCAAGGGCGGCCCGCGCCTGTACGTGAACGCCACCAACCTCGCCACCGGCAACATGTTCTTCTTCGTCACCGGCGGCAACCTGCCGGCGGAGATGGGCGAATGGCAGCTCGGTGCGGCGCCCGCGCACGACTTCCGGCTCAGCCGCGCAGTCGCGGCCTCGTCCGCGTTCCCGCCGGTGTTCCCGCCGCTGCGGGTGGACCAGAGCGAGTATCCGGCGGCGGGCGTGGACTACGTGACGCTGTCCGATGGCGGCGTGTATGACAACCTCGGCGTCAATCCGCTGCTGCGCGCGCGCAACGCGCTCGACTACGTGATCGTCAGCGACGCCGGCAAGCCGTTCCGCATCGACGAGCGCCCGACCGAAGCCGGCACCGCAGTGCTGGTGGAGGCGCTCGACATCATGATGGAGCAGGTGCGCGGCCTGCAGTTCAAGCGCCTGGAGCTCAACGCCGCCAAGGCCGGCGGCGCCAAGCCGGCCTGGTTCTCGATCGACAGCGTGGAGGGCGAGGCGCGCGCCGGCGACGCGGCATTCGCGTCGGCGATCCGCACCAATCTGTGCAAGCTCGCCCGCGCCGAGATCGACGTGCTCACCCGCCACGCCGGCGCGCTGCTGGCCCACCGCCTGCAGACCTACATGCCCGAAGTGCTGGGCGCGTAAGGGATCACCCGCCGCCCCCGGGCGGCGCAGCGCTGGAAACGAACGTCCGCACGCACGGAGACCGCACCATGCCCGATCCATCCGACCAGCGACACATCGACGCGCTGGTGCAGCTCGGCGAGCGCGACGCCGACCCGCAGGTCCGCCTCGCGGCCCTGGCGGCCGCCACGCGCTTTGCGCTCGAGCCGGCGGCGTGGATGCGCATCGCCCGGGCGGCGTGGCGGATCGCGACTGCGCTGCCGGCCGGCACCCCGCTGCGCGGCGAGGCGCTCGCCTTTGCCGCCGGGCTGCCGATCCGGTCCCTGCGCGAACACCTGCGCGAGATGGCGGGCGACGCGCGCGAGCCCGATCATGAGCTCGTCGCCCGCGCGCTCGACGCGGTCGCGGACCCGGGGCGCATCCCGACCTTGCTCGTGGACCTGAGCAAGGGGCAGCACCGCCGCTACCACCTGCTTGCGGGCATGCCGATCGAGCATGCCGGGCTATCCCCGGCCCACCTGCCGCCGCCCGCTCAGGCTGACGACGACGAGGGCAACACCGCCTTCTGGTGGGCGCTGTGCCGCGCACGGCTGGGCGACTTCGCGCCCTTCGACGCGCTTTTTTCCAATCGGCGTGTGCGCGACGACTGGCGCCCGCCCGCGCTGTTCTGGGGCAGCCCATGGACCGCCTACGCCGAGATCGCGGCCATCCGCCCGATTCCCGCGCGCATGCGCCAGCACCTGCTCAAGGCGCTCGAGCAATGGGGCGCACAGGACGGCCAGTCGGGCAATGATCACGACCGGGTGCGCGCGCTGGAACTCACCGTGCGCGCGGCGACCGGTATCGCCGACGCGCAGGGGCTGCCCCTCGAGCCCGCGCGCGATCCCGGCCCGGTCACCCTGCCTGCGCCCTTCAACCCACCCGAGTCGGCGGGCGCGCTCGCCGAGCGCCAGTTGCGCAAGCCGCAGTCGGGCTTCGCCGACCCGGCGTCGGGTGTCGACGACGCCCAGGTGGGCTGGATGATCGCCCGCGAGCCGGCCGCGGTCTTCGTGCCCGCGCTGCTCGCGCTCGACCGCCCCGGCCTAGACACCGCGACCAGGGTGCGCCTGCTGCAATTGATCGGCCTGGCAGCGGATGCGCAAGCCGGGCGCGCCGCCTCGCCCTGGCGCGGCATGCTCGCCGGCCCGGGTGACGCGCTTGCCGAGCGCCCCGCGCTGATCGACGACCTGCCGCGCGCCGCGGCCCGCAGCGTCGGCGCCGCACCACAGGCAGCAATCCACGCCGCGGACGATGTGCGCAGCTTCACGGTCGGCACCGCAGTCGTCGATCGCGATGCCGACGCGCTCCCGGACGATGCTTCCTCGTCGGGGCAGCCCGAGAAGGAGGCCCGCCGGGTCAACGCACTGCTGGTGCATGCCGGCCAGGCACACAAGTATTTCGTCGCCGGCGCGCGCACCAGCGTGCGCTGCTGGATCGGCCTCAGCCAGGCCGGCATCCCGAGCGCGAACGTGCCGATCCAGCATGCCGAACTCCCGCCCGACGGCCTCGAACTCGTCGTCGAACTATGCTGGACCGGGCTGCGCGACGGCCAGCCCACGCGGCATGGGAACGGCCCCGCCGCGCGCATCCGCCTGCCCGCCGAGCGCAGCACACCCACCGCCCCCTGCGAGCTCGCCATCGACGTCCCGGCGGACATCGACCAACTCGCGGCACAGATCATGTTCCGCTACCAGGGCAAGGTCTTCGAGGCGGTCACGGTCTCCGCCCCGGTATTGTCCGCTGGCACGGCCGACGACGGACTCGACGATCCGCGCATCGACGTCGACTTCGGCCAGCGCGAGGTGATCCAGCTTGCCGAGCGCACCCCGGTGGATGCAACCCTGGTCTTCGGCCCGCGCCACCTGCGCCTGTTCGGCGGCACCGGGGGCAGGATCTTCGACCTCGGCGACACCGAAAAGCTGATGGCCTTCCTCAACGAAGAACTGTTCCTCAACGACACCGAGCTGGTGCGCCGCCGCGCGCAGGCCGGCCAGGCCGAAGGCGAGGCGCTGCTCGACGTCACCGACGAGAACGTGACCACCCTCTTCCGCAGCCTCGCGATGCATGGCGCGACGCTGTTCCAGAACCTTCGGCGCCAGGGCTTCACCGACCCCGGCGACCGCATCCAGGTCATCAATCTGGACGCAGAGCGCGCCGTTCCGCTGGAGTTCATCTACGACCGCGGGGTGCCGAAACGCGGCGCGTCCCTGTGCTCGGGCTGGCAGGCCGCGCTCACCGGCGACGGCAGTCGCTGCGCCGCCTGTGACGCCGCCGGCGCCGCAGCGAGCTGGAGCGACACGATCTGCCCGCTCGGCTTCTGGGCGATGCGCAAGGTCATCGAACGCTTCGATTCCGAGCGCCTCACCGACCTGTCGCTGCCGGCGCCGCAGCGGCGCAGCCTGCGCGTGCTCGATGCCGCGCTGTGCGCGAGCACCCACTTCGTCCCCGAGCCCGAACGAGCCCTGCTGCGCGCGGCACTCACCGCGCGCATTCCCACGCCGACCATCGTCGATGACTGGGACCAATGGGAGCGCGCGGTCGCGCAGCACAATCCGCCGCTGCTGATCCTGCTCGCCCACCATGACCTCGACGCCGGCCTCGACTACCTCGAGATCGGCGACGAAACACTCGACGAAGAGCAGCGCTGGCGTTTCCGTCCGCAACTGAACGAAACCCTGATCAACCCGGCGCCGATCGACCCTGGGCCGATCGTGCTGCTGCTCGGCTGCGAGACCGCGCGACAGGTCGCCGAAACCGGCTATGGCGGGCTGGCCGTGCAGTTCAAGGATTTCCACGCCAGCCTCGTGCTCGGCACGATGGCGAAGATCCTCGGCCGCCACGCCGGTCCGCTTGCCGCCGAACTCGTCGCCGAGCTCGCCGCGGTCGACACGCCCGACGCCGACTTCGGCACCCTGCTGCGCCGCATCCGCCGGCGGCTGCTGGCCCATGGCGTGCTGATGGCGTTCGCGCTGGTCGCCATCGGCGATGCCGAATGGCGCCTGCCCATGCGCCAGGGTCACACACCCGCCCCTTCCACCCCAGGCTGAGATCAGGAGACCCTGTCCATGCTCCGCATCGAGATGCTTCCCGCCGCGCACGGCGACTGCCTGTGGATCGAATACGGCAGCGGCACCACCGTCCAGCGCATCCTCATCGACGGCGGTCCGGCCCACACCTACCCGGCGCTGCGCGAGCGCATCCTGCACCTGCCGGCCAGCGAACGCCGTTTCGACCTGCTCGTGATCACGCACGTGGACGCCGACCACATCGAAGGCGTGATCCGCCTGCTGTTGGACGCGGAGGCGCTCGACTGCCGGTTCGACCGCATCTGGTTCAACGGCCGCGACCAGCTCAACGCCGTGCCCGACCCCGCCGGCCGCCCGCTCGGCGCCCTGCAGGGCGAGATCCTCGGCATGCTGATCGCGGATTACGAGGCGCGCACCGGCACCCGGGTGTGGAACCTCGGCTTCGAGCACGCGCTGGCCGCCATCGATCGCGGACAGTCCGCCCTGCCGACGGTCGATCTGCCGGGCGACTGCCGGCTCACCCTGCTGTCGCCCGACCATGCGTGCCTGCTCTACCTGAAGGATCGGTGGAAGAAGGAACTCGACCGCGCCCACGTGCAATCGGGCGATGTCGCCGCGCTGCGCCGCAAGCTCGCCGCCAGCCGCAGCCTGCGACCGCTCGGCGACGTGCTCGGCGCCGAAGATGACGATGCGCTCATTGCGGCCGGCGAACGCCGCTACGAACTGCCGGCGGACGACGACAGCGACCTCGGCACGGGGCTTGCCGACACGCTCGGCCGCGGCAGTGGCGAGGCCGGGGCCGACGCGCCCTTCGGCAGCGACGCCAGCGCCGCCAACGGCAGCAGCATCGCCGTGCTGCTCGAATACCCCGCCGCTGCGCCGAAGGTACGCCTGCTGCTCGCCGGTGATGCATGGCCCGGCGTGCTCGAAAATTCGATCGCCACCCTGCTCGGCGACCCCGGCAAACGGCTGGCTGTGGACGCCTTCAAGCTGCCCCACCATGGCAGCGTCGCCAACCTCAGCGCCAGCCTGCTCGAACACCTGCGCTGCAGCCACTATCTGGTGTCGACCAGCGGCGCGCTGTTCCGCCATCCGCACAAGCGCGCGCTCGATCTGATCCTCGAGCATCACGCCGGCCCCGGCCGCCCCACGCTGCACTTCAACTACCTCACGCGCTGCACGGCGCCCTGGAGCGAACAGGCCGACCAGAAGAGCCGCAGCTACCGCGCACTCCACCCCAAGGGGACTTCGCTGACGTTCTGAACAGCACGGCGGTCGCCCGCGAAACTACCGGCGCGAAAACCGCTCTCACGCGGTGGCACGCATGCCCTGGCCCTTGATTCTCGACAGGGCGGCCGTGGGCGGGCCACGTATCATTCCCGTCTTTCCAACCCCTCACGGCCCGGCGCAGGGCGCGCCGCCTGCTCCCGATGATCGGACCCCACCTGCTTCCGCTGCTGCTGCTCTACGGCCTGATGCTGCCGGTCACCGGCATGGTGCCGGTGCTGCCCGACTTCACCGCCCAGCGCTTTCCCGGGCTCGGCCAGTTCGCCAGCCATCTGTTCATGTCGGTCAACATGATCGGGGCGCTGGTCGGCGCGCCGGTGGCCGGCCTGCTGTCGGACCGGCTCGGACGGCGCAAGGCGCTCGCGGTCGGCGCGCTGGCGGTGAACGGCCTCACCCTGCTCGGCATCGCCTGGGCCTATCGCAGCGCCGAGAGCTACGGTCTGCTGCTCGGCCTGCGCCTGCTCGAAGGCTTCGCCCACATGTCGGCGCTGTCGCTGCTGATGGCGCTGGGTGCGGATCACGCCGGCAAGGCCGGGCTCGGTGCGCGCATGGGCGCGGTCGGCGCCTGCATCAGCCTCGGCGTGGCGACCGGCGCGCCGCTGGGCGGCTTCATCGGTGGCATCGAACCGCTGTGGGTGCCGCTGGGTGGCGGCGTGCTCTCACTGGCGCTGGCGGTGACGGGCTTCATTGGCCTCGCCGACAGCACCGCAGCGCGCCCGCGCATGGCCGCCGCCGAGATCGTCGCCACGCTGCGCCGCCGGCGCCAGCTGGCGATTCCGCTTGCGTTCTCGTTCGCCGACCGGCTCACGGTCGGCTTCATCGTATCCACGCTGTCGCTCTACCTCGGGCTGGTGATCGGCTTCGATGCGCGCCAGATCGGGCTGGCGATGGCCGCCTTCCTCGTCCCCTTCTCGGTGCTGACCTGGCCTGCCGGCCACCTGTCGCGGCACTGGGACCCGCTGTTGATGATGGTGGTGGGCAGCGTGCTGTATGGCGTGTTCCTCGCCGTGCTCGCCTTCCTGCCCGGCGAGCACATCTTCGCCGCGATGGCGGTCGGCGGCGTGATCGCGGCGCTGATGTACGCCCCCTCGCTGGTGCTGGCTGCGCAGTATGGCGGCGCCGACTGCCGCGCCAGCGCGCTGGCGGCGTTCAACATGGCGGGCTCGCTCGGCTTTGCGGCGGGGCCGGTCATCAGCAGCGTGCTGCTCGCGGTGTTCGGCTGGTTCATGGCGCGGCCCTACGCGCCGGTGTTCGTCATCATCGGCGCCATCGAGATCGTGCTCGCCCTTGGCGTGTTCGTGCAGGTGCGCCGCGGCCGCTTCGGCGACGTGCGCGCCGCTGCCCCCATCGCCCCCTGAGCCCCTACGCCCCTGCCCCACCAGGCCCCCGCCGATGAAACTCTCCCGCCTGTACCGCCCGCACGACCGCCGCTTCTGGCTGATGATCGTGCTCAACGTGCTGTCCGCGATCCTGGCCTGGGTGCTGCGGACCTACCCTCTGGTGCCGCTGGCGAGCGTGGTGGTGGGGGTGTTCGCGCTCGGCAACGCGGCGCTCGGCATGTTCATCATGTTCGACCTGATGCGCGACGATACGGACGAACGTGGCGGCAGCGCGGACACGCCCACCGGCAGCGGGCAATGAACTGAAAGAGGACGTGCCCGCCGATCAGATGTCGGGCGCGAGGTAGATCCGCTCGTCCTGCTCGACGCGCTCGCGGCGGTGCGGGCGTTCGGCCGCCAGCACGCGTGACGGGAGCGCCGGGAGCGCAAGCGGGGCCGGGCTGGCGGCGGCGCCCTGCACGCCCCAATGCACCACCTCGATGCGACCGTCGAAGTGCTCGACGATGGCGCTGCAGGTATCGACCCAGTCGCCGCAGTTGAGGTAGCGCACGTTGCCGATGCGGCGGTCGGCCGCGGCGTGGATATGGCCGCACACCACGCCATCGAATCCACGTTGCTGGGCCGCGTGGGCAACCGCGTCCTCGAAGTCGAAGATGAAGCTCACCGCCTTCTTCACCTTGTGCTTGGCGTAACCCGCCAGCGACCAGTAGCCCGGCCGGCGCAGCAGCCGGCGCACCCGCGACAGCACCAGGTTGATGCGCACCAGCGCGTTGTAGCCCACGTCGCCGAGCACCGCGACCCAGCGGTGGTGGCGGGTGACCTGGTCGTACTCGTCGCCATGCACCAGCCAGTAGCGCCGGCCGTCCAGGGTCTCGTGGATCCATTCCGACTCGACGCGGATGTCGCCGAAGGCGACGCCCGTGTATTCGCGCAGCGCCTCGTCGTGGTTGCCGGGGATGAAGAACACCTTGCAGCCGTGGCGCGCGCGGCGCAGCACCTTCTGCACCACGGTGTTGTGGGCGCCGGCCCACTGCACGCTGCGGTTCATCGCCCAGAAGTCGATGATGTCGCCGAGCAGGTATAGGTATTCGGATTCGTGCTCGCGCAGGAAGGCGAGCAGGCTTTCGGCCTGGCAGGCGCGGGTGCCGAGGTGGACGTCGGAGATGAAGATCGCGCGCACTGGCTGCATCAGCTTTCGGCCTCCTGGGTGCGCAAGGGCACGGCGGCCGGCGGCGAGGCCGTGCCGCCGCGCCAGGCGCGGATCAGTGCTTCGGCGAAACTGTCATTCACGCGTTCCCAGTCGTTCGTCTCCGCGGTGCGGCGTGCTGCGCGCGCAAGCTCGGTGCGCAGGCCGTCGGCGCGGCCGAGCTGCACCGCGCGCTCGATGAAGCCGTCCTCGTCGCCGCAGCGCACCGCGGCGCCGTTGCCGAGGTCGCGGATCACTTCGGCCGCGGCGGCGTAGTCGTAGGCCACCGGGCAAACGCCGCTCGCCATCGCCTCGAGGGTGACGTTGCCGAAGGTCGCGGTCAGGCTGGGGAACAGGAACAGGTCGGCCGAGGCGTAGTGCGCCGCGAGGTCCTCGCCGTGGCGCATGCCGGCCACCACCACCTCGGGATGCGCGCGGACGATGGCCTCGCGCATCGGGCCATCGCCGACGACGATCATGCGTGCGTCGGGGCGCTGGCGGCGGATGGCGGCGAACGCGCGCAGGGTGAGGCCGAGGTTCTTCTCCGGCGCCAGCCGGCCGACGCTGATCACCGCCAGGCCGTCGGGTTCCACGCCCCACTGCCGGCGCAGTTCCGCGCTGCGGCGGGCGGGCGAGTACAGCGCGGTGTCGACCCCGCGCGAGATCACCTCGACGCGCTCGTAGCCCTGGGCACCCAGGCTGCCTGCGAGTTCGGCCGTCGGCACGAAGGTCGCAGCAGTGCGGTTGTGGAAACGGCGCAGGTAGGCCGCCACCGGCTGACGCAGCCAGCCGATGCCGTAGTGGCTGCTGTAGTGGTCGAAGTTGGTGTGAAAGTCCGAGGTCACCGGGATGCGCAGCTTGTTGGCCGCCGTCACCGCGGTCCAGCCCAGCGGGCCCTCGGTGGCCACATGCACCAGGTCGGGGCGCTGGCGCGACCACTCGCGGATCAGCCGGGAGCGTGCGGGCAGCCCGAGCTTGAGGCCGTCGTAGCGTGGCAGCTTGAGGCCGCGCGACAGCACCTCCTCGAGCGGGCCGGAGTGCAGCGCGGTGTCGGCGCGGGTCTGGCGCGGGCGGATCAACTGCACGCCGTGGCCGCGGCGGATCAGGCCATCGACCATGCGCTTGAGCGTCATCGCGACGCCGTTGACCTCGGGCGGCCAGGTTTCGGTCACCAGCGCAATGCGCAGGCGGGGCGCCTGGCAGAGCTCTTCGGTCGTGTAATCGAGCGTTCTCATAACGCCGCAGCTTAGGCGGCGCAAAAGACAGCGGCGTTAAGCGCGGATTGCCGGCAGGTTACGCGCGCAGGCCCGGCTCAGGGCACGGTGCAGCCGTCAGCGCGGCAGCGCAGTGCGCCGCGCCGCCAGCGCCGCGAGGATGGCGCGGTCATGGTCGTAGATGTCGTTGCGCAATTGCAGCTGGCCGAATTCATCGAGGCCGGCGGTGGTGTAGTGGAGCAGCACGGTCACATCGCGCCCCACCCCCACGGTACGCGTGCGCCCGCTGGCGAGCGCCGCTTCGAGCGCCTGGGCGCTCCAGGTCACGGGGTCGTCCAGCAGGATGCGGGCCAGCTCCGCGGGTTTTTCCACCCGCACGCAGCCCGAACTGAGCGCACGCTCGGCACGGCCGAACAGCGAACGCGCATTGGTGTCGTGCAGGTAGATCGCGTACGGATTCGACAGTGCGAACTTGATGCGCCCGAGCGAACCATCCGCCCCCGACTGCTGCACGACCCGGTACGGAAAGCCGCTCTGGCGCGCGCCGCCCCAGTCGATCGTCGCCGGATCCACCGCGTGCCCACTGCGATCGACGACGCGCAGGCGCTGGCTGGCGAGGTAGCCGGGGTTGCGCGCCGCGCGCGGGATGACGTCCTCGCGCAGGATGGTGGGCGGCACCACCCACTTCGGGTTGAACACCAGGTTCACCACGCTGTCGCGCAGGGAGGGCGTCTTGCGCGCGGGCTTGCCTACGATGACCTTCGATTCCCACACCGGCTGGCCATCGAGGACGAGGTCGGCGCGATAACCGACGATGTCGACCAGCAGGCGGTCGCCGCGCAGGTCGGCGGCGACCCAGCGCAGGCGTTCGAGATTGGCGCGGATCTGCTCGACCCGGCGCGCCGGGCTGGTGTTGAAGGCGATCACGGTCTGCGCACCGATGATGCCGTCCGGCTCCAGGCCGTGGCGCGCCTGGAAGCGTTTCACTGCCTCGACCAGCGATGGGTCGTAATGATTGGGGCTGGGGCTGGGGCTGCGGCTGGCTTCGCCCAGGCCCGGGGGCAGCTCGGTGGAGGGCTCGGCGGCGGGCTCGGCCAGCAGCCGCGCGCGCAGCGCCGGAACGCGCGCACTGCGCTCGCCCGGCCGCAGCGTCGGTCCGGCCGGCACCTTGGGCCAGTCGCCCAGCAGAGCGAGTGCCTGGTAGTGCGCAAGGCCTTGCACGAGAGCGCGGTGGAGCGGCAGATCCGGCGCATGCGCCTCGATCGCCGCGCGCAGGTCGACCGCCTGCATCACCGCCGCCAGTTCGCCGGCGCGTTCGTAGGGATTCGGCGGCGGCGTGAAGTTCCATTCCCGATACAGCGTGCGTGGATCGACCTTGCCGTAACGAAGCTGGAACAATAGCGCGCCGAGCGTGTCCGTCAGCAGCAGTTCGCGTTCGGCCCGGGCTTCAACGGTTGTCCATTCGGCTGCCGCGCGCCGCAGGCGCTCGGGGCTAAAGTCGAGCGGATCCAGACCGTGAACCTGAACCGATTCGACAGCGGCAATGAGCGCGTCGACGCGCGCGGGCTCGTCCCAGGCCGGACGCCAGGCGTGGGCGAGGTAGAACAGCGCGGTGGTCTCGTCAGTATCGAGCGCACGTGCGCGCAGACGTTGCTCGATCTGCAGTTGCAGAGCGATATCGGCCGCCGGCGTCACCAGCGCACTCTCGACCAGCGCGCCCTCGGACGCCACCGCGAGCGCCAACGGCGAGAGCAACAGCGAACCCGACACCGCAAACGTTACAAAAGTTTTGCGGAAAATGGTGCCGGGTTCGGGTAGAATATTTATGTTAAGTGATTGTTCAGAAAGGGATTTATTCATGTCCAGATTCTTCCGAAATCACGCAGTCCCCCAGCGCCGCCTGTTCCTGAAGGGTCTGGCGGCCTTGCCGTTGGGCCTGTCGGCCCACGCTGCCCATGCTGCACAGGCCGATCGACACCTCGACTTCCGGCACACCCACACCAACGAACGCCTGCATGTCGCATTTCGTAATCGCCAAGGCTATGTCGAACCTGCGCTCCAGCGCATGAACTGGCTGCTGCGCGACTTCCGTACCGGCGAGTCTACACGCATGGACCCCATGCTCTATGACATCCTTCACGCCCTGCGGCTCAGCTGCGGCGGCGACACTTTCGAGATCATTTCCGGTTATCGATCGCCCGTCACCAACAGCATGCTGCGCAAGACGGGTGGTGGTGGCGTCGCCAAGCGCAGCCTGCACATGGACGGCCGGGCAATCGACATCCGCCTGATCGGCGTGGACACCGCCCACCTGCGCGACGCAGCGCTCGCCCTGGGCGCGGGCGGGGTCGGCTACTACCCCGAGTCCGACTTCCTCCACATCGACACCGGCCCGGTGCGCAGCTGGGGGCCGAAGTCGGCCTGAGACCTGAAAGCGGTTCCTGGCATTCCCGGCGCCCGGCCGCTCAACCCAGCAGCAGCAAGCCCCACACCACGGCAGCGTTGATCAGTGCGATGAGCACGGCGGCGCTGCCGATGTCTTTTGCGCGCTTGGCAAGCTGATGTCGCTCCAGTGACACACGGTCGACCGTCGCCTCGATCGCAGAGTTCACCAGTTCGACGATCAGCACGAGCAGGATGCTGCCGATCATCATCGCGCGCTCAAGCGCCGAGTCTCCCAGCCACAGCGCGAGCGGAATCGCCACCAGGGTGAGCCATATTTCCTGGCGGAAGGCATCCTCGTGCCGATAGGCTGCCGTCAGCCCGTCCACTGAGTATTGAAAGGCGTTCAAGATCCGGCGCAAGCCGGTCTTGCCTTTGAAGGGGCTTTCCATCCTGGCGATTCCATCCTTGGTGCAAAAGGGTGCGCGATGATGACACAGGGCTCGCCGGCGTGGGCGGGCGCACCAGAGGATACAGGGCAGCAGATGACAAGCAGGATCGGGCGATTCGAAATCAGGCGTGAACTCGGGCGCGGCGCGCAAAGCGTGGTGCACCTGGCGTGGGATCCGCAGCTCGAGCGCGAGGTCGCGCTCAAGACCCTGCACCTCACCGCTGCAGAACGCCGCGACAACGCCACCCTGCTCGCCGAAGCCCGTTCGGTCAGCCGCCTGCGCCATGCCGGCATCGTGCCGGTGTTCGAAGCCGGCGAGGAAGCCGGCGCCCCCTACCTGGTGTTCGAATACGTTGCCGGCGAGACGCTCGCCGCGCTGATGCGCCGCCGTGGCGCCCTGCCCGGCGCAGAAGCCGTGACGCTGATGCTGGGCGTGCTCACCGCGCTCGCCGAGGCCCACGACCAAGGCATCATCCATCGCGATCTCAAACCGAGCAACGTGCTGATCGACAAGGGCGGACGGCCGCGGGTGATGGACTTCGGCATCGCCCGCCGCGTCGACGATGCCGGCGCGCGCGAAGGCATGTCGGGGACGCCCGGCTACATGGCGCCCGAGTACATCGACCGCCGCGAGCTCAGCGCGCGCAACGACGTCTATGCCGCGGGCGTGATGCTGGTCGAACTGCTCAGCGGCCGCCCGCTGCACACCGACACCGACGTGCACCGCATCCTCCAGCGCACACGCACCACCGCGGTCGCCCTGCCCGCCGGAAGTGCGCTGGTGGATGAGGCGCTCGCTGCGATCGCCCTGCGCGCCGCCGCACTCGACCCCGAGGCCCGCTTCGCCGATGCCGATGAGTTCCGGCTGGCGCTGGAGAGCTGGCTCAAGCCGGTCGAGGAGACCGCCGCCGAAACCGAAGGCGCACATCCGGGGGCGATCGACTTCCTGCTGCGGCGCATGAAACACCGCGGCGACTTTCCGGCGCTGTCCGAATCCGTGGTGGCGATCAACCGCATCGCGTCGAGCGAATCGGAGAACGTCGGCACGCTGTCGGCGCTGATCCTGCGTGACTTCTCGCTCACCAACAAGCTGCTGCGCGTGGTCAATTCGGCGCACTTCCGGCCGGCCGGCGGCGGGCAGATCAGCACCATCTCGCGCGCCGTGGTGGTGCTCGGCTTCGACGCCGTGCGCAACATCGCGATCACGGTGCTGCTGTTCGAGCACCTGCAGAACAAGACCAACGCCACCCAGCTCAAGGAAGAGTTCCTGCGCGCCTGCCTGGCCGGCCTGTTCGCGCGCGACATCGCGACCCGCATGCGCCTGCGCGACACCGAGCAGAGCTACATCTGCGCGGTGTTCCACAACCTCGGCCGCCTGCTGTGCCAGTTCTACTTTCCGGAGGAAAGCGAGGACATCCGCCGCGTCGCGCAACAACACGACTGCAGCGAGGAGGTCGCCGCGCAGCGGGTGATCGGCACCGGTTTCGAGGAGCTCGGCATCGCGCTCGCCCGCCACTGGGGCTTCCCCGACGTGATCCAGCAGAGCATGCGCCGCCTGCCCGACGGCCCGGCGCGGCGCCCGGTCAATGCCGAGGAGCGCCTGCGCGCGCTGGCTGCCTGCGCCAACGACTACTGCGATGCGGTCGCGCTGCTGGCGCCGGCCGAGCGCGAGCGCGCGATGCAGGCCATCGCCGCACGCTTCATCGACGCGGTCCCGGTCGACGTCCAGGGTGCGCGCGACGTGATGCAGGGCGCGATCGACGAGATCGGCGACTTCGCGCGCATCATCAAGGTCAATCTTGCGCAGACGCGCATCGGCCGCCATCTGAGCCAGTTCATCGCCGGCGCGCCTGCCCACACCACGGTGGAGACGCCGCCGCTCGACGTCCCGACCTCGGCGCTGCTCGAGCAATCGACCCCGGTCGAAGCGCCTCCTGCGGGACAGAAGGCCGCCGACGCGCAGGCCGTGCTGAGCTCCGGCATCCAGGACATCAGCAACACCCTGGTGGAAGACTTCAAGCTCAACGACGTGCTGCGCATCATCCTCGAGACCATGTACCGCGCGATGGGCTTCAAGCGCGTGCTGCTGTGCATCCGCGACGGGCGCAGCAACAGCATGACGGGGCGCTTCGGCTACGGCCCCGAGGTCGGCGAACTGGCCAAGCATGTGCGCTTCAGCCTGTCGGCGCATCCGGACAACGTGTTCAACGTCGCCACCGCGAAGGGCGTCGACATCCTCATCTCCGACATCGACGACCCCAAGATCGCCAGCCGCGTGCCGGCGTGGTACCGCAAGTCGGTACCGTCGCGCACCTTCTGCCTGTTCCCGCTGATGATCAAGGGCCGGCCGGTGGCGATGATCTACGCCGACAAGGACCATGCAGGCGAGATCCGCATCAGCGAGCAGGAACTCGCCCTGCTGCGCACCCTGCGCAACCAGGCGGTGCTGGCGATCAAGCAGGCGGGCTGACGCGGGCGCCGGGCTCAGGCCGGGTCCAGGCGCAGGATGCGGCCCTCGGTTTCGTCAAGCAGCCACAGGTGGCCGTCCGGCCCCTGGCGCACGTCGCGGATGCGCCGCCCGAGCTCGGTGAACAGGCGTTCTTCATGCACCACGCGATCGCCCTCGAGCACGAGGCGCGCAACGAGCTGGAACTTGAGCGCACCGACGAAGAGGTTGCCCTTCCACTGCGGGAACACGTCGCCGGTGTAGAAGGCCATGCCGGAGGGCGCGATCGACGGCGTGAACTGCAGCACCGGCGGCTCCACGCCGGCGCGCGTCTCGCCCTCGCCGATCTTGCGGCCAGTGACGTACTCGCGGCCATAGGTGACCTCGGGCCAGCCGTAGTTGAGGCCGGCGCGCGTGCGGTTGATCTCGTCGCCGCCCTGCGGGCCGTGCTCGTGGGTCCACAGCTCGCCCGTCTGCGGATGCAGCGCTGCGCCCTGCACGTTGCGATGGCCCCACGACCAGATCTCGGGGCGGGCGTCGGCGCGGCCCACGAGGGGGTTGTCCGCGGGCACGCTGCCGTCCATCGCGATGCGCACCACCTTGCCGAGATGACTGTCGAGCGCCTGCGCGCGCTCGCGCGAATGGAAGCGGTCGCCCAGGGTGATGAAGAGCGTGCCGTCGCGCGCGAACACCAGGCGCGACCCCCAGTGGTGGTTGCCCGACGGGTCCTCGCTCTGCGCGAAGATGCGGCGCACGTCCTCGAGCCGCAGGCCGTCTGCGTCGAGCCGCGCACGCGCCACCGCGGTGCGCGCGCCGCCCGCGGTCGGCTCGGCATACGAGAACACGATCAGTTTGTCGTCGGCGAAGCTAGGGCTGACGGCGACGTCGAGCAGCCCGCCCTGCCCGCGCGCATGCACCTCGGGCACGCCCGCGATCGGCGCCGACACGCTGCCGTCGCGGCCGACGATGCGCATCTGCCCGGGGCGCTCGGTCACCAGCATGCGGCCATCGGGCAGGAAGGCGAGCGACCACGGGTTCTGCAGCCCGCTCGCCACCTCGGTGAGCTTGACGCTGCCCGCCTCGGTGCGCACGGTCAGGTCGCGCGCCGCCACCGGCCCGGCCACCAGCGTCGCCGCCAGCAGCGTGCCGAACAGCAGCGCCCGCAAGCGCATGGACTGCAGCCGCGCCGGCAAGGCCGGGAAGAATCGGGGGGCAGATCGGGCGCCGGATCGCGCCGCTTCAGCGTGGGCAAGTTGCGGCGACAGGCGAAGGGCAGGACGCATGACGGATCTCCTCATTTTCCGGCGGGCGGGAACCTGATTGGTGTCCGCCCTGCCAACACTGACAATCGACATCGACGCGATATCAACGTTCTTCGGACTTTGCATGCCCTCATCCGTTCGCCAACTGCTGCGCTTCGTCTTCGTTTCATCCCTGCTCGCGGTGTTCTGGCTCGCGCTGCTGCCCGCACCCGACGTGGTGAAGCTGCTGTCGTGGCAGGACAAGATCGAGCATGCCGTGCTGTTCGCCGGCCTCGCCCTGCTCGCGCTCGCCGCCTGGCCGCAGCAGCCGCTGGCGATCGCGCTCGGGCTGCTGGTTTATGGCGCCGCGATGGAAGTCGCGCAGTCCTTCACCACGCACCGCGTAGGCGACCCCTGGGACTGGCTGGCCGACGCGGTCGGGCTGCTGGTGCTGCTGCCCTTCGCGCTGCGGCGCAGGCGGCTGGGCTGAGGGGCCTGCGCGCCCTTCCTGCGCAGGCCGGGAGCGCAGGCTCAGCCGCTGAGCACCGCCACCGCCTTGACCTCGATGAGATAGCCCGCCGCGCCGCCAAGCTGCGCGGCGCCGATGGCGGTCCACGCCGGGAAGTCCGCGGTCAGGTAACGGTCCTTCACGCGCATGAAGACCTGCAGGTCGCGCATGTCGGTGTGGAAGCTGGTCAGATCGACGATGTCGCTCATCCTGGCGCCGGCGGCCTCGATGACCTTCTTCAGGTTCTCGAAGGCCTGCACGATCTGCGCTTCGGTGCCTTCCACCAGTTGCATGTTCTCGTCGCGGCCGATCTGGCCGGACACATAGAGCGTGTTGCCGACCAGCACGCCGGGCGCGTAGTGGATCTTGTCGTACACCGCTTCCATACCCTTGGGGATGATGGCCTTGCGTGTGCTCATGGGTTCTCTCCGCTGTGTTTTGGCGCTGTGGTTTCGTTGCGATGCCCGCTGCACGGGCCGGGCGATTATTGCCCAGCCGGCGCGCGTCTGCCCACCTCGTACGCCCCGCAGCGCGATCGGCCTCGTCAGAGACAGGGCCCGCTTGCTATCATCAAGCCCTTTTTCATCAATCGCTTGCGACCCCTGCGCGCCATGACCGACCCCCGCCACACCCTCGAACTCCTCGCCCCGGCCAAGACCGCCGATTTCGGCATCGAAGCCATCAACCACGGCGCGGACGCGGTGTACATCGGCGGGCCGGCCTTCGGCGCGCGTTCGTCCGCGGACAACTCGGTCGAAGACATCGCCCGCCTGGTGCAGCACGCCCACCGCTACCACGCCGAGGTCTTCGTCGCCACCAACACCATCCTGTTCGACCACGAGATCGAGCCGGCGCGCACGCTGATCTGGCAGCTGTATGACGCCGGGGTGGACGCCCTGATCGTGCAGGACATGGGCCTGCTCGAACTCGACCTGCCGCCGATCCAGCTGCACGCCAGCACGCAGACCGACATACGCGACGCGAGCAAGGCGCGCTTCCTGCAGGACGTGGGCTTCTCGCAGATCGTGCTGGCGCGCGAACTGACGCTCAATGACGTGAAAAAGATCGCCGCGGCGACCACCTGCCAGCTCGAGTACTTCGTGCACGGCGCGCTGTGCGTGGCCTTCTCCGGCCAGTGCTACATCAGCCACGCCCACACCGGACGCAGCGCCAACCGCGGCGAGTGCTCGCAGGCCTGCCGCCTGCCCTACGACCTCAAGGACAAGGACGGCAACACCGTCGCCAGCAACCAGCACATGCTGTCGATGAAGGACAACAACCAGAGCGCCAACCTGCGCGCGCTCGCCGCCGCGGGCGTGAGCTCGTTCAAGATCGAGGGCCGCTACAAGGACCTCTCCTACGTCAAGAACATCACCGCCCACTACCGCAGCCTGCTCGACGAGATCCTCGCGCACCCCGACGCCGACGGCCCCGAGTACCGCCGCGCATCGAGCGGTCGCACCACCTTCTTCTTCACCCCGCAGGCGGACAAGACCTTCAACCGCGGCTACACCGACTACTTCGCCAACGAGCGCCAGCACGGCATCGAGGCCTTCGAGTCGCCCAAGTTCGTCGGCGAGCCGATTGGCCGGGTCAGGAAGATCGACACCAAGGGGCGCAAGTTCTTCGACGTCGAGCGCGTCGCGCCCATCCACAACGCCGACGGCCTGACCTGGTACACGCCGAAGGGCGAACTCACCGGCCTGCGCGTAAATCGTGCCGAAGCCGATGGCGGTGGTGAGGGCATCGACCGCATCTTCCCGTCCGAGCCGCTGCCGCCCGAGCTGGTGCCGGGCACCTCGCTGTTCCGCAACCACGACCACGAGTTCGAGCGTGCGCTGGAGAAGAAATCCGCCGAGCGTCGCATCCGCGTCGACGCACTCTTCGCGGCGACGGCAGCGGGCTTCGCGCTGACGCTGACCGACGAGGACGGCATCACCGCCACCGCCACGCTCGCCGCCGCCTTCGAGCCGGCACAGAACGCCGAGCGCGCGCTCGCCACCTTGCGCGAGCACCTCGCCAAGCTCGGCAACACGATCTTCACCGTGGGCGACATCACGTTCGACCTGCCTGCCGCGCCCTTCCTGCCCGCGAGCCAGCTCAACGCCCTGCGCCGCGACGCGGTGGAGCAGCTCGACGCCGCCCGCCTCGCGGCCCACGCCCGCCCGCCGCGCGCCGCCCCGGTCGAACCGCCGGTGCCCTACCCGCAGGACGCGCTCAGCTACCTCGCCAACGTGTCGAACGACCAGGCGCGCGCCTTCTATGCGAAACACGGCGTCAAGCTGATCGACGCCGCGTACGAGGCCAACGAGGAGCGCGACGACGTCTCGCTGATGATCACCAAGCACTGCCTGCGCTACAGCTTCAACCTGTGCCCGAAGGAAGTGAAAGGCATCCGCCCCGACCCGATGCAACTGGTCAATGGCGACGAGACGCTGACGCTGAAGTTCGACTGCAAGCGCTGCGAGATGCACGTGATCGGCGCGCTGCGCCCGCATGTAGCCAAGATGCGTGACGCCGTGGTGGCGCACAAGGTGAGCTTCGTGCCGCGCGCCAGCGCTGGCCACTGAGCGCCAGTCGTGCAGCCCGCAACGCTCGCGCCCACTTGCCTGCGTGCGTGACCGGAATCACAAGCAGATGCTGATATACCCGGCCCCTGCCTCAACGACAGCGTAAGTTGTCCGTCAACAGGAACAGGAACCCGATTCCCGTTTCGGGGCAACACCGGCAGCAGAGGCAGATCATGAACACGCAATCGCTCATCGTCGTCAATGGCCAGCGCCAGTGCGCGGCGGCGCACCATTACCACGGCACGGTCGAGCAATCGATCCACCGCGCCATCGATGCCGGCTACCGCATCGGCAGCAGCGTGCGCCTGGGGCGCGTGCCGGGCAGCGTGATCGGCTATAACATCTCGAACTTTGGCCGCTTCAGCGGCGCCTCCTACCCGCTGCTGGTCGAGACCGAATACGGCGTCACCAAGTGCAGCATGCGGGAAGTCAGTCCGGCCTGAGCCGTGCCCCGGGCACGGCGGCTGACCGGCACGGCGGGGGCGTAGCTGCAAGCCCCGCCCTCCCCGCAGGCCGCGCAATGCACGACTCACTTCCCTTGCTGACCCCAATCTCCGCCCTCGCCGACCACCCTCGCCTGGCGACCTCGCCCCTCGTCGTGCTCGCGCTGTGCGCCGACTGGTGCGGCACCTGCCGCGACTTCGAGCAGGTGCTGCAGCACCTTGCCGAAGCACGACCGGAGATCGTGTTCGCCTGGGCCGATATCGAGGACGACGCCGAGCTCGTGGGCGACATCGATGTGGAGAG
>JAANMY010001396.1_pt1 | contig 27655 bp, 40 predicted proteins | sample 7279691 | NCBI WGS metagenome assembly JAANMY01 (sample SAMN14094543, study PRJNA606508) | bioreactor metagenome | isolation source: A lab-scale SPAN reactor treating ammonium-rich wastewater day 388 | place: Ireland: Galway | collected 2018-02-07
GGTCAGGAAGGCCGAGAGGTCGCGGGTCAGCAGGGTGAACTTCACCAGTTCCTCCATCACGTCGACGATGCGGTCGTAATAGCTCGACGGCCGCATGCGGCCGGCCTCGTCGAATTCCTGATACGCCCTGGCGACCGAGGACTGGTTGGGGATCGTCAGCATCCGCATCCAGCGGCCCAGCACCCGCATCTGGTTCACCGCGTTGAAGCTCTGCGAGCCGCCCGAGACCTGCATCACCGCCAGCGTGCGGCCCTGCGTCGGCCGGATCGCGCCCATCGACAGCGGGATCCAGTCGATCTGCGATTTCATTACCCCGGTCATCGCGCCGTGGCGTTCCGGGCTGGTCCAGACCTGGCCCTCGGACCACAGGCACAGGTCGCGCAGCTCCTGCACCTTCGGATGCGACGGGTCGACATCCTCGGGCAGCGGCAGGCCGTTGGCGTGGAACACCCGCGTCTCGCAACCGAAATTGCGCAGCAGGCGCTCGGCCTCCAGCGTGGCGAAGCGGCTGTAGGAGCGTTCGCGCAGCGAGCCGTAAAGCAGCAGGATGCGCGGCGGATGCGTCGCACGCGGCAGGTCGGGGATGGCGGGCGCGCGCAGGCAGCCGGGCGACAGGTTCGGCAGGTCGGGGATCATGCGCGGGCCTCTTGCGGGGTTGCTGTGGGGAACCAGCGGCGGCCCAGCCACAGGGCGGCGTTGACCAGAAGGATCAGCACCGGCACCTCGACCAGCGGGCCGATGACCGCGGCGAAGGCCACGGGCGAGGCGAGGCCGTAGGCGGCGATGGCAACGGCGATGGCCAGCTCGAAGTTGTTGCCGGCGGCGGTGAAGGCGATGGCGGTGCTGCGCGGGTAGTCCCGGGCGATCAGGCGGCCCATGGCGAAGCTGACGACGAACTGGATGACGAAATACAGCACCAGCGGCACGGCGATCCTGATGGTGTCGAGCGGCAGGCGCACGACATCGCCGCCCTTCAGGCTGAACATCGCGACGATGGTGAAAAGCAGCGCGGCCAGCGTGATCGGGCCGATCCTCGGCAGGAATGCCTCGCGATACCATTCCTCTCCCCTGCGCCGGATCAGCACATGCCGGGTCAGGAACCCGGCGGCGAAGGGGATGCCCAGATAGATCAGCACCGCCTCGGTCACGGTCCGGAAGCCCACCTTGATCACGCTGCCCTGCAGCCCGAACAAGGGCGGCAGCACGGTCAGGAACAGCCAGGCATAGGTCGAGAAGAACAGGATCTGGAAGATCGAGTTGAACGCTACCAGCCCGGCGACATATTGCCCGTCGCCGCGCGCCAGCTGGTTCCAGACCAGCACCATGGCGATGCAGCGCGCCAGGCCGATCAGGATCAGCCCGGTCATGTATTCGGGATGATCGCGCAGGAAGATCACCGCGAGCGCGAACATCAGCACCGGCCCGATCAGCCAGTTCTGCACCAGCGACAGCACCAGAACGCGCCTGTCGGCAAAGACCCGGGGCAGGTCCTCGTAGCGGACCTTCGCCAGCGGCGGATACATCATCAGGATCAGCCCGATGGCGATGGGAATGTTGGTCGAGCCCACCGCCATGGCGTTCAGCGCATCCGGCAGGCCGGAGAACAGCGTGCCCAGCAGGATGCCGAGCGCCATGGCCGCGAAGATCCACACGGTCAGGTAGCGGTCGAGAAAGGAAAGCCGGCGGGCCGGGCGGTCGGGGGTCATCACCTATTCCTTTCAGGCCGGGCGGATGCGGTTGCCCTGGGCATCGACGACCTGCTCGCCGTCTTCCTTGCTGAAGGCGGCGCGCTGCGGCGGCAGCAGGTCCAGCACCTGCTCCGAGGGCCGGCAGAGCCGCACGCCCCTGGGGCTGACCACGATGGGGCGGTTGATCAGCACCGGATGCGCCAGCATCGCCTCGATCAGCGCGGCGTCGGTCAGCGCCGGGTCGTCCAGGCCAAGCTCGGCATAGGGCGTGCCTTTCTGGCGCAGCAGCGCGCGAGGTGCGATGCCCATGCGGGCGATAAGCTGTTCCAGCATCGCGCGCGAGGGCGGCGTCTTGAGGTATTCCACCACATGCGGCTCGATCCCGGCATTGCGGATCATGGCCAGCACGTTCCGCGAGGTGCCGCAGTCCGGGTTGTGGTAGATCACGACGTCCATGCCGGCCCCCGCCCCGGCCGCGCCTTCGGAGCGTCCGATCTCGTGCAACCTGGAGGCGAGGCTGGCGCGATCGAGGGTGCCGATCGGCAGGGCGGCAAAGGTTTGGATGCGCGCCTTCATGTAGCGCAGCGTCTCGATGAAGGCCATGTCGCGCTGCAATTCGCTGCCGGTCGCGGCTGCCGGGTCTGGAAGGCCCCAATGCGCTGTCATCGGCTGGCCCGGCCAATAGGGACAGGCCTCGCCCGCCGCGTCGTCGCAAACGGTGAAGACGAAATCCATCACCGGCGCGTCGGGCCCGGCAAATTCGTCCCAGCTTTTCGAGCGCAGCCCTTCGGTCGGGTAATGGTAGTTCTGCAGGATCTTCAGGGTCCGCGGATGCACCTCTCCCTTCGGCTGGCTGCCGGCCGAGAAGGCGCGGAACCGCTCGCCGCCCTCCTTGCGCAGCACGCTTTCGGCGATGATCGAGCGGGCGGAGTTGCCGGTGCAGAGAAACAGCACGTTGAAGACACGAGGCGAGGCGTTAGCCATACAGGGCATCCTTGCCGGGTTCACAGGAGCAGGACAGCGCGGCCGCGACCGGCGCGCAGATCTCGGGGTGGCCGTCGCAGCAATCGCGCATCAGGAATGCGATCAGCCCTGCCAGTGTCGCAAAGACGGCGCTGTAGATGATGAAGCGCCCCTCGCGCCGGGACCGGATCAGCCCGGCATGTTCGAGATGTGCCAGGTGAAACGACAGCCGCGAGGTGCTGGCGCCGCCCAGAGCCTCGCCGATGGCCCCGGCCGCCATGCCATCTGGCCCGGCCTTGACCAACAGCCGGACGATGCGCAGCCGGGTTTCCTGCGACAGCGCCGCGAAGACGGCAAGGGCATGGTGCTCTTCCATCGAATCAACCCCTCAAGATATGTTGAGACAATGAAGGTGAGACCTGATGTTGTCAAGCCAGCAGGTGCGTCTCGACGACGGCTGCTCTGGGAATCCGCGGAAGGTCAACCTTGAAGCGGACGCAGTTCAGCATCTGTAAAGTCTCGTTACCCATGTCCTGGACGCGCGGAGGAAATAGCTGACGTGACATCATCGTATCTCGAGGGCGCGGACCCCGACGGTCGATAACGACGCTGGCGGCGCTTTAGGTGCCACCAGACCGGCGCAACATTCTTTCCAGCCATATGACCAGCTTGCACGATAGTTTCGATCCGGAGGGCGCAATTCCACCCCTTCGACCCCATGTCTTGTTCATCCGAGCGGGATCTCCGGGCGGTGCCATGGAGGACCCCATTGTGGGCACCGGCCCAAAGAACGACACTCTGGACCCGAGGGACACCCGTCAGGGCCAGCAGGGCGAGCTGCCGGAAGCCCCGCAGCAGGGCGACAACGATCCGAAAGACGACCCCATGCGGAAGCCTGCTGACCACAGATGACGGCGGGCTGCCATTCGAAAGGCGAAGCGGGCGGAAACCTGCGGACCCCCGATCTTCCGGTAAATTGCCGCACCAAGGCGTGGTCCAAATCTGCGCTGGTATGCGGCATTCAAAAGCTGGAAGGTGAAGCGGCGGATCCAGGTCCGCCGTTTTCGCTCGTCCAGATAGCGAGGTTTCCATGACCAAACGTGTTGCCCTGACCGACGCGCTCACCGGAGCTACCGAAATCTTTGCTCAGCCGCCGTGGCATCTTGAGGGGATCCGCCATTTCCAGAATGGGGATCTGGTGAAGCTCGTCCATGACGACGGAACAACCCGGCTCATTCCGATCAGATCCTGCACGTCCGGGCTGTTCGAGCGGTTCCGGGACTGGTGACGCGACACGCGCCAGCCATGCTGACGGTCAAGCCGGCCGATACCGCTGCAAAACGGGTATCCGGTCTTCGTCCTTTGGGGCAACCAGCAATCGCCTGACACGAGTCGCCAGGCAGCAACCGATGGAAGGCAGGAAGGTGGCAATCGAAAGCCCGGATCAATACGAAGCTGCCATAGAGCACCTGCTGCAAATGCTCTTTCTGGCCACCGAGCGGCCCGGCCTGCTCATGACGACGGATTTGCGGGAACACCTCGCTCTCGCGGCCCAGAAGCGCGACAGGCACGGAGACTTCGGCGCAGCGCGATTGCTGATCGAATGGGCCGACCGGATCGACGCGGCAGCGGAAAGAACCGATCCCGCGCCTGAATAGGAATCGCAAAAGCCGACCGACGCAAAACTCGTCGTAACGGCCATCGACTGCGCTGACCTCATCCTGCCGTTGCAGAACCGCCTCGTCGTCACCGAGATTTCTTTCTCGGGCTTTCCGGAGGTTGGTCGATAGGCGCATGTCTCCTATGGCCTGCAGCCCCCTGACACCCCATATCAGCCGTGCCTGTTCGAATTTTTTCGTCCGGCAACAGGGAGACCCAGACCGTGGATTCCGCAGACATCGCCAGCACCCCCGAGAAACGACCCGAGCCGCAGCATGATGCAGGAGTGCGCCGGCGTCGGAAAAGGGACGGGAACGAGCGCGGCATGCCGGTTCGTGCTGCGAGCGGCATGGACGATCCGACGACCGATCAGGCGTGATCGATGGGCCGGCAGGCCCAAGAGGAGCGACCGCATAAAGGGAGGGGGCGAAAATGGTCTCATTGGTCGAGAACAGCGACAGAGATATCAAGGAACGGCTGAGCGATATCGAGCTCCGCTTGAGCGAGCTGGAACTGCAGGGCCTCCAGGGCGGGGTCTATTCCAACCCCGGCGGCAAGGAGCAGAGCCTGAGGGATGTCCTGGCCTGGCTGGAGCGGATGACCCCGGTGGTGCGCCGGCTCTACTGGGCGATCAAGGAGGCGGCTCCCCAATTCGATGGGCCGGACAGAAAGGCGCTCGACCAGGCCGTGGGCGCGCTCGATGCATGGCAATCCGCCCATTCGCGGCTACATGAGACGATAGCGGAAACGAACGCCCGGGAACTGGACGGCAAGGAACAGGGCGAAAGCTGAGGTTTGGAGTCTGCGGTAAAAACGGCCTTTTCGGAATTTTCCGCCGATGCGGGTCGCAAATTCTTTCCTTGCCGAACAACGGGTAATGGGCCGAGATCGCATGATCCCCGGAATTTCCTCGTAAACTCAGCCGGCATGACCTATATAGGATCTGCATCTCTTGTTTTCGGACCCTGTTCCTTGCGGCTCAGCTTCGATCTTCAGCTTTGCCGAGCCGCTGCGCTGTGTGAGCGGTATTTTTGAAAGGAACAGCACGATGGCCAATGGCACCGTGAAATGGTTCAACTCCAATAAAGGCTTCGGCTTCATTGCCCCGAAAACGGGCTCGAAGGATGTCTTCATCCATATTTCCGCGCTCGAGCGCGCCGGCATCCATCATTTGAACGATGGCCAGGCGATCGCCTATGATATCGAGCGTGACCGCAATGGCCGGGAATCGGCAACGAATCTCGTTCTCTCCTGAGAGCAGTGCCGAAGGGTAATACAGGCGGGGTCGGCTTCATGCCGTCTCCGCTTTTCCTTGAGGAGGGTGGGCATGCGTTGCCCGCCATTCCGACCGTTCCGACAGAAAAGTTTCATTATGGAAATTCACTGGGGTACGCCCCTTTCATTCGTCATTTCGTCTGCCGGCGAAGTGCAGAAGTTCAGCACGATCGAGCAGGCGAGATACTGGCTCCGCAGGAGGTGGCCGGTTTCCAATACGGCCCAGCACCATGCGCTGGAGCAGCTGGATGCCGCCCTGCACTGCCTTGTATCGGTGGGATCGGCGCGACGGGCTTTCATCGCTGCTGCAAAAGCTGCCGGTTTCGTGCCCGAAACCTCGATCGCACAATCCGCACGTCCCTTGTCCGCTTGCATGGCGACGATCTGAGACCGGGGTTGGTCCTGCTATGGCGGTGCCTGTGCGGGAATGGAAATGCTCCGCAGAGTGACCAGCCGAAAGCCAGCTGGTCGATCCTGAACAGGCTGTGGGGCCTCGGCCAAGAGCTATCGCAAGAAAGATAAGCTACCGGGACTTTCGAGTGCCTCGGATATTCCGATGCCCTTGGCGTACAAGCGCAACCCTGCGCTTAGTAGGTATACGCTATAGGTGCGTCCGAAGATGGGGGCAGAAGATAATGTCCCACCATTCTCATGGTCGGGTTCCAGTCGAAAATTCTCAGATCAATCGGTTTTCGAGCGATTCCGGGAATTTTTGTCTGGCCAAGTGGAAAATAGCCAGGTTTGGCTCCATTGATTCAGGCATCGGACAAATGCGATGCAAGAATGTTTTGCTTTATCCGGCGCGAAGGCGCATACAGGGGGCGCTACGTTGATTCTCTCTGCATCCTGTCTCCTTTCGGCTTCGGTCTGCTTTTGAACTGAACTGAACTGACCGGGCCGGGTTGCTGCATTCCGCGAGCGACAAATCCACAAGGAGATATCACGATGGCCAATGGCACCGTGAAATGGTTCAACGCCGCCAAGGGCTTCGGCTTCATCGCGCCCGAGCATGGCGGCAAGGACGTGTTTCTGCACATCTCGGCCCTCGAGCGGGCCGGGCTTAACAGCGTTGCGGATGGTCAGGCCGTGACCTTCGAAATCGAGTCGGGCCGCGATGGTCGCGAATCGGCCAGCAGGCTGGCGCTCGCCTGATCCTGTCGAACAGCCTGGCCATCTGGCCGGGCTGAACCCCTTCGGGAGACCCGTATGTTGGCCAAGGCGAGAAACCTTTTCCGCGACCCTGCGCCCCTGACGGCGATGGATCGCACCACTTCCGAGGCGAAGCTCATCGTCGATGAACAGGCCCGCAAGAGGAGCGAGCTGACGGCATCCCTCAAGGCTGCACGGTTGGCGAAAGAGGCGGCAGACGCCGCCACCGGCGTGCCTGCGAAAAAACGCAAGAAATAGCGGATGCGCGGGGGCACCTGCTTTCTTCGCTGTAACGCCGACTCTCACTACCGCCGAAACGCTGCGCGAAGATGTCTCGATCCATTTCCCATGATTCCGATTGGACGGGATGCAGGGGATATTCATCTTTTTTTAGGCCAGCGCTAGCCGGCTTGACGGCGGACAGTCTCCCGCGCTTTTCCTGTGCCTTTTATCAGCCAGACAGGGGCTTTCCGAGCGCACGAAAGAGACCGCATTCGCGGTGCTTTCACCCCCTTGAACCGCCATTTCCTCGCCCTAAATCGTGAATCGCCGGAAGCCTTGAACGGGTCCGGCATGCCGGGGCGGATGCGATGGCACCGCACGGTGAAAGACTTGTATCCATGTTGCTCAACGGAGGATGTGGCTATGAGAACCACTTTCGACTTTTCCCCTCTCTACCGGTCGAGCATCGGTTTCGACCGGATGCTGAACGCGCTGGAAGCGGCAAGCCGGGTCGGGACGGTCGACAACTGGCCGCCCTATGACATCGCCAGGACCGGCGAGGACGATTATCGCATCACCATGGCGGTGGCGGGCTTCTCGCCCGACGAGCTGGCCATCACGCAGGAACGGACCGTTCTGACGGTGACCGGCCGCAAGGCTGGCGAGGACAAGGGCGAGTATCTGCATCGCGGCATTGCCGAGCGGAGCTTCCGCCGGCGCTTCCAACTCGCCGATCATGTGAAGGTGACCGGCGCCGAGCTGCTGAACGGGCTGCTGACGATCGACCTGCGGCACGAGATCCCCGAAGAGATGAAGCCGCGCCGGATCGAGATCGCCCCGGCCAAGGCCCTGCCCAAATCCCAGCCGCAGCAGGTCGAGACCGGCAAGCAGGCCGCCTGAGGCCCTGTCACCGCACGATCCCCGCCGGCCGCCGGGCAGCGCCCGGCGTTTCCGGCAACCTGTTGCCATGAAGGAGGAAAATCATGAATGTCCGTGATCTGATCCCCTGGAACCGCAATGGCGGCAACCAGCTTCCCACCGCCTTCCGCGACGGCGACCGCGATCCCTTCCTGTCGCTGCATCGCGAGGTGAACCGGCTGTTCGACGACGTCTTCCGCGGCTTCGGCCTGCCCGCGGTCGGCACGGTCCCTGCCTTTGGCGGCGGCTGGCCGAGCGTCGAGATCTCCGACAACGAGAAGGAGATCAGGGTGACGGCCGAGGTGCCGGGCCTTGACGAGAAGGACATCGAAGTCCTGCTGGATGACGGCGTGCTGACGCTGAAGGGCGAGAAACGCTCGGAGGCCGAGGATAAGGACCGGCAATTCTCCGAACGCTTTTACGGCCGTTTCGAGCGCCGTATCCCGCTGGGCGCCGAGATCCGCGAGGACGAGGTCGATGCGCATTTCAGGAACGGCGTGCTGACCGTGACCCTGCCCAAGACGGAAAAGGCGCAGTCGCAGGTCAAGCGCATCGCCATCAAGGGCTGAGCCATCGCGGCGGCGACAACCGCCGCCGCCGCATCCAGCCTTCCCCCGCAGGGGAAGGTCCATTGACGGGATCACCAAGCAACCGACAAGGAGGAGTGAACGATGCTGAAATCCCTGTCTCTCGATCGCCGGACGGCATTCGACATCGCCAATGTCGTTGCCGGTCTCGGTCTTCTGCTGTCGCCCTGGTATCTCGGCTTCGCGGCCGAGACCGCCGCGGCGTGGAACGCCTGGCTCGTCGGGGCCGCGATGACGCTGATCGCGCTGGCCGCGCTCTTCGCGTTCCACAGGCTTGAGGAATGGGCCAATGTCGCCCTTGGCCTCTGGGCGGTGATCGCGCCCTGGGTCCTGGGCTTCGCGACCCTCGCGGCGGCGATGTGGGTGCATGTGATCGCCGGTCTGGTCGTCGCGATCTTGGCGGGCGTCAGCCTGTGGTCGGGCGACGACCGGCCCTATTCGACAGCGTGACGTCCCGAACGGCCCGGCAACCCGCCGGGCCGTTTTCTTGTTCTCCGTCTGGTCTCGGGCGAGAAGGGAAATCACCACCGATCAAACGGAGATTGCCGATGTCGATGAAAATCCCCCGACTGCGCGCGGCCGTCATCACGCTGTGCACGATCCTGGCGCTGGTCGCGCCGCCCCAAGCGGCTGTCGGGCAGCCCATGCCCGAGGCTGGGGGCGGTATTCCCACCATCGCCCCGATGCTGTCGCGCGTGACCCCGGCGGTGGTCAATATCGCGGTGGTCTCGGAAACCCCGGCAGTATCGAACCCGCTTTACAACGATCCCTATTTCCGCCGCTTCTTCGATCTTCGCGACCCGCCGATGCGGCGGCAGATGAGCGCCGGCTCCGGCGTGATCGTCGATGCCGAAAACGGCTATGTGCTGACCAACCATCACGTCGTCGCCGAGGCCAGCGCGATCAGCGTCACCCTGAAGGACGGGCGCCAGTTCCGGGCCGAGCTCGTCGGCGCCGACCAGGCCACGGAAATCGCCCTGCTGCGGATCGAGGCCGAGGATCTGGTCGCGCTGGAGATCGGCGATTCCGACCGCCTTCAGGTCGGCGATTTCGTCGCCGCCATCGGCAACCCCTTCGGCCTGGGCCAGACGGTGACCTCGGGCATCGTCAGCGCGCTGGGGCGCAGCGGCATCAGCCGCGAGGGCTATGAGGATTTCATCCAGACCGACGCCTCGATCAATCCGGGCAATTCGGGCGGCGCTCTGGTGACGCTGGACGGCCGGCTGGTCGGCATCAACACCGCCATCCTGACCCCGGCAGGGGGCAATATCGGCATCGGCTTCGCGGTGCCCAGCAACATGGCCGTCGCCGTGATGCGGCAGCTGATCGAGCACGGCGAGGTGCGGCGCGGCAGGCTGGGCATCGGCATGCACGATCTGACGCCCGACCTGGCCGAGGCGCTGGAGCTGGGCGGCATCCACGGCGCGGTGATCGCGAATGTCGAGCCCGGCTCGCCCGCCGAGAAGGCGGGGTTGAAGGCGGGGGACGTGGTGACCGCTGTCGACGGCGCCCCGGTGCAGGGCGCCACGCATCTGCGCAACCGGCTGGGCCTGACGCCCGTCGGCAGCACCATCCGCCTGACGGTCAGGCGCGAGGGGGATGCGCGGGAGGTCGCCCTGACCATCACCGCCGATGCGACCTCCTCCGGTGATTTCGCCGGCACGCCGCTGGATGGCGCCCGGCTGCGCAACGCCTCGGCGGAGGAGGCGCGCCGGGCGGGGGGTGCCGGGATCATGGTCGACAGCGTCGAGCCGGACAGCCTTGCGGCCTGGATCGGCCTGCGCCGCGGCGACATGATCGTCGCCGTCAACCGGACGCCGGTTTCCTCGGTCGCGGATTTGCGTGGCATGCTTGCCGGCCGCCGAGCCGTCGCGGCGCTGGAACTGATCCGCGACGGCAGCCGTCTTTTCATCGTCGCAAGGTGAACGACGGCGGCGGCATGGAGAGGGCCAGGAAGACGCAGGGTGTTGTCACCGATGCCTGGGCGTCGCTCATCTGACGCAGCCCCGGACCCTGCCGGTTTCAGAATGCCAGCCCGCAGGCCCTGCGGATGGCGATCTGGACGGGCGAGGGCGGCAAGGCCGGGTCGAACTCGCCCTTGGGCAGCAAGGGCGGCTGGGCCATGAAGCGGGGTCTTGTCCCCCGGTGCGGCTGTGCGGCATGGACCAGGAACGGATGGCACAGATAGACCGTGCCCGCCGCGCCGGTCGCCAGCACCTCGGGGCAGGTCTCGGTCGAGGCATAGCCGTTCGCCGACAATTGCCGTAGCGTCGCGCCTGCCGCCCCATGGGGCAGCAACTCGCGGGCAATGGCCATATGCGAGCCCTGCCTGATCCGGGTCGGTGCATCGCCGGGCCCGACATCCGAGAACAGGAACAGCATCAGCAACGCGCGGCCACTGCTTTTGACATTGACCCGCCACTCCATGAAATCCGGGCTGTCGCCGAAGCTCATGTCCACATGCCAGCCATCGTCGCCGGGGGCGATGGGCGAGGGGAAGCGGATCGGGAAGCTGCCGAGGCCCTGCGGCGCAAGCCAGCGCCCCGGCCCGGCAAGCTGGTCATAGGCCCGGTGCAGCAGCGGGGTGTTGGCGGCCTGGACGAAGGCGGGCGTGGACATCGCTGCGATCCGGATGACGGGTCGCGTCCAGCCCTCGGGCCGGTCGGGCGAGAGGCCCGTCGCCGCCCACAACTCGTCCCGGCATTGCCGGGCGAGGTCGGTGGGGAAGGCGCCGTCGATCCTGACGAAGCCATCCTCGATGAAGCTTTGAACCTGATGCTTGGTCAGGCCGGTGGGTTCGGGATTGGTCATCACGCATTCTCCGCTTGGCGCCCCAATCGCGGGCGCCGTGTCGATCTGATGGCGCGAAAGCGCCGGCGGCAGGGCCGGTCAGATCAGCGGGAAGAATGTGGACATGAACATCATGGTCGGAATTTAGGGCGGGCAGCCGGGGGCTGCAAGCCGTGTCCCCTGGCCGCTTGCGACCTGTTTCCCCTGCTCGCGGTTATCGAGGGGCATTCATTGCCCGGCCAGCAGGCACCCCAGCCATCGCCAGGACAGATGCCCTGATATCGTCCAGAGCGCCGGGGAGTGATCGCCCGCCCTGATCCTCTGCGCCCGGCTCAGTATTGGTCATGCAGCCTGAGCCAGCTCATGGCGCCGTTTTCATTGCGGCCCTTGGGGGTGAGGTCCAGCCAGTTGAACGCGCCCATCAGCAGTTCCACGCCGCGGTGATAGGTGGAATAGCTGTGGAAGAGGACGCCGTCCTGCCGCACGAAGATGCTGACCCCGAACATGTCCGGGCTCCTCTCGATCACCGTCCCGTAGTTGTAGATCGCCCGGCCGGCCGCGCGATCCTCCTCGGTGAACGAGACGCCGAAATCGTAGTTGAAATCGCCGTCGTCCGACGACAGCCAGGGAAAGCGCCAGCCCATGCGCCGTCGGACCTCCTCGATCCGTCGGATCGGCGCGCGCGAGACGGCGGCGAAGGCCAGGTCGGCCTGCTCGAAATGCTGCCGGGCGGCATCGACATGGTCGACGACGAAGGAACAGCCCGAGCAGAGATGATCCGAACCCGGCGTCAGCATGAAGTGATAGATGGCAAGCTGGCTGCGGGTCCCGAACAGATCGCCCAGCGTCACCTCGCCGTCGAGCCCCATGAAGCGATAGGGCTTGTCGATACGGACCCAGGGCATCCGCCGCCGCTCGGCGCGCAGCGCGTCGAGCTGGTGGGTCATGTCGCGTTCGCGGGCCAGCAGCGCCTTGCGGGCCTCCAGCCATGCATCGCGGGAAACGATGGCTTGGGTCATGGTCGGTCTCCTTTCGGGATGGGATGTCGGCCGGCCATCAGCCGCAACCAGGGCGGCAGGTGGAACAGGGCCATCAGCAGATACATCGTGGCCATGCCGTCCAGCGGCAGCGGGCCGGGGTCGGACAGGCAGAGCGCGGGCGAGGCCGCCGTGATTCCGGCCATGGCGGCGAAGCAGGGCGCTGCCGCAAGGGCCAGCCAGCCTGCCGCGCCGGGCTTTCCCGTGGGCGTTGTCATTGCGGGCCTCCCGTCCGATGCTTTGCAGCAACGACTCTAGGACGGGGCGGCATCCGGGCGTGAGTAACAAGCATGACGGGATTGCGGCGGCTGCGCAGGCGCTGGCGGCGGGGGATGCGCTGACGGCGCTGAAGCGGGTCGCCCTGCGCGACGATCCGCCGGCGCTGGCGCTGCGCGGCATCGCCATGGCGCAACTCGGCGATCTCGACCGGGCGCGGGACCTGCTGCGCCGCGCGGCGCGGGGGTTCAGCGCCGATCCTGCGGCCCGTGCCCGCTGCCGGCTGGCCGCGGCGGAAATCGCGCTGGTCACGCGCGACCTGGGCGGTCTGGAGCAGGCGCTTGGCACGGCGCGAGGCGCGCTTGCGGCGCAAGGCGACTGGGCGAACGCCGCCCATGCCGGCTACCTGCAGGCCCGGCTGCTGCTGCTGACCGGGCGTCTCGACCAGGCCGAGGCGGTGCTGGGGGCGCTGGATGCCGCCGCGCTGCCCCCGGCGTCGCGCCCCGGCTGCTGGTTGGTCGCCGCGGGCATCGCCATGCGGCACATCCGGGCCGGCGATGCGCGGGCCGCGCTGGACCGGGCCGCCCGTGCCGCGCAGCAGACGGGCATCGCCGCATTGGCGGCCGAGGTCGCACAGGCGCGCGCCGCCTTCGACGCCCCGGCCGGGCGGCTGATCGAAAGCGGGCGCGAGACCCTGCTGGACCTGGCCGGGGTCGAGGCACTGCTCGGCGCGGACCTGCTGCTGGTCGATGCCTGCCGCAACCTTCTGCGCGGCGGCGCGACGCTGGTGCCGCTGGCCGGGCGGCCGGTGCTGATGGCGCTGCTGCGCGCGCTGGCCGAGGCATGGCCCGGCGACGTGCCGCGCGAAACCCTGCTCGCGCGTGCCTTTCGCGCCCGCCATGCCGACGAGTCGCATCGGGCAAGATTGCGGGTGGAGATCGGGCGGCTGCGCGGGCACCTCGCCCCGCTGGCCGGGATCAGGGCGACCGGCCGGGGCTTCATGCTGGAGCCTTGCCGCGGGCGCAGGATCGCCGTGCTGGCCCCGCCGGTCGAGGGTGATCATGCCGGGCTGCTGGCCCTGCTGGCCGATGGCGAGGCCTGGTCGAGCTCGGCGCTGGCCCTGGCGCTGGCTGTCAGCCCGCGCAGCGTGCAGCGCGTGCTGGCGGAACTGCGGCGGGCCAGCAGGGTGGAGTGGTTCGGCCACGGCCGCGCCCGGCGCTGGATCGCGCGGAGCGTGCCGGGGTTCCCGACAAGCTTGTTACTCCCGGCGCCCGTGCCGATGCGCTAGGATGGAGCCATGAAACGCATGGCTGAAATCATCCGCGAATATGGCCCCTTTCCGGGGATCGAGGAGGTGCATGGCGTCAGTTTCGACGGCCGGCAGGTCTGGTTCGCCAGCGGCGAGCGGCTGAACGCGCTGGACCCCGACAGCGGCGAGCTGCTGGGCGCGCTGGAGATCCCCGCCGATGCCGGCACGGCCTTCGACGGCAGGCATCTGTTCCAGATCGCCGGGCCGGTCATCCGCAAGATCGACCCCGAGAGCGGCGCGGTTCTGGCGACCATTCCCGCGCCCGAGGGCGGCAATTCCGGGCTTGCCTGGGCCGAGGGCTCGCTCTGGGTCGGCCAGCATCGCGGGCGCCGCATCCACCAGGTCGATCCCGAGACCGGCAAGGTGCTGCGCAGCATCGACTGCGACCGCTTCGTCACTGGCGTCACCTGGATCAACGGCGCGCTCTGGCACGGCACCTGGCAGGGCGAGGAAAGCGACATCCGGCGCATCGACCCCGCCACCGGCGCAGTGCTGGAACGGCTGGAGATGCCGCCGGGCACCGGGGTCTCGGGGTTGGAATCCGATGGTGGCGCGCGGTTCTTCTGCGGCGGCGGCAGCAGCGGCACGCTGAGGGTGGTTCTGCGCAAGGCGGATCAGGACGCGACTTAGGGCCTCCGGGCATTGGGGCTCCTGGCGGCGGACCTGACAGCGGGGCCTCGGCAGGCTATGCTGTCGGGGTCCTTTCCACCAGCCACCGGGAGGCAGCGATGAGCGACGAACACACCGACAAGGGCGTCCTGCATCTGCCGCCCGACAAGGGGCGGCGCTATGAACTCGGCCGGATGACGGCGGTGTTCAAGGCCGACGAGGACGAGACGGCTGCGCGCTACAGCGTCTCGGAATGGTGGCTGGAGCCCGGTGCCGACGGGCCGGGCGCGCATGCGCATGAGGGCAATGACGAGATCTTCTACGTGATCGCCGGCACGGTCAGCTTCCTTGCCGGGGAGGATTGGCTGGACGCGCCGCAAGGGACGTTCCTGCGCATCCCGGCCGGCGTGACGCATGACTTCAGGAACCGCACCGCCGAGCGTGTCGGTGTCCTGAACGTCTTCATCCCCGGCGGGTTCGAGCGCGACATGCCCGCCATCGCCGACTGGTTCAGGGACAATCCCTAGGCCGATGCGCAGCAAGGCCTCGATCACGGCGGATCTCCGGCGGCTTGGCCTGCGGCCGGGTGATCTGGTGATGGTCCACGCCTCGCTGAAGGCGCTCGGCCCGGTCGAGGGTGGTGCGGCCGGGGTCGCCCAGGCGCTGCTGGATGCCGTGGGGCCGGGCGGCACGGTGATGGGATATGCCTCCTGGGACCGCTCGCCCTATGAGGAGACGCTGAACGGCGCCCGGATGGACGAGGATCTGCGCCGCGACTGGCCCGCCTTCGATCCCTCGACCGCCGGGACCTATCGCGGCTTCGGGCTGCTGAACCGGTTCCTGGCGGAGCTGCCGGATGCGCGGCGCAGCGCCCACCCGGATGCCTCGATGGTGGCGATTGGCCCGCTGGCCGGCACCCTGGTCGAACCGCACCGGCTGGGCCAGGCCCTGGGCGAGGGCTCGCCGCTGGACCGCTTCGTGCGCTTTGGCGGCAAGACCCTGCTGCTGGGGGCGCCGCTCGATGCGGTGACCGTGCTGCATTACGCCGAGGCCATCGCCGACATCCCCGGCAAGCGCCGCGTCGGCTATGAGATGCCGATGCTGGGCCCGGATGGCCGGACGATCTGGGAAGCGGCCACGGATTTCGACTCGAACGGCATCCTCGATTGCTTCGCAGTCGAGGGCCGGCCGGACGCGGTCGAGACCATCGCCCGCGCCTATGTCGCGACGGGCCGGCACCGCGAGGGCGCGGTCGGCGCCGCGCACTGCCATCTGTTCGACGCGCGGGATATCGTCGCCTTCGGCGTCGACTGGCTGGAGCGGCGGTTCGGAACGGCGCCGCATCAGCGGTCATGGCGGGACGGCCGGGACATTCCGACCGGGCAAGACGACCCAATCTGACAGGAGGAACGCATGATGGAAGCTCCGCGCATCTACCCGACCTTCCGCTTCCGCAACGCAGCGGCGATGATCGACTGGCTGGAAAGGGCCTTCGGCTTCACCGCCCACGCGAAATACATGGATGGCGACAAGGTCGCCCATGCCGAACTGGCCTTCGGCTCGTCGATGATCATGTGCGGCGACGACAAGGACGACGCCTATGGCGAGATGGTGGGCCAGCCCTCGGGGCAGGGCGGCAAGTCGCTCTATATCGCCGTGGATGACGCTGACGCGATGTTCGCCCGCGCCCAGGCCGCCGGCGCGGCGATCGAGGAAGGGCTGACCGACCGCGACTATGGCAGCCGCGAATTCATCTGCCGCGACCCCGAGGGCAACCTGTGGTGCTTCGGCACCTGGTGGCCGAAGGTGACCGACAAGACCTGAGCATCATGGCCCCGCGGATTTCGAACCGGATCGCAGCCTTCATCGACGCCTTGCCGCTGGCGCCGGGCCAGCGGGTGCTGGAGATCGGCTGCGGCCCGGGGGTGGCCGCCCGCGAGGTTTCCCGCCGTGTGGGCAACGGCTTCGTCCTGGCCATCGACCGCTCGGCCAAGGCGATCGAAAGCGCGATGGCCGGGTCGAGCGCGGAAATCGCCACCGGCCGCCTGCGGTTCCTGCAAGCGGCGATCGAGGATTTCGAGCTGCCGCCCGATGAACAGCCTTTCGATCTCGCCTTTGCGATGCGTGTCGGGGGATTGGACGGGCGCCACCCGGATATCGAGCGACGCGCCCTTGAACGATTGCGGGCGGCATTGAAACCGACGGGGCGCCTGTTCATCGACACGGGGCATCCGCTCAGGGAGATAAAGCTGATCGGGCGATGATTTGTCCGAGGCTTGGGCGGATCCCCGATTAAGCGTGGGAATTGCCGTTTGACCGCTGTTGGATTAAACCGGCGCCCTAACAACAGGGGACGTTTATGACCGATATCGACCTGAATGCCTTGTCGCTGGCCGAATTGAAGCAGCTGGAAAAGAACCTGGCCAAGGCCATCGCCTCTTTCGAGGATCGCCGCAAGGCCGAGGCCCGTGCCGCAGCGGAGGCGGTGGCAAAAGAGCACGGTTTCTCGCTGGGCGAACTGGCGGAAATGACCCCGGCGCAGAAGCGCGCCGCCGTGGCGCCGAAATACCGCCACCCGGAAAACCCCGAGATCACCTGGAGCGGTCGCGGCCGCAAGCCTGGCTGGATTGCCGAGGCACTGGAGGCCGGCAAATCCCTCGAAGACTTCGCCATCTGACCGGGGAGGGCAGGGGTGTTCCAGCCTCCGAATGCGGTGCGGCTACACGTCTCCCTGGCCGAGATCGAGCCGGAGATCTGGCGGCGGCTGGTCGTTCCCTCCGACTGGACGCTGGATCGGCTGCATCCGGTCCTGCAGGCGGCCTTCGGCTGGACCGACAGCCATCTGCACGAGTTCCGCATCGGCGGGCTGCGCTACGGCGATCCGGCGCTGCTGGACGACGGCTTCGGCGGTCCCCGCGTTTTCGACTCTGCCGAGGTGCGGCTACAGGATTTCGTCGGCCGCGACGTCGGTTTCACCTATGCCTATGACTTCGGGGACGGTTGGGAGCACCTGATCCGGGTCGAGGACTGGCTGGCGCTCGATCCGGCGCCGCGCCACGCGCTCTGTCTGGAAGGCGCACGGGCGAGGCCGCCCGAGGATGTCGGCGGGCCGTGGGGCTATGCGGATTTCCTCGGGATCATCCGCGACCCGAAGCACGAAGAGCACCGCTCCACGCTGCGATGGGCGGGCGGGCATTTCGATCCGGAATGGTTCGATCTCGACTTGATCAACAAGGACCTGCGCAATGCCTTTCGTGCGAACGCGCGGCGGCGGTTGCATCAGCCGAGGCCGAAGGCGCCGAAGGATTAGCAACGTCTCCCGTTGCGACCCTTCCCCGGCCTGCGCGAAGCTGACCATCCGCCCGACTCTTGCCACGACGCCCCCATGACCGAGATCGCACCGCACCCCCGGATCAAGTTGTCGAAGCTGCGCGATATCGTCTGGTCGCTCTGGGATCCCATCGGATTGCTGGACCCGGAAGGCCGGCCGGGCAGATGGGACGACGAAGCCAACCTGTCCTTTGCGGACGAATATGACGGCTATCTGATCTCGGCGGCCTCGCAACTGCGCCGGGGAACGTCCCCCGATGAGGTCGTTGCGTTTCTGGTCGAGATCGAAACCCAACACATGGGAATGGGCGACAACCCGAGCGCCCGGCCAAGGGCGGAAGCGGTCGTGGATGCGATCCTCGCCGACGACAGCATCTGGACATGGCCCGATGCGCAGGGACGGTTCGGTCAGGAGGCGGGATCACCAGGCACCGGATCTTCACCACCAGCTTCGCCAGCGTCTATCCGCATTATGTGGCCAAGGCGGAGAAGAAGGGCCGGACCAGGGCCGAGGTCGACGAGATCATCTGCTGGCTGACCGGCTACACCCCGGAGGACCTGGCAGCCCGGCTGGAAGGCCGGACGGATTTCGAGGCCTTCTTTGCCGAGGCTCCGCGCATGAACCCGGCGCGCTCCCGGATCAAGGGCGTGGTCTGCGGCGTCCGGGTGGAGGAGATCGAGGATCCGCTCATGCGGGAGATCCGCTATCTGAACAAGATGGTCGACGAACTGGCGAAGGGAAAGCCGATGGAGAAGATCCTGCGGAAAGGGTCAGCCGCCCGTGGCGCGGCTGTGCCCGTCTGATCTGGCAAGTTGTCGCCGGCCGCCCGGGGCTCTTGGCATCTATCCGCATTATCTCCTTAGCCTTCCGCCTGTTCGCTTGACCCGCCAACGGGTCTTGGGAATGCTGTTTTTCGCAGCAACGGCGTAGTGAACCTTGGTCGCAGGCGGAGCGTATCATCTTCTGCCAGCCTGACGTGATCGATCCCTGGACCTTTTGTTTGGAGGCTTCCATGACGCTGATCCTGCTTGCCATCATGCTCACTGCGGTCGCCTGCGTCATCGCCTGGTATCTCGCCATCTACGCGCTGCCGGTGATGGTTTTTGTCGAGACGTTCAGCTTCATCCACGCGACAGAGACCGGTTTCCTGTTGTCCGCCCTTGCTGCGGCCGCCGCCGCATTGCTTTCGGTGGGACTGGTGCTTCTGGTGCTGTTCAAGGCGAAGAACCCGATCCTCTGCCTGCTGGCGCGGGCCGTCTTCGTGATCCCGGCGATGATCGCCGGATATGCCGTCGTCCACGGCATCGCCCATGATGCCATCGAAACCGCCATCGCGCTGAAACTGCTCTGCGGTACCGCCGGGCTGATCACCGGCATCGCCGCGCTGATGAACCTGAACGGGTTCGGAGAACTGGCGTCGCAGATCTGAGCCTGGGCTGATAACCTTCCCCGCCTGCCGCACCCACGCCTTGTCGCTTTGAACCAAGGTGATCCGCGCGGGCGCGGATCGCGTTTGCGCGGAAGCCGTGCCGGGGCCTCGACCGGGTCTTGCCCGGCTCACTCCCGGCCCGAAGATCTTTCCGTTTCCTGGATTTGTCCGCCACGCATCCGCCTGTCTGGCCGTCAAAGGGCAGGCGCCGCCTTGGGGCGTCGTCGGGGCGCAGGGCCGTGTCCTCGCCTGCGGCTGCGGGCCGCCCCACCCCTGCGCCCCGACCCATGACCGCCAGCCATGCGGCCGCGGGTCGGGCTGCGCCCTCTCCGCTCTGCCTCCGGGGAAACATGCGTTTCCCGAAGTCAGACCGGCGAGGCGCGGCCCATCGGCGGATCAGGGCAAGGGCCCTCCGCCTCGAACCCGAAAGGACAGAGACATGACCGGCAAGACCAGCACCCCCCGTAACCTCGTCATCAACGCCGATTGCATCGAGGCGATGCAGGCTTTTGACAGCGGAACGGTGGATTTCATCCTGACCGATCCGCCCTATGTGACCCGGTTCCGCGACCGGCAGGGCCGCACCGTCGCCAATGACGACAACGCCCGCTGGCTGCGCCCGGCCTTCGCCCAGATGCACCGGGTCCTGAAGGACGGCGGTTTCTGCGTCAGCTTCTACGGCTGGAACAAGGTGGATTTGTTTGTCGAGGCCTGGAAGGCGGCGGGCTTCCGCATCGTCGGGCATCTGGTGTTTCGCAAGCGTTATGCTTCATCCGCGCGGTTCCTGCGCTACGAGCACGAGCAGGCTTATCTGCTGGCGAAGGGCGATCCGGTTCTGCCGGCCCATCCGGTGCCCGATGTGCTGGACTTCCCCTATACCGGCAACAGGCTGCATCCGACCCAAAAACCGGTGGCGGCGCTGCGCAAGCTGATCGGCGCGTTCACCCAGCCGGGCGATCTGGTTCTGGACCCGTTCAGCGGCAGCGGTTCCACGCTGGCGGCGGCGCATCTGCTGGGCCGCGACTGGATCGGGATCGAGCTGGACGTGGCGCATTACCAAACCACCAACCGGCGGATGGCGGCCTTGCAAGAGCGGGACCGGAAGGCGGCGGCATAGGCTGGCGACCCAAGGTGCCCGTCATCGGGGCGGGCGCCACACCCCACAGCTTCACGGAAAGGATTTTGATATGCGCTGGATTGTGACGAAGGACCATCACGGCGGTTGCATCGGACTGGGCGAGGATGCCGACGGCGTTCCCGCACGAGGCAAACCCGAAGAAGGCGATGCCCTGCCGGTGGAGTTCCGGCTTTATACCGCGCGCGGCAAGCTGCTGTTCGAAGGCCGTTGCGGCGACATCGCCGCCGACTGGTGGCACGGCATGGAGCCGCTGCTTTACGCCTGGGCCACGTTCCGCTGCCGCCGTCTGACCTGGCGCCCGGCAGGGACGGGTGAATCTTGGCGCCCGCTGCGGCCATGGATTCGACACTAGCCCAAAGCATCACGGCCGCCGGTTCATCGGATCGGCGGCCGTCGCGCGTCCGATCCCTGCCGCACGCCCCCAAAAAAATCGCGCTCGCCGGGCATGGCCCGGCTCGCAAGACAAGGCGAAGATATCGGCAGACGCGCCAATGGCTGATGCGAACGGCGCGAATGGCGCGGCGTGATCCGGACGGGCGGAGACCACCCCTATCGGAGCCCGGCCGGATCACGCCGGGGGCGGGGAGAGGCGATGCTGCGAGGAGTCCCGGGAGCCACTGGCCCCAGTGAGGGGTCAGCGGCTTCCGGGGGTTACTCAATCGCCTGTCGGAAGCAGGTCCGGGTTCCAGACGATTTCCCACAGATGTCCGTCGGGGTCGCGGAAATAGCCGGCATAGCCGCCGTAGAACGTGTCCTGCGGAGGTTTAACGATCTCTGCCCCTGCGTGTTCGGCAGCGTCCATGATTTGATCGACCTCTTCCCGCCGCATGACATTGTGGCCGATGGTGAAGGCGGTCGGACTGACCGGCCGCATCGGCAATCCGGTATCGTGGGAGATGTCGGCCTGTGCCCAGAGCGCAAGTTTCAGCCCGCCGGAAAGATCGAAGAACGCCACCGCGCCATGCTCGAATTCCTGGCCGACGATGCCTTTCGTGGGCAGCCCAAGCCCGTCGCGGTAGAAGGAAAGCGATCGTTCGAGATCGGCGACGCCGAGTGTCAGAACGGAAATCCTGGGTTTCATGTCACGCCCTTTCTATCGGCGCCTGCACCGCGCAGGGCCTTGATAGTCTTGGGCCGTCGCCAGCAACGGAAGGACCCGCAGGGCGCGGGGGGCGGGCCAACCTTCCCGAGCCTAACCTGTTTCAGACCGGCAAATGATAGGCCGGGTGCCGCAGGCGGTCAACGGTGCCGGTGTCCCGCCTTGCGTCCGCGATCTGCTGCGCCCGTGGAAACACCAGACGGTTGACACCACCAAGCCCTCGACCTCCAGCGCAAAGGGGAATGTCATCGCTGATGAACCGGCCCGCGTCGTTGTTTTCGGCCGGCAACACCCGGCTGCGGAAATCCTGCATCGCCGCCGACCCCGCTGCCATATCGATCCTTGCCCTCCGCATCCTGCCATTGCGTGCCGTGAATGCCCGCCGCGATGCGACCCGCTTCCTGCCAGCCCCGCAGTATCGCCGGACGGTCCAACCCAGCACCGATGAGGTGGCAGTCATGCCATCTCGCGCCCCCGACCCGACAGCCCGATCCTTCCCGTCCCGAACGACCCGGCCTTCCGAATAGCGCGGGCGCGAGGCTGACCAGCAAACCGAAGCGAAGCGGCACCGCCGCGGGAGGTGCGGATTCCGGGGGCTTTGCCGACAGGACGGCACCGGCGAGAACGCCGCCGTTCTGCGATATGTCCCCGTCATGCCCCCGGACGCACCAATCCCTCCGCCTGTCCGAACCCCTAACTCCGTGCGGTTTTCACCGGCAACCCCCAAGGCTCCGGACCGTGTTGCCGCGCAGGGCGCGGCTGCCCGCACCACTCCGAAGCCTTGCGGGCAAGCTGCCGCCCGAAGGGGGCGGCAGTTGCAGGTGCCTCCCGACGGACTTTGCCGGGTCTCGTCGGAGGGAATGGTCCCTCCTGTGAGGCAACGGAGACCTACAATGCAGAACATCGTCATCCTCGCCGGCACCATCCGCCAGGCCCCCGAGACCCGCACCACCCGCACCGGCACCGACGTTACCCGCTTCAAGCTGGTCACCTCGCGCCCGCGCTATTCGGAAGGCCGGGTCGTGCGCGACGAGAAGGGCTATCGGGTCGAGGACGCGGAATGGCACCGCATCGTCGCCTTCAACGGCCTGGGCCGGACCATCCGGCAATATTGCGAATCCGGCACGAAGGTTCTGGTGCGCGGCCGCATCCACTACACGAAATGGCAGGATGCGGAAGGCCAGGACCGCTACGGCTGCGAAATCGTCGCCGAGACGGTGGATTTCCTGAGCCGGGCGCCGCAGGCCGAGACCGACGGCGAGGACGAGGGCCGGTTCATCGACGAAGACGACATTCCCTCCTGAACGGGAGGCCCAAGAGCCCGGCGGTTCCAGCCGCCGGGTTTTTCCATGTTTGCGGCGGATCGCGCCTTTGCCACGCCGGCAAGAGAAGGCTTCCCGACCGGATCGACCGGCCGGGAAGCCTCCGGCGGAGCCTGCTGCCTTCCCCCGACCCCATCCTTCTCCGCTGAAGAAGAAACAGGGGCTTGGGAAAAAAGGGGCTGGGGAGCGAGGCTGCTCCACAGCGCTACCGATGAGCTTTGCGTGATCGTCGGCGCGTGGTCGCGAAGGGCGTATTTAGCTTCGGAGCGGAAGGGAACGGGTGTCCACCGGCGAACGGGGTGGACACCCGTGGGCGTTTCGGCGGCTGCGGAAGAAAGTTGAAATGCCGATAACTGACTGAAAATAATGGAGAAAACGCCACAATCGGCTTGCGTTAGCGCCTTGTTTTTGCTAAACTATTCGTAAGGCACCAACATGGTCGCCAGCCACCGGTGCCATGCTCCCCGCAATGCGGGGCCGGGGTGGTGGAAGGGGCCGGATGGATCGGTCCCGGAAACCGGAGACAAGCCCGATGCATACCGCGACATTCGAGATCAACATCCCCGGCAACCCCCTGGCGAGCCGCATCCATCTCGAGGACATCGAGATGGGCATGGACGCCGATACCGGGGTCAAGGCCCGCGCCAGCCGCGACAGCATGACCCTGACGGTCATTGTCCGCGCAACCGACGCCCCTGACACCGCCAACTGGCTTCAGAAGGCAGGCTTGATCTGACCCCACCGACGGAAGCGCACAGCCCCAGGCGGAAACGCCCGAGGGGTCGGGGCAGCAGAAGCGCCCGGATCGGACCGGGGCACAGATCGGAGAGCGACCATGAACCACCCGACCACCGTGACCGAACTGATGGCCGAAGCCGCCAACGCCCTGATCCGCCGCGACCCGCACCGGCTCGAGGAACTGGAGCGGATCACCCGAGGATGGATGCAGACCTCCGACGAGGAACTGGCCCAGATCATCCTCCTGCAGGCGATGACCGAAGCCGCCGACCTCCTCCTCGATACCCCGAGCGAGATCGAAAGCGCCTGATGCCGCCGGCGCCGACAATCTGGCCCCGCCGTCGCGGGGCTTGCGGCAGCAGGAAACCACCCCACCGGGAGAAACGGACATGACCACAGCCGAACTGACCGCCCGCCGCCTCGCCAATGCCGCGACCCTCGCCACCGCCTTTGCCGAGGGCCGATTCCGCAAGGTAACGGTGCAGGAAGCATGGGGCCTCGGATGGGACGCCGAGGCCGACGAGCCGGAGATTTTCACCGAAGGCGGGTTGCACGCGATCCTGAGCGCCGATCGTACCGAGATCCAGATGATGGCCGACGATGAAGGCGAATGCTGGACCATCCAGATCGCGAGCGGAGAGTTTTGCCCCGCTTGACCCTCCACCGGGACCAGAGATCCCGCCGAGGCAAATTGACTTGCGGGCTCATGCGTCCGGCTTGTGCGGCAGGCAGGTGCCCGCTGGAAACGCAGCGGCGTCGCTCCGGGCTACTTGTCTGGCTTTGGCGGCTCCGCAGATGGCAGCCGTTTGCCTTCCGCAGGCCGCTTAAGCAGGTCGGATGCTTCCATTTCCAGGACCGAGGCCAGGCGATCCACGACATCGATGCTGGCGCCGTAAACGCGGCGCTCCAGTGAGCTGATATAGGTTCGATCGATATCCGCCCGATGCGCGAGCTCTTCCTGCGACAAGCCTCTGGCTTGCCGCGCCGTCCGCAGATTGTGCGCGAATATCTCCCGAATCTTCATCACCAACAGATCGGTGACTTGATGAGCATTCAACCACGGAGTATTCTCTACAAATCGGATGCCGAGGTGTTTGCTCCGATGTGCAGGCATTCGGAGTTGCGCCCGGTGACTGTGCCTGATTAACGATGCGGAGCAGGATCCGTCGCGTGGAACACGGTTTGTTGTGGAACGTGGCCCGGCATGGAATAGTGCTGCTGCGAGAAAACATCGCGATCACCGCCCGGACGGGAGAGGGATGTGACGGAAAAAGACTATCTGGAGGATGTGCCGACCGGCCCGGAACTGACCGATTATGACCGCCGGCACCAGAAGCTCTATATGCGGCTGCACGATTCCGCTGACGACGGAGCGGACTGGCGCGAAGCCGTCCAGATCCTCTTCGGTCTCGATCCAGAGCGCGAGCCGGAACGGGCGCGCAGGATCTACGACAGCCATCTCGCCCGTGCGCGCTGGATGAAAAAAGACGGCTACAAGCTGCTGTTGCGCGACGGCCGCTGATCGCAAGTAGAAATCCGCCGATTTGCCTCTGCCGCACCCTTCCTTGCCCGGCAGGGGGTATTAGCGCAGACAAAAACTTCCAACCCTTGGCTGAACGCGCGAGAACTGGCTTCAACCTTGGGGTATGGATATGAAACCCGACCTGTCGAAGTGGCGATCCTCGCCGAGCTACGATTTCGTTGACGAAGTTGCAGCGCCCGATCTCGCCTGGGAATGGCTGCGGCGCAACGAGGACTATCAGCAGGACTATCGCGCCGTCGCGCGGCAAGAGGCAATGGATGCGCCGGGCATCCTTCGGTTCCGGAATCGCTGGGGGCTTACGTTTCCCGGTTCGGCCGGGACTGTCCTGCGTGGATACGCCGGTCTACTGGCTGCCGTCCTGCGAGACCGGCAGCCTGGTGCTGGATGCGCTACCCTCCGTTCTGCCTGCTGAGGGCAACCTGGTCGACCTTCTCGCGGTGAAGGATGTCAGGATAGCCGATGGCACATATTTCCGTTGCGACATCGGCGGCGGCCGGAGCCTGCATCTCTTGCGGCTGGCGGGCGTCGATGCGGATGCGCCGCTGGCCGTCGTCATTCCGCTCGACGCCGATGGGCTCGACCGGATCGAGGCCGCCACGCGCCTCCTCTGCTTTCTCATGCGGCGGAGCGTGCCGCCGGACCGGCGCTTGACCGAACGCCAGCGCCAACGGGCACGTCAAATGCTGCAGGCCATCGACGGGCGCATGAGCGGGGCGAGCTATCGCGACATCGCCTGCGCGATCTACGGCACTGACCGGGTCCACGCAGAGGCCTGGAAGACGTCAGCCCTGCGCGATGCCGTCATGGGCTTCGTCAGGGACGCCCGCGCGATGATCGGCGGCGGCTATCGCCGCTTGCTGCGGCGGCGCCGGCGGAAGTAGCTGTCGGGGCTGTCGGGATGGTGGCCTTCCAATCCTTCGCGCAACGTCGCAAGGTCTGCCCCGGGCCAGATGCCCGCCTCAATTCCGCTTCCCGAGAACGATCATGACCAATACGCCGGATTTGCTACGACTGATCGCGACAGTCTTCATCGCGGTGACCTGCGTGGTCATCGGGGATACGGCGGGCAAACTGCTGACCGGCGGGGGCGTCGATCCGTTCATCGTGGCATGGTCGCGGTTTCTGCTGGCCGCGCTGATGCTGCTTCCCTTCAGCGGATTGACCAGGCAGGAACTGCCGGCCTTGCTGACCTGGCGCGTCCTGCTGAGGGCGGGGTTCATCGTCTGCGGGATATGCTGCATCCTGACGGCCCTGAAGACGGAACCGATCGCCAATGTCTTCGGAGCCTTCTTCGTCGGCCCGGTCGTGTCCTATGTCCTGGCGATCCTGTTCCTGGGTGAACGGCCATCGACGCAGAGAAGCCTCTTGCTGGCGATCAGCTTCGCCGGCGTGATGCTTGTCGTCAAGCCGGGTTTCGGCAGTTCCGTCGGCATGGCTTTCGCCCTGGCGGCGGGGACGTTCTACGGCGCCTATCTGGTCATGACCCGTACCCTGGCGGGAACATTCCGGCCGCGCTTCCTGCTAATCTCGCAACTGTTGATCGGCGCTGTCGTCTTGACGCCCTTCGGCCTGCAAGCCGATTTTCCCGCGCCGGACATGCTCCTGCTTGCGCTTCTTCTGGTCAGCGCCGTCGGCTCGGCCCTGGGCAACTTCCTGCTGGTCACGGCCAGCAGGAAGGCCGAGGCCAGCCTGATCGCGCCCCTGGTCTACAGCCAGTTGATTTCGGCCACGGCACTGGGGATCGTCGTCTTCGGCGATTGGCCCGATCTCGTATCACTGGCGGGGCTGGTGTTGATCGCGATCTCGGGGCTGGGCTCGCTGCTGGTTCACCAGCGTGCGGGTAGGGGGCGCCTATCGACCCCGCCTTGCCCGCGCACGCCGTGATGTCGCTGGACGTCTGGAACCGCCCGCATGGAACCTCGGTAATCCTGCGTCGTCGGAAGGACGCGCGGTCCCGCCGTCTTCCGCAGGCGCCTTTGCGCGATCAATCCGAAACAGTTCGGGCTTGAATGAACCCTCCGGCGGCAACGCCCTCCTCGTTGGGGCGGCTGGGCTTGCCGCTGCCTGTCAGGATCCGAGCAGCCGCATGCCGGCATGGCTCGCGGCGCCGCGGTCGAAGGTCACGGTCTCGCTGCAGCCTTCCAGCCGCCCGCCATGCGCGATCAGCGCATCGGCGAAATCCGCCTTGGTGGCGCGATAGGTGGCCAGCGCCAGATAACCGGCCTCCGTGTGCTCCACGATCAACTCGCGCGACCGCAGCAGCACCTCCACGGCATCGGCGATGGCCTCGCGCGTCATCCGATAGGCACGCGTCAGCACCCAGACGGTTTCCACCAGCACCACCTGCGAGACGAAGCCGGGTTCCTCCGGTGTAAAGCCCTCGACGATCTCCGTGGCGATGGCCGCCTGTGCGGCGTCGTCCTGCGCCAGATAGCGCACCAGCACATTGGTATCGATGCCGATCATTCGCCGGTCGCTTCGCCCAGGATCGCCGCCTGCATGTCTTCCAGACTCACCGGTTTGTCGGGCCGGGGCACGATGCCCTTCAGCGCGCGGATCGAATGCGAGGCGGGCACGACCGCGTAATGGCCGTCGTCCATGCGCACGAAATCCACCCGGTCGCCGGGCGTCAG
>JAANMY010001398.1_pt1 | contig 27641 bp, 17 predicted proteins | sample 7279691 | NCBI WGS metagenome assembly JAANMY01 (sample SAMN14094543, study PRJNA606508) | bioreactor metagenome | isolation source: A lab-scale SPAN reactor treating ammonium-rich wastewater day 388 | place: Ireland: Galway | collected 2018-02-07
TGCAAATATAAAACATTTTTATATTAATGATATTCTTAATGTTTAGTTAAAAATAAACAAAAAAATATAATTTGTTATAAAGTAAACGACAAAGTAGCAAATTTATTCTTTTTTTAATACTTATGCCTAAAAAAATAAAAAAATAAACCCCGCTGAACAGGGTTTACATATTATCTGTTGAGAATTGCCTTTAATTTATTTCTCAATTTAATCAGAAATGGCTCCTTGTAGTTTTTATCTTCATCAAAATAGCCATAACCGTAGCCATAACCGTAGCCATAACCGTAGCCGTAGCCATAACCTTGTTTAGCTACATAATCATTATAGATTAATCCTAAATGCTTAATTTCATCATTATGATATTTTTCTGTAATCATTTTAAGCATATATTTCTCGGTATATTCATGACGAACAATATATAAATTGGCATCAGAATGCTTCATCAGTTCATAAGAATCGGCAACCAATCCTACGGGTGGAGAATCTATAATAATAAAATCATAGATTTTTTTAAGCTCTTCAATAAACTGAATATTTCTTTCACTCATAAGCAATTCTGACGGATTGGGAGGAATTGGCCCTGAAGTGGCAACATCAAGATTCGGAACAGCCGTTTTATTAATAATCTGATCAATCGTGGTTTCACCTGTAAGATAATTGGAAATACCAAACTTATTATCAATATTAAAATCTCCGAAAATTTTAGGCTTTCTTAAATCCATACCCAATAATATGGTTCTTTTATCGCTTAATCCTAAAACTGAAGCTAAATTAATAGAAACATAGGTTTTCCCTTCACCACCGACCGAAGACGTAACCAAAATCACTTTACTCTTATTATCCTCACCTGATAAAAACCTCACATTGGCACGAATTCCTCTAAAGGCTTCCGAAACAGAAGATTTTGGCGAATCTAAAACGGTAAGCATATTATCCGTAGAATTATTACCGATGACGCCAAGTAAAGGTATTCTCGTTACACTTATCAGTTCCTTAATATTTCTAATCTTACTGTCAAACAAGCTTCCCAACAATATAATTAAAAGTGGAAGGGCAAAAAGGCTTCCGAAAATTGCCATTTTTGTTCCTTTGATATTAGGACCAATAGGAGCCTGACCAAGATTTTTTGCCGGGTCTATCACAGTAATATCCGATTGATTGGTAGCAAGTCTCATTTTACTGTCATTCTGCCTGCTTAGAAGACTGTTATATGTAGCTTCAATCATGTTATATCCTCTTTCAGCATCCAGATATTTTCGCTGTTTTTCCGGATATGCTGAAAGTTCTGTGCTGGCTTCAGCAATTTGCTGATCAATTTTATTAATCTCCGCAGTGTAAACATTGTAGACATTTCTCAATGATCCCGAAGAATTGGTCATTGCTTCATTTATCAGTCTGTTGATTTCTTTAATCGGCTCAGAGTTCGGCGTGTAGATTGTAGCGAGCTCTCTCTTCTTAGCATACAATGCTTTCAATTCTGATACAGATGCGGAGAACATACCATCATCAAATCCGGCTGCAGAAGGACTAATCATCTTATCAAAATTTCTTGAATCTACAGAATTTCTAATGTTTCTAAGAGAATTCATTTTACTTAGAAAATCTGCTTTTTTGGCTTCCAGATCTTTTATTTTTTCCAAAGACTTTTCATCCCTGTTTGTAATATCGTATAGCTTTTCTGAAACCTTAAGGTGATTAAGATAAGTTGCACTTGAATCAAGCTTTTTTCTTATAGAATCCAAACTTTCTTTCAAATAAAGTTCAGTTCTTTTATCAACAGTATTTTTATCCAGAAATCTTTTTTTACGTAGTTCCTCAATGGATGTATTAAGGAAATTAACGGTACTATTAAGATTATATCCCGTCTTGGAAACAATCATTATCGTGTTGATCTCTTTATCAAATTCAACTCCAACAGAGTTAATAATCCCATTCACGGCATCATTAACCGTAGAAAGATTTACAATAATATTATTTAATTTAATTTTGCCCTCTACAGGATTACTTATCAATCTGAAACGAAGATTCGGAGAAGTGTACCACTCATTTACCTTAATAATTTTATTGGCAGGTCTTGGGTAAGCATCAATACTCTGAAACCCTTCAAATTCGTAAGAATAAAGATTTGTGGACTGATTTTCTTCAGGAAGAACTACTTCATAAGAGTCTTTTCCTTTAGGAATAAGTGTTATAGGATAATTTACCTGCTGCAAATGTTTCCTGTCAACTTCTAAAAACACTGGTGAATCATCTTTATCCAAATAAGTTGCCTTAATAGTACCTTTTGTCTGATAATTCACAAACAGATTCAGCTCTTTTACCAGATATTCATTGTGAGATCTGGACAACAGCATTTTCTTGAGATAAATACCATCCTGATTACCTTTCTGTCCCCAAATAAAATTGATTGACTGATTGGGGCTAAAGTAACTTGATGTACTATTGGATATACTTAATGACAGGCTTGAGGAGTAGACATTCTGTGCATAATATTTACCGTAAAACCACGAAACTACATAGCCTATGGAAAGCATTAAAGCAAACCAATACCAGTTTTTAAGAACCCTTCTTAAAAAATGCTCTACATCAAACAACGCAAATGATCCGTATTTTTCTTTCTGCTCATCCGATTTACTCTTTGCATTCTGCTTTTCAGGAATCATAGCTTAAAGATTTTTAATGAGTAAGTAAATTGATAAAGCCGTAGTAATTACAGACACTCCGCTTATGATAGTCTGAAGAGGATCTTTTCCAAATCCGTTCAAACTTCTTCTGTTTGTAGTAAGCAAAATTTCATCACCATTTTGTACATAGAAATATGGAGAATTCATTACATCTTCTCGGGTGAGATCTATTTTTGCTTTTTTTATTCCTTCAGGAAGCTTCCTGTAAATAACAATATTTTTTCGGTCAATGGTACGATTCAGACCGCCATTCATTGCAATAGCTTCGGTGAGTGTAAGGGTATTTTTGTAGGCTTTTTTCTCACCCGTCATTCCGGTTGTTTCAATATCACCCAGAACAAAATACGTTATACCATCAGTATTTAGTCTTACCTGAGACTTCCCTTCCTGAAAATTTTCATTTACTTTCCCCTGAATTTCAGCACTTATTTCATCAATCGTTCTTCCTTCTGCTTTAATAAATCCTATTCCGAAAATATTGATCTCACCTTTAGCATCAACCCTTAACCCTCTAAAGTAAATGATTGCGTCACCACCTCCGTTTGCTCCTCCGGCAGCACCGCCTCCTCTCATTGTAATAGAAGCGCCTCCTCCATCAGAAGAAGCATTTAGATTAGAATAAAATTGGGCAGCATCCCCTTTTGGCGTAGTAACAATATCTAAAGTTAACATATCATTTTGGGTGACTCTGTAAACAGGAATATTGTAAGGAATTAAACCTTCTTCATTGATAACCAAACTCTCATTAGGTTGTAAAAGTTTTACATCTCTTGATGTTAAACAAGAAGTAAGAAGCAATGGTATGATCAGAAATAATAAATTTTTATAAATTTTCATCGTTAATAAATGTAGTTTGCAAAAATAGAAATTTAATTAATACTTTTTTGTTTATTGTTTTGTAATGCATATACCACATCCGGAATATATGCTCCGACAAATCCCAGAAACATTACTGTAAAAAGCAGGAGGTTAACATTGGAATGACGCAGAAAATAAGTCACGCCAATAATAAAAAGATAATAAATCACCATATAAAAACTTGATCTTCTATGAGTTAGGTTCAGCTTTAACAACTTATGATGAATATGATTTTTATCTGCTTCAAATGGAGATTTTCTATTCCAAAGCCTCACGATAATTACATTTAAAGTATCGACAATAGGCAGAATAAGAATAGCGACAGCAATTACAGGTGCAGATTTCAGATGATATCTGGGAACATCTACACGATTTTTATCTATGAATATATCTATGAAGCAAATACAGGTAAAGGCAAGTAAAAAGCCCAAGAGCATAGACCCTGTATCTCCCATGAATATTTTTGCTGCTCTGTAGTTGGATAAATTATAGTATAAAAAAGCCAGTACAGAACCAATAATTACAAAAGAAAGTACAACCAGCGGATAATTATATTCGCCCAATCTGTAATAGCTGATGCCGAAAATAGCACTGCAAATGATAGAATAACCTCCTGCAAGCCCATCAATTCCGTCAATGAGATTAAATGCATTGATAAGTATAATAAAAGTAATTATTGAAAAAAATACACTAATCCAATAATTAATTTCAAAAATGCCAAAAATACCAAACAAGCTTCTGATTCTCACATCTGAACCAATGACAATGAACACAGAAACAACAATCTGGGCAATCAGTTTTTTGTAAGCCCGCATAACTACAATATCATCCATGATTCCTATATAGAGAAGGATGATAAGTGAGGCAAAAAGAAATTTGTACAAATCAAAAATTTCATATGCAAAAATAGACATGCATATTCCGATTGAATAAAATATGGCAATTCCTCCCAGATTCGGTATTTTTCTGAGATGTGAGCTTCTTACACCCGGTTCATCCATCAGGTTTTTTTTCCGGGAGATCTTAATAATTGTAGGAATTGAAAAAAAAGTAATTAAAAAAGAGAATAAAAAACCTAACCCTACTTTTACATAAAAAATAGAAATACCTGTCTGGGTTAAGAACAATTCAAAATTTTTCATCGTTGTCTTTATTAGTTTCTTCGCCAGATTGGGAAAGCAAAGATTAAAAAGTCATTATTTTCATTAAAAAATAATGAACTTCATTCTGTGTTACATCAATTTTCTGATCAATTTTTTCTGTCCTGCAAAAAACAGAAGATAGAAAATCTTTTTTTTCAGGGGCAAAGATAAAATATAATTCTTACCGAAACGACTGTAAGTCAATATATCTTTCAAATTAATTCCCCTTTTATGTGTAAAATCTGCTAATTCCTGAGACATTTTATAAAATACATGATCATTTTTTACAAAAGCCAGATAAGCCAGATAAGTATAAATTCCTTCCAGGATCTGAAATCCTTTCATCTCTTTCTGCTTATCAGAATATTTTGAATGGAGAAAAGCCAGTTCCACATCTTCTACAGCTTTCAGAATATCCAAACCTCTTTCGTTATGAGTTTTTGTAATAGAATCTGTTCTTTCAAGATACTGATAATGAAATTTTTGAGTCTGCGCTAAAGTTTCACATTCCAGCAAAAGCTGCGGAATGAGCTGAATATCTTCAAAATGAACTCCTTTTTTGAATCTTTTGCTCTTAAAAAGTTCTTTTCTGAACAATTTATTGCACGAAAAATAACTTAAATCTGAAAAGACCGAAAAATTATTTTCCAAATCAATCTTCTCAGGCATATTTGGGATCTGTGTAAGCTTTTGGGTAATATTTCCGTTCTCATCAACTTTCTGAATGTTGCAGATCACCATTTCGGCATTATGCCGTTCAGCCAGACTCAGCATTTCTTCAAACATAGTTTCATTAACATAATCATCGCTGTCTACAAATCCGAAATAATCTCCCGTTGCCTTATCAATTCCAAAATTTCTCGCATCGCTCAGTCCACCGTTTTCTTTGGTAAAAGATTTAATTTTCTCAGGATATTTTGCTGAATATTGCTGAATAATACCTTCCGAAGCATCCATACTTCCATCATTCACGACTATAATTTCGATATTAACAAGAGTCTGATTAACAAGAGAATCCAGACATTTAGCCAAATAATTTTCTACATTATAAACCGGAACAATTACTGAAACTTTGGGGGGAACATTCATCATTGCTTATGATTTTGTAAATCTTGGACTCAGCCAGCCTTTTTTGGCTTCGTCAAAATCTTTTCTGGAACACGGAATGCAGTTTTCAATATTATCATCATCGCCAAAATACCAAAGATTGCTAAACGTATCTCGCTTAAAGGCATATTGCCGGTCTTCTATCAATACATAAAACATTTCGTATTTTCTTTCTTTCGGATGTGAGTGCTGTATATTGATGCCTTCAATCAGATACCAGATCATTTGTGCTAAAAGCTGGTGATTGAGCTGATTTTCCGAATAAATATTATAATTAAAAATACCTACAGATTTAAGGTTTTCGCTCAAACCTATCTCTTTCATATATGCACAGATTTCTCTTCGGTTGAGACCATTTACCTGAGGATTCATTGAAAAAGCGTCACTGAAACTTTCAATAGCATCACAATTTACGGTTACCAAGTCTGCTTTTCTAAAAAAAGGTTCTGTTTTTTCTGTAGAATTCATCATTTCTGCCAAACGGATAATATCAAATTCTACTTCTTTGATTAGCTTTACAGAATCTGTTTCATTCAAATGCTTCTGATAGCCTAAATGATGATAATTTTTAATCTGAAAATTTTTTGAACCTAAAATTCTACTCAAAAAAGTATTTTCATTAATATTTTCGCCTTGTTTTAACGAAATAATATTGCTGATCTGTGTGTAACTGATGTTTTTCTGATGAAAATGAAGCGCAGAAAAAAGCGAAAAAGCAAGATCATTGGATCCGCCGATAATTACGGGAATTGCTCTTTTGTAATGACATGCCGATAAAACTTCCTGCAAAATATAATGAGAATCTTCTACAGACTTACCGGAAACTAAGTCTCCCAAATCAACAACGGGAATTTCAAAATCAAGCTGAGAAAGCTTATAAAACTCTTTTCTGACAGCTGTAAAATCCTGAACTTCTGCATCACCATTAGCTCCTCTGTAATCAGAAACAAAAAGAAGAACGATGCTGTCTTCTTTGATTTCTTTGGTTATCTTATGCCCGATTTGCCAATTTTCTGTCCTGAAATTCCGAGGCGGAATGATAAAGTCTTCAAAATTCATGTCTGTGAGTGCTTATTGATCGTCAAAAATATTAAAATTAAATGAGGAAGCATGCCTAAATAAAAAATTTACCATTGTAGATAATCTTTTATTTTATATTTGTAATAACTAAAACACAGTTCATGAAAAAAAGATTCTTAATTCTTCTTTTTATTTTTACATGTATTCAATGTAAATTTTACACACAATTACCTGCAATATCAAACAAAATACCTTTTAAGATTGACGGATTGATACTTTTTAAAGGAATGATTAATGGCAGAGAAGCCAATATAGTATGGGATAATGGATTTTCAAAAACAACAGTTGACCAAACATTCTACACTGAAAACAGTTTAAAAAAATTAGAGGGTAAGGCAGAAGTGATTGATGCTAACGGAAAAAAATTTGATGTAAACAAATCTCTTCTTAAGTCTTTGCAATTTGGGGATACATTAATTTCAGATCTTATTATTGATATCGCTGATCTTTCTGTATTTCCAATGAAAATAGATGCAATTCTTGGAGCTGATATCATTAATCAATATATATGGGATTTTAATTTTGACAATAATGAATTTCATTTTTCGAAGGATCAAATAACACATAAAACAATATATGATATTCCTTTTTCTCTAGGAAGTAAATACAACAATAATCACACAATAGATGCCTATGTCAACAACAAACCCATAGAAATACAAATTGATTTCGGGAATACTCATGAATATTTAACGGTAAAAACAGATTCTTTTGACAAACTTTTCAGTAGAAAAAAGAAGTTGACTTTCGAAGGTTGGGGCGCTATTGGAGTTGCCGGGATTGGTAATAACGAGATCAATCTATTTTTGGACAATGATTACACATTCAATTTGGGTGGTGTCTATTTGCTTAGAAGACACACTCCATACGCAGATAATCAGGAAAATATGATTTACCCAGCAACCTTAGGATTTCAGTTCTTCAGGAAGATAGGAAATTTAATTATTGATCCGTTTTCAAAAAAATATAAAATTTATTCTCCCTCAAGAACCATAGAGCCTTACCGTTATTCAAGTTTTGGCTTTAACTTATTTGTTAATGGCGGAAAAATAATAGTTGTTAAAATAATAAAGGAAAGCGATAACGTCAAAAAATACGAAATATCGGTAGGTGATGTTATAAAATCAATTGATGGTCACGAAGCTTCTGATTTTAAAAAATTTCAGGAAATTCGAAATTACTTAAATGCGAAACAACAGATAAAAATTATCACAAGCAAAAACCAAGAAATCGTTTTGAATAAAGAATCTTTTTTCAACTAAAGAACCTACCTAAAATCTTCGAATGCAATTTCTGCTGATATTACCAGTCAAAACTAAACTTTTAAAACAAATGGAGCAGTAAGAATTAATGATAATCTTAAACACGTTTATAACATTGTCTTTTGAAAAATAATGCGAATGCTAATCAGAAAAGGAAAAAGAATTTATTAATAATATTGAAAATGAGAAAAAAAGCACAGACTAATCTGTGCTTTTATAATTTATTTCTTCGCTGATGGTTTCTTAACAGCAGGCTTTTTCGCTGTTGTTGCTTTTTTTACAGCTGGCTTTTTTGCTGCAGGTTTTTTCTTTTCAGCAAACGCTTTCGGATCTTGGGCGGTAATCCATTTTTTTACGTCATCCAGAGAAATTTCTTTCAGCTCATCGCTTTCATACTTCGTATCATCTGCTTTTTTCGGAATTTTAAACATCGCTTTTCCGAATTTGATGAAAGGTCCCCATCTTCCGTTTTCAATAGATATTTTCTCGCTTTCCCATTGCTGAATATAACGGTTCGCTTCTTTTTCGAGTTTAGCATCAATCAGTTCGTTGATGTCGCTTTGGGAAAGGTTATCAAAGTCATAACGCTTCGGAACATTCACAAAAATATCTTTATACTTAATAAACGGACCAAATCTACCACTACCTTTAGTCACCGGTTCGCCTTTATAAGTCGCAATAGGAGCGTCAGCTTTCTTCTTTTCAGTAATAATTTCCTCTGCACGGTTTTGATCTACAGAAAGCGGATCTTCACCTTTAGGAATACTGATATACGTTTCGCCCCATTTCACATAAGGTCCGAATCTACCTACACCTACCGAGACAGGATTTCCGTCAACTTCTTTCAGATCGAAAGGAAGTTTAAAAAGCTCCAAAGCCTCTTCTAAAGTAATGGTTGCGATATTTTGCCCTGCCATTAATGACGCAAAAGTCGGCTTTTCTTCATCATCCGTTTCACCAATCTGAATCATGGCGCCAAATCTTCCGATTCTGGCGTGTACATTTTTACCCGTTTTCGGGTCAACACCTAAAAGTCTTTCTCCGGTAGCACGGTCTGCATTTTCTTCTACATCTTCTATTTTTGGATGAAATTTGGAGTAAAAATCCGTCATCATTTCTTTCCATTTCTGACCTCCATTGGCAATTTCGTCGAAACTTTCTTCTACTCTTGCGGTAAATCCGTAATCAAGAATTTCTGTAAAATTATCAGTAAGGAAGTCGTTTACCACTTCTCCAATATCTGTAGGAACAAATTTATTTTTATCGCCCCCGAATTTTTCGTCAAGAACTTCTTTTTTAACTTTATCATTGGCTAAAGAAATCTTCACCACTTCTCTTATTTGCGGTTCGATCTCTCTCTTATCAACATATTCTCTGTTCTGAATGGTCTGAATAGTCGGCGCGTATGTAGAAGGACGCCCAATTCCTAATTCTTCCAGCTTTCTTACCAATCCCGCTTCGGTATATCTTGCGCTTGGTCTGGTAAACTTTTCTGTAGCTGTAATTTTTTTATAACTTAAAACTTCACCAACACTTACTTTTGGAAGCAGCTTTTCGTTGTTCTCTTCATCTTCATCTTCCGTTTTTACGATTCCGTAAGCCTTTAGGAAACCATCAAATATAATCACTTCACCCTGCGCTTCAAAATGCTGCGGAAGTCTAGAATTTCCAATTTCGATGGTAGTTTTTTCAATTTTAGCATTCGACATTTGTGAAGCCAATGTTCTTCTGTAGATGAGTTGGTATAATTTACTCAACTGAGCATCACCAATTGTTTTTACCGAAAAGTCTGTCGGACGGATCGCCTCGTGCGCCTCTTGTGCAGAAGAAGATTTTGTAGTATAATTTCTTGGAGAAGAATATTCTGCTCCGTATTCTGAAATAATCTGATTTTTTGCACCCTCAATTGCTTCCTGAGAAAGGTTTACCGAGTCAGTTCTCATATAGGTAATGTATCCTTCTTCATACAATCTCTGAGCAAGACGCATCGTATTGGTCACATTATAACCTAATCTTGAAGAAGCTTCCTGTTGTAAAGTAGAAGTTGTGAAAGGAGCAGATGCAGAACGGCTTCCCGGCTTGGTTTCAACATTTAAAACTTTAAATTCGGTTGTCTTAGCCAGTTCAAGAAAATTTTCAGCTTCCGATTCTTTATCGAAATCTTTTTTAAGCTTTGCTGCAATTTCCTGACCTGTTTTATTTAAAAATACACCATCAAGCTTAAAGCTGGCTTTCGGAACAAAACTGCGGATCTCCTTCTCTCTTTCTACGACCAAACGTACTGCAACCGACTGTACTCTTCCCGCAGAAAGCCCCGGTTTTACTTTTTTCCAGAGCACGGGAGACATCTCAAAACCTACAATTCTGTCAAGAACTCTTCTTGCCTGTTGTGCATTGACCAAGTTCTGGTCTATATCTCTTGGATTTTCAATGGCTTTTAGAATAGCATTCTTGGTGATTTCGTGAAAAACAATCCGTTTTCTGTTTTCCGGCTTTAGTTTTAATTCTTCTGCCAAATGCCATGCAATAGCCTCTCCTTCACGGTCTTCATCGGAAGCCAGCCAAACCAGATCGGCTTTTTTCACGGCTGCTTTCAATTCTGTAACCAATTTCTTTTTGTCGGCCGAAACTTCGTAATCGGGACTGAATGTAGACAAGTCAATTCCCATTCCTTTTTTAGGAAGATCACGGATGTGACCGAAACTGGATTTCACTTCAAAATCCTTTCCTAAATATTTCTGAATAGTTTTTGCTTTTGCCGGAGACTCAACGATTACTAAATTTTTCGACATACTGAAAATTTTTGCAAAAGTAAAGCTTTTTTATTAGATGGGTTTTGTCAAATCATTTTATTTAATAATTCAAACGGTACAAATAGCGTTCTGTAGAAGAATCCTTCAAAAGTAAACCCTCTTCCCGACATCTCAACACGATACATTAACGAGAACAAAACAATACACAATGTTACCCAGAATGTCCTGTTGACAATCAATTTTTCACAAGACGATGAATGTGCCGAATCTCTCAATAACAAAGAGAAAAGAACAATAAGGAATATCATATGAATGTACATCCATCTTCCCCAATCAATAGCTAGATAGAATAATGGTAGTGAGAATAAAAAAGCTCCTGCTAACAAAATAGACAGATGCTTTTGCTGAGTTTGATTTTTTAAATAATATCCTACATGAAAAACACTTATTAACAAACTCAGAAAATATAATCTATATTCATTAAAATGCTCTTTTATGTACTGTCTTTCATCAATATTCCAAAAGAAAATACCTTTCGTGAGAACCACACCACGATCTTGCAGAATCTTTAAAGACTGACCTTCATTAATTTCTTTCCCGAACAAAATAATAATCACGGCAGGAAGTAATACTGCCAAAATATACTTTATGTATCTTTTCCATTCCCATTTCTGATTTTTTAAATATAAGGCAATTAAAAAATAAGGAATAAAAAAAAGTGTAATCTCATGGAAAAACATGGCAGTAAAAAGACCAGCCACTACGGACTTTTCTTTAAGCCTTGATAATGAATTTTTGCTAAGATGATAAACAAAAAAGGCAAAAAGAAAAAATACGATAAATTCTTTTTTTCCAACATAATCCACACAGTTGAAAATCCCAATAAAACCAATGGAAGACAGCAATAGTGAGAGATATAGAAAGGTCACCTCTTTATATTGAATGGTTTTAAAATAATAATAAAAAAAAGAGGTTATAATAACTACCTGAAAGCCGTACACTAAATACTGAAGCTTCAAGTTAGTAACATCCTGAAGAAAGAAAAAAAAACTTCCGGAAAGCCCTCTTCTTTTAAAACCGCCATCCTGATAATTAATAAGCCAGTCACCTAAAATATAGCCGTCTGAATTCGCATTGTGGATATACGTAAATACAATTGCAAACAATGCTGTTGCAATAATAACAAGATAGATTAAAATTTTAATACTGATATAAGACAGAATATTCTTCAAGTCTTTGTGTTTTCTAAGTTTGTCACAAAAAAGAAATAGCTCTCAAATCCGGACAATCTCATATTCAGTTCCAAAATTATGAAATTTGCCGTACTTGAAAGCTATTTTATGCAGAATGTAGCTAAATTTAGCTCAATTGCTATAATTTCAATGATTAAATATTTAGCATTACATAACTTAATTCTACCTTTTAATTATTTTAACAATACTCTCAGAATTGTTGATTCTTACCAGATAAGCACCCTGAACAAGTGACAAAACGTCTGTCTTCATGCTTTCAAACTTTCCTGATTGTATCAGCTGTCCTGAAACATTATAAATCTGGTAGTAATAATCTTTGGCTTCAGTTGCTTTAATATATAAAACATCTTTCACCGGATTTGGAAACAAAACAATTTGATTTTCTTTCACTTTGGTTTCAATTTCTTTCTCTGTAAAAATATTTGAGGCTTTTACAGAAGAAATTCCCGGAGAAACAAGTATCGCAGGAACAGGACCTTCTTCAAAACCATCCTGATTGGTTTTTACTTTTACGCAACGGCAATTCATTCCAAAATAAGGATCATTATTGTCGTGAAATGCGATAAGCCGATTGGCGGTAGAAGCGGCATTAAACAGAATATTCACCGGTCTTCCGATATAATTTGAATTTAAGGCTGCCGTCCATACTCCCGGAAACTGATAATTATTAACATTGAAAGTTCCTGTCGCTGCCTGATTAGCGGTAACACTTCTGAATCCGCGCGAACCTGAGTTGGGATAATTTCCTACGGAATAAGTAGGATTATTGAACATATAACCAATTGTTGTCGTCGTGGTATTTCTTACTCTTACTCCTGCATAATCAGTAATTACACTATAACTTGTCGCTACTTTCTTATCCTTTTTATACCAAGGTGAAATTCCATAATCTTTGTTTGTGATAATGGCTACACCTGTAAGATCAGGAATTCTCCATCCTTCGGGACAAGGATCGAATGGCGATTTTTCTCCGCCTCTGCCCCATCTTTCGGGAGCTGTATTAGGCTCATTCAAAAGCCAGTCTGTACCATTGGTGTAATTAGGCACCGCTGAATTGTATAGTGCAAATGAACTTGGAATCATGTAAACCAGAGGATTTCTAACCGAATAGGACAAAACTTTTGCTATTTTCTCATTTACTTTATCGGTTGCTAAAACATTCGCATTTGCGGAATTGGTGTATGTATTGTAAGGAACAATGTAATTACCTGACAAATTATTATACGTTGCCGGAGTAAGTGTAGTATAAACCACAGATCCCGATGAACCCACTGTTCCTAAAAAAACATTATAAGAAGCTCTTGTATCAGCATGCTGAAACGTCGGAATGGGATCTTTTCTTCCCCATTGATACTGTAACCCGGTAGAAGCTCTTATTTTAGCATATTCTGCGGCTGTAGGCGTTAAAGGATTGGCAACAATCGGAAAAGCATCTGTAGCGCCCAGATTACGATCCATAAACTCTGTTTTCAAAATACCTCCTTTTTCTACATAATTAATGTAATTCGGGGCAGAAGGATTGGGCATTTCGGTAGTGTAATTGTATGTTCCCACAGGAGTATCGGTTACCCAAATATGCCAAGACCAGTAAACAGGATTAGCAGTATTGCCATTATGCAGAGTAACAACAGCGTTTCCACTTTGGTTGGGAGCAATATTGACAACAATTTTGGAACTTGATAATGCTGAAACAGATCCGGGAGAAGGATTAATAATATTAACCGTGCTGATTAAAGCTGTATTGGTAGACCATAAAACATTTACTTTAAGATCATTAAAGCTTGAGGGATTTAAAATATCAGGATTGTTCAGTAACTGACTTTGGGCAGAAAATGCTTTCGTAACAGGAATTTCTATTACTGTTGCAACAGTACTTTTTACCACTTGATACGTATTTGGATTATTTAAACCTTCGGTAAAACTATTGGAAGAAGTAATAAACTCAGTCGGGAAATCATAATTATTAAGAAGGTAAAGCGGATCTTTTATACAACGGCATGCATTTGCATCGGAAGTTTTAGCCGCAGAAAGGGGCTTATACCAATATCTGCCTTTGATATTGGGATTTGAAGGATCCGGAATATCAGGTTGATACTGATCCGGAATCATAAATAACATTCTTGCACCTACAGCAGGGGTCGTATCATAAAATCTTGTCATTGTCGCTGTCCATAAAGCTACGTGATGCTGATCACTATATTGTCCATTATGTGCATCAATTAACACACCTCCCGTACCGGGAAAAATGCCCATGTCAAAACCTCCTGCATTTGATAAATCAAAACCAGCATTCATATACAGTTTAAAATCGGTCATAAAAGACGGTACACCACTATTATTTGGCTTTAGGATGTGGTAACCATTAGATTCAAAAGTATTTTTCCCTAAATTGGTTCTTACGCCAAACGGTGAAAAATCAATTCTTATATCATCAATATAACTGCCCGAAGCCTGATTAGCTACTAAAACTGATGGCAGTCTCCATCCATTAGGACAAGGGTCAAAAGCCGATTTATCCTGATAAGGAGCCGCTGCCGCATCTGTTGTGTAATCAGCTTCAAGTCTTCCTCGGGAGTTGTCTGACCACAGATTGAGCTCTGTAAGACGGTCATCAGACAAACTTACCGATCTACCAAACCAATTGACCATTAAATTGGTGTTATTATTGTAAAAAGCAAGGCCTGAATTATCATTCTTGTTAACATAAATAAGACTTAACGGATTTCTTACAGAAAGCCTAATATTATTATCTAATGTAGCATTAGATAGTAAAACAAATTTTCGTAAATTATCGAAGTTGGTTGCATTCACAAAGTTTTTGGCACCTCTGTGGCGGATTCTCCCTACAGAACCGGAAACTTCATAAAAATCATCTCCTTTATATACCAATGGAGGTATTGGATCTTTTCTTCCCCATTGATAAAGCAGTCCGCCATTTTTGATCCAGTCGTCCGCAGTATTGGAACTGCTGATAGCTCCCAGATTGCGATCCATCCAACCCCATTCTGAGTTTGGTATTACTTCAACTGTACCATCGCTTTTCTGTCTTTTTACAGCATCAAAACTTTTATACGAAGAGCCGTTTGTAGGATTATCTGTTACCCAGATATGCCAAGACCAGAAAATCTCTCCATTTACCTTATAAGCAATTACAGCGTTTCCTTCTTTTGATTTATTAATGGGAACTTTGATTTTAGCATCTTCTCCCGAACCTTCAATTTCTAATGTATAGTTGTTTCCAGATTTGATCAATCCGTGATTGTCTTCCCAGAGAACATCAGCCGTAACAGCGCCGGAAGGAATACTGGAGTACCCCAAATATTTGTAACCCAGCCACATTGCATAAGCTTTTTTTACAGGTATGTATAATCCGTCTTCTGCCTGAGAAGGATCAAACCAATAGGTATTGGGGGCTTTCATCCAGTCTTTACCTGTAGTTCTTCGGGCATTTAGAAATTCTATTTCTTGAATTTTATTTTTCAGACTGTCTTTTTCAGACTTATCGGAGACAAATATTTTTGTATTTTCTCGTAGATTATAAGCATAAACATCAGCAGAATGAAGATATAGAGCTGCCGCAATACAAAATAGGTAATGCTTTTTCATAATGTAATAATTTTGTGATTTTTAAATTTATAAAAAAAATAATTAAAATACCACAACCGATTAGAATTATATAATATTTAAACTAAATAAATTAAAAATCAGTTAAGATAAATTCTTTTAGGAATAAATTTAATTTCGATTTGGTTTAATACAAAATTACAATATTGAAAGAAATTACAATATGATTGAATAAATTTTTATTAAGATTTAATAAAAATTTATTCATCCGCAGAATAATGAAAGTATTATGAATATGATTACGGAAGTAAAAAATTCTTATATCGATCAACCGTGAAATTACCATTAACAATATTTCGGAAACTGGCAAAAACAATAAAGTTGAATAAAAACAAAGTAATGATAAATGTATGGATTAGCCTTTTGGTGCCATATGAAACAACATACATGGCATTAGGAATAATAATGTAGGAAAAACCAATAAAAGCACCTGCAAGTCTTGAGGAGAAAATAGGATTATTCCTGAAGATAAAATAAAAACATATTCCTATAACCGCATAATTCCTGTGATATTCATAATAAGGATACTTCTCTTTCATAGGTGTATCAAAATAGAATAAAAAGAAAGTAAGAATCGCCATCATTGCTTCCGGTATACCAATTCCTCCGTTAATTCGCTGAATGGATTCATCTACATACCCGTTAAAACCTTCTACAATCATCACATCTCCTGCTACACTATCCATAAAACTTCCGAAAACACGATACACCTCGAAAGGAGAGGCAAAAATAGATCCGATAATAAAAATAAGCATCCAGAATTTATTAATCGGAATTTTGGCTACCCAATACATCGGAAGAAAAACATAGCAGACATTGTGAATTCCTGCGCCAAGATAAATACACAAAAGATACATCAGCAGATTTTCCTGCTTTATATATCTTATACCGTAATAAACAATAAAAGATCCCAGACATTGTCTTATCTGACCGCTTTCCCCAATAAAAAACCCCGGAATAAACATGAAAAGCATAAATGTAAAAGGATAAAACGTATTATCCTCAATATACTCTACTTTCAATATAATTGTTATTACAGCAATAACAAGAGTCAGCATATAAAAAGGAGCATCAAAAATATTAAGCAAAAGTTTATTAATAAGGACAAACAGCCACTCAAGTTCCATTGGTTGCGGGCCTTCCATATACAAAGCCTTCATAATGATACTTATATAAAGTTTGGTATCCGAATAATTATAAATACCTACATAACTGCCATAATCAGGACCAACCTGATTTCTCAAACCGGCAAGAATAATAAGATACCCACCCAAAAACCAAAGCCATTTTTTTTCAACTTTTCTTCCGTAAACTTCCTGAAAGCTAAAAAATATCATAATGACGATAGCAATGATATAATATGGATGTAATAAACTCATTTATACAGTATAAGTGTTAACTCGGTAAGAAACAATAATAAAAGACGTCAGAATCATCGGCAAAAACAGCCGGCTCTCCCAAAAAAGCCCAACAAAAGTAATCATAAGCAAATAAGGCAGTGAAAAAAACAAATATTTTTTCATTATGATTTTTTGCTCAGAATTCCCCAATTGAAAGAAAAAATAATATCCCAACACTCCGAACATCAGTCCCGCAAGATTAAAAGGGCTGGTGAAATTTTTGATAACATAAACACCCTCAAAAAAAGAAGTCTCCTGAGGAATCATCAGCTTTAATGCAAAATATGGCAGCAAAAACGAAATAATCAGAAGTACAGTTTCTTTTAAAAACTCAGTTTTTTTCAGATCTCTAATATCTAAAAACAACGCTCCGAAAAAAGCAATATTAAGACAGGCGGTTTCTCTTACAAAGGTTGAAATAAAAACAGTAAAACAAAGCAACAGCAAATTTGATATTTTTCTGTTGTGATAATATTTTATTGTCAGTAAAACTCCCAAAAGGTAAAAAAATACTGCAATCAAGTCACAATTGGTTGGAACGTACTGCACAATAACGATAAAAAAAACGGCAAGGAGATGAAAAATCCTTTTAAACCTCCCATATATAATCCCCGTTGAATTTTCATTTAAAATTTTGTTTAAAACAATAGATGAAAAAATAAAAAAGAAAGCATTGATCACAAAAATGCTGTGATAAAAAACAGTGCCGTTTTTCAGAATAAAACTTTCCTGTGATGCAAAATAATTCTTTATCAGAAAATTCAGACAATCAACAACTTCCAACATTAAAAAATTCGGGATCACACGATAGGCATATACTGAAGAAAACATAAAGTCGGGAGCTTTCTGCATAGTTTTTAAACCGACATAGGCCGATTCGAAGCCATAATACGACATGAAAAACAGCAGAAACGGTAAAATTACTACAAACAGAAATCCGGAAAATTTTTCATCAATCGTTTTCAACATACGATCAGCATCTTTTTTAAGATGAATTTGTTTTTTTATTTCTTGCCAAAAAGGGAACTTATGCAAAAGTATAAGTTTTTTTCTTTTTATAATGAATATTTTACTGATTTTCAATTAAAACTTACGGATTAATAGTTTAATCTAACTCTTAAAAAATTAAATTTGCAACTTGATTTTCTCAGGCAATGCACCGCATTTTCATTTATTTATATTATCTAATTTCCAAAAACCGTGTCCTGTCCGCCGTTTTGACTTTGGGGATTTTATTATTCTGCGGATTTTTTGCTTCAAAAATTAATTTTGAAGAAGACATCAGCCAGATTATACCGAAAAACGAAAAATCTGATCTCACCGCAAAAGTACTCAGACAGCTCAACTTTTCAGATAAAATCGTTGTCATCATCGAAAAGAAAAATAATCTAAATGATGAATTCCGGCTTTCAGAAACTGCAGATGCTTTTTTGGCTCAAATCAAGCCTCTTCAAAATTATATTGATGCTGTAGAAGGAAAAGTTGATGAAAACCAGATTTCCGAAACGTTTGATTTTGTCAATCAGAACCTTCCGCTTTTTTTAGATGAAGAAGATTATAAAGAGATTGAGCATAAGCTCAATAATGACAGCATTGCAAAACAGGTAGAAAAGAATTACAGGTCTTTGGTTTCTCCTACGAGTTTGGTGACCAAAGAGTTTATCAAAAAAGATCCTTTAGGAATTACTTTTTTAGGTTTAAAAAAACTGAATACTCTCAACATTAGCGAAGATTTTAAGCTGGAAGACAATTATATTATTTCAAAAGACGGGAAAAACCTGCTGCTGTTTATCAGTCCCAAAAACAAGGGCAGCGAAACCAAAAACAACGAATTTTTTGTTGATGAACTGAATAAAATTAAAGAAAACCTCAATCATACATTCAAAGGAAAAACAGAAATCAGTTATTTCGGCTCACCCGTGATAGCGGTTGCCAATGCAGAACAAATTAAGAAAGATATTCAGAATACGGTCATTATTTCGATGACGGTTCTCCTGATTTTGCTGATGTATTATTTCAGAAACTTTTTCACTCCGCTGATTGTATTTTTACCCACGATTGTCTCAGTTTTCATATCACTGATGATTCTTTATTTTATAAAAGATAAAGTTTCTGCCATTTCGCTGGGAATTGGCGCTATTCTCATCGGAATTACTATTGATTATGCGCTGCACATTCTTACGCATTACAAACACAATAACAATATCGAGGAACTTTATAAAGAAATTACGCAGCCTGTTATTTTAAGCAGTGTTACAACAGCGGTTTCTTTTTTATGTCTTGTTTTTGTAAAATCGGAAGCACTCAAAGACCTCGGGCTTTTCGCAGCCATGACGGTTTTCATATCTTCTGTTGCTGCGCTTATCATTGTTCCGCAGCTGTATCATCCCAAATCTGAAAGCCAAAATTCTAAAACAAATTTTATTGATGCTATCGGAAACTATCCGTATGAAAAAAACAAACCGCTTGTTATCATCTGCACACTGATTATTATTGCCTGTCTTTTTGGTTTCAGACATGTTGGCTTTAATAAAAACATTGGAGATTTAAATTATATTCCTGAAGAATTAAAAATAAATGAAGCTAAAATTCAGAAACTTTCAGATATAACTTCCAAATCTGTTTACGCCATCTCTTACGGCAATTCTGAACAGGAAGCATTGGAAAAAAACTCTCAGCTATCACAACTTTTAGAAAAAGAAAAAAAAGACGGTAAAATCCTCAGCTATAATTCCATCGGAAACATTGTTTTATCTGAAAAAAAACAACGTGAAAAATTAGAACAGTGGAACCGTTTCTGGAATTCAGACCGCAAAACAGAAACCATTCATCAACTGGTTAAAAACGGTGATAAGTTTGGCTTTAATTCTTCCGCATTCAGTCGGTTTGATGAAAATCTGAACAAAAATTACGCTCTTTTAAACCTTAAAGATTATTCCGCAGTTAAAGCAATTCAGATAAAAGAATTTCTCAGTATTGAACATGGTTTTTACACCATTTCAAATGTTGTGAAAGTAGATGAAAATAACAGAAATGCTTTCATACAGGATGTTGAAAACAATCAGAAGGCTTTAGCAATCGACCGACAGCAGATGAACGAGAATTTTCTGGGTTTACTGAAAGATGATTTTAATACGCTGATCAACTATTCTCTTCTTGCCATTATTCTTACCATTATTCTGTTCTTCCGAAACTTTGAACTTTCACTTCTTACAATGTTTCCTATTGTTTTAACAGGAATTGTAACTGCAGGGCTTCTTTATTTCTTAGGATTGGAACTCAATATTTTCAGCACGGTAGTCTGCACGCTGGTTTTTGGTGTGGGAGACGATTTCAGCATTTTTCTTACAAAAGCAATGCAGAAAGAGCATACAACAGGAAAAAACGAACTTCCTACATACAGAATTTCAATTATTCTGGCAGTTTTCACCACGGTTCTATCCATCGGATCATTGATTTTTGCTAAGCATCCCGCTTTGCATTCTCTGGCTTTGGTGGCTTTAATAGGGATGTTTTCCGTAATTGTTATCACCTCAACTTTATATCCTTTCTGGTTTAGGTTTTTAATTATTAACCGTACAAAAAAAGGACTCTCACCTATTACACTGAGACTTTTTTTACATTCTGTTGTATCATTTTTATATTACGGCTTATTCGGTTTTGTCATTTCGGTTTTAGGAAGTTTTTTTGCCAAAAACGCCAAAGGAAAATCTTTATATATCATTAAATTGTTCGTTGCAAAATTTTTGGGATCTGTTTTGTACACCAATTTTTTTGTGAAGAAAAAAATCATCAGAAATCCAAAAGAAGACTTCAGCAGACCCGCTGTGATTATTGCTAATCATACTTCGTTTCTGGATACTTTAGCAGTAGCTTTGGTTACGCCTAAAATTGTTTTTTTAGTGAATGACTGGGTGTACAATTCTCCAGTTTTCGGAAAAATGGTAAGAGCTTTAGGCTTCTATCCTGTTTCTCAGGGAATTGAGAACGGACTTGAAAAACTGCGGGAAAAAGCAGATCAGGGATATTCTCTCATCGTTTTTCCTGAAGCAGAAAGATCGTATGATAATGATGTAAAGCGCTTCCATAAAGGCGCATTTTACCTTGCCGAACAGCTGCAGCTTGATATTTTACCCGTATACATTCATGGAAATTCAGAAGTTCTGCCGAAGGGAGATTTTATTATTTACAATGGAAAAATCACAATAAAAATTGGTGAAAGAATCCCGCTCAGGGACGAATCATTCGGAACAACTTATTCTGAAAGAACCAAGAAAATCAATGCCTATTTCCGTAAAGAGTTTGCTGCACTCAGACATGAGCTTGAAGATGAAAACTACTTTAGATACAAATTATTTCTAAGCTTTTTATATAAGGAAAATGAGGTGGTAAAATCGATAAAAGAAGATTTTAACCAAAATAAATCTGTTTATTCTGAACTGAATCAAATAATTCCTAAAGATGCCGTTGTTTTTCATATTGCCGATGATTTTGGGCAGAAAGATATTCTTCTCTCACTTCAGCAGGCAAAAAGAAAGATATTTTCATGGATTCGTGATGAAGAGAAGAGAAATATTGCCGAAAACAATTACTTAGTTCAGAAAAGATCAGTTTTTTATATTAAAAACCCATTTGAAATCACCAAAAAAGCTGACATTCTTTTAATTTCAGATCCCGCTTTTGATTTTGATGAAATAAAAGAAAATTATCCTTTCATTATTTTATTCAACATTAAAAATAAAAATTTTGAAAATTTAAATTATACCAAAGAATATGGCTCTGAATTTGTAAGCATTTTCCGCGTGAAAAAATAAATTTTAAAATCTTATTTTTGTAATTATTAAAATATTTTGATGCAAAAGAACATACTTGTCATCTATTATACACAAACCGGTCAGCTGGAAGATATTGTAAAGAATATTGCCCGTCCTTTTGAAGAAAAAAAAGACGAATACAACGTAACTTACTATTCTATTCAGCTTAAAGAAGACTTTCCTTTTCCGTGGCCAAGTGATGTTTTTTTCAACACATTTCCCGAGTCTTACCTGCAGATTCCAAGCGAAATCCTTCCTCCTCCGCAAGAAGTGCTCAATACAAAATTTGATCTGATTCTTTTTGGGTATCAGGTTTGGTATCTTACTCCTTCCATTCCTACAATTTCTTTTCTGAAAAGCGGTTATGCCGAAAGCATTATGAAAGATGTTCCCTTGGTAACCATTTCCGGAACCAGAAATATGTGGATGCTTTCTCAGGAAAAACTAAAAGTCTACCTGAAAAACCTCAATGCAAAACTGGTAGGAAATATTGCTCTGGTGGACAGACATGACAATTACACCAGCGTTCTGACAATCCTGCGATGGATGACCACCGGAAAAAAGGAAAAATCGGGAATGCTTCCTGCAGCCGGAGTTTCGGATGAAGAAATACAGGGTTCTGTAAAGTATGGAAGAATTATTGAAAAGCATTTTGAAAACAATTTTGAAAACTTACAGCCGGAACTCGTACAAAACGGAGCTGTAGAAATACGTCCTTTCCTGGTAAGAGTAGAAAAAGTAGGCAACAAAATCTTCACAGTATGGTCTCATCTCATCATCAAGAAAAAAGAGAAGCGTCCTTTGCTGATCAAATTCTTTAAGGTATATTTGATGGCAGCGATTTGGATTATTTCTCCGATTGTTCTTATATTTCACATACTTCTTGCTCCGCTGTTGTGGAGAAAGAGACAAAAACAAAGAGAATATTTACAAGGTATAAAATTAAAACAATAAAATGAACGAAGTATTTATAACCAAGGCATCTACATACTTGCCAAATGAGCCGATTTCTAATGATGAAATGGAAAGCTATCTTGGCCTGGTCAATAATACACCTTCTAAAGCTCGTGCTTTAATTCTTAGAAACAATAAGATCACTACGAGATACTACGCTTTAGATAAAAACGGAAAACCCACACATACCAACGCACAGATTACCGCAAGAGCTGTGGAAGGTCTCTTTGATGAACATTTCAAAAAAGAGGACATGGAACTTCTTTCGTGCGGAACCACTTCTGCAGATCAGATCCAGCCTTCTCATGCATCTATGGTACATGGAGAGCTGAATATAGGAAAATCAGTAGAAATTAATACTTCAACAGGATTGTGCAATTCCGGAATGAATGCCTTTAACTATGCTTTTTTAAATGTAAAAGCCGGAGTAAAAAACAACGCTGTCTGTGTAGGTTCTGAAAGGTTTTCTGCATGGATGACTGCCGACAAATTCAATCATGAAGCTGAGAATCTTAAGCTTTTAGAAGAAAAACCCATTGTTGCTTTCAAAAGAGAGTTTTTAAGATGGATGCTTTCTGATGGTGCGGGCGCTTTTTTGCTAGAAAATAAACCTAGAGAAAACAGCACTTCTTTAAGAGTAGAATGGATTGATTTTTATTCTTACGCTCATCAGATTGAAGCCTGTATGTATTCCGGCTGTGAAAAGCAGGAAGACGGAAGTTTGAAATCCTGGGCAGAATATCCCGCAGAAGAATGGCTGAACCAATCTATTTTTGCATTAAAACAAGATACAAAACTTTTAGACCAGTACATTCTGGTAAAAGGGGCAGAGAGTCTGAGAGCTTCTTTTGATAAACACGAGCTTGATCCTGATTCTATTGATCATGTACTCGCTCATATTTCTTCCGGCTATTTCAAAGAAGGTCTGAAAGAAGAGTTTGCCAACGTGGGTCTTGATTTTCCTTGGGAAAAATGGTTTTACAACCTTTCTGAAGTAGGAAATATTGGCGCAGGTTCTATTTTTATTGCGCTGGAACAGCTGATGAATTCAGGTAAGCTTAAAAAGGGTGAAAAAGTACTCCTTTGTATTCCCGAAAGCGGAAGATTTGCCTATTCTTGCTCATTACTAACAGTCGTTTAATGGTAAATCAGCTGCCTTCATCCGATCAAAATTTTGTGGAAAACCTTATTCCGCAGAAATTTCCTTTTGTAATGGTGAGTGAACTTACGGAGTATTCTGAAAATCATCTGGTTTCGGGCTTTACAATTAATGAAGACAACATCTTTGTAAGCAACGGAATTTTTCAGGCTTCAGGACTGATTGAGCATCAGGCTCAAAGTGTTGCACTTCACACCGGATATCAGTTTTATCTGTTGGGAAAAGAAGCTCCAACCGGATATATTGGTGCGATCAAATCTTTTGAAGCTGAAGCATTACCCAAAACGGGCGACATTCTGAAAACAGAAGTTCATATTCTCAACGAAATGCTGGGTGTAACTCTGGTAGAAATCACAACCAGTATCAACGGTAAAATGATTGCAAAATCGCAGATGAAAACAGTGGTAAAGTAGCCAAAAAGAGGAATATTATAATTTAATACTCAATAATCAACTTTTATATAAAAACCTAACGGGCTAAGAAGTCTGTTAGGTTTAATAAATTCAAATATGGAGTTACAACAAGAAAACCTGATCAACATTCATCATTTTTTACCGCATCGCGAGCCGATGCTGATGGTAGATTTTATTCTTGAACTTACTCCGGAGAAAGTGGTTACTTCTTTTGAGATTAAACCGGAAAATATTTTCGTTTACCATAATAAATTTATAGAAGCGGGACTGATTGAACATTCGGCACAGACTTCTTCTTCGATTCTGGGACAGAGCTTTTTTGAAAACCCCAACACACAAACTAAAGTTATCGGATTTATCACCAACATTAAAAAAATTGAAATTTTTGAACTTCCAAAAGCTGGAGAAAAGATTATTTCCAAAGCTTCTTTAATTTCAAAATACGAAAACATCTGTCAGATTTCCTGTGAAACCTTTTTAGATGAAAAATTACTAATTCGTACGGAAATGAGTCTGTTTATTCAGGAAATTGCATAAATATTATCTGCAAAAATTTCTACCATAATACAACTCAATTTATTATTGTAACTTTCTTACAGAAACATCCGGTGCTTCGCCTTGAGGAACAATGAAGATTGCATTATCACTTACCGTGTCACCGGGATCAAGATAATAACCTGCAACTACCGGAATTACTGAACTTACATATTTACCTTCTTTGTTATACGCCCAATAAGTTACGTTAAGGTTATGTGCTTTAGGTTTTAAATCAATCTTTTTTGAGGTTAATTTTGCTCCGGTCGCATTGATGCAGTTTACCTCAACTAAAGCAATATTGGTTACAATTTGTGGTGCGGTTGCCATTCTCATGTTAATACTTTTTCCACTGTTATTGGTAGCGGTTGCTGAAACTTTATACCGGTCAAAATTTTTACCTCCGACAGTGATAGATTCTTTATTTAAAATATTAAATGTTACCGATATACCATTCACATCGACAGTAGAGCCGTCGGTAATCTTTTGCGCATTAAAAGTTGTTAGAGAAAACAGCACAATAAATAGTGTTGAGAATACTAATTTTTTCATAATATAATTTTTAGTGACGAGTTGTCGGGGCGGTGCTGCCAGGGCCGGTGATCACCGCGCTGATCGACGACTGGCCGAAGGAGAAGCTGGAGGCCGAGCGCACCCGGGGCGGGCTGATGGAGGCCGCCGAGGTCGCGGCGGCGGTCATGTTCATGCTGACCCGGCCGCGCAGCGTGACCGTCCGCGACCTGGTGATCCTGCCGCAGCGCAACGACCTCTGAGTCGCCTGCCCGCGCCACTGCCGGGACCGCCGCCCGGCGCCTGCGCCGTGCCTCTCCCGGCCGCGCCCGCGGCCGCGGTTCATCCCGGCGGGCGCGCCTCGGCAAACACGAAGCGGCGGTAGAGCCGGCCGATCCCGATCAGCGCGAGCCCGAGGCCGAGGAAGGAGGCGACGCGGAAGAGGCCGGTGAGGTCGGACATGTCGTAGAGGAACGCCTTGGCGACGGCGGCGACGAGGACGGCCAGCGCGAGGTGCCGCCACGCCCCGGCCCGTGTCAGGATGCCGACGGCGAGCAGGGCAAGGGCAAAGCCGATCCAGACGGCGGAATAGGCGTAGAGTTCGAGGTCGCCCGGGTTCCCGTCGCGCCAGACGCCGGGCCGGCCGGGCACCGGCCAGACACCGAGGGCAAGCTCGCTGCCCTGGAAGGCGTGGCGCACCTCGAGCGTGACCCATAGGAAGGCGAGCGCCCCGGCCAGCACCCTCAGCGCTGCGCCCGCGCCCGCGCCGAAGGCCGCGCCGCGGCGGGCCGCGAGCAGGGCGAACAGCACCGCGGGCAGGAGGTAGGCCAGGCCGAGAAGGTTGGCGAGCGGCCAGTCGCCGACAGGATGCGGGACGACGAGCGGGTTGTCGCGGAGCGCGGTGAGCGTCACCACCTGCAGGGCGGCGAGCGCGGCCAGCGTGCGGCCGCCCCAGAGCACCCAGGGCCAGCGTCCGGTCGCCTGCGTCGACAGGAGCGCGAGCGAGGCGATCAGCCACCAGGCCGTCTGCACTGCCTGGTCGAACAGCGGGTAGCCCGGCGCGTCGATCGCCCCTGCGGTCCACAGCCGGAGCTGCAGCGCCACCCCCAGGAAGCCGAGGCCGAGGCCTGCGGCGGCGGCGGCGGCGGCGAGCGGGTCGCGGTCGGGCGGGCCAAAGCGGGGGGCGGAGGCCAGGAAGGCCGCCGCGGGCAGGCCGTAGGCGTAGCTGACCCAGCCGAGCCAGGGCGGCAGCCCGCCCGCATACTTCAGCACCTGCGGGTTGAGCACGAGGCGCACCAGCACCGCCGCGATCGCCACCGCGGCGATCGCGCGCAGCGCCGGCACCGGCAGGCGCGTCCAGAACCAGCCGAGCGCCAGCACCTCGAGCGCGAGCGCCACCGTCAGCCAGCCCTCGCGCATCAGGCAGGCAAAGGCGAGCGCAAGCGCCGCCGTCACCCCGGCGGCGTAGAGGCCGAGCGGCGTCGTCCCCGCCGCGGCCACCGGCCCGGCGCGCAGCCGCACCGCGGCTCCGAGGAAGGCCACCGCCAGCCCGCCCGCCAGCGCCGCCCAGCGCATGTCGATCTCCAGCTCGCCGATCTTCCAGTACCCGAGCGCCAGGAGGTAGAGCGGCATCGCCACCGACAGCCCCGCCCAGAGCGCGGGGCGCCGGGCGCGGCCGAGCGCGAGAAAGCCGCCCACCCCGAACAGCAACGCGAAGCCCGCCAGCGCGCGGGCGAAGACGGCAAAGCCCTCGGGCATGGCGAAGGGGCCATAGCCGGGGTGAAAGGCCTCGATCCCCTGTGCGGCAAGGTCCGCGCCCGGCGCCAGCACGGGCGGCACCGGCCAGAGCGCGAGCGCAGCGGCGACGGCGAGGGCGGCAATGGCCGCCATCGCCTCGAAGGCCGCGCGGCGCAGGCCGAGCACCCCTGCCAGCGCCGCATGGGCCCCGAGCGCGGCGAAGGCAGGGCCGTTGAAGTCGCAGGCAAGCGCGAGCAGGACGAGGAGCGCGCCGGCCAGCGCCGTGCCGGCCAGCGCCAGCCCAGGCCCCGCCGCCCATCCGAGCGCCGCCGCCGCCCCGCGCGCGGCCGACCCCTC
>JAANMY010001399.1_pt1 | contig 27611 bp, 20 predicted proteins | sample 7279691 | NCBI WGS metagenome assembly JAANMY01 (sample SAMN14094543, study PRJNA606508) | bioreactor metagenome | isolation source: A lab-scale SPAN reactor treating ammonium-rich wastewater day 388 | place: Ireland: Galway | collected 2018-02-07
GGTTGACGATCAAAAGCGAACCTATCCGTATCAGACGCTTGCTGCACAGGTCATCGGTTTCAGCGATGCTGCCGACGAAGGCCAGGCCGGTATCGAACAATCGCAGGACGAACTGCTGCACGGCGCGGTGATCAAGAAACTTCAGGAACGCGACCGGCTTGGCCGCGTTTATGATGAGACCGTCTTTGAACGCGAACGCCCGGGCGACGTTGTTCTGACGATCTCGACATCGCTTCAATACAAGGCTGAACAGGCCCTCGAAGCCGGTGTAAAAGCTTCCAATGCGAAATCAGGAATGGCGGTCGTGATGGACCCGAAGACCGGCGAGATCCTCGCGATGGCAAATTACCCGACCTTCGATCCGAATTCGATCCGCGATGCCGTACCGGCGAATATCAAGAATAACGTCGTGCAGTCCGCCTATTCGCCGGGCTCGGTCTTTAAGCTCATCACGTATGGTTCGGGCCTTGAGAAGAACCTGTTCTCGCCGAACGATATGATCGATGCCGGCAACGGCACGATCGAAGTTGCGAACCACAAGTTCCGTGATTCTCACCACGTCGGATCGGTCACATATTCGGAAGCTCTCGCTCATTCTAGCAATGTTTGTGCGATCAAAACCGGCCTGCGGGTCGGGAAAGAGGATTTCTATTCGACGCTCAAGAAAATGGGCTTTGGATCGAAAACAGGCATCGATCTTCCGGCAGAGACGGCAGGCATTGTCCGCAAGCCTGAGAAGTGGAACGGCGATTCGCTTGCCTCAATGTCGATCGGCTATGAAATTGGGGTAACTGCGTTGCAAATGACAAGTGCTTTTGCGACGATAGCAAACGACGGAATTCGAGTTCAGCCGCACGTGATCAGGCAGATCCGAAAGGATGGAGCCGCTCCTGAAGGGCCGCAACTTGCTGAGAATACACGGGTTGTGGGCGTGGAGACGGCACGCAAGCTTCGGCAGATGCTGCAGCAGGTCGTGTTGACCGGAACCGGCAGGCGAGCTCAGCTTGACGGCTATACTGCGGCAGGAAAGACGGGCACCGCGTGGAAGTTCAACGCCGAGACGAAACGTGTCGATCCATCGAAATATATTTCGTCCTTTATCGGAATGGCTCCCGCGGACGATCCGAGAGTTGTGATCGCCGTCGTTATGGACGAGCCGAAGGGCGGACCGCGGGACGGCGGTATGGTTTCGGCGCCGGTCTTTAAGAATATCGCCGAGCAGATCCTCCCCGAGCTTGGCGTTCAGAGGAACGGTGCACCGGCCAAAGACGTCACGTTGGCAGAGGTCGTGCCGGAGACGCCGACCGATGCGGCTCCGATGCCGAGCCCTGAGAAGGAAACCCCGAAGGCTCCCGCAAAGCCGGGAAAGGCCGCACCGGCCGTTAAAAAAGAGGTTCCGGACGATCGCACTGCGCGAAACGAGAAAAAGAAAACTGACGCGAGCAAAAAGAAGACTTGAAGCTAGGAAAACTAATTGAATCCATCAACGGAAAGGCGCCCGAGGCTTGCCCGTCGTTGCCGGAATGTGAGGTTGATACATTTGTTATCGATTCGCGAGAGGTAAAGGCGGGCGATGTCTTTTTTGCGCTCTCGCAGCCGGAATATAAGAACAACGGCTTTAACGGTGAGTTCGACGATGCCACTGCCTTTGCACGCACGGCTCTTGAAGCCGGTGCGGCGGCGTGCGTCCTTCGAGCGGATCGATATGAAGAACATCGAGGAGAGCTTGAGGAGTTTCGCGACCGACTGATATTCGTCGATGACTCGATCGCTGCGCTCCAGGCTCTTGCCCACGCTGTTTATCTGGAATGGAACAAACCTGTCGTTGCGGTAACGGGAAGCGCAGGGAAGACAACGGCAAAGGAGCTGACCGCTCACGTTCTTGCTTCGTCCGGCAGAAAGGTACTTCGCAACGTTAAGAATTTCAATAACGGGCTTGGCCATCCGCTGACCGTTCTCAGGCTTGCAAAAGAACCTGACTTCGACGTTGCGGTGCTCGAAATGGGAATGTCCACGCCGCTGCACGAGATCGCGCGGTTGTGCAGGATCACGCCTCCTGACGTTGCGATCGAGCTGAATGTTTTGCCCGTGCACCTCGAACATCTTGGGTCGATAGAAGCGATCGCAGCCGCAAAGGCCGAACTCGTCGAAGGGATGAAACCGGGCGGCACTGCGGTGCTAAATGCTGATGATAAACGAGTTGCGGCTATGGCGTCGTTCGCAAAAGGCGAGGTCGTAACTTACGGCATCGAGAATGAAGCATTCGTGCGAGCTTCCGAGATCGAGGTGAAAGGCTTCGGAGAGACGACATTCACGCTCTCCGTTGGCGAGGAGACCGCACGCGTAGCTTTTCCTCTGAATGGCCGTCACAACATTCTCAACGCACTTGCTGCGGCATCGGCAGGGCACAGTTTTGGAATGACCGCGGCCGAGATAGCAGCGTCGCTCTCGAAGGTTGCGGCACCGCCGCAACGAGGCGAGATCCTGCGATTCAAGAAAGGCTTTGTCGTCGTGAATGATTCGTACAATTCGAATCCGGATGCGCTTCTCTCGATGGTCTCGATGCTTTGTGATTCAGCTCCGAAGGGTGCACGAAAGGTCGTCGTTGCGGGCGAGATGCTCGAGCTTGGCCAGGACGCCGCCGCGATCCATCACCGTGTTGGCGGAGACATTGCGAAGCTCGGGATCGACGTCTTTGTTGGCGTGAGAGGGTTCGGAAATGAGCTTGTCGCGGGAGCAAAGGAAGGCGGCATTGAAGATGCCAATTTCGCTGCGGATTCTGTTGACGCCGGAAAGATGCTTTGCGAAGCGGTCCGCGAGGGCGACGTCGTTTTAGTGAAAGGTTCGCGCGGCGTCCGAACGGAAAAGGTCATCGACGCGCTTCTCGAAAAATTTGAGCTGGAGGGCAATAGTGCGGCCGCGTCCTAGATGTCCGCTTGCTGATCGAAAATGCTCTTTCATCTGCTCTACCAATTCCTTTACAGGTCGTTCGGTGCCGCGCCGGATTCGCCGTATTTCTACAAGGTTCTCAACGTTTTTCAATACGTTACTTTTCGAACTGCGTGGGCGACGATCACGGCCCTTCTTCTCTCGCTTTTTTTAGGCAAGTACGCGATCCGAAAGCTTCGCGACCTGAACGTCGGGCAGGAGATCCGCGAGGAACTCTCCGAAGAACACCAGGCAAAAAAAGGTACACCGACGATGGGCGGAGTGCTTATCATCGGTGCGGTCATTCTCTCGACACTGCTTTGGGCAAGGCTTGACGGCGTTTACCTTTGGCTCGCGCTCGGTGCAACGACCGCGTTTGCCGCGATCGGCTTTGCGGACGACTATATCAAGATCGTAAAGAAACGCAGCCTCGGGCTAACGGGCAAGCAGAAGCTGTTTGGACAGTTGATCACGGCGTTGGCCGTTTTCGGAGTTCTTTACTACTTTACGAGCTACTCGTGGAATCTGAGCATTCCGTTCATAAAGGAGACCGCATCTCCGACCGGCATCAGCGTTATTCCCGCGGGCATTTATCTGGTCTTTATGGTGTTCATCCTTTTGGGATCGTCGAATGCCGTGAATTTGACCGATGGCCTCGATGGCCTTGCAACCAGCGTAACGTTCATCGCGATGTCGGCTCTGACCGCGCTCACATATGTCGGAAGCGACAAGCGTTGGGCAGACTATCTCGACCTTACGTTCAATCCATCTTCGGGCGAATTGACCGTCTTTTGCGGTGCGATGGTCGGCGCGAGCCTCGGGTTCCTGTGGTTCAACTCGCCGCCGGCAGAAGTTTTTATGGGCGACGTCGGAAGCCTCGCGATCGGCGGTGCTCTCGGAACGGTCGCGATATTGACGAAGCAGGAATTTCTGCTGCCGTTCATCGGCGGTATTTTTATTATCGAAGCACTTTCGGTGATGGTGCAGGTCTCGTACTTTAAGTTCACGAAGCGAAGTACCGGCGTTGGAAAACGCATCTTCCTGCAGGCACCGCTGCATCATCATTTTCAGATGTCCGGCTGGAAGGAGCCGAAGATCGTGTTTCGTTTTGTTATCGTTGCGATCTTGTTCGCGCTCCTCAGCCTATCGACGCTGAAGCTTAGGTAGCGCGCTGCAAAAAGAGGTTCAGTTTCTTCGGTGCGGATGCTTTGCGGCCAACCGCACGGTTTCTGTTCCCGCATGATTCTCTCAAATGGAAATTTCAGGTAGAAAAGCTTTGGTTCTCGGTGCCGGAAAGTCGGGCATCGCCTCCGCGAAATTCCTCGCGGAGAGAGGCGCGACCGTTGCGCTTCATGATAAGAAGGCCGTCGAGACGTGGTCGCAAGACGCTCGCGACCTAAAGGCCTCGCACACGGTCGGGCTTATCGGCGGCGATCTGCCGGGCTGGCTGCTCGACCAGATCGACCTCGTAGTTATCTCTCCCGGCGTCCCGAAAACTACCTTGCCCGCACGCTATGTTGATAGAAAAGATGGCGAGGTCATCGGCGAGGTCGAGCTTGCGTATCGTTTTTTGAAAGGAAAGATCGTCGGGATCACGGGCTCCAACGGCAAGACAACGACAACCGCGTTAATAGGCGAAATTCTAAAGACGAGCGGCTTGCCGACGCAGGTCGGCGGGAACATCGGGACGCCGCTGCTCGATCTTGTCGAAAGCTCGCGGGACGACGGTTGGACGGTCGTCGAGCTGTCGAGTTTTCAGCTCGAGACGATCGTGGATTTTCGCTGCGACGTTGCACTTTGCCTGAACGTTACGCCAAATCATTTGGACAGATACGATTCGTTTTTTGACTACGCGGCCGCGAAGCACCGCATCTTTATGAATCAGCGGCCGGAAGACACGGCGATCCTGAATGCGGACAATTCGGTTACGAATGAATGGCCGGACGGCCTCAGGGCAAAGGTCATAAAATTCAGCGTTGAGAAGGAATTGGAAGACGGCGTTTTCTTGAGCGGCCGCGAACTCGTAAGTTCGCTTGGCGGCGAGAGAACTGTCTTGACGACACGAGACGAGATCTTTCTCCGAGGGCTTCACAATGTCGAGAACGTGCTTGCCGCGTTCGCCGCAGCGATAACTTGCGGTGTCGATATTGCGACGATCCGCAAGGCCGTTGCAGAGTTCAAGGGCGTCGAGCATCGGATCGAATTCGTCGAAGAGATCGACGGTGTCCGCTTTTATAACGATTCAAAAGCTACGTCGGTCGATGCGGCTGTGAAAGCACTGAGTGCGCTCAGCGAAGACGCCGGCAAAACGATACTCATCCTCGGCGGCCGCGGGAAGAACGCTCCGTATGCTCCGCTGATCCCGCTGATCCGGCCGCAGGTCCGGCGCGTGATCGTCCTCGGCGAAGATGCCGACAACATCGAATCGCAGCTTGCAGGCGAGGCCGACATTCTAAAGGTTGCAAGCCTCGAAGACGCCGTTGCCGAAGGCTTTTCGGCAGCCCAAACGGGCGATTCCGTACTGCTCGCTCCGGCATGCGCGAGCTTTGGTATGTTCAAGAGCTTTGAGGAACGCGGCACAAAGTTCAAGCAGGCGGTCCACGGCCTTAAGGCAAGGAGGCATTCAGCGAACTAGCGTGGCGGAAGAGGGGAAGACGGATTGGTTCATGTTCGTGCTCGCAGCGGGGCTCGCTCTGTTCGGCACGATGATGGTTTTCAGCGCGTCGGCGATGATCGCCTTCCGCGAAAGCCAGGAGACGAGCCAGTACGGCTATCTCTACAAGCAACTGACGTTCGCGCTTGTTGGCATCGCGCTGATGTTCATCATCAGCCGTTTTGACTATCGAATTCTGAACAATCGCGGCGTCGTTTACGCAATTTTGGCAATGACTTCGCTGATGCTGATCGCCGTTTTCTTCTTCCCGGCGATCAACGGAGCGAAACGTTGGATCCGTTTCGGTGGGTTTTCCATTCAGCCTTCGGAGATCGCAAAACTCGCTTTGCCGATCTTTCTTGCGTGGTTCCTGACAAAGAACGAGAATACCGTTGGTGAGATAAAGGAAACGGTGATCCCGTGTGTACTCGGCCTGCTTCTCCTTGCGGGACTCGTGATGGCGGAAAAGGACCTTGGCACGACGATGGTCCTTTGTGCTGTCTTTTCCGCGGTCTATTTTGCGGCCGGTGCGAAGATAATGCACATTGCAAGCGTCGCTGCCGCAATGGTGGTCGTTGGGGCCGCGGCATTGATCTTTGCTCCGTGGCGGGTCGCTCGCCTTATGGCGTTTCTCGATCCTTTCAAGTATTCGGACGATGCGGGCTATCAGGTCGTGCAGTCGCTTTATGCGATCGGTTCGGGCGGCGTATTCGGTGAAGGTTTTGCGCAAGGGCAGGCAAAGCTTTTCTATTTACCGTATCCTTATTCTGACTTTATCTTTTCGGTCGTCGGCGAAGAATTAGGCTTGATCGGAACTTTGGCTGTCGTGCTCGCCTTTGCACTTCTTTTTTGGCGCGGAACTCGGGCGGCAATGCTCGCGCCGGACAGATTCGGGATGCTGCTTGGCATCGGTTTGATCACAGGCCTGATCGTTCAGGCGCTTTTTAACATCAGCGTCGTGATCTCGATACTTCCGGCAAAGGGAATCCCGCTGCCGTTCATTTCTTATGGAGGTTCGTCGGTCGTGGTCTCGCTGGTCGCTGTCGGCATCTTGCTTAGCATATCGCGTTTTGCCGGCACACCCGAGAAAGCCACATCGACACGCCGCAAGACCGCGGCCCGTCGCAGGTAAATATTATGCCGAGAGTCCTTATAGCAGCCGGCGGGACCGGCGGCCACATCTATCCGGGAATCGCAGTTGCGAAGGAGCTGATGCGCCGCGATGAGACGTCGGAGGTTCTTTTCGTAGGAACTGCAAAAGGCCTCGAGACTCGAATCGTCCCGGAGAATGGTTTCCAACTCTCCGTTATCAAGAGCGCCGGCTTGAAGAACGTCGGATTGAAAGGTAAGGTCCGCGGAATGATGATCCTGCCGAAGAGTTTCCTGGAAGCCTGGAAGTTGATCCGCGACTATCGGCCGAACGTCGTGATCGGAGCCGGCGGGTATGTTTCCGGACCTGTTCTCCTTACCGCAGCGTTGATGGGACGCAGGACGCTCGTAATGGATTCGAACGCGCTGCCTGGTTTTACGAATCGAAAGCTCGCAAAATTTGTCGATAAGGCTGCATTGACGTTCGAGGAGGCAGTGCCGTTCTTCGGCAAGAAAGCGACGGTTACGGGCAATCCGGTGCGCGATGAGTTTTTCGAGATCGAATTCGAAGAGCCGCAAAAACCTCTGCGCCTGCTCGTTTTCGGCGGTTCGCAAGGTTCGCAGGCTATAAATCGCGCAGTTACCGCAGCAACGGAATTTTTAGACAAAGACGCTTACTCGATCGTGCATCAGACCGGTGAAGCAGATCGAGAGACGGTGTCGTCGGCGTACGAAACTGCGGGTTGGGACGTCAAAGTTCTCCCGTATATCACGAACATGGTCGATTCATTTCGCGAAGCTGACCTGATAATTTGCCGTGCGGGTGCAACGACCTGTGCCGAAGTTGCGGCTGCGGGAAAGCCTGCGATAATGATCCCGTTGCCGACCGCGGCTGACGACCATCAGAGGAAAAATGCCGAGGCTCTTGTTCGTGCGGGAGCTGCGGAGATGATCTTGCAAAGCGATTTGAACGGACAGGCGCTCGCAGACAAGATCGATGGACTCCGACGCGAGCCTGCTCGGCTCGTCGAAATGTCGCGTTCAGCAAGAAAACTTGCGCGGCCTGATGCGGCAGCGGCAACCGTTGATATAATCGAAGAGTTAGCAAAAAAATAATTAGATATTTTTAATGTTCAGACACGTAAGAAAAATTCATTTTGTCGGTATCGGCGGTATCGGAATGAGCGGTATTGCCGAAGTATTGTTGAGTTTGGGGTTCTCGGTTTCCGGTTCGGACCTTCGGTGCAGCCCTAACACGGAAAGATTGCTCAAAACCTTTAACCTGAAGTTTTTTGAAGGACACGCCGCAGAGAATGTCGGCGATGCTCAAGTGGTCGTTTATTCGTCGGCGGTAAAGGACGACAATCCGGAGATCCTCTATGCGAAAGAGCATGGTATCCCGGTGATCCCGCGAGCAGAAATGCTTGCGGAGTTAATGGTACTTAAGCCGTATGCCGTTGCGGTTTCGGGAACTCACGGTAAGACAAGCACGACATCGATGGTCGCAACGATCCTTGGCCACGCCGGGATCGATCCAACGGCAGTCGTGGGCGGTATCGTCGAAAAGCTTGGCTCGAACGCGAGCCTGGGAACCTCAGAGTGGTTCGTTACCGAGGCCGATGAGAGCGACCGCTCTTTTCTTATGCTCTATCCGACGATCGCCGTCGTTACGAACATCGACAAAGAGCATATGGAATCGTACAAGGGAATGGAAGATGTCGTTCAGTGCTTTACAGACTTTGTGAACAAGGTTCCATTCTTCGGTGCGGCGATCATCTGTCTTGACGACCCGAACGTCCAGCTCATCATCCCGCACATCAAACGCCGCCGCGTTACCTACGGAATGACTGCCCAAGCCGATGTTTCGGGCCACGAAATCCGATACGACAGCGAATTCGGTTCGAGTTTTACGGTGTGGCGTGGCGACAAGGTCTTAGGCGAGATACATCTTCCCGTTCCGGGGAAACACAATGTTTATAACGCACTTGCTGCGACGGCCGTTGCCCTGGAAATGGACATTCCTTTCGAGACGATCGTCGAAGCCTTCAAGACGTTCAAGAATGCGGACAGGCGCTTCCAATTTAAGGGCGAAGCAAACGGCATCACCGTCGTCGACGATTACGGGCATCATCCGACAGAGATCCTCGCAACTCTCGGAGCCGCAAAGAATGCCGCTACCGGACGCCGAACCGTTGTTATTTTTCAGCCGCACCGCTATACGCGCACGCAAGAGCTGATGGACGATTTCGTTGTTGCATTCAACAACGCGGATGTCCTTTTTGTGCTCGATATTTATGCTGCAAGCGAAACGCCGATCGAAGGCATAACTGCCGAGGTGTTGACTGAGAATATAAAGCGTTTTGGGCACAAGAATGTGACATACATTGGCGACATAGAGAAGGCTACTGACCGTGTCGTGCCGGAACTCCTGCCCGGCGATCTCGTAATTACTCTCGGTGCGGGAACAGTTACTCGCCTCTCGGACGAGATCGTTGCTAGAATTAAGCGGGAAGCAAATGCCAAAGCGTAAGAGCAGTCTAAAAAGCAGCCGTACAAAGAAAAAGGCCAGACGGTCGAATACCGACCCGGCTTCCGGCGAGCGTCTCGGCAAGGCGATAATCGGCCTTGTCGTCGTGGGCTTGCTGCTTGGCGGTATCGGCTTTCTTGCTCTCAGTGCGTACCGCTCAGCGGTGAATTCCTCATTCTTTGATCTGAAGGCTGTTAGTGTCGTCGGGACAGATCGCGCGTCTGCTGACGACATCAAAAAGATCGTTCTCGCTGGCTCGGAAAAGACCGGCGTTTGGGAAAGCGACATCGCCGCCATAAGGCAGAAGATCGAGACGCTCCCGTTCGTAAAGACGGCGTCGGTCTCAAAGGCGCTTCCGTCGGGGATCCGCGTAGAGGTTGTGGAACGCGTGCCTGTTGCGATCGTGCGGCTTGATAACGGCGATCAGCTGGTCGATGAAACCGGAATGTTCCTTGCCCCGGTGACGAAGCCTGAGCCCGACCTGCCTTTTGCGATGCGCGGTTGGGACAGATCGAAATCAGCGAACGCCCTCGAAGACAATCTCGCACGGATAAAGCTTTATCGGAAGATGGTCGAAGACTGGAAGGATTTTGGCCTTGCGAAACGCGTTAAGGAAGTGAATCTTGCGAACCTACGCGAACCGAACGCGGTCGTCGAGGACAGTGGCCGTCCGATCAATGTTCTGCTGGCAAAGGATAACCTCGCAAAAGGACTTAAGGCCGCGCTCGAAGCAGTTGCGGGCAAAGGCGAAAAGGTTCAGGCCGTGAATGCGGCGGGCATATATCCCATACTTGAATACTTAAACAATTAGTTTATACTGTCTAGCGTAAACCTCTGATGAGTAATGACATACATGCAATTGGCCTCGATGTCGGCACTAGCCGTGTGCGCTGTATCGTCGCGGAACCGGCGGACGACGGCAAGCTGAATATCATTGGTGTCGGCGAGGCGGAATCGCGTGGAATGCGTCGCGGGATCGTTACGTCGACCGAGGCCGTCGCCGATGCGATCCGCAAGGCGGTCGGCGAGGCTGAGCGCGTAAGCGGGCTTGAGATCGAGTCGGCAACTGTCAACTTTTCCGGGGAACACTTCCAAGGTGAGAACAAAGCCGGAGTCGTTGCCGTAGCAGGTGCGAATAAGGAAATTTCAGAGGACGATATCGAGCGTGCGATCGATTCCGCGAGCGCGATGCCGCTACAGCCGGGATGGGAGATCGTTGACCGCCTTCCGCAGGAATTTATCATCGACGGGCAGGACGGTATCATCGAGCCGATCGGTATGACAGGTTCGCGGCTTGAGGCACGCGTTCACGTCGTAACAAGTCCCAGCGCAGGGAAGCAAAATTTAGCAAAGGCTGTCGAACGAGCGGGCCTCGACATCGAACAAAGCGTCCTCGAACCTCTCGCCGCCGCGGAAAGCTCGATAACCGACGACGATCGTGAATATGGCTGCGCCGTGGTGAACTTCGGAGCAGAGCTAACGGATCTTACGATCTATACGCGCGGTGCCGTGCAGCATACGGCGGTGTTTCCGTTCGGCAGCACGCATTTCACAAAGGATATTGCGGTCGGATTGCGGATTTCGATCCCTCAGGCGAACGAGATCAAGCATGATTTCGGGTGCGTGGCGGGATTCCTGCCCGATGATGACGAACGACACGAAGTGATCGAGATCCTACCTGTTGGCCGCAGCGAAAAGCGCGGCCTCTCAAAAGAGATCCTTGCCGACATCATGCAGCCGCGCGCCGTTGAATTGCTCCAACACATTGCCCGCGAGACGCGAAAGGTTCCGCTTCAAATTTCGAGCGGCGTCGTCCTCACCGGCGGCGGGTCGATGGTCCGCGGGCTCTGCGAGATCGCCGAGCAGGTATTTGACGCTCCGACACGACTCGGCTTTCCCGAAAAACACCTCTTTGGCGGCCTCATTGAACAGGTGCAAACTCCCGCCTGGGCCGTAGCTTGCGGCCTGGCAAGCTTCTCATACCGTTCTGCCCTTCGCGATGAGAACTCCCACGGACGCGGTACCGTACGCCGCGTAGCCGATTGGTTCGACGGATTAAGAAAAAAAATTAAATAAATGCTAAATTTCGATTGGCTTTTTATCACCAATCGTTGTATGCTTTTTAGCCGTCAGCACTACATCTAGTTGCGACGGTTTAAGTGCTTAAGGACTCGCGTTCCCAAACGACAATTCTGAAAGTTTAGCTGATTCGACCTTAGGAGGATGGCCTGCAAGTGAGCAATACAGGGATCAAAATGTTTATTGATGAACCGCCAATTACCGGTGCGCGGATCAAAGTGATCGGCGTTGGCGGCGGCGGAGGCAATGCGGTGAATCGAATGATCGAGGCCGGCATCAAAGGCGTCGAATTCATCGTGGCAAATACGGACCTGCAGGCGCTTGAGGCGTCGGCAGCTCCGATGAAGATCCAGCTCGGCACAAAGTCCACACGCGGGCTCGGCGCAGGTTCGAACCCTGAGATCGGCCGGGCCGCCGCCCTCGAAGATCATCAAAAGCTCCTCGACGTGCTTGAAGGTTCGGATATGGTCTTTGTTACCGCAGGTATGGGCGGCGGAACGGGAACCGGTGCGGCACCTGTCGTGGCATCGCTTGCGACGGAACTCGGAGCCTTGACGGTCGCGGTCGTTACAAAACCTTTCACGGTCGAAGGCCGCCGCAGAATGACGCAGGCCGAAGAAGGCCTTGCGGACCTGAGAGGCGTTGTGGATACGCTCATCACGATCCCGAACTCAAAGCTTCGCGAGGTCGAAGAGAAGATCACGATCCTCGATGCATTCCGGCGGGCTGACGATGTTCTCTTGCAGGCAGTGCAGGGAATAACCGACCTCATTATGACGCCGGGCATCATTAATCTTGATTTTGCGGACGTTACCTCCGTAATGCGCGGGAAAGGCGTCGCTCTGATGGGCGTTGGCCGTGGCGAGGGAGAAGAGGCTGCATCAAAAGCGATGCGCGCTGCTCTTGATTACAAACTGCTCGAAGAGAATTCGATCAAGGGTGCAAAAGCCGCACTCATCAATGTCACCGGCGGGCCGGATATGATCCTTAGCGAGGTCGAGGATGCTATCGGAATGATCGAGAACGAAGCTGACGACAACGCCGACATCATCTGGGGCAGCGTCATCAAGGACGATATGGCGAGCGAGATCAAGATCACGGTCATCGCGACCGGTTTCGATACCGCGGCGTCCGTTTCGCTTCCTTCGCCGAAGGTGGTCGAGGCAGTTGCGGTTGCGGCGAATGCACGTGCGAATTTCGCACCGATCCCGGAGGCCCTCGGCAGTGCCGACCTCGAAACACCGACGTTCCTTCGCCGTCAGGCGGACTAGCCGCATTACGGTTTTTGACGGAAATTGCCGATAATCAGGCTATGACGTTGAAGCCGCGAATCGCGATCACGACCGGAGATGCCGCAGGTATCGGGCCTGAAGTTACGGTCAAGGCCCTCGGGGACGCGAAACTTCGCGATGCAGCCGAAATTATTCTTGTAGGCGACGCCGCTCATTTACGAGCCGTCGCCTCTCGTTTTGCAAGCCCTGCGGTTTTGGACACGGTCGCGATCGTGGACCTCGCGAATCTCCCGCACGATATCGTTTACGGGGCTGATTCTGCTTTGACCGGCAAGGCAGCAGCCGAGAATATCGTTCGCGCGGTCGAACTTTGGAAAGAGGGCAAGATCGATGCGATAGTTACGGCCCCGATCAGCAAGAATGCGATCAAGCTTGCCGGCTTCGATTTTCCGGGTCACACGGAATTCCTCGCTCACCTTACTGATACAAAAGAATTCGCGATGAGCTTTTTCGCAGGATCGTTGCGTGTTGCTCTGATGTCAACACATCTGCCGCTGACCGAGGCGATCGCGTTTGTGACGGCAGAGCGTGTCGCGAAGCTGATCCGCTTCTGCGATCGTGAATTTGGGAAGCTTCTTAGACGCAAGGCTCGCATCGCTGTTGCCGGGATCAACCCACACGCTTCTGAAGGCGGAATGTTCGGCCGCGAAGAGAGCGAAAGGATCGTGCCTGCGATCGAGGAATGTCAGGCGGAGGGCATTGATGTTTCCGGTCCGCATCCGGCGGATACGGTGTTCTTTAACGCATTGCGGGGGAAATTTGATGCGGTGATCGCAATGTATCACGATCAGGCGACGATCCCTGTAAAGACGACCGCGTTCGACCGTGCCGTTAATGTAACGCTTGGGCTTCCGGTGCTGCGAACGTCGGTCGATCACGGGACCGCGTATGACATTGCCGGAAAAGGTATTGCCGACGCCGAGAATATGGCTGCGGCACTCGAAGTTGCGATCGACCTTATACGCGCCCGTATGTAGTCTAACTAGCACGCAAAAAAATCTGCTAAGATATTGCATCGAATGCAGCCCGTCCGACACTCGCGCTTTTGACGGAAGCCTTTACGATAAGAATCACCTGTGGAAAAAGTAAAACTCTTATTGGCCGATGATTCGGTCGCCATTCGCAAAGTCATCGAACTCACCTTTGCCGAGGAGGGTTACGACGTGACGACCGTCGGCGACGGTAATTCCGCGATGGAGAAGTTCGTCGAGATCTCGCCGGACTGCGTCATCGCAGATGTCAATATGCCGGGACTTGGCGGTTATCAACTTTGCGAGATGATCAAGGGCGATGATTCGACGCGGACAATTCCCGTGATACTTGTCGTCGGCTCATTCGAAGCGTTCGACCCCGGTGAGGCATCGCGAGTCGGTGCCGATCATTATTTCACTAAGCCTTTTCAGTCGCTCCGAGATGTCGTTACAAAGGTGGGTGAACTTCTCGCGGTCAAGGATTTTCGCGAGGTTCAGCAGTTCGAGACCGAGGACATTGAAAGCCTCTATGCAGATTCGATCGTCGAGGACGACTCGGATATCGAGGTCGAGAGCGAGATCGTACAGGAGTTCGGAGACGCCAGCTCTTCGGTGCCGGAGCCGGACGAGCTCATCGCGAATTCCTTCCCCGAGCCGGACGTTGACGGCGGCGTGCCGGCAGAAACGCTCGACGGTCCGAAACCCGCAGATCCGGTCGCGGAGCTGAATCACGAGCTCGGTGAGCTCACACGCCAGATGGATGCAGCTCCGGAGGTGCAGACGCTCGTGCCGCACGAACCGTTTGTCCTGGCAGAAGAGCCGCCGGAACGTATCGCACCAGAGCCGCAGCTTGAGGTTGCACCGCTTTTGACGGGTGAGGATGCTCTGACCCGCGTTTACGACTTTGCCGCGGCAGACGATGAGCTGATCGATACCTTAAGGTTCGAGGGGCCTGCGGTACCACCGCGCGCGGACTTCCCGACTATCGAGGATCCGGACGTGGCGGTCGAGGACATCGATCCTTTCAAGGATGTTGCCGCGAATACGCCGCCGGTAGCGGAGGAATCGAAAGCGGTTGAATCCGAGCTTGCCGACGCCGCACCAGAAGCTCCTCCAACTTCTGACGTTTCAAACTATCCCGAAGCCACATTCCCGCCGGCGTTGATAGAGGCGATCGCTCAGCGCGTTATGGACAGGCTCTCGGAGAAAGCTGTTCGTGAGGCCGCACGCGAGGCAGTGCCGCGGATCGCCGAAAAGCTCATTCGCGAAGCCTTGGACGAGGAAAGCAAGCGACATTGACCGCGAATTCGTTGGATCGTGAAGGGCGGTTTTCAGCCGATGCTGTAAACCGCCCTATCTTGTTTTAGAATTAGTATTTTTGGACGCTTTTATGGAACTAGCTAAGGCATTTGACCCAAAGACCGCCGAGGGCCGATACAAGACCTGGGAAGAGAACGGATTCTTTGCTCCTGAGATCAATGAGAATGAGTCGGCACCGAGCTACTCGATCGTGATCCCGCCGCCGAACGTGACGGGCAGCCTGCATATGGGGCACGCGCTTCAGCACACTTTGATGGACGTCCTCACGCGGTGGAAGCGTATGCAGGGATTTCGTACGCTTTGGCTGCCGGGAACCGACCACGCAGGCATTTCCGTCCAGCGGAAGGTCGTCGAACAGCTTCGCAAGGATGAAGGCAAATCGCCGCTCGATATCGGCCGCGATGAATTCGTGCGTCGTGCATGGGACTGGAAAGAGAAATACGGCAACACGATCACCGAACAGATGCGACGCGAAGGCGCGTCGGTCGATTGGTCGCGGCAGCGTTTTACGATGGGCGAGGATCTTTCGGTCGCCGTCCGCAGCGTGTTCGTCTCACTTTATGAGGAGGGAAATATCTATCGCGGGCTTCGAATTGTGAACTGGTGCCCGAAGGACAAGACCGTTCTCTCCGACCTCGAGGTAAAAGAAGAGACGCGAAAAGACGGCAAACTTTATCACCTGCGTTATCCGATCAAAGGCACCTCGGCAACGCTAACAGTAGCAACGACGCGTCCCGAAACGATGCTCGGCGATACGGCGGTGGCGGTCAATCCGTCCGATGAGCGATACGCCGATCTCATCGGAAAAATGATCGAGCTGCCGCTTGCGAATCGCGAGATACCGATCATCGCAGACGACTACGTCGATGCGGAATTCGGTACCGGCGCCGTGAAGATCACACCGGCGCACAACCCGAACGATTATCTCGTCGGCGAAAGGCACGGACTCGAACAACTGCTCCTGATGGACGAGGCAGGACGGATGAATGCGGCCGCCGGCGCGGACTTCGAGGGACTAGACCGCTTCGAGGCTCGCGAAAAGGTCATTGCGAGATTCGAGGAACTCGGTTTACTCGAAAAGATCGAGGATTACGAGATCACGCTGCCGATCTGCGAACGTTGCAAGACGATCGTCGAGCCGATCCTAAGCGAGCAATGGTTCGTCAAAATGGACGAGATGCGTGACATCGCGCTTGCGGTGATGCGCGGCGATGGCGTGCCGCATTTCTTTCCGCAGGTCCCGCACGAAAAGGTCTATACGACGTGGCTCGAAGGCTTGAAGGATTGGACGATCTCGCGCCAGCTTTGGTGGGGCCATCAGATCCCTGCGTGGTACGACGACGAGGGAAATGTCTTCGTTGCGATGACCGAGGCCGAAGCACGCGAAAAGGCAGGCGGCAAGGAATTGCGGCAGGATCAGGACGTGCTTGATACATGGTTTTCGAGCGGACTGTGGGCTTTCTCACCCTTTGGGTGGACCGGCAAAGGCGGCGTAACAGATTCGCCCGACCTCGACAAATTTCTGCCGACCGATGTTCTCGTAACCGGGCGCGACATCATATTCCTTTGGGTGTCGCGAATGGTGATGCTCACAAAGAAATTTACAGATAAGATCCCGTTCAGCGACGTCGTCGTTACGGGAACCGTTCTCGGCAAGGACGGCAAGCCGATGTCGAAGTCGCGAAACAATGGCGTCGATCCGATCGAGATGTTCGATAAATTCGGCGTTGATGCCACGCGAATTTACCTTGCTTCGATCGCGACGGGCGCTGACATCAAGTGGAACGACCTGCTGATCGAAACCTACCGCAATTTCGCGAACAAGATCTGGAATGCGACGCGGTTCTGCCTGTTGAATTCTGATAATGCGTCGATCCGGCCTTTCGATCCGGCGGCGGTCAGTTCAATGGCTGCGGCGGATCGCTGGGTGCTCTCGCGGCTGATGCGAACGTCGCAGGCGGTCAACAAGGCTCTAGAAACGTATCAGTATCACGAGGCCGTCTCGCTCCTCTATCATTTCTTTTGGGACGATTTCTGCGATTGGTATATCGAACTCAAGAAGGACGAGATCACGAGCGGGGACGCAGAGGCGAGCTCGTTCATCCTTTCGGTGTTGGAGCAGGCTCTGCGGCTTCTACACCCGTTTATGCCGTACCTTACGGAGGAATTGTGGCAAAAGCTGCCGGGCGTCGGGAATAGCTTGCATAATCCGGCGTACGCTAGTGCCGAGCAGACGATCATGCTCGCGGATTTCCCGAAAGGCGACGAGCGATTCTTTGACAGTGCCGCCGAGAACGAGGTTTCGGCGGTCATCGAGTTGATCACGAAGGTCCGCAATATTCGTGCCGAGATGAATATCTCGCCATCTATCAAATTCGTTGTGCATGTTGCGGGAAACAGCGACCTTCGCGATATTTTTGCGGCGAACGAGGAGCAGATACTGAAGCTTGCCCGAGCAAGCGAGCTAGTTCTGTCCGATTCTCTTTCGGTTCCGAAGGCGTCGGCGAAGGCTGTCCTTTCGGGCGGTGCAGAGGTTGCGATCCCGCTTGAAGGCCTGATCGATTTTGCGAAGGAACGCGAAAGGCTCCGGAATCAGATCGCTAAGCTCAACACTGAACTCGAACGTCTCAACGGCCAGCTTTCAAATGCGAGCTTCGTCGAAAAGGCACCCGCAGAGAAGGTTGAGGCGTTGCGGGAGCGAAAGGCTGAGATCGAACAGCAGACCGCCTCTCTTACTCAAAACATCGAATCTTTGGACTGATAGGACAAAGTGCCCGAGCTTGTCTTGTCGTTAAGATGGACAAGCTCGAGCCTATTTGCCGAAGGGGCTAAGTTAATCTTCGTCCGATGATGAAGACGATCCGGGAGCGACGGTCACTGTTTGTGCCTTCGAATCCTTCTTCTCGCCGTTCTCGTTGTACATTTCGGCGACGATGTTGAAGGTGCCGCCCGCCGTGTCGGAGACGGTTTCGTACTTGTACTTTGCGACGGCATCGCCATTGATATCGAGATTAACGACGCTGTTGTCAATGACAGTGCCGGGCTTTACGCCGGCCATATTCTCGACCTGGATATACATCTTTACCTTTACTTTCCCAGGGTTATTCGAAACCTCAGCGACAGCGTAGATCGTGTCTCCGGCGGCATACTTCGAGGTTTCGTTCTTAGCATCCGGATCCTTGCCTGTTTTCAGGCTGCTAAGGTTCGCGGTGCTCATATTACAGGCAAATGCTGCGGTGAAAAGGACGGCAGCGACGATCAAAAGAGTTGCGGCATGGCGCATAGAATGGTGTTCTCCGATTAGGTTGGTCTCAGTGTCATTTTTAGCGACGGAAGAGCGTAGCCCGAAACCGCGCAAGTGTCAATCGAAACCGGCGGTCATTGACACTGTTTTTTCGTAACGTATGATTGTCATTTATGAATATGCTCGACAGCAGTGAATTGATGGCGTCGATCGGCCAGTTCCTTGCCGAAGATATCGGCCGAGGCGACATCACAACGCGTTCTTGCGTTCCGTCCGACAAGATGGGCAGCGGCAGGTTCCTGGCAAAGGAGTACATGGTCGTCTGCGGCCTTGACGTTGCCGAAGCGGTGTTCTTCCACCTCGATCCGGATTCACCTGAGATCGAATCGACATTCAACGAAGGCGACGAGGTCGAAGAAGGAACGGTCATTGGAACGCTGAACGGCTTTGCAGATGTCTTGCTTACGGGCGAACGGGTCGCGCTCAATATTCTTCAGCGTTTATCGGGCGTTGCGACCTTGACGAGGCAATTCGTCAAAGCGGTTGAAGGCACCGGTGCGGCGATCGTTGACACCAGGAAGACGACGCCCGGCCTGCGAATGCTCGAAAAATATGCGGTCGTCGTCGGCGGCGGCAAGAACCATCGTTTGGGCCTCGATGACGGCATCTTGATCAAGGACAACCACATTGCCCTCGCCGGCGGTATCACGGAGGCGGTAAATGCCGCACGGAATCTCGCCGGACACCTTCATAAGGTCGAGGTTGAGATCACTAACTGGGCTCAGCTTCGCGAAGCGATCGAGGCCGGGGCCGAGATCGTGATGCTCGACAATCAAACCCCCGAAGAGGCTGCAAAGCTCGTCGATATGGCTCGGAATATGAACCCGCACGTTCTGATCGAGGCTTCCGGGAATATGTCGCTCGACCGCGTTCGTTCATTTGCAGAAGCCGGCGTGGATCTTATCTCTGTCGGTAAGCTCACGCATTCCGCACGTGCGACCGACATCAGCTTTAAGATACAGGCGGCGTGAAGTCCCGGTTACGATGCGAAAGCTTGACTAGGTACTCATCGGGACGGAGAGCCGGGATCGCATAGATCGCTACGATCACAAGCAGAAGGCCGATGGTGCAGCCGATGCTGGCCTCGATACCGTAATTCTCTCCTGTGAGCCACATCGGTCCTTTGTCCGATTCAACAAGTAGCGAGATCGGCGAGTATTGGCGCAGCCCGCTCACTTCGATCCCGAAGAGCGAACCTTGGGCGAAATTCCACATAAAATGTAGGCCGAGTGGAAGCCAAAGGTCGAGCGTCTTTAAGTACGCGACGCTGAAAACTATCCCAGCGAGGATGGTGTTCACGGTCGATATCCAGTTTGCCGACGGGTTTGCCAGATGGAAAGCACCGAAGAGAACTGAAGTGAGCAGGATCGCGAGCCACGCGAGGCCGCTGCGAGCAAAGGTCTGGAGCACGTAGCCTCGAAAAAGTAATTCTTCGTAGGCCGCACCGGCCAGGAAAAAGATCAGGGAAAGCGCGAGTTGGTACGCCAGCGTGCCGCCGGGTGCATCAGTTACCGTGAACCGAAGCGAGCCTGACGCCACTGCCGGAGCGAGAGCCACCACGATCGCCGAAATGCCAAGGGCCGAGCCGATCAGGAAATGTCTCAGCCATCCCTCTGTCAGCGAGGCACCTAGCGTCGCAAATGGGAGCTTCTCCAGCAACTTTCCACACAACCACGCAACGCCCGCAGTGGTGATCGAACCAACTACGAGGCCGATCATCGTGAGTAGCCGCACATCGATGCTTTCGAGATCCAGGGATCGTGTGCAAGCGAAGACGATCGCCTGGACGGCAATGCCGAGGACGCCGTACAGGACGAGAAAAATGGCGGCGCGCCATCCGCTCCGGATAACGCCGCTGTCGTCGAAGAAAATAGTATGGTGCGCCATAAAGAAAAGAAAAAGTTCGCTCGGTTGTTAAGGTCGGCTGAGCGCGGTTTATGATAACATCCAAAGCGTAATGGACGCCTCTGAAAAGCCCAAGAAGAAGCGATTTTCACCCTGGATCCTGGGTGCGATCGTACTTCTGCTTTTCATTTTCCTTGTCCTCCTGCAAACCTCGAATCTTTGGAAGAATCTTTCAGTCGAGACGACGAGCGACACGCTTCTTCTTTATGCGCTGTCATCGTTCAACTTCATCGCGCTCATCGTCTTCGGGTTTATTTTCCTTCGAAGTATCGTAAAGCTCGCCCGCGAACGCAAGGCGCTAAAGCTCGGGTCGAAGATAAAGACGAGGTTGCTCTTCTATTTCTTTCTAGTAAGCCTCTTGCCGATCATCGCAATGGCAGTTTTCTCGTATCTCTTTATGAACCGCGCTCTCGAGCGTTGGTTCACGCAGATACCTGAGAACGTTGTCCGGCAGGCTCGTGAGCTGCAAGGACATTCGTTGAGCGACAGGACGACAAAGCTCGATGAATCCGCACAGATGCTTGCCTCGTCATTTGGGACGCGAAAGCTCACGAATGATGATCTTGCTCGGGTAGCGGTCGCGGGAAATCTTTCGTACATCGAGATCGTCGCCGGCGACGGCCGTACGATCGATTCTTACGAACGCGAGGTTCCTGATTCTCAGCGCGCTGAGCTGTCGAAGGTCGTCGATTCGATCCATGCCGGGCAGACCGAGGATGCAAATTTTCGCGACGGCCGGGGATTCGATGTCGCGATGGCAGAGATGCCGGGTGGCCGCACGCTCGTGATCATTCCGGATCCATTTGGCGAACAGACCGTCAGTCAGATCGTGGACAGCAGCTTGCGTGAGTTCGATGAACTGAAAGAGAAGCAGGTTACGGTCCGTCAGGTCGGACTCCTGACGCTCGGTGTTCTTACGTTCGTGTTGATCTTTGCTTCCTCCTGGATCGCGTTCTACGTTGCCCGAGGCATCACGATCCCGATCCAGGCTCTTGCCGGGGGTGCAAAAGAGGTCGCGGGAGGCAATTTGGGCTATCAAGTGAACGCGCTTGCCGAAGATGAGCTCGAACTACTTGTTGCGGCATTCAACGAGATGTCCGCGACGCTTGCGTCAAACTCAACTGAGCTGACCGATCGGAAGAAATACATCGAGACCATCCTTGCGAGCTTGCCGACGGGCGTTGTCGCCTTCGATTCTGAGAATCGCGTTACGAGCATTAACCCGGCGGCGGCGGCGATCCTGAACGATATCGACCCCAACGTTACACAGGTGCCCGGCGAATCTCTTTTCGACGCGGATAGCGCGCTTATCGTAACGCGTTTGCTCAATCGAGCCCGACGCGTCGGCCGCGCGGCGGAGCAGATCACACTGTCCGGACATGGGATCGGGCGTGAGATAATGGCAGCTCTGTCGGCGACCGCATTGCCATCGGGCGGCGGCGTCGTGCTCGTGATCGAGGACCTTTCGGAGCTTATATCGGCTCAGCGTGCTGCCGCGTGGCAGGAAGTCGCGCGTCGAATGGCGCACGAGATCAAGAATCCGCTGACGCCGATTCAACTCTCTGCGGAGCGGATCGCAAAGCGTTTCGGTAACGAACATTCGTCCGAGAATCCGGATCGCCCCGCGATCGGCGAGGTCGTCCAGCAGAGCACGGAAACGATCCTTCGCGAGGTTGCGTCGCTGAAATCGATGGTGGATGAATTTTCGCGCTTTGCACGCTTGCCCGATGTTAAACTCGCCGTCGGCTCCGTCAACGAAGCTATCTTGCAGGCCGTGAATTCGTACGAGGGGCGGCACGCCGATATCGACCTTGATGTTCGACTTTCGGAAAATTTGCCGGAAATTCCGATCGACGACGAGCAGCTTGGACGAGTTTTCGTTAATCTAATTGAGAACGCGGTCGAAGCCTTCGCGGACGAACAGCAGGAAAAGCGCATTGACGTTCGCACGCGGTTCGATGCGGCACGCGACCTGGTCGTTGCGGAGGTTGCCGATAACGGGAACGGTATCGCGCCTTCGGATCTGCCGAAGATATTTCAGCCGTATTTTTCTACGAAGGGACGAGGGACGGGTCTGGGCCTTGCGATCGTACGAAGGATAATTGTCGAGCACAAAGGCCGCATATTTGCCGCAGCGAATTCGGGCGGTGGTGCGAAGTTTACGATAGAGCTGCCTGGTTCATAAAATTTCTATGCCGGAGAAGATCTTAATTGTCGATGACGAACTCGGCATCCGCGAGACGCTTCGCGGTGTGCTCGAAGACGAAGATTTTATCGTCTCGACCGCGGTGTCTGGCGAGGAATGTCTCGAGGCGGTAAAACAGAACTCCTTTTCGTGCATCCTGCTCGACATCTGGCTTGGTTCCGGCATTGACGGCCTCGAGACGCTCGAACGGCTCTCGGAAGCGGGAAGTGATGCGGCGGTCGTGATGATCTCCGGCCACGGCAATATCGAGACCGCAGTACGATCGACGAAGCTCGGAGCTTTCGATTTCATTGAAAAGCCGTTAAGTCTTGAACGCACGATCGTAACCGTAAAGAACGCGATCCGTCAGCGGAAGCTCGAGCAGGCGAACAAGCAGCTTCGCCGCGAACTCGGAGCCCAGTACGAAATGGTCGGCGAATCGATCGCGATGCGTGCGCTTCGCAAACAGATATCGATCGTCGCGCCGACCGAAGGACGCGTACTTATTTCCGGTGAGAGCGGCACTGGGAAGGAGCTCGTCGCACGGGCTATCCATGACCAGTCTCATCGCTCAGGAGCGGCATTCGTCGAGATAAATTCCGCAGCGATCCCTGAAGAATTGGTCGAGAGCGAGCTTTTCGGACATGCAAAAGGTGCGTTCTCGGGAGCGACGAAGGCAAAAAAAGGGAAATTTCAGATCGCAGACGGTGCAACGCTGTTTCTCGATGAGATCGGCGATATGTCGGCGACGGTGCAGGCGAAGATGCTGCGTGTTTTGGAAGAACAGCGGTTCGAGCCTGTCGGCAGCAACACGCCGATCACCGTCGATGTCCGCGTGATCTCCGCGACGAATAAATCGCTGGATTCGTTGATCGAAAACGGTGACTTTCGCGCAGACCTTTTCTATCGGTTGAATGTTATCCCGTTCCAGGTGCCGCCGCTTCGAGAGCGGCCGGAGGACGTGCCGCAGCTTATTGAGCATTTCAACCGGCGTTTTAGCGCCGATTATGGCAAGCAGCCGAAGATCTTTGCCGACGCGACGATCTCAAAGCTGCAGGAATACGTATGGCCTGGGAATGTCCGCGAGCTGAAGAATACGGTCGAGCGAGTGGTCATCATGGCCGGCGATGCCAAGATCTTGCCCGAAGACCTGCCGGAACTCTCAGGCGAGGCTGCCGAGACCGCGCATTTCCGCTTTCAGAAGTTCAAGGATGCGACCGACGCCTATCAGCGTGATTTTATCCGCCACAAACTTGCACAATTTGACGGCAATGTCGCAAAGGCTGCGGAGGACATGGGTGTCGACCGCAGCCATTTGTATCGAAGAATGCGCAATCTCGGAATAAAGAGCTAGCTCTATTTCGGGATCGGGAAACCGCGATCCTTCATCAGCGCCTCGACGCGTGCGTCGTGCCCACGGAAAAGCTTATACGCAACGAGCGGATCGATCGTATTGCCGATCGAGTAGACATATTTTATCAAACGAGCCCCGACATTCTTGTCATACGGGCCGCCGGCCTCGGTGAATGCCTCGAAAGCATCGGCAGAGTGAACATCTGACCAAAGATAGCTGTAATAGCCCGCAGAATAATCGTCGCTTCCGAAGATATGCCGGAATTGCGTCGGCCTGTGCCGCATCACGATCTCTTTCGGCATTTTCAAGGCCGAGAGCGTGTCCTGCTCGAACTTGTCGGGGTCGATCGGCGTGTCGCCGGCAAGGTGCGTCTTCATATCGACGAGAGCACTCGCGAGGTATTCGGTAGTATCAAATCCCTGATTGAAGGTCGAAGCCTTTTGGATCTTCTCGACGATCTCTTTAGGGATCGATTTTCCGGTCTTGTAATGAACGGCAAATCGGTCAAGTACCTCGGGCGTTGAGAGCCAATGCTCAAGCAGCTGCGACGGGAATTCGACGTAATCGGTCGCAACCGACGTTCCGGAGAGCTTCGGATAAGTGACATTCGACGCAAGCCCGTGAAGCGCGTGCCCGAATTCGTGGAACATCGTTGTTGCGTCGTCCCAGGAGATCAGCACGGGTTCGCCTGGCCTTCCCTTTACGAAATTCGAATTGTTCGAGACGATCGTCGTTATTTCTTGTCCGCCGATCTTCGATTGATCACGATATTGATTCATCCACGCGCCGCTGTCCTTGCCGTCGCGGGCGTAAGGGTCGAAGTACCAAAGGCCGATATGCTTTCCGCTCGTCTTGTCCGTGACCTCGTAAACGGAAACGTCCGGGTGGAAGACGGGCAAGCCATCAACCTTTTTGAAGTTGAAGTTAAAGAGTTCGCCGGCGACCCAGAACATCGCTTCGCGCATTTTGTCGAGCTGGAGATAGGGCTTCACTTCGTTTTGGTCGAGGTCGTACTTCTCCTTACGCACCTTTTCCATGTAGTAGTGATAATCCCAAGGCTCGATCTTCACATCTTTGCCTTCGGCGTCGGCAACCTTTTGCATATCAGCGACCTCTTCATGGACGCGGCCGATCGCGGCTGGCCAAACTGCCTCCATCAGCTTCATCGCATTTTCGGGCGTCTTTGCCATCTTCTGTTCGAGGATCCAATGCGCATGGGTTGGGAACCCGAAGAGTTTTGCGCGCTCGGCACGTAGTTTAAGGATCTGCGTGATGATCGCCTTATTGTCGCGGGAGTCGTTATTGTCGCCTCGGCTTACGAACATCTTCCAGACCTTTTCACGAAGGCCGCGGTCATCGGCGTAGGTAAGGAACGGATCGGTCGAGGAGCGGGTGTTGCGGATCATCCATCCTTTCTTGCCCTTCGAGGCAGCATCCGCAGCCGCCGCGTCCTTTAACGATTGCGGAAGGCCGGAAAGCTGGCTCTCGTTCTCGATCAGAACGTAAAGTTCGCCCTCTTCACCCTGCAGATTCTGATTGAATTTCGCATATAGCCCCGCAAGATCCTGATTGAGTTTGGAAACCTTTGCCTTCGTCGCTGCGTCAAGTTTTGCTCCGGCGTGGACAAAATTCTCGTAATAAACCTTAACGAGGCGTTGCTCCTCGGCAGTGAGTTTCTTCTTTGAAGGCGAATTGTTCACAGCCTCTATCCGTTTGAAGAGAGCAGCGTTTTGGAAGATCTTATCGAAGTGAGCGGCAAGCTTTGGCCCCATTTCCGCTTGTACCGGTGCGAATTCGGGCGAATTCATATTCGTTGCCCAGATCCCGAAAATGACGTTTACGCGGGCGAGCATCCGGCCGGATCTCTCAAGCGGCACGATCGTGTTCGCGAAAGTCGGTTTAGCTTTGTTGTTCGTGATCGCGTCGATCTCTTTTAGATTCTCGGCCATGGCCGTCTCGAAAGCCGGCTTGAAATCCGCGATCTTGACCTTGTCGAATGGCGGAACGCCGCCGTATGGCCCGGTCCAGTCCGCAGTAAGCGGATTTGTTGCTGGGCTTGTTTCCGTTGCCGTAACAGTTCGCGGTTCAGTCAGCATAGAAATAGACAAAAGGGCCGAGAGCAGCACTGCAATGGCGGCAAAACGAAAGGATCCGATCTTGTTCATTGTTTGGAAATCTCCTCAAGGTCTTTAGATTCTACATTTAACGGAGCAGTTGGACAAAGAACCGCATAGAAGGATGCTAAGGAGCCTTCAATAAGGCCGGAGGGACTGCCGGAGCAATCGAAAAAAGCTGCCACGAACGAGCAGCGTTCATGACAGCTTTCGAGATTGTGGTACACCCGGCATGATTCGAACATGCGACCCCTTGATTCGTAGTCAAGTACTCTATCCAGCTGAGCTACGGGTGCACAAAGGCGAACTGATAGACTACATATCAGGCCGTGCAGATGTCAAGAATGGCCCAACCCTTAACGAGCAAAGTAGCCCGTCCTTGTCCGCGAAATAAGTTCGGGGTTTGTGACCTCGACCTTGATCGAGTGCCATTTGCCGTCGCGTTTGTAATTGAGCGGCTGGTAATCGATCGTATAGAGCGTTCTTAGGTCTGCCGCAACTTCTGCATACAGGCGGCCCATATCTTCGAGTCGGTTGATCGTGCGGATCGTCGCACCCGTGCGCTGGGCGATGAAGGCGAACCGTTCGCGGGCCGCGCGAAACATTTCGATCTGCCGCGGCGTCGGGTCAGCCAACTTTGCGGGGTCGCCGGTCGGCAATGCGAGGGGATAGATCGAAACGCCTAGCTTGTCGGATTTCCTCAAAATTTCGGCCATCGGACCGTAATCATCCGGCTGAATGCCGTTGGGAACTTTGCTGTCCGGCATTTCGGCGAGCTTGTCGCGATCGGCTGCCTGTGCATTACTGTCAACGCCGTCAGAAAGAACGATGATGGCCTTTCTACGGCCTTTTTCACGGGCGAGCTTGTCCAGAGCAAAATCGATCGCGTCGTACAGCCTTGTCTTTCCACGGCCGTTCGAGGCGTCGATCGAATGAAGTATCACTTTCCCGTTCGTCGTAAAATCATTTCGTAAGTTCACGCGGTCGTAGAACTCAACGACGGCGACCCGATCTTCCGGACCGAGTGCATAGACAAATCGATTGGCTGCCGCTTTTAATACCTGGCGGAAGGGGAGCGTCGAGCCGCTCATATCGAGCATCAAAACGACACTGAACGGGGCAGTTGAAGGTTCAAACCCGACGATCGGCTGCTTCACGCCGTCTTCGTAAACCGTGAATACCGAGCGTTCGAGGTCTGTTACCGGCCGGCCTTGCCTGTCGGCGACGCCTACGTTCAGGCGAACAACCGACGTCTCAACATTGATCGGGTCATCGATCTGACCGATAACGGGGATCGAAAATACCGCCAGAATGGCCAGGATGAGTGTGAAGCCACGCATAAATAAATACTAACACTCAGATGTATCTAAACGTGGAATAGCTGGCTGCAAAAACAAATCATACCGGCCGGGAATTTTGATGATCATCGGCCCGGAAGAGCTCACCTACCGCGGTTCTTCGACGCGTTGATCGCGTCCGAATAAAATCGCAGCACGCGGCTGTTGTAGTCACTGTAGAATCCATGGTTCGCGTAGGCAGCCCCGAGAATGGTGGTAATTCCGGAGATGTACGGCTGATATTGCAGCGGGATCACCGATTGCCAGTTCGTGTTTCGCGGATTGTCGAGCAGGTAGTCACGGCCGTCGAGGAAGCCGCCCGCTTTTAGGGCGTTGTAGATGTTGTGGGAATCCGTCTTTGTCAGGTTCGCCAGCCGCCAAAACCTTTCCGGATAGACAGGCGATGCCGGATGCTTGTTGAAGCTCGACATGACGCCGCGGATCTGCAAGTTCATCGACTGCGTGTACGCCCTTTGGTTTCCTTCGGGCCCGACGAATCGCCGACACGGCCTTCGACGCGGTACCGGCGGCGCCGTGGCAAGTGGTCGCCGGG
>JAANMY010001402.1_pt1 | contig 27539 bp, 25 predicted proteins | sample 7279691 | NCBI WGS metagenome assembly JAANMY01 (sample SAMN14094543, study PRJNA606508) | bioreactor metagenome | isolation source: A lab-scale SPAN reactor treating ammonium-rich wastewater day 388 | place: Ireland: Galway | collected 2018-02-07
CGCGGCGGCCCGCACGCCCAAGAGCGGCGCCCAGCCTGCAGCGCCCGGAGACCGCGCGCAGTCAGGCGCGCTGGCAAGCGATTGAGCGAGGTGCGTTGCACTTCGCGCCGGCCGGCAGCGTGTGCTACACGAGCCGCCACGGTCCCGTAGCTCAGCCGGATAGAGCAGCGGTTTCCTAAACCGAAGGTCGCAAGTTCGAGTCTTGCCGGGACCGCCACTATTATCGTTGTGCGCTTGGATCGTCGCGGCGCGTGGCGCGTTCCGCACGACAGGCCATGAAAAGGGCGGGCCCACCGGGCCCGCCCTTTCCTTGGCTGCTTTCCAAGGCACTCTCCTTGAAAGCACTTCTTGAACGCTTTCCTTGGCAGCTTTGTGCGATCAGACCGCGATCACCGCGACGATCTTGTAGCTCGACGGTTCGATGATGATGATCTCGTCGCTGACGAGGACGAAGCGGTATCCGCGCCACTGCGGATAGACTTCGATCACCGTCGCCGGCAGCGGATGCAGTTCCACCGTGCGCGGGACGACCGCGCCAACTGTGACGTTGAAATTCACGTTGGTCACGGGCTTGACGTTGGTTCGCTTGATCGTGGTGCTGATCTTCGTCCGCTGCTCCTGCGTGAGGGAAGCCGAAGTGCCGGCCGCGCCCTGACCCGTGGTCGCTCCCCGATCGCTTTGGGTGTCGGACCTGGTCGAGGGCTGCGGATCGGACTTGTTGTCGCCAGTCGTCGCCTTCGGCGCGGCCTTATCCTGAGTCTGGCCCGCCGGCCTGGAGTCGCCGGGCGCCTTGCTGGCGGGCGCCGCGTCACGGCCCGGCGCCTGGCCTGTTGTGCCGGCGGGAGCCTGTGTCGAGGTGCCGCCCTGAGGCGAGCCGCGCAAATCGGAGCCGCCCTTCATTTCGGAGCCGCCCTTGATGTCGCCTGCGCCCCGCATCGACGGAGCCGGTGCTGCGCCTGCGCCCGGACCCCTGTCTTGGGCGAAAGCAATGGTCGTTCCCGCGAACAGAAGAAGCGCCGCAGCGGAACTCAGTAATGCATGTTTCATCGATACTCTCCTTGTGGTTCCCCTCTTTGGCTTTTCATTGAACAAACAACCTGGTGGGTAACCGTGCAGGTCGCTGCCGGTTCCGACACACGATCGTTGTTGCGGGTTCCGGAAATCGACCGATCAATTCGTCTTGCAGATCTTGACTGATTTCATTCCGGTTTCGGCTTCGGTGCGGGTCTTGTATACGCCGTCGCCGACAACGACGGTGGTCGTGGTCGTGGGTTTTTTGTCGACGACCGTGCACTTCTTCGTCGTCGTATCCTGCACCACATAGAATTGGGTGGTCTGCGCGGAAGCTGCCGTGGCAAGACCAGCCGCGAAAGCGGCGATGGCAAGAATGCGGGTCATGGTTTTCTCCTTCGTTCCCCCGCTTCAGAACGGATGCAAAGGCTTTGAGGTTCCGCGCGTGCGGAATCAAAAATCTGTTCCCAAGGCTATCGGCGCGGCAAAGGCAGAAGGGCACGCGGTTCTAAACGCACGCGCCTGCAAAGTCGGCGCGGAGCCGGTGCGCTGTCGGCAGGTGCGATTTCGTAATTCAGCCGGATTAGAGCAGCGCTCCTCCCGAACCGAAGAACGTTCGAGTCTTGCCGTCGCCGACACGCGTCCGCGCCGTATCGAGGCGGCGGGGGTCGCGCCGCCCATGTGACAAAAATCCGATGGCCCCTCGCGGTCCCCTTGCATAAAATAAAATCCTATAAAGAAGACCAAAGCGTCCGTTTCCGACGGCCGCGAACAGGGAGTCACTGATGCCAGCCGCCTTGCCGCACGACGCCGAATCCGGGTTCACTTCCACTCCGACATTCGATTCGACATTCGACGACGATGTCCGAGCCGCTGGCGCCTATTTCGCCGCGGTCGAGCAGCGGATTGAGGGCTACGGCGCGGCCGGAACCCGGGATGCGCAGGCACGCAGCAACGTGCGGGCCGTGCTGCAGGAGGCGCGCGGCGCGCGGCAGGCGTTCTTCGCGCGGTACGCAAAAGACATGTATGCGCGGCTGACCGCGAACCACACGCGGCATCTGCGGGTGTCCGAGCTGGTCTACGAGGCGGCCGAGAAATATCCCGGCCTGCTGCCGACGCGGCGGCACATCGATCAGGAGCGCGCGCTGCAGCGCCAATCCGGGAAAGAGGGGCGCGAGATCGACCAGGGTCTGTTCATGGCGCACGTTTTCGCCGATCCGCAATGCGGTCTTCACATGATCCACGCAATGCTGCGGCCCAAGCGCAACGCGCAGGACAGGCTCGCCGAATTCAGGCGGAGCGGTTTTGTCGATCTCGGCGCGGCCACGGCCGCGCGCAAGGGATCCGTCGGCGAAGTCACGCTCACCAACAGAAAGTTCCTGAATGCGGAGGACGATGTCGCGGTCGCCGCGCTGGAGACGGCGGTGGATCTGGTCCTGCTCGACGAGCAGATCAAGGTCGGAGTGCTCAGGGGCGGCTTCGTCGATCACCCCAAATATCCCGGCAAGCGCGTGTTCAATTCGGGCATCAATCTCACGCATCTCTATTACGGTCGTATCTCGCTGGTCGAATTCCTTCTCGAGCGCGAGCTCGGGCTGCTCAACAAGATGTATCGCGGCCTCTGGTGTTCGCAGACCTGTCACGAGCTGCTGGAGGATTTCGTCGAGAAGCCGTGGCTTGCGGCGGTTGAGCAGTTCGCCATCGGCGGCGGATGCCAGATCCTGTGCGTTATGGATCGCGTGATCGCCGAACCTGGCGCCTATTTCAATCTGCCCGCCAGCAAGGAGGGCTTCATCCCCGGCTTCGCCAATCTGCGATTCCCGCGGCTCGTCGGCATTCAGCTCGCGCGCCATGGAATATATTTCGAGAGGTCGTTCCCGGCCGGGACTCCGGAGGGCGACATGCTCTGCGACGAGGTCGTGCCGGCCGATCGCATGGCCGAAGCCATCGCCAGAAATACTGCGCAGATGGTCCGCGGCGGTTTCGCGAGTACGATCGCCAATCGCAAGGCGCTGCGCGTCGGCGAGGAGCCGTTGTCGGCGTTCCGCCATTACATGGCGGTGTATTGCTGGCAGCAAAGCCAGTGTCTGTACGACCAAGATCTGATCGACAATCTCGAACGGAACTGGGAGCCGCAGAAGCGCACGATGTAAGGCCGGCACGGACGTCGCCGGGACGCGTCTTGCGACCGTGCCGGCGATGTTCGAACGGGAAAAGCCGCTTTCGCCGTGTCTTTGAGCGCGCCGGGAGTGCATGCGCATGCCGCCGGCCGACATAAGGGTGCGAGGCCGGCAAGGCGCCAAGCTGCCGGACCGCTAAAGCGGCAAGCCCTGTACAAGGCGCTTGCACAAGCCGCTGCTGGCGGGCCGCAATATCCATTGCGATATCCACGGCCCGGCTGCTTGACAACGAATGCGCCGGGTGTCTAAAAATAAACCGGCCAGCCGGTTTTTTAACCGGGCGCGCGGTTGTTGCTGCGCGTCCAGCCTTACAACGGGCCCCGGACATCGATGAACAAGCCTCAGAAAAGCACCCCCGCAGCATCGAGCAAAGCCGCGCCGAAACCGTCGAACACGGCGGCCGCCGGTGCCATTCCGAACGACGACGGATTTCTCGAACTGCATTACTCGATGCTTCGGGTGCGGCGGGTCGAGGAGCGGCTGCTTCAGGTCTTCTCCGAAGGAAAAATCCCCGGCTTCATCCATGTCAGCATCGGACAGGAAGCGGTGGCGACCGGCGTGTGCTCCTGCCTGACGCCGGCGGACACGATCTTCACCACGCATCGTGGCCACGGCCATACGCTCGCCAAGGGAATGGAGCTGAAGCCGTTCATGGCCGAAATCTACGGCCGCGCGAACGGCGCCTGCCACGGCAATTCCGGCTCCATGCATGTGGCGAGCAGCGAGGCCGGCGTCGGCGGGGCCAACGGCATTGTCGGGGCGGGACTTCCGATCTCGCTCGGCAGTGCCTTTGCGTCGGCCTTCAAGGGCGAAGACAGCGTGACGGCGGTTTTCTTCGGTGACGGCGCCTCCAACCAGGGCACGTTCCACGAATCCATGAACCTGGCCGCGCTGTGGAATCTGCCGCTCATCTTCGTGTGCGAGAACAACGGCTGGGCGCAGTTCACCTCGCAAAAATCCTACATGAAGATCGACAGCATCGCGCGCCGGGCCGAAGGCTACGGAATGCCTGGCGTCACGGTCGACGGCGACGACGTGCTGCAGGTTCGCGAGGGCATGCGCGCGGCGGTCGCGCGCGCACGCGCGGGCAACGGGCCGACATTGCTCGAATGCAAGACCTATCGCTGGTTCGGACATTATGCCGGCGATCCCCAGAAGTACCGGCCTGCAAACGACCTCGAACAGACGCGCAAGGTCGATTGCATCGCCAATTTCGAGAAATTCCTCATCGGGTCCGGCCTCGCCGACCGCGGGCAGCTCGATGCCGTCGATGCCGGGCTGCGCGCGGAGATCGACGAAGCGATCGCCCATGCGGAAGCGGCTCCCGCCGCGCCCAGGGGACAATTTCTCAATGACGTCTATGCCTGATACGTCTCGCGAGGGTTACTGGCCGTGAAAGAGACTCGATACATCAAGGCGATCAATGAAGCCTTGCATGAAGAAATGGCGCGCGACGAGACCGTGTTCATCATCGGCGAAGACGTCGGAGCGCCCGGCGGCGCCTTCGGCGGCACGCGCGGATTGCTGCAGGCCTTCGGCGAGCGGCGCGTGAGGGATACGCCGATCAGCGAATCCGCCATCGTCGGGCTGGCGCTGGGCGCGGCGATGAAGGGACTGCGGCCGGTGGTCGAGATCATGTTCGCCGACTTCCTGCCGGTCTGCATGGATCAGATCGTCAACCAGATCGCCAAGACGCGCTTCATGTTCGGTGGCCAGTTCACCGCCCCGCTCGTGATCCGCGCGCCGGGCGGCGCCGGCCTCAATGCCGGGCCGCAGCACTCGCAAAGTCTCGAGGCGTGGTTCGCGCATATTCCCGGGCTCAAGGTGGTCATGCCGGCAACCCCGGCCGACGCCAAAGGGCTTCTGAAGAGCGCGATCCGCGATGACGACCCGGTGCTCTTTCTCGAGCACAAGGCGCTCTATGCGACGTCCGGCGCGATCCCGGAGGAGGAATATCTTGTCCCGATCGGCAAGGCGGATGTGCGCAGGACCGGCAGAGACGTCACGATCGTCACGGCCTCGCGCATGGTCTACCAGACGCTCGAGGCCGCCGAGACGCTCGCCGGCCAGGGGACGGATGCCGAGGTCATCGACCTTCGCTCGCTGACGCCGCTCGACAAGGACGCTATCTTCAAATCGGTGGAGAAGACGTCGCGGCTCGTGATTGCCCACGAGGCGGTGAAGTCGTTCGGGATCGGCGCGGAAATCGCGGCGATGATCAGCGAGGAAATGATCGACGTTCTCGATGCGCCCATCGCGCGCGTCGGCGCGCCGTTTTCGCCGGTGCCGTTCAGCCAGGAAGGCGACTACCTGCCGAATGCGTCCGACATCGTCCGCGCCGTCGAGAAGGTGATGACTTACTAGCGGCCCGGATGCGGTGGTCCGCCGGACAGGACCGGCGGTCCGATCATCAGCAGCACGAGATCGAGAGGCGTGGAGTCCATGAGTTCCGCAATCGTCATGCCCAAGGTCGGTCTCACCATGACCGAAGGCAAGATTGTCGAGTGGAAGAAAGGCGTCGGCGACCGCGTCGAGAAGGGCGAAACCGTCTTCGTATTCGAGACCGAAAAGGTCAGCTACGACGTCGAGGCCGCGCAATCGGGCTTCCTGGCGAGCATCATCGTCAGCGAGGGAGAGACCGTCGCGGTCGGAACCGAGGTCGGGCTGCTGGATCAAGCGCCGGGCGGATCGGCAAGGCCGCAGCCGGCCGCTGCGCCCGCGCCGATACCGCAAGCCGATGTGTCCCGGGCCGCGGCGGCACACGCCGTCGCCGCGCCGGCAGTTGCACACGCAGCGGGCGGCGTGTCGTCGAAAATCCGGGCCACGCCGCTGGCGCGGCGTATCGCCAAGGCGAACGGCCTCGATCTGTCTCAGGTGGCTGCTGCGAGCCCGTCGGTGCGGCTGAAGAAGCTCGACGTGGAGTCGTTTCTGGCCGCGCGCGCAACGCATGCGCAGGCCGTGCCGGCAAGCCCGGCCGCCGCGGCTTCGCAGGTTGCGGCGGCTTCGCAAAATGCGGACGGCCGCCTCGTCAGGCTCACCTCGATGCGCGAGATCATCGCGCGCAAGATGCTGGCCAGCACCGTGGATGCCGCGCAGGCCTACATGGTCGTCTCCGTGGATGCCGGAAACCTGGTCGAGGCGCGCCAGCGGCTCATGCCCTCGATCGAAAAGCAGACGGGCGTGCGCCCGACGCTGACCGATCTGCTGGCGAAGATCGTGGCGGTGGCCATCGGGCGACACCCGGTGATGAATACGCGCTGGACGCCGGAGGGCATTCTCTGGCTCGATGCGGTTCACATGGGAATCGCCACCGCGCTCGACGATGGCCTCGTGGTCCCGGTCATCGCAGATGTCGGCACCAAGAAGCTGTCTGCGATCGCGACCGAGCGGCACGAACTGATCGAAAGTGCGCGTGCGGGCAAGCTTCCGCCGGAACGGATGAAGGGCAGCACCTTCACGATCTCCTCTCTCGGCATGTTCGGGGTGGAGGAGTTCAGCGCCATCATCAATCAGCCGGAAAGCGCCATCCTGGCGATCGGTGCGATCATCGACACGCCAGTCGTGCGGGACGGGGCGGTGGTCGTTCGTCCGGTCATGAAGCTGACGCTGACCTACGATCACCGGATCATCGACGGCGCCAAGGCGGCGGCCTTTGTCGCGACCCTCAAGGATGTCGTCGAGGAGCCGCTGCTCGCGCTCGCCTGAGACCGGGCGGAAGCCTTGTCCGGGCCGCAACGGCCGTCATGCGCGGGCAGTTGCATTGCCGGCGCCGGCCGGGCCGCTAATATGAGAGCCGTCGGGGCGGGCGCGGCGCGCGCAAAGCCATGACGGTGCCGCGGACGAAGCAGGAGCCGTTCGGCCTTCGTCGAGACAAGGACCGGCCACATCATGTCGCGAACGCTGATCTTCGGCGGAACCTTCAATCCCGTGCATGTCGGCCATCTGCGCGCGGCGATCGAGGTTATGGAAGCGCTCGGCTTCGCTCAGGTCGAATGGGTTCCGAGCTATGCGCCGCGGCACAAATCGGATTCACCGTTGCTGGGCTTCGATCTTCGCATCGCGTTGCTGCGGGCCGCGCTGCATGGCCACGACTGTTTTCGGGTCAACGACATCGAGCGAACCCTGCCGGTTCCGTCCGTCACCATCCAGACGCTCGAAGCGATGGCGCGGAGCGAGCCGGCCGCCGACAGGTATTTCCTGCTCGGCGACCGCGAGTTTCTGCGGCTGCACCAATGGCGCTCCGGCAGCGACGTCGTAAAGCTGACGCATATCGCGATTGCCTGTCGCACCGAATTCGATCTCGACGCATTCGCTTCGGAAGTTGCCGCTGTATGGCCCGCGAGCCGGCGGGTCGAGCCGCCGGCGGGCGCGCTGCTGGCCTTCGAGCTTCTGCCGGGGCGCTTCGCGGTCGTGGTGCCGTTGCCGCGCATCGACGTCAGCTCGTCGCTGGTGCGCCGTCGCTGGCTGGAAGGGCGCAGCCTGTCGCATCTTGTTCCGCAGGCTGTGCTCGAACTCCTGGAACGGCATCGGGAAGAGGTGGCGGTGGCGTGGCGTCCGGCGCCGGCTTCCGCGTTGCAGGCGTCATGACGGCGGGCGCGGCCGGCTCGGTTCGGTCTGCCTGCACAACGAAAGCCACGCCGGATCGCGTCGCATCACAAGGGAGTTGCGTTCGGGGATGACCTACGATCTGAGGGATACGATCTTCGCTTCCGTGGCGGACTGCCTGTATGTCGCCGATGTGCGGGTGACGACCGCGGGGGTGATCTGCGGTGTCGAGCGGGCGACGCAGAAGGCGCGCGATCTTGACTGCGAAATCCTGCAAGCCGCGGCGGACGGCGACGACGTCGATGTCGAAACGCCGATCCTCAGCATGCGGGGCTCGGCCAAGGCGATCGCGATGGCGGAAGATTGCGTCCCCGGCGCCATTGCGAAGCCGTCCGGCATATCGCGCGCCATGCGCCGGGCGCAGCAACTGGCCGGTAACCGGGTCCGCGTGGTGTCGGGCGCGGCGAAAAAAATGCCGGAGGAGATCAAGGAGCAGATCCGGCGCGCCGTTCATCGCGGCGGCGGCAGCGGCCGCATCTCGAACGAGCCCTTTCTGTATCTCGACAAGAACTATGTCCGGATTTTCGGATCGGTCAGGAAGACTCTGGAGGCTGTCGCGCCGATGCAGGGCTACGTGCGCGCGATCCAGTTGCGCGGCCTGGTCGAGGACATCGCCGCCGAAACCCGTTCGGCACTCGCGCTAGGCGCGGAAATCCTGATGGTCGACAGCGGTCGGCTCGAAGATCTCGATCTGGTGTCGCAGCTTGTCCGTGACGCAGGCCGGCGCGACCGCACGACGATCGCTTTCGCCGGCGACATCGCCATGGAAGACATTCCCGGCGTGGCCGCGCACGACGTCGATATCCTCGATATCGGTCGCGCCATCCTCGATGCGCCGATTGTCGATATCAAGTTCGACGTGCGCACCGGCTGACCGGCCGGACGGGCCGAGACAAAAAGCAAACGACTAGACCTGCGACACGGGCTCCTGCGCATCCTGCTTCAGGCAGTGTGCGATCCAGTGCCGTGTCAGCTTCTCCTGAACCGAATTCTGGCGCAGCCGCGTGCGCAGCACGCCGAAATCGACCGTTTCGAGCGGCTGGTCCTGACAGGCGCAGGTGAAGACGATCGTCTCCTTGCCCGTCTCCGGCGATCGGTGCGTCTGCAGGCATTGTCCGCATATTTCCTTCATCATGCATTGCATCGGCGAATTGATGGAGCCGATGGCGCTGATCTCGGGATGCAGATGCGGCCGCAACACGCCTTCGCGCGCGCGCGCGATGGCGGCCATCATGCCGTCGGAGCCAATGGCGATCAGGTGCTTCGCCTCGTCGAGGCGGAGGCTCTGCGCGCCGAGCGCGCCGCGCGCATAGGCGGCCATGGCATCGACGATATTGCCGACGAAGGCGCGGTCCTGCGGACGGTTCGGCTCGAAGCCCGGCGCTTCGTCGCTGCACCAGACCACGACGTCGGCCGCCGCTTCGATCTGATCGATCTTGAAGCGATCCTGCGGCTTCTTGTAGCCCGCGAAATAGATGGTCCGGGATCCTTTGGCCCGTGCGGCCTGTCCGATGGAAAACAGAACCGCGTTTCCAAGTCCTCCGCCGGCGAGGATATAGGTCTGGCCGGCCTCGATATGGGTGGCCTCGCCTGTCGGACCCATCAGCACCACCGGCTCGCCGGGTTTCAGCCGCCGGCACAGATCGGACGAACCTCCCATCTCGAGAACGATGACGGAGACGAGCCCCTTTTCGCGGTCGACCCAGGCGCCGGTGAGAGCAAGCGCTTCGGTTGCGAGTCGCGTTCCGACCACCTGCGGCGCATGCGTTTCGAAATTCTGGAGCCGGAAAAATTGTCCGGGCTCAAAGGCGCGTGCGGCGGCCGGCGCCTGCACGATCAGTTCGACGATGGTCGGCGTCAGACGCGAGACCTCGCGGACCACCGCGCCGAATTCCTGCGCGAAGCCCTCGATCGGCCGGCGGCCGGCGGCCGCGGGCAGCCCTTCCATCAGTCGCGTGATGATGGTGTAGCCGCGCGTGGCGCTCGCCATCGCCTTCACCACATTGCCCGCGAACGAGGGATGGAGGTCGCCGAAGAAGCTGACGAAGCGGCCATCGGCGCGCCGGTCCATCAGCATATGCGGCGTCTGTGGCTTGCAACTGCGTTCCGGAGACACTGGCTGTCCGGTTTCGTCCACGGCCTGGAAGTAGCGACCGTCGAGCTTGACGTCGATGCCGCGTTCGCGGCTGAGCACGGTGTTCGGCTGCGTGCCTGCCGCAACCAGGATGGTGCGGGCGGGCAGACGCAGCGGCTTGCCGCCTTCGCTCTGGTTGTCGGCAAGAAGCAGCGTGGTCGCATGGCCGTGGTTGTCGACTTCGACCGCCGTGGGGGAAAGCCCCTCGGCGAAGCCGATACCTTCCTCCATGGCCTTCTCGACTTCCTCATGATTGAGCGTGTAGCTCGGCGACTCGGTCAGGCGGCGGCGGTAGACCACGGTCGCGCCGCCCCAGTCTTCCAGCAGCGCGGCGATGCGCGGCGCGCGCCCCTCGCGGGCGGCCGCGGCCCGTTCCTCGCGCAACGCCCTGGCGTGGCGGATGAATTCGTCGGCGATATCGGCTTCGTCGGCGGCAAGGTCGAGATCGATGGTTGCACCGGCGGCGTTCAATGCCTCATAGCGGCTCAGGAATTTCTCGACCTGGACCGGATAATAGGCGAGCGCCTCGGTCGCCGTGTCGATCGCCGTCAATCCGCCGCCGATGACGGCGATCGGCAGACGTACGGTGAGATTGGCCAGGCTTTCGGTCTTTGCCGCGCCGGTGAGCTGCAGCGCCATCAGGAAGTCCGACGCCTGCCGCACGCCGTGGGCAAGCCCGTTCGGCATCGCGATCACCGTCGGCTTGCCCGCGCCCATGCAGAGACTGACGTGATCGAAGCCCATCGCGAATGCGCTGTCGGGGGTGATGCTTCCGCCCATGCGCACGCCGCCGAACGCCGCAAATGCGTCGCGCCGTTCCAGGAGCAGGCGAATGATCTTCAGGTTATTCTTGTCCCAGCGCACCGTGATGCCGTACTCGGCAACGCCGCCGAAGCCCGCCATCGTGCGCTTGTCGAGGTCTTCATACAATTCGGCCAAGTCGCGCACCGGCACGAACGGCACACGGCTGCCGTCGGGCCGCCGTCCGGTCAGATGCTCGGGCAGCGGCTCGATCTTCAGGCCGTCGATACCGACCACGCTGTGCCCGTCGTTGAGCAGGTGGTGTGCGAGCGTGAAACCCGCCGGCCCGAGTCCGACGACCAGAACATTCCGGCCGGTCGCCGCGCGAGGCCGCGGGCGGCGGAAGTTGAGCGGATTCCAGCGTGTCAGCAGGGAATAGATTTCAACGCCCCACGGCAGGCCGAGCACGTCCTTCAAGATGCGCGATTCGATCTGCGGAATATCGACGGGCTGCTGCTTCTGGTAGATGCAGGCCTTCACGCAGTCGTTGCAGATGCGGTGGCCGGTGGCGGCGCAAAGCGGATTCTCCACCGCCACGATGGCCAGCGCTCCGAGCGCATGGCCTTCGGACTTGACGAGGTTCATCTCCGAAATGCGCTCTTCCAGAGGGCAGCCGAGCAATCTGCCGCCGAAGGCGTCGTGCTCGAAATTGCCGGAATGCCGGTCGCGCAACCCGAGCGAGCAGCTATCCTTCCCCTGCTTGTGGCACCAGATGCAGTAATTGGCCTGATCGAGCGCGCCGACGAGCGACGTCCCGCGATCGGTGAGCTGAAATCCGTTGCGCTCGCGCCGGTGACCGTCCGGTGCCGCCCAGACCGAAATCTCCCCGCGGGGGCGGCGCTCGATCTCGATGAGGTTCATCGGATCGCGCTTGGCCGGCTGCTTGAACAGCACGCCGGCGCGATGCTGCCGCTTGCCGTCCGCCGTAAGCGTCGCCCAGGCCGCATAGGTCGCGGCGAGTTCGAGCTCGGCTGCGTGCGTGGCTTCCGACTTGAGCCACAGCGCGACATGCCGGGCATAGGCGTCTTCGGAAAGCGGCTCGCCCAGAAGCGCTTCCAGCTTTTTCGCGACAGCCGGGCCGTCGATCGCATCGGGGGATTTGGCGGCGGGCGAGCGCAGGGCGCGGCGCTGCACGAAATTGCGCTTGACGGCGAAGATGTCCGATTTCGAGAAATGCTCCTCGCGAAGCGCCTGCAGTTCGGCCGAGATCCCGAACAATTGCCCGATAAAGAATTCGACATGCGGCGCAAGCGCGATCATCAGCTCCGATTCGGCTTTCCTGCCGAGATCGTCCGGGGTCGCGCGCGCCGACGACAGGCGTTCGGCGACGGCGGGGTCCGATGCGCGCAGATGATCGAGGAACGCGGTATCCAGACGCGCCAGTCCGTCGCGGCTGTAGAGATCGGAGAACTCAATCCCGAACGCGAGTTCAAGCTTGCACGCGCTGCGCGCCATGTCCCATTCACCCAATAGTTGACAACTAAGATATTTATAAGTAATTACAAAAATAGGTGTCAACCTTAGAACAGATATTGTCGCCGCCGCCGCGGAACCCGCCCGAGGGCGCGGCAGCGGTCCATTCGGCGGAGCGAGAAGGCGTCGTCGCACCGTTGCGGTGGAAGGAGGGAGCCGCTCTTGACCTACGTGATCACCGAGAGCTGCATCAAATGCAAATTCACCGATTGCGTGGAGGTCTGTCCCGTCGACTGCTTCTACGAGGGCGAGAACATGCTCGTCATCCATCCCGACGAATGCATCGATTGCGGGGTGTGCGAGCCGGAATGTCCGGTCGAGGCGATCAAGCCCGATACCGATGCGAGTGCCGGGGAATGGCTGGAGATCAATGCGAAATACGCGGCGCTTTGGCCCAACATCACCGCCCAGAGACCGGCCAACTCCGATGCCAAGGACAATGCGAACCTGCCGAACAAGCGCGATCTGTTCTCCCCCAGTCCGGGCGTCGGCGACTGACGTCCGGCGTGTTCGTGCGCAGGGGCGCGCAAGATGCGGTCCGGGGACGGAAGCGGAAATGAGCGTAAGGTGATTTGCATTGAATCGAGACGCGCTGTTCCTTTATTGTGCTGTCAAATCGGCACGGAGGTTCGATCCCGCGAATGAAGAGTCGAAAATTCGACGTCGGGCAGGATTTGGGCCCCAAGGATCTCGAAACCCCCGGCCGGAAGAATCGTCACCAGGACCTCTGTCTCTGGCTGCGACTGCTGACGTTGCACAAGCTCATCGACAACGAAATGCGCCGGCGGCTGCGCGACTCCTACAATATGAGTCTCGCCCGTTTCCATCTGCTCGCGCAGCTCAGCGTTGCCCCCAACGGCCTGCGGATGGGCGAGCTGTCGTCGCGGATGATGGTCACGACCGGCAACGTGACGGGATTGACCGACGATCTCGAGGCCGAGGGGCTGGTCGAGCGTGTCGTCGACCCCTCCAACCGTCGGGCCAATCTGGTCCATATGACCAGGAAGGGTCGCGCGCTGTTCGACGAGGCGGCGCAGATGCTGGAAATCTGGATCGAGGATTTCTTCTCGATTTATTCGTCGAAGGACAAGCAGCTGCTGTTCGATCTGCTCGGCAAGCAGAAGGCGTTCGTCCTCAAGCGCCTGAAAAGCGCTCATACCGAAGCCGCCGAATGAAATGGCGGCATGCGGGACGTGTCGGCCAGGCGGTCCGTCCGCGCAGGGATTCGTTTGCATCAAAAGCAGTGTTGGAGAGATCCGGAGGAATTCGGTGATGAAACGGGGAATTGGTGTTCGTACGCTCGCCGTGATGTTCGGCGCCGGTGCCGCACTGCTACCGGTGGCGGCGGCGGCACACACGGGCGTTCATTATTTCGGGGGCGATGAAAGCTTTGTCGGCGGGTTCCTGCATCCGGTCTTCGGGCCGGACCATCTCGTGGCGATGCTGGCGATCGGGCTTTGGGCGGCTTACCTCGGCGGCCGTGCGCTGGTCGGCGTTCCGCTGGCTTTTGTCGGCATGATGATTGTCGGAGCGATCCTGGGCGCCACCGGAAGCTTCTTGCCCGCAGCCGACCAGACGATCGCCGTTTCGCTGGTCGTGTTCGGACTAATGATCTGCATGCTCGCGAAGCTGCCGGTCTTCGTCGCGGTGGCGCTCGGCGGACTTTTCGCGACATTCCACGGCTATGCCCATGGCACCGAGATTCCCGATCTGGCGCAGCCGCTGCTTTATGGCGCGGGCTTCATCTTCGCGACCGTGCTTCTGCTCGGGATCGGGGTTGCGATCGGGCTGGCTTGCCGCCGCTCGGTTCCCGATCTCCTGGTCCGCGGCGCGGGTGCCGCGGTCGTCCTGTTCGGGATCGTGACCGTGATCGGCCAGATCGGATAGCGCGAAAAGGTCGGGTCGGGTGCGGGGCAGGACCGTGCGCCGGCCCGGCGGCGAGCAACGGACGGCGACGATCAGGAGGCCGTCTTGGCGTTCTTGGCGATGAAGGACTTCCAGCCGTTGAGAAATAGCTCGCAGCAGATTTCGGTCAATTCCGACAATGGCAGCGGTCCGTCCGGCCGGTGCCAGTAGATAATGGAATTGTACATCCCGAACACGATGTAGCTGCAGGCCTTGATCTGCTTCTTGTCGAGCCGGTGGCCGGCGTTCTCGGCAAGGATTTCCGCGAGAATCTGCGCATACTGCTTTTGCTTACGGTTGATGCCGGCGAGGTCACCGGCCGGCAGGTTGTGTGCGTATTTCAGCAGAATGCGTGCGCTCGCGGCATGCGAGCTGAACGTCGCCATGTGCCGCGACAATATGTGCTTGAGCTTCGACAGGCTGTCGGGAAACTGCGTCAGCTCCTCCTCAAGCCCGTTCAGCAGCAGATCCATGTAGTTGTTGAGGATGTAGAGCAGGATCTCGTGCTTGTTGGAGAAGTAATAGTAGATCGCGCCCTTGCTCAGCGAGGCGGCGTTGGAAATGTCCTTCAGGCTGGTCTCGTGATAGCCCGCCTTGTCGAAAAGAAGCGCGGCGGTCTTCGCGACGCTTTCGACGCGCGCCAGTTCCTTCGGCGAAAAAGCTCTCAGTGATGGCGATTCTGAAGCTGTCATTTCGGAATGCGACGCCTTTGCCGCCCTGATGATGGTCCGCTTCGCCTGGGCCCGGCTCCCGCTCGACGTGCACGGTGCAGCGATGGCCGAGGGTTTCGTCAGTGGAACGCAGCGCCTCTTAAGCTGTTTTGGGTCATTGATGGTCCCGGACGGTCCGGACGGTCTTGAACGATCCCGGCGCGATGCCACACGGGCGGCGGGCGAGACTTATCCTTAACCGGCTCCATTCTTGTCAACTTCGCTTAATCCGCACCTGTCGTATGGCGGGTCCCCGCTGCGACAACTGAGCCGCAGCCGGGCGGATTTGCCCTCCGTGCCCCGCTTGACAAGGGAAAAGCTACTCGATTAATAATAATCCGGCTAGCCGGTTTTTTTTGGCAAGTGTCTGGGAGGGTGCCGGAAAGTCATGGGTTCGCTGCTCGACGAGTTGGGCTGGAAGAAATTCATCGGTCACGAATATCCCGCACATACCGGCGAACCGGTGCTTGCCCGCGATATCCGGCGCTACGCCTATGCCATCGATGACGGCAATCCGCTCTTCGTGGACGAGGCGGCGGCCAAGGCCGGCCGCCACGGCGGCATCACCGCACCCCTGAACTATGTGAGCTGGGCGGTCGGCGTTCCCGGCGCGGAAAAGCGCAGCAAGGACCTCGGCGAGGACGGGCTGTCGTCGTTCGTCGGCGTCCCGGACATTCCCGGCGCTTGGTCGCTCGGATGGGTGCGCGGCGGTGAAGAGCTCGAATTCTTCAAGCCGGTGTATGTCAACGACCGCGTCACCGTGCGCGGGCACGTCACCGGCATGAGCGAGAAGGTCGGCAAGAGCGGCACGCTGATCTTCGTGACCTCGGAATTCACCTACACCAACCAGAACGACGAACTGCTGGCGAAGCACATCGTCACGATGATCGCTTCTCCGCGCAAGGAACAGGCGCAGTAATCCGGATGGGATCGCAGGTCTATTTCGACGATGTGTCGGTCGGGCAGGAAATCCCCAGCCTGACCAAAGACGTCAACACGGTGAACATACTGATGTATGTCGCGGCCGTCTGGCTGATGGATCGCATTCACTTCGACAATCCCTTTGCGGTGAAGAGGCGCGGATTGCCGGACATCGTCGCGCCGGGAAACATGGCGGGCGATTATTACGTGCAGTTGCTGACCGACTGGGCCGGCGACAAGGGGCGGCTGAGGAAGCTCGCGCTGCAGTTCCGCAACTTCATGATCCCCGGCAACGTGCTCACCTGCGGCGGCCGCATCACGGCCAAGGCCGTTGAGGACGGCAAGGGGCGCGTCGACCTCGAACTGTGGATCAAGAATCAGGATGGCGTCGTGTGCGTGCCCGGCAAGGGTGTCGTGGAGCTGCCGATACGCGCGGCATGACGTCGTGTCCGCGCGCATCGAGGCGCGGCTGAAATGGGTGTTTTCCGTCCCGGTCGCAGCGGCCCGGCGGGCAGGATGCCGGGAGGTGGATATGGCTGGTTCAATCGCAAGAGGTCCGGCGGGGCTTGAAGCAAGATAGGCAGCGATAGCTTTTCGCCGGCGACCCGCAGTGGCGCCGCCGTGCGTTGGATGATCGCGGCACATAGTCGGTCGATACGAGTGCCAGTCGATATGAGTGCCATGAGCAGCATCATCGCGAAGGACGCCACGGTGGAGATGATCGGATCAGGCTTCTTCTTCACCGAAGGTCCGGTATGGAACGCCGGCGATAGCTGCCTTTACTTCAGCGACATCCCCGCAAACGTCATCCATCAGTGGCGGCCGGACACCGGCATGTCCGTTTTCCGCACGCCGAGCGGAAAGTCGAACGGATTGACGCGAGACCGGGAGGGGCGCCTGATCGTCTGCGAACACGCCGGACGGCGCGTGTCGCGCATCGAAAAGGACGGCCGCGCGACGACCGTCGCGTCCCACTACAAGGGCGGTCGCCTCAACAGTCCGAACGACGTGGTCGTCAAGTCGGACGGCTATATCTACTTCACCGATCCGCCGTACGGGCTTAATCCGACTTTCGGGGTCGCCGAATATCCCGAACTCGATTTCGCCGGAGTCTATCGCGTGGCGCCGGATGGCAGCGATATCGCAGCTGTTGCCGATGATTGCACGCCGAACGGCCTTGCCTTTTCTCCCGATGAAAAGCGACTCTACGTCGCCGATACCGAAGCGAACCATGTGCTGGTCTACAACGTCGATGCCGCGGGCGGTCTGTCCGGCGGCCGGCTTTTCGCGCAGATTCCGGGCAGCGGCCTGGCACCAGACGGCATCAAGGTAGATCGCGACGGGCATGTATTCGTCACCGGCGCGGGCGGCGTCTGGGTGTTCGATCCGGGCGGGGGTCGCCTCGGCATCATTCCGGTGCCGGAGCTTCCTGCCAACCTCGCCTGGGGGGACACGGATTGGTCTGCGCTCTATATTACGGCCAGAACCTCAGTCTATCGTGTCCAAACAAAAACGGCAGGTCTGCCAATCTGACCTCATAAAGACAGTGAGAGTAAATGATCAGGGAGGAAATGATGACTATGATACGCAGAAGCCTGCTGATCGGCGCAGCCGCAATCACCGCCGGCCTCATGACTTCGGTCGCCTATGCAGCCGATACCGTGCGGATCGGCTCCGTGCTGTCGATCACCGGACCCGCCTCGTTTCTCGGCGATCCGGAAAAGAAAACGCTGGAAATGTACGTGCGGGATCTCAATGCCGCCGGCGGCGTGAACGGCAAGAAGCTCGAACTCTTCATCTACGATGACGGTGGCGATTCCAACAAGGCGCGCACCTTCGCAACCCGCCTCGTCGAGGAAGACAAGGTCGACGCCGTGATCGCCGGCTCGATCACCGGAACGTCGATTGCGATGCGCAGCGTGTTCGAAGATGCGCAGACGCCGTATATCTCGCTCGCTGGCGCTGCCGAGATCGTGACCCCGGTGCGCAAATGGGTGTTCAAGATGCCGCATACCGAACCGATGTCGTGCGGCAAGATCTTCGAAGACCTGAAGAAGCGTAAACTGACCACCATCGCGATGATTTCCGGCACCGACGGCTGGGGCAAGGCGATGCGCGCCGAATGCGTCGCCATGGCGCCGAAGGAAGGCATCAAGGTGGTGAAGGACGAAATCTATGGCGCTGCGGACAGCGATATGACGCCGCAGCTCATCAACATCAAGAACACGCCGGGTGTGCAGGCCGTGATCAATTGCGGCTTCGGCCAGGGCCCCGCGATCGTCACCCGCAACTATCGCCAGGTCGGCATCACCGTGCCGCTCTATCAGAGCCACGGCGTGTCCTCCAAGAGCTTCATCAACCTCGCCGGGCCGGCCGCCAACGGCATCCGTCTGCCCGCCGCGGCGCTGCTGGTCGCCACCCAGTTGGCGGACAGCGACCCGCTCAAGAAGGTGGCTCTCGACTACAAGACAAAGTTCGAGAAGGAAACCGGACAGCCCGTTTCGACCTTCGGCGGTCACGCGCGCGACGCGCTGTTCATGCTGATCGAAGCGATGAAGCGGGCAGGTTCCGCCGACAAGGCCAAGGTGCGCGACGAGATCGAAAAGACCAAAGGCTTCATCGGCACCGGCGGCGTCATCAACATGTCGCCGACGGACCATCTCGGCCTCGATCTCACGTCGTTCCGGATGATCGAGATCAAGGACGGCGATTGGCAGCTTGTCCAGTGAGCGGACGATCTCGCATCGTCAGCTGACTGCAATCGCGCGTTCCGATCGAACCTCACGGCCGGCAGCCGCTGTGCTGCCGGCCGCTCGGGGCAACCATTCGGGGATGGGGCTTGGCTGAACTCCTGCAATTCACGTTTTCCGGGCTGACCGTGGGGGCGATCTATGCCCTCGTGGCCCTGGGATTCACGCTGATCTACAACGCGTCCGACGTTGCGAACTTCGCCCAGGGCGAGTTCGTCATGCTGGGCGGGATGGTGACCGTTTTTGCGATGGCCGCGGGACTTCCGATCGGGTTCGCCGCGCTCGTGGCGATCGTCTTCGTGGCGCTGGTCGGCCTGCTGCTGCATCGCCTGGCGATCGAGCCGGCGCGGGGCGCGTCGTCGGTGACCCTGATCATCATCACCATCGGCGCCTCCATCTTCCTGCGCGGGATGACGGCGATCCTGCTGGACAAGAATTTCCACAATCTGCCGCCGTTCTTCGGCAGCGAGCCTTTCGTCATCGGTGGCGCAACGCTGCTGCCGCAGAGTCTGGTAGTGCTGGTGGGCGTGGCGCTGGTCCTGCTCGCCGTGTGGCTGTTCATGAGCCGCACCCTGCTCGGCAAGTCGCTTCTGGCGACGGCGGCCAATCGGACCGCCGCGCAACTGACCGGCATCAACACCTCCGCCGTGATCGGCATGGCGTTCGTCATATCGGCGATGATCGGCGCCGTCGGCGGCATCCTCGTGACGCCGATCACGCTGACCTATTACGACGCCGGCACCATGCTGGCGCTCAAGGGCTTTGCCGGCGCGGTGCTCGGCGGGATGGGCAACCCGATCGGGGCCGTTGTCGGCGGACTTGTGCTCGGTCTGCTCGAGCAGTTCTCGGCCGGCTATCTGTCGTCCCAGTACAAGGACGCCGTGGCCTTCATTGTCATTCTTCTTGTGCTCTTCACGATGCCGCAAGGGTTGTTCGGGGCCAAGACGGTCGAGCGGGTGTGACGTGCGGCGTTGTCTCAACAGTCCCTTTCTGCTCATCCTGGCCCTCGGCGCGGTCGTGGCGCTGCTGCCGCTGATCCTGCCGTCCAACTTCTATGTGCGCGTCGTCGCGATCGTCTATATCAACGCGCTCGCGGTTCTCGGCCTCAATCTCCTGATGGGCTTTGCCGGGCAGGTCAGCCTCGGACACGCCGGCTTTTTCGGGATCGGCGCCTATGCGGTGGCGCTGGGACCGGTCTATCTCGGTTTGCCCGGGTGGGCGTCGCTGATCGGAGGCACGGCCCTGTCGGGCCTGCTGGCCTTCGTCGTCGGCCGCCCGATCCTGCGCCTGAGCGGCTATTACCTCGCGATCGCAACCCTCGGCATGGGGGTGCTGATCTCCATGGTGGTGTCGAACGAGGCCAATATCACCGGCGGCCCCAACGGCATGGAGGTGCCGCGCCTGGTGCTGTTCGGATCGCGCATCACCGGTTCGCTCACCTGGTACTGGATTTCCGGAATCACGCTCGTGATCGGCGCCCTGATCGTGGTCAATCTTATCGAAAGTCCGACCGGGCGGGCGTTCCGCGCCATTCACGACAGCGAGATCGCGGCGCGCGTGCTCGGCGTCGACGTTGCGCGCTACAAGCTGCTCGCGTTTGTCCTATCAGCGGTCTTTACCTCCATCGCGGGCAGCTACCTGGTCCTGCTCGACGGTTTTGTCACGCCGAACACCACGAGCTTTCTGCTCTCGATCGAACTCGTGGTGATGGCTGTGCTCGGCGGGCTCGGCTCGATCCTCGGCAGCATCGTGGGGGCGGCCATTCTGGTCATCCTGCCGCAATTCCTCACCGTGTTTCACGATTACGAACATGCCGTACTCGGCGCCATCATCATCGTGTTCCTGATCTTCCTGCCGAGCGGCATCGTGCCGGCTTTGGCGTCGCTCATCCGACGGGGGCCGGCGTGAGCATCCTGACCGTCGAGAACCTCAGGATCGCCTTCGGCGGCGTCATCGCGATCGACGGCGTCAGCTTCAGCGTCCGCCGCAACGAAATCTTCGCGCTGATCGGGCCGAACGGCGCCGGCAAGACCACGCTCTTCAACATGATCAGCGGCCTCTACGTGCCGCAGAGCGGGCGCATCGTCCTGGACGGCGAGGACGTGACCAATTTTACGCCCCAGGAACTGGCGCGCCGCGGAATGTCGCGCACCTTCCAGAATTTGCAGGTATTTTTCCGCATGAGCGCGGCGGAGAACGTCATGGTCGGACGTCATCTGCACGAGAATCGCAACGTCTTCGCTCATCTTCTCGCGCTTCCCTCGGTGCATGCCCAGAACCGCACGACCCGCGCCCGGGCCGAGGAACTGCTTGCTTTGGTGGGGCTTGAGGGGGTTGCCGACAGGGCGGCGAGCAGTCTGCCCTATGGTGCGCTCAAGCGGCTGGAAATTGCCCGCGCGCTCGCCACCGAGCCGAAAATCCTGCTGTTGGACGAGCCGGCGGCTGGCTGCAATCCGGTGGAAACGGAAGAGATCGACGCGGTGATCAAGACCATCGCCGCGCAGGGCGTCACGGTCGTGCTGGTCGAACACGACATGCGGCTTGTCATGCGTATTTCCAACCGCATTCACGTTCTCGACCGCGGGAGAACGCTGGCGGAAGGCGGCGCCGCGGAGGTGCGCAGCAATCCGGCGGTCGTGACCGCCTATCTCGGCGGACTGGGTGAGCAGGAGGCCGCACGTGCTCGCGATTGACAATCTCGCAAGCCGTTATGGGCGGATCGAGGTACTGCACGGGATTTCGCTTAACGTGCGCAAGGGGGAAATCGTCACGCTGGTCGGCTCCAACGGCGCCGGCAAGAGCACGCTGCTCCGCGCCATTTCCGGCGTGCAGCCGGTCGCCTCGGGCACCATGCGGCTCGAAGACAAGCTTATCGACCGGTGGCGTCCGCATCATCGTGTCGCGAAGGGAATCGCACAGGTTCCCGAAGGCCGGCAGGTCTTCGCGCCGCTGTCGGTCGACGAAAATTTGCGGCTCGGTGGCATCGTTCGCCGCGACGGCAACATCGGCGCCGATCTCGACGAGATCTACACCATGTTTCCAGCGCTTGCCGAACGCCGCCGCAACGCGGCCGGAACCCTGTCCGGCGGACAGCAGCAGATGCTGGCGATCGGTCGCGCGCTGATGGCGCGGCCGAAGCTCCTGCTGCTCGACGAGCCGTCGATGGGGCTTGCGCCAGTGCTGGTCGAGCAGATCTTCGCCACGATCGAAATGCTCAAGACGCGCGGCCTTACGGTGCTTCTGGTGGAGCAGAACGCCAATGTGGCGCTCGCGATCGCCGACCGGGGCTACGTCATCGAGACGGGTCGCATCGTCATGACCGGCACCGGGAAGGAATTGCTGAACAACGAGCGGGTGCGCAGCGCCTATCTTGGAATGTAGGATTGCGTGGTGTTTTTGATCTTGACGCAAATCTCCTACATGAGAAAAATAATCCGGCTAGCCGGTTTTTCCCAGGATGGCCGGTTCGGGCGCAGAGGTGTGCGGAGAACCGGATTCTTGCATGCCCCCGGCCTTGGATCGGCGGCGCAATGTTTCGGGCGGTCAAGGTTGGAACTGCTCCGCATTGTTGCAATGACGAAGTCGGGGCCGTGCGGATCGAACCATGCACGGCGAAAAATCCGAAGGCTTTTGCCGCGACGCCGGATCGGTGGCGGCAGGGGGCTCCGATAACAAGGCGTGCGTTTGATCCGGGCGGACGGGTCCGGCCAGTCAGGCGCAGGAAGCAGAGGTCTCGGTGTGCGAACGATAGCTGAGTTGATTCGCTGGCGCGGCCAGCGTCATCCCGATCTCGATGCGATCTGGTACGAGGGCAAGACCCGGACCTACGGCGAACTGAACCGTTCGAGTTCCGAACTGGCCGGCGGCCTGGTGCGGGAGCTCGGCCTCAAGCCCGGCGACCGCGTCGCCATCCTCGACAAGAACTGTCCGGAATATCTCGAGCTCGTCTTCGCGCTCGACAAGGCCGGCGTCGTTGCCGCGCCGCTGAACTGGCGCCTCACGCCGAACGAGATCAAGGCCATCATCGACGACATCAAGCCGGCTTTGCTGGTGATCGGCGAGGAGTTCAGGCAGAACGGTCCCTTCGGCGTGAAGACATTGACCTACGCCGAACTGCCGCGCGGGGGCGAAGACCCCCACCGCGATGTCGACGGCGCGGTCAGCACCCAGTTCTGCACCTCCGGCACCACGGGCCTGCCGAAAGGCGCGATGCTGACGGGTATCAACCTGCTCAATACCGGACTTTGTCTCGCGCTCGAAATGCCGGAAATGCGCGAGGGCGGCCGGTCATTGGTCTGCATGCCGCTGTTCCATACCGGAGGCACCGGCTGGGCGGTCTGGAGCATGCAGGAAGGCATGACCCTCGTCGTGGTGCGCGAAATCGACCCGCCGAAACTGCTCGACGTCATCGTTCAGCAAAAAATCGAAACCGCGCTGCTTGTGCCTGCGGTGATGCTGTTCCTGACCGAGCTACCGCAGGCGCGCACCGCCGACTTCTCGTCGCTCAAGCACATCACCTACGGCACGGCGCCGATCGCGCCCGATCTGCTCAAGCGCTGCATCGACATCTTCAAATGCAGGCTCAACCAGATCTACGGCCTGACCGAGACCTCGGGTCCCTTCACCTCCCTGCCGTTCGAACATCATCACGGAGAGAAGCTCCTGTCCTGCGGCCGGCCGATGTTCGGCGGGCGCGCCAGGATCGTCGATTCCGAAGGCAGGGAATTGCCGTCCGGCGAGATCGGCGAAATCTGCTATCAGGGCGAAAGCCTGATGGCCGGCTACTGGGCGCGCCCCGAAGCCACCGCCGACGCCGTCCGCGACGGCTGGTTCCATTCGGGCGATGCCGGCTACATAGACAAGGACGGCTTCATTTTCGTCAAGGACCGCATCAAGGACATGGTCGTGTCCGGCAGCGAGAACGTCTATCCCGCCGAGGTTGAGGCGGTTCTGGCCGGTCATCCCGACATCGTCGAGTGCGCGGTGATCGGCATTCCCGATCCGAAATGGGGCGAGACGGTCAAGGCGGTTGTGGTCAAGCGCGCGGGCAGCACGCTCACCGAGACGGTGCTGATCGACTGGATGCGCGACAAGGTCGCCGGCTACAAGCGGCCGCGTTCGGTCGACTTCATCGACAAGCTGCCGCGCAACGCGAGCGGAAAGCTGCTCAAGCGGACGCTGCGCGAGCCCTATTGGCAGGGCATGCAACGGCGGGTGAACTAGGCGCCGGCCCCGTGTTTCTTCTTTTGCCTGCTTTGGGCGGCGGCCGCCTTGCCGCGGCCGCGCGCAGCCGGCGCGACCTGCCGTTGCCGTGGCGCGGCCAGGACGCCGGCGAAAATGATGTCGAGCTGATGCGCGACGTAGAAATCAAGATCGCCCAGCGTGCGCACCTCGCGCGTATGCAACGCGATCATATGGGCGATGAGCATGATATCGAGCGCCGCAAGACGCGCCGACAGCGGACGGAACACGCCGGCTTCCATTCCCTCGGTGACGATCGCCTCGAAATAGTTGATCACGCTCGAAACCGTCGCGATCACGTCGGTGCGCGCCCGCGGCGGCATGAAGCCGACCTCGCGATAGAGAAGTCGGATTGAGCGGCGGAAGCGATGGGCGATCTGGCAGTAGCTGGCGAAGCCGATCTCCAGCGAGCGCTGCGGCGAGCCGGGATCGAGCTTCGTCTCCGCAAGACGCTGCGCGATGTTGTTCATCAAATCCTGCGCCACCAGGTACAGGATGTCGTCCTTCGACGACACGTACATGTAAAGGCTCGCGACGTTGAACGAGCAGGCGCGCGCGATGTCGCGTATGGACGTGTTATGAAAGCCGCGATCGAGAAACATCTTGGTCGCGACCTCGATCAGCTCGTTGCGGCGGTGCGCGACGCGCTCCGGATTCTTGATCGTGGTCGGGATGTGCGCGTCCATGCCCCGGCTCTTCGACCGGGGATTTCGCGAGACCGGCTTTTTCGCTGCCATGGGCAATCGGTGGTTCAAGGCCTTGTGTGCAGACTGAAGCGGGAAGTATAGGATCGCGCAAGAGGGGGCAGGTCCGACGGCGAATTGCGGGCACCCGGTATGGGAGCGCCTGGATAGATTGAAATTCACCTGAAATCAATATCTTAGCGGCCGTGCGCCGATCGGCGCCGGCGTTGACAGGCCGCCCGTGAACTTATTAAATAGAACAATGTTATACCAAAAACAGACCGCTGCCGGCGCCCGCGACGAGGCCGGTCCGCGCCGCCTTTGACGGTATCGCGCCCCGCGGGGCGCATTGGACAAGCTGCCGGGTGGTCCGCCGCGTGAGCTGGCGGCCCCGGACTGGAGGGCAGGATGGTTCAGATCAACTACCGCGCGGAAGTCATTCCGGAAAAATGCACCGGCTGTGTCGACTGCGTGTTCGTCTGTCCGACCCTTGCGATCAAGATGGAGGCGCGCAAGGCGGTCATCGACGAATCGAAATGCGTCGCCTGCCAGAATTGCATCGGAATCTGCGGCGACGACGCCATCGTCAAGCTCGAGCGCGCTGAACCGATGGAGCGTCACGTCGACTACCAGTCGGTCGATCAGGAGCGCGTCCTGGAAATCTGCAAGCGCGCAAACATTCACCCGATGCAGTGGCTGTGCCTGTGCACGGCGACGCGCGCCCGCGAAGGCGCCGCGGCGATCCTCAACGGCGCGACGACGCCGGAGGACATGGCGCTTGCGACCGGCACGCGCTCGGGCTGCACGGTCTATTGCGCGATGATGTCGATGCGGCTCCTGAAGGCGGCGGGCGTCAATCTCCCGCCGGCCTTCAAGTGGCACCTGTTCGACACTACGCAGACGCTGTGGGACGTCCCGCAGGACGTGATCGACAAGTATTCCGACTATTTCCTTGTCGAAGACAAAGACGTGTTTCGCAAGTTTTAGCCGCGTTCCGCCGCGGAAGGAGCATGCCCATGCTTGACGTCACCAAACTCAAGAAAGCACGGCCGAGCTATATCCGGAAGTCGATGTACGGCCCGGCCACCGAAACCGGCCTGCCGGCGATGCGCGCCGCCGATCTTCCCGGCATGGTGGCGCTGCCGGTGCAGTCGCTGTTCCCGGATATCCCCAAGGCGATCTATATCGAGGGTGACAACCTTGCCCCGATCCGCAAGGCGACCGAGGCCGCGCTCGCTGGCGTCGATATGAGTAAGATCAAGCCGGACAGCTCCGTCAACATCCTGACCTCGCAATACGGCTTCATGATCATGGGCGGCTTCGCGTACCGCGAAATGGTGCGCACCATCAAGGAAATCGTCGAGCAGCGGACCGGCTGCACCAATATCCGCCTGCGCATCGCCACCGGGTTCCGCCTCAAGGAGCCCGAGGAGATCATCGAGCATTACGGCCTTGCCGAGATGTTCGACGGCAAGGTGTCGCCGGCGCTCTATATCGACCGCGCGGTGGCGATCGAGACGCCGATCGGCAAGCTGATGGGCATCCGCAAGATCTACGACGCGGACTACATCATCCACGTGCATCACGGCGAACTGCGCGAGCTCGACATGCATCGCATGATCAGCCGTACGATGAAGCCGTTTTCGATGTCCTATGCGCGCTTCGAGACGCGTTCGGTGCATCACATGAATTTCGGGCCGCGCAGCAGCAACCTGATCCCGCGGCTGATATTCGAATCGCCGTTCGTGCAGGAGAAGTTCACGTTCGGCGTGTTCCTTGCGGCCTCCCCGCAGGGCGTGGTCGGAGTCGAGGCCGGCAACGATCTCATGCCGATCGACCGCCGCCTGATGCTGCTGGCCTTCAAATCCTACGGCAAGATCCGCGAGCTCTACAACGAGATCAAGGATTGCGTGTGCGTCATGGATGGCACCGGCGAGCCGCGCTACATGGTCGGCGGCGGCACCACCTTCGGCAATCTGCTGGAGGCCGAGCTCGATCTTTTCGATCTCGACACGGTGCCGATCAGCCTCGGCTTCGGCCTCTATCAGCCGCCGCCGACGCAGCCGAAGCTGAAGGCGGTGAACCCGGCGATCAGGGCGATGGTGATGAACCATTTCTGGATCGGGGTTCCGCAACTGGAGCTGGCGACGGCCTGTCCGATGGTTCTGGTCGGCGAAGAGATGTTCAAGCTCGTGAAAGAAGACTGCATGAACATCGAAATGTCCAAGCACGTCGTGACTGCGGAAAGCCTGCCCGCAGCGGTGCATTTCGCCAAGAAGGTCGCGCAGACCGACAAGGTCATCGTGTTCGACGGCGCCTATGGCGCCATCACCTGCAGCGAGGCGCTGGCCGATCACCTCATCAAGCGCGCGCCGGAGGTCAGCCGGCGAGTGGAGGAAGAGATGATGCCGAAATGGTTGCGGCAGCGGGGGCTCGATCCGTCCGAGGCGCTCTGACGTCCGGCACACAAAGAGAAGAGAGATGGTCGATTACGACATGCTCGGGAAGACCGAGCTGAGCATTCACGGGATCGTTCTGCAGAACGCCGATCTCGGCAGGATCGCCGACGTCGTGGCCGAAGTGCTCGGACTTGGCCGCAGCGACGTTCTCGTGACCGACGTGCGCGGCGAGTATCTTGTGCTCGACATCCTCAAGAAGGGACTCGATGCCGGCAGCATCGTCGGCCGGGAGAAGGACCTGCTCGCGGCCGTCTCTGCGCTGCCGGGCGTGTCGCTGCGTCCGGATGCGCGCACCGAATCCCGCGGCCTTCTGAGCTGGGTCGCCGCCGATCCGGCGATCGCGGGCGAGGCGCTTGCCGAGTCCGCGGGGATGGCCGGCGATCTGAGCGCGCGTCTCGGACGCGCCGTCGCCGTCTTCGCAACCGGGACCGAGATCAATAACGGTCAGGTCAAGGATACGAACAGCCCGGCGATCCGCGACAAGCTTGCGAGCGAGGGCTATGCCGTGAGCTTCGGGGGCACGCTGCGCGACGACGAGCATTTCATCGCCGCGCAGATCCGCGAGCGCGCCGAGGAGGGCTTCAGCTTCGTCGTCACGACCGGCGGCGTCGGCGCGGAGGTCAAAGACAAGACCATCGAGGCGCTGCTGCTGCTCGATCCTGAGGC
>JAANMY010001403.1_pt1 | contig 27523 bp, 30 predicted proteins | sample 7279691 | NCBI WGS metagenome assembly JAANMY01 (sample SAMN14094543, study PRJNA606508) | bioreactor metagenome | isolation source: A lab-scale SPAN reactor treating ammonium-rich wastewater day 388 | place: Ireland: Galway | collected 2018-02-07
CATGGGTGTGCGGGCGCGGCTTCGGGCGGTCTGCGTCGTTGCAAATCCTCGCAATAGCCAAGCTATTGCTGTGGTTTGCGCCTCGCAACCCATCCCGAAACGCATCCCCCACACCTTCATTTGAGATCATGAACACGTTCTAAGGGGCAACACCACGCAGGCAGTGGCCCATCGCAGGCCTTGCCCTGGCCCCTTGGCGCGCCATCCGTGGGCACGCTTGCCAGCACTTTTTTGCCCACTGCGTGTTGCCCAACGCTTTATAGGTAGAGCTGTTGCCGCTTTATATTCAACAAAATAACGAATAAAACACCATAAATTTGTTGTCAATTCAGCGGTTAAAGCTATATTAAAAATAGTTATCTTTGATTTATTTTTCCCCGCTCAGGCGCAGATCGGGTGGCAATGCGACAATCGCTTTCTTCATGACAAGTCCTACTCTTTCTTTCTCCGAACTCGCTCTTGCCCCCAGTTTGACCCAGGCGGTCGCCGAAATGGGCTACGAGACAATGACCCCCATCCAAGCCCAAGCCATCCCCGTGGTGCTCACGGGCCAGGATGTCATGGGTGCCGCCCAAACCGGTACGGGCAAAACAGCGGCGTTTTCTTTGCCCCTGCTGCAGCGCTTGATGCGCCATGAAAACAGCTCGGCCTCGCCCGCCCGCCACCCGGTGCGGGCTTTGGTGTTATTGCCCACGCGCGAATTGGCGGACCAAGTAGCCCAGCAAATTGCCCAATACGCCAAGCACACCAAATTGCGCAGCACGGTGGTATTTGGTGGCATGGACATGAAGCCGCAAACGGCGGAATTAAAAAAAGGCGTGGAAGTGCTGGTGGCCACGCCGGGGCGGCTGTTGGACCATATTGAGGCGAAAAACGCCGTTCTGCACCAAGTGGAATATGTGGTGCTCGATGAGGCGGACCGCATGCTCGATATTGGCTTTTTGCCCGATTTGCAGCGCATCCTGTCGTATTTGCCCAAAGAGCGCACCACGCTGCTGTTTTCGGCCACGTTTTCGCCTGAAATCAAGCGCCTGGCGAGCAGTTATTTGCAAAATCCGGTGACGATTGAAGTGGCGCGTGCCAACGCGACGGCATCGACGGTAGAACAGCGCTTTTATGCCGCCCATGACGACGATAAACGCCGCACCATTTGCCATGTGCTCCAAGAGCGCGGCATTCGCCAAGCGTTTATTTTCTCCAATAGCAAATTAGGCTGCGCGCGCCTAAGCCGGGCTTTAGAGCGCGATGGCTACCGCGCAGCGGCCTTGCACGGCGATAAAAGCCAAGATGAACGCCTTAAAGCCTTAGAGGCCTTTAAGCAAGGCGAAGTCGATTTGCTGGTTTGCACAGACGTTGCCGCGCGGGGCTTGGACATTAAGGATGTGCCCGCCGTGTTCAATTACGATGTGCCCTTTAATGCCGAAGATTATGTGCACCGCATTGGCCGCACAGGCCGCGCCGGTGCCAGTGGTTTGGCCGTAACGTTGGTGGCCCCCAGCGACAGCAGATTGGTCGCTGATATTGAAAAGCTGATCAAGACCCGCATCACGGTAGAAACGCTGGCCATGCCCAGCGCCCGTGCACGCCAGCGCAGCGATGCCGGCGAGCCGCGCAGCGAGCGCCACTCTGGGCACCAAGAGGCACGCAATGGCACCAGCCATTTCGCCAGCAGCCGCCCTGTACGGGGCGCGCGCCCTGTGCGGGCAGCCCCGGCCGATCCTTTCTTTGACCGTCCCTACGAAGCCAGCGCCAGCGAAGCTCCCCCCACGTGGGAGAGCAAACCTGCGCCCGGCAGCACCCTGCGCCAAATCAAGGCCAAGCGCAAAGTGCCCGCTTTGTTTAAACCCGCAGGCAGCGTGTAAAACGCTGCGCCGGTGGTGGGCAGGGGCTTATTTGCCCGGTGTTTGCGCGGGCGGGCAAGGCAGCTGGTGGATGTGGCGCTGCTCAAAATCAGCCATGGAGATTTCTAAGGCTGTCAGTGCCCCACCCCAGACGCAGCCTGTGTCTAGTGCTATTAAATTTTTTTGATTGCGCAGTCCCAGTGTGGACCAGTGGCCAAAGGCAATGCAGGTGTTGGCCGTTTGCCGGTGGGGGCAATCAAACCAAGGCATCAGCCCTGCCGGGGCCGCGCTGGCCGCCTCAGAGCTGCTGAAATCCATGTGCCCCAGGGCGTTGCAAAACCGCAGCCGTGTCAGTGCATTGACAATAACGCGCCAGCGCTGCATGCCGACCAGGGTGTCGTCCCAACGGTCTGGGGTGTTGCCATACATCTGTTGCAAAAAATTGGGCAAATTGCTGCTGCGCAATTGGGCCTGCACCTCGGCGGCGTAATCCATAGTGGCTTGCAAGCTCCAGCTGGGCAATACCCCGGCATGCACCAGTAATAAATCCTGCCCCTGCTGGCTTTGCAAATGCCGTGCCAAAGGCTGCGCTGCCAACCATTGCAATAAATCTTTGCAATCAGGCGCTTGCAAAATCGGGGTTAAAGTGTCGCGTCGGCCGGGCGGGCGCACTTTGTGCGCACAGGCCAATAAATGCAGATCATGGTTGCCCAGTAATACCTGGACGCTGCCTTGCATATCGCGGCAAAAGCGCAAAGTCTCTAAGGATTGCGGCCCCCGATTGACGATATCCCCTAATAAATAAACACTATCAGTGCTTGGGGAAAATTCAATCTGTCGTAAAAGTTTTTGCAAACAGGCGAAGCAGCCTTGCACGTCGCCGATCAGATAAGTGGCCATATTAATTAATTTGCAGAGTTGGTAATTATTTATTTATAATCGCCCAACTATTTTGAAAGGATGTTTCCATCATGAGTTCTTACAAGGAATTACTCGCTCAGCGCAACGCTCTCGAATTACAAATCGAAGAAGCTCGCCGCCGTGAACTGGCCGACGCTGTTGCCAAAGTGCGTACCCTGGTTACCGATTATGGTCTGACGGCTGACGATATTTTCCCGCCTGCCCGTGGTGGTCGCGCCAGCAGCACCCAAGGCGTGAAAGTGGCCCCCAAATACCGCAACCAAGCCACCGGTGAAACCTGGACCGGCCGGGGCAAACCCCCCAAGTGGATTCAGGGCCAAGACCGCGACCAGTTCCTGATTCGTGATTAATGGTTAGTGCCTTTTAAAAAGCCCGCTTTGGCGGGTTTTTTTATGGCCGTATGAAAAATCGCTAGGGTTTGCCCGGACAATTCAGTCTATGGATGCCGAAAAGAAACAATTACTCATTGCGGGTGGGGGCATTGCCGGCATGGCAGCCGCTTTAGGTGCTTCGCATGCCGGGTGGGATGTGCGGGTGTTTGAACGCGCAGCGGTATTTTCCGAAGTGGGCGCGGGGGTGCAGCTGGGCCCCAATGTAGTGCGGCGTTTGCAAGCCTGGGGGCTGCAAGAGGGGCTGCAGGCCGTGTGTGCCATGCCCCAGCGGCTGCGGGCGCACAGCGCTTGCAGTGGGCGGGAATTGGCCCAAACCGCTTTGGGTGCCAGCATGGTGCAGCGGTATGGGGCGGCGTACGTCACCATCCACCGGGCGGATTTGCACCAGCTGCTTGTGCATGCGGTGCAAGGGCGTGAGGGGGTGTTTATTAACCACGGCCAGTCGGTCGAAGAGATTTTGGGCTTAGAGGGTGCTGCCACCATCCGCACCCCGGCCTACCCTTGCGTTGAAGGCGATGCCTTATTGTTGGCCGATGGCGTTTGGAGCCAGCTGCGGGCTGGTGTGTTGGGCGATACGAGCCGACCGCGCGTAAGTGGCCATTTGGCTTACCGGGCCTTGATTCCCATGGCCGATGTGCCCGCTGCGTGGCGCGCCCACGAGGTGAACGTCTGGCTGGGCCCGCAGCTGCATGCCGTGCACTACCCGGTGCGCCGGGGCGAGCTTTTGAATGTGGTGGTGATTGTCGAAGGCCCCGCACCCGAAGACCTGACCCAATGGGACCATGCCGCCAATGCCCTGCAATTGGCCCGTGCGTTGCAAGGCAGTTGCGCGGCACTGCGGGATGTGGTGGGCAGCGTCGAGGCCAGCGGTGGGCAATGGCGGTTGTGGCCGCTGTCGGACCGTGCGCCTTTGACGGGCCCCCAGGGCATGGCCCGGGGTCTGGTGGGCTTGATTGGCGATGCTGCCCACCCCATGCGGCCCTATTTGGCGCAAGGTGCTGGTATGGCCATTGAGGATGCGGCGGAGCTGCAACGTGCGCTGGCGATGGCGGACTTGGATGTCAGCACGCGCCTGCGCCGCTACGCGCTCAACCGCTGGCAGCGCAATGCCCGGGTGCAGGCGCGCTCGATTCGCAATGGCGAGATTTTTCATGCCACCGGCCTCATGCGCTGGGGGCGCGACAGCGCCCTGCGCCTGCTGGGCAGCCGCTTGATGGATGTGCCCTGGCTGTACCGGGGCGATGGTGCGTGCGCTACGGGCTGGTAGGGCGCTCGCTGGCTTGCGCCAGCAGGGGCGATTGGGGCAACACCCGAAACGCCACCGAGGCCAGCGCCAGCCAGGTGGCAATCGTGCACAGCACCACGGTGTAAACATCCAGGCCCTGGGCGCTGGCCCAGGCGGCGACGCTGCCGGTGAGCCATTGCATTGCTGCTACGCCCAAAAACATCGCCATGGTGAACACTGACAAGGCCCGCCCCGTCAGCTCGGCGGGGTAAGAGGACCGCACATCGGCATATTGCAAGGGCGCGTAGCCCGAGAGCAAGCCCATGAACAGAATCAGCGCCACGCTGGCGCTGGCCCAGGATGTCCAGGCCAGTACGACAAAGAACCCGGCCAGGGCCAGCGAGGCCCGGCCCAGCCACTTTCTGCGCCCGGCCACGCCAGGATCAAGGCGGCCAAACAGCCCGGGGGCGAACAGCGAAATCAGCGATACCCCCAGCGCCACGTTGCCCGCTTGCACCAAGGAAAAATCAAACCGCCCCATCAATAGCGGCCCCAGCCACAGCCCACGCAGACTCAGGAAGGCGGCGTAGCACGACATGCCCAGCACCACGATGCCCCAGGTGTGCGGCAGGGCAAACAGCTGGAAAAAGCCCCGCAGTGCCTGGCCCCAGCCTTCTTGGCTGGGTGGCGGTGCGTGGGGGGAGGGCGGCTCGTGTACCAGGCGGTAAATCAGCCCCCAGGCCAGCAGGCACAGCACAGCCAGCACGGCAAAGCCCACGCGCCAGTTCCAGGTTTGCACCACCCAGGCCAGGGGCGTGCCGGTAAACAGCAGGCCCAGCCCGCCGCCCCCCAGGCACAGGCCGGAGAAAAAGGCGAAGCGCTCGGGCGGAAAGTGCCGGGCCACGAACAGGGTGCAGACCAAAAACGCCGGCGAGCAGCCCACGCCAATCAGCAACTGCCCCAGCATCAGCACCGGGTAGCTGGGCGCCAGGGCCGATAGCAAAGCCCCCGCCACCGCCAGCGGCAGGGCGCAGACGATGGTGCGGCGCAGGCCGAATTTGTCCAGCGCAATGCCCATCAGCAACTGGGCAATGCCAAAGGACAGGCCAAACAGCCCGGCGAACGCCCCCAGGTCGGCATTGCTCAGGCCAAATTCTGTTTGTAGCCCGTGTGCCAGCGTGCTGGTGACGGTGCGAAAAGCCTGGCTCAGGGCAAAGCCGGTCAGCAGCGCCAGCAGCATGAGCCACAGCGGGTGGTGGCGTTGGGGGGGCGGGGAGGAGGAAAGTGGTATCGACATGGTCACAGCGCCCAAGCCTAACCAGCGCCGCAGTGCGGCAGCCAACGTGTCTGAGCGGGGGGGCCCTCGGCGTTGTTCAGCGCGTGCGGGTGGGGGCGTGGCTACAAAAGCGCAAACAGCTATTTTTTATGGCGCACCATGTAGATGATTGCCAGCAGCAGCACCCAAGGCAGGCCAAAAGCCAGCGTCAGGCGAAATTGCGGGGTAAATGCCGTGGTCACCAGCACCGCCCCCATCAGCACCGCGCCCAGCAGCGTCAGCCACGGAAAGCCCCACATGCGAAACGTCAGCGGCGCTTGCCCCTCTTGGTTGCGGCGGCGGCGAAAGGCCAGGTGGGTGACGAACACCATAAACCACGCCAGCATGGCGCCGAACATGGCGATCGACATCATCCAGACAAAGGATTGCTCCGGCCAGAAGGCATTGACAAACATGGCCACGGCCACGCCCAGGCTGGAGATCAAAATCGCCGCCACCGGCACCCCGTTGGCATTGGTGCGGCCAAAGCGCGTGGGGGCTTGCCCGGCCCGTGCCAGGCTGAACATCATGCGCGAGGTGGTGTAGAGCTGGCTGTTCATGGCCGACAGCGCCGCCACCAGCACGACAAAATTAAGCACCCCGGCGGCATAGGGGATGTGGGTTAGCTCCATCACGCGCACAAAGGGGCTGGTTTGGGTGGCCGCCTCGGTCCAGGGCACGATGGCCAGCATCAGCGCCAGGGTGAGCAGGTAAAACAGCACCAGGCGCAGCACCGTGGTTTTCATCGCCTTTTGCACGGCGCGTTCGGGGTGCTGGGCCTCGCCAGCGGCCACGGCAATGGCCTCCACGCCCAGGTAGCTGAACATGGCCACGATCACGCCCAGCCACATGCCGCTGATGCCCTTGGCCCAGAAACCGCCGCCCACCTGGTAATTGGCCAACCCCATGCCGGGGGCCGGGGCGCCAAACACCACATAGCTGCCGATCAGGATGAAGGCGATGATGGCCGCCACCTTGATGGCAGAAAACGCATATTCCACCGCGCCATACACCTTCACGCTGCGCAGGTTTACCCCCACCAGCATGGCCGAGAACACGCCCACCCAAATCCACTGCGGCACAGCGGGAAACCAATAGGCCATGTAAATGCCCACGGCCGTCACCTCCATGCCCACGGCCAGCACCAGCGCCGCCCAATAGGCGTAGCGCAGCACAAAGCCGATCATGGGGCCCAGGTAATACTCGGCATACGCGCCAAACGAGCCCGAGGTGGGGTGGGCCACCGTCATCTCGCCCAGGCAGCCGATCAAAAGCAGGGCAATAAAGGCCCCGATGGCGTAGCTCACCAGCACCGCCGGCCCGGCAAAGCCGATGGCAAAGGCGCTGCCCATGAACAGACCGGTGCCGACGGCGCCGCCGATGGCGATCATCACCATCTGGGCGCTGGTCAAATGCTGCTGCAAGCCGCGCTCGCGCTGCTGAATATCGTTAAAACTTGCCATAAAGAACCGAAAAATTGGCAAGTATCGCTTGCTGATTGCGCATTGGGTTGTATCTGGGCAGAAAAACTGTGCATCCAGGGTGTTTACGCAAGCAGCGCCAGGCCATGTTGGCGGCGCACGCGGTTGCAGGCATCGGAGCCCGCCGCAAACTCCCGGCAGGGCGAGGGCCGCCATTCGTAGATGCCGCAGGCGACCTGCTGGCCCACCGTGCCGGTCAGTGCTGCGCAGCGCGGGCGGGCGTAGTCGGTGCCGCGCAGGCGGCAGGTGAATTCGGTCACAGGTTCGATCAGGCCCAGGGGGACGCGCCCGCCGTGTTCCTGCGATTCGTACACCGAAAAATCCACGCGAAAAGCCGCGCAGCAGGCACCGCAGCTCAGGCAGGGGTGTGTGCCCGCCATCAGGCCGCCTCTTGCCAGTGCTGCACCTCAGCCTCTTCCAGCGGCGGCAGGCCGAACTGGGCGCGGGTGTCGTGGCAGCCGTAGCTGGCAAAGGGAAAGTCGCGGCAGGGGCGGGGGCGGCTGTCGTAGATGGTGCAGCCGACGCAGTCGGGCCCCACGTCAGGCAGTGGCCCCAGGGCGGTGCAGCGCACGGGGCGGTACTGGGTGCCGTTCATGCGGGCGCGGTTGCTGCCCGCTTCGTGGGCCAGCTCGTCCGGGACGGTGCCGCCCATGGAGCGCAGTTCGTACACAGAAAATTCGACGCGGTAGTTTTGGCAGCAGACACCGCAGGTCAGGCAGGGGTGGATGTCGGTGGAGGACATGGCAGGCACTAGGAGGAGGCAAGGGTTCAGGGTTCGATAGGCGAAAAACTTTCAGGGCCGCTTGTGCCTGCCAGCGTCACAGGGTGACAGCCAGGCACAGCGCGGCCGGCAGCGCAGGGCTGCGGCATCCAGAGGAGAGAACTAGGTGTGGCCCAGCAGGTAGCGTGGGGCTTTGAGGCGGGTGTGCAGGCTCTGTGTGGGCACGCAGGGGTTGCCGTGGCTGGTTTTGTTTTTTGTTGTCAGGGCGGTTGGCCGGGTCTCGCCCCGGCGGGCGACCTCCTTTCTTGCACGCGCAAGAAAGGAGGCAAAGAAGGCGTGCTGCGCAGCTTTGGCACCGCAGAACTCACTTCGCGCCTGCGGCGCTGCGTTCGGACAACTGCGGTGAGTCAGACGGGATACGCAGGCTGTGTTGAAGGTGGTTGCGCCTTGACCGATACGCTGTTGTCTGGCGGGGTGCTTCGCTTGCTGCGCAGCTTCAGCGGCTGCGTGGGAGGTGGTGAATAAAAAAAGAGCTTCTTGCGCTGATAGATAATGGTTTTGCATGATGTTTATCGTTTAAAACCAGGTTAAATCAGCGGGAGAAGCTCTTTTTAAAATAGCAGTGTGGGGGCAGGCTTAATCGGCCAGCTGCCCCAGCAGCAGGTATTCCATGAGGGCCTTTTGCACGTGCATGCGGTTTTCGGCCTCGTCCCAGACCACCGATTGCGCGCCGTCGATGACTTCGGCGGTGACTTCTTCGCCCCGGTGCGCAGGCAGGCAGTGCATGAACAGGGCATCGGGCTGGGCGGCGGCCATCATGTCGGCATCGACGCACCAGTTGGCAAAGGCTTTGCGGCGCTCTTCGTTTTCGGCCTCGTAGCCCATGCTGGTCCAGACATCGGTGGTGACCAGGTGGGCACCTTGGCAGGCTTCTTTCGGGTTGCTAAAAATTTTGTAGCAGCCTGCGCGCGCTGTGCGGCCGCCAAAGGCCAGTTTTTCATCCACTTCGTAGCCGTTGGGGGTGCTCACATGCACGGTAAAGCCCAGCAGATCGGCCGCTTGCAGCCAGGTGTTGGCCATGTTGTTGCCATCGCCCACCCAGGCGACGACCTTGCCGGCGATGCTGCCACGGTGCTCGATGAAGGTGAAGATGTCGGCCAAGATTTGGCAGGGGTGAAATTCGTTGGTCAGGCCGTTGATCACAGGCACGCGCGAATACTGGGCAAAGCGCTCGATCTTGTCCTGGCCAAAGGTGCGGATCATGACCAAATCGGTCATGCGGCTGATGACGCGGGCGCTGTCCTCGATGGGCTCGGCGCGGCCCAGCTGGCTGTCATTGGTCGTCAGGTGGACGACGCTGCCGCCCAGTTGGTACATGCCCGCTTCAAAGCTGACGCGGGTGCGCGTGCTGGCCTTTTCAAAAATCATGGCCAAGGTGCGATCCACCAGGGTGTGGTGTTTTTCGTAGGTTTTGAATTTCTTTTTAATCAGCGCGGCGCGGGCGAGCAGGTAGTCGTACTCGGCAGCGGTGAAGTCGGAAAACTGCAGGTAGTGTTTCAGGGCGGGCATACAAATCCTTTTTCAAGCGGCGTCTGTGGCCAGCAGCGCCTCAACCAGAGGCTTTAAGCGGGCCACGATTTCATCGGCCTCAGCCGTGCTAAGAATCAGCGGCGGGGCCAGGCGGATCACGGTGTCCGAGGTGACGCTCAGCAGCAGCCCCGCTTCGGCGGCCAGGCCAATCAGGGCGCCGCAGGGCTTGTTCAGCTCCACACCAATGAGCAGGCCCTGGCCGCGCACCTCCAGCACGCCGGGCAGGCTGCCCAGGTGGGTCTGGAGCTGGCTTTTCAGGTACTGGCCCACTTCGGTGGCATGGGCCATCAGGCCGTCTTCTTCCATGATGCGGATGGTTTCCACCCCAGCCCGCATGGCCAGGGGGTTGCCGCCAAAGGTGGAGCCGTGGTTGCCCGCTTGCAGCACGGTGGCCGCAGCGTTATGCGCCACGATGGCCCCAATGGGCACGCCCGAGCCCAGGCCCTTGGCCAGCGTCATCACATCGGGGGTGATGCCGGCCCACTGGTGGGCAAACCATTTGCCGGTGCGGCCCATGCCCGCTTGCACTTCATCCAAGATCAGCAACCAGCCCTTGGCATCGCACAGGGCACGCACTTGCTGCAGGTATTCCTTGCGCATGGGGTGCAGACCGCCTTCGCCCTGGATGGGCTCCATCATGATGGCGACGATGTTGGGGTTGCCCTCGGTGGCTTCCTCTAAGGCGGTGTAGTCGTTGGGGCTGACGCGGATGAAGCCGTCAAGCAAAGCACCAAAACCATTGCGCACCTTGGGGTTGGCGGTGGCACTCATGGTGGCAAACGAGCGGCCATGGAAGGCGTGGTCGTACACCACAATCTGCGGCTGGGCAATGCCTTTGTCGATGCCGTATTTGCGGGCAATTTTGATGGCCCCCTCATTGGCCTCCAGCCCGGTACTGCAGAAAAACACATTGGTCATGCCTGCGCGTTCGGTCAGCAAGGCGGCCAGTTGCTCTTGCAAAGGAACGTGGTAGTAGTTGGAGGTGTGGATCAGCTTGGTGAGCTGCTCTTGCAGCGCAGGCACCAGCTTGGGGTGGTTGTGTCCCAGGGTATTGACGGCAATGCCGGCCAGTGCGTCCAGATATTCTTTGCCATCGGTATCCCACACGCGGCAGCCCTGGCCGCGTTCCAGCGCGATGGGGATACGGCCATAGGTGGGCATAACGTGGGGGGAAGTGGCCGCAACGGTCATGGGGAAATCTCCAGCAGGAAGGTGCACAGGGCGCGTGGGGATGGGGACATTTTCACGCGCGCGCAAAAGGCCATGATTCTAGGCCCTCTGACGGCCATTGCCGGTGCTGCCAGCGGGGCAATTGAAGGATGAGTCCATAGCCTATTTTGGGGTGAATGGGGGTAACTCTTGTATAAGAGTTAAAATAGAACGCTAACCGCAAGAGTACGTTTTTAGTAAATTCAACCTTTGCACGTCTGGTTTGAGACGTGCTATTTTTTTAAGCATGTCGATGGACTTTGAGAACTCTAAAGAATTATTTATCCAGGGCGTGACACTCGATGGCAAGACCTTTCGTCCCAGTGATTGGGCCGAGCGCCTGGCCGGGGTGATGAGCCGCTTTCGCCCGGGGGGGGCCCAGCCGGGGTGCCATCTGGGCTATTCCCCCTGGTGCATTCCCACCACCATGAGTGGCATCAAATGCGTGGTGCTGCGCGCGGCACTGCGCGAGCATGAGCCCATGGCGTGGGATTTTGTGTTGAACTTCGCCCGCGACAACCATTTGCAAGTGGTCGAGGCCTGTTTGTTGCCAGACGAGCAAAAGTAAGCCTCAGCGCCAATCCTGTGTATGGGCCTGGGTCTGTTCGATACCGCCGGCAGGCGGTTCTTTTGAATCTGCTGGATCTTTGTTGGAGACACAAAAAAACCGCCTGGTGGCGGTTGTTTTGTTTTTTTTGCTGGCAGCGCACCCGTTTTGCAAACGGCAGGTACTGGCGGCAAGGCCAGCACCCGTGCGGTGCTTAAAGAATGGCTTAAGCGGCCAATGCCAGGGCTTTGACCTTGGCAGACAGGCGGCTCTTGTCGCGAGCGGCCTTGTTTTTGTGGAAGATGCCCTTGTCGGCAATCGTGTCCAGCACCGACTGGGCTTGTTGGAACAAGGTGGTGGCCAGGGCTTTGTCGCCAGCCAACACTGCTTTTTCCACTTTTTTCACAGCGGTGCGGTATTTGGAGCGCAGCGAGGTGTTCGCAGCGTTCAATTTAACGTTTTGGCGGGCGCGTTTACGGCCCGAAGCCAGGCGGGGGTTCTTTTTGGCTTTAGTTGCCATGGTATTTATCCTTTGATTGGTTTGTGGATGTTGCCAGCAAAGCCGGGCATTATAACCAGCGCGGCGGTTTTTTTGCGCAACCGCGCCAGCAATTGAGGCCAAGTGCTGGGTGCAGTGGCTACACTGCGCGGCGTGTCGCTTTTTAAATCTGCCTCTACCGTCTCGCTCATGACCCTGGCCTCGCGTGTCACGGGTTTGGTGCGCGATTTATTCATGGCCTCCATGTTTGGGGCCAATGCGCTCACCGATGCGTTCAACGTCGCGTTTCGCATTCCGAATTTATTTCGGCGTTTGTTTGCCGAAGGGGCGTTTAGCCAAGCATTTGTGCCCGTGCTGGCCGCCAGCCACGCCAAAGAGGGGCCAGAGCGCACCCACCAGCTGATCTCTAATGTGGCCACGGTGCTGGTGTGGGTGCTGCTGGTGGTGTGCGCCCTGGGCGTGGTCGGGGCACCGGTGCTGGTGTGGTTGCTGGCCAGTGGTTTTCAAAACCAGGGTGAAGCCCAGGCCGCAGTGCTGATGACGCGCTGGATGTTCCCCTACATCGGTTTTATGTCCTTGGTGGCGCTGTCGTCGGGCGTGCTCAATACCTACAAGCACTTTGCCGTGCCGGCCGCTACGCCGGTGCTGCTCAATCTGTGCATGATTGGCGCGGCCTGGTTGCTGGCACCGTGGTTTGAGCGCCAGGGCATAGAGCCGATTTATGCCATGTGCGCCGGGGTGGTGGCCGGTGGCGTGCTGCAGCTGGCGGTGCAAATCCCGGTGCTGCGGCGCCTGCACTTGCTGCCACGGGTGGGCTGGCGCTGGTCGGCCATTCGCGCGGCCTGGGCCGATGGCGGGGTGCGGCGCATTCTGCAACTGATGGCCCCGGCCTTGCTGGGGGTGGGGGTGGCGCAGCTGAGTTTGATGATCAACACGCAAATTGCCTCTTACCTGGCCCCGGGCAGCGTGACGTGGTTGTTTTATGCCGATCGGTTGATGGAGTTTCCCACCGCCTTGCTGGGGGTGGCCCTGGGGGTGGTGCTGACCCCGCAATTGGCGGCGGCCAAGGCGGCCGAGGATGGGCAGCGCTATTCGCACATGCTCGATTGGGGGCTGCGCCTGGTGCTGCTGCTGGCCTTGCCATGTGCGGTGGGGTTGTTGGCTTTTGCCCAGCCGCTGGTGGCCACCTTGTTCCACCGGGGGGCTTTGCACGGCAGTGATGTGCAGCAAATTGCCCTGGCCCTGGTGGGCTACGGGGTGGGGCTGTTGGGGCTGGTGGCGATCAAGGTGTTGGCACCGGGTTACTTTGCCAGCCAAGACATGCGCACGCCGGTGAAGATTGCCGTGGTGGTGCTGGTGCTCACGCAGGGGCTTAATGTCGTGTTGGTGCCGTATTTGCAGCATGCCGGCTTGGCCTGGTCGATTGGTTTGGCCGCGTTGGTCAATGCGCTGTGGCTGCTGCTGGGGTTGCTGCGCCGGGGGGCTTACCAGCCCAGCAGCGGCTGGGGCAAGTATTTTGCCCAGGTGCTGCTGGCGTGCAGCTTGTTGGCGGCTTTGCTGTTGGGGCTGGCCCAGCGCTGGGATTGGTTGGCCCTGGGGCAGTGGCAGCGGGCCGGCATTATGGCGGGGTGCTTGCTGGCCAGTGCGGTGGTGTATTTTGGCTGTTTGGTAGTAACAGGTGTCAAAATACGCAGCTTGTTGCGCAGGTAATAAGCGGTTTTTTCGTATGTTTAACGCTAAATTTGTTGCTGCTTAAGCAGAATAAGCTATAAAAAATGGGAGGCCTGGCCTCCCATGGGTGCTTGCTGCGGGCGGGCTTATTCGGCTTTCACCGCCAGCACCGGGCAAGGGACACTCATCAAAATATCGTGGGCCACGCTGCCCAGCAGCAGCTTGCCGACGGCAGAGCGCCGGCGCAGGCCGATGACCAGCAGCGAGACTTGCTCGCGGTGTACCAGGTTTTGAATTTCTTCCACCGCGTTGTGGCCGCGCACAAACATTTTGAATTCGGCAGGAATGCTCAGGCCTTGCAGGCGCTGCTCCAGGCGTTCCGCATCGTGGCCGGAGACGATGTTGGGGTCTTCCTGGGGGCCGCCCACAGCGGCATTGACAACGATCAGGCGTTCATTGCGGCGGGTGGCTGCCTCGATGCCTTTTTCGAGGGCGGCTTCGCCTTCAGGGCGGGGGGCGTAGGCGACAAGAATGGTCATGGGGTGCTCTTTCCTTGGTGAGGCAAAGGGTAAAAAAGACGAAAAACAATTTGTAGAGCATAGCCGGTGTTCAGCGCAAGCAATGGCACCGCGCCGCTGCGGCGGGGCAGGGATTTTACCAATGCCCTGCCCGTTGGCGGGGCCTTGGAGGGCTCCGCCATACGCCGCCGCCCAGGCCTAGCGCTCATCCTTGGACGGCAGTGCCAGCTCGCTCATGCTGGAGTTGCGCAGCGACAGAAAGATCGACCCGGCAATCAGCGAAGCGGTGACCAGCAGTGCGTAGCCAATCGGAATCTTAACCACATCAATCAGCAGCATCTTGGCACCGATGAACACCAGCACCAGGGCCAGACCATAGGCCAGCAGGTGAAAGCGGTTGGCCAGATCAGCCAACAGGAAGTACAGCGCGCGCAGGCCCAAGATGGCAAAAATGTTGGCCGTCAGCACGATGAACGGGTCGCTGGTGATGGCAAAAATCGCCGGAATGCTGTCCACCGCAAAAATGACGTCGGTGGTGCCAATCAGCACCAGCACCACAAATAGCGGGGTGTAGTGCTTGACACCATCGACCATGGTGGAGAGCTTTTCGCCATCAAAACGGTCGGTGATGCGGATGCGCTTTTTCAGCAGGCCCAGCACCGGGTTGGTGGAAATGTCCGGTTCCTTGCCCGCAGCAAACCACATCTTGGCACCCGTCAGCACCAGGAAAGCGCCAAACACGTACAGCAGCCAGTGGAAGGTGGCCAGCAGCCACGCCCCCACCAAAATCAGCAGTGTGCGCAAGATGATGGCACCAATGATGCCGACGATGAGCGCGCGCTTTTGGTACTGCGGCGGCACGGCAAAGTAGCTAAACAGCATCAAAAACACAAAGATGTTGTCAATCGACAAGCTTTTTTCCACCAAATAGCCGGTGATGAACTGCATCGACACCGTATTGGCCACCGTGCGGCCCTGGCTGCTGTCCAGATACCACCACAAGAGCGCCACAAACACAAAGGCCAGGCCAAACCACAGCAGGCTCCAGTGCACGGCCTCTTTCATGGTGACTTTGTGTGCGCCTTGGCGCTCCATCACCAGCAGGTCGATGGCAATGGCCACCACCACAAAGACGGCCAGTGCCGTCCACATCCACCACGTACCGATTGTTTCCATGATCGTTGCGCTTCATCGCAAGAGAAAGTTGAAGATGGGCGAATATAAAACCGCAGATACAATTTAAAAACCTGTATTCAACGCAGTATTACTTCGGTTTTTACGAACTGTTCACCATTTCTCCAGCTGCATTGCCATGAGCCAAAGTTTTAATTACCGCCATTTGTATTACTTCTGGGTGGTGGCCAAAGAAGGCGGCATGGCCCGCGCCGCTGAGCGCCTGGACATGGCCGTGCAAACCATCAGCGCCCAGGTGCGCGCGCTGGAGCAAGCGCTGGGCGTGAGCCTGCTGCGCAACGAGGGCCGCAACCTGGTGCTGACCGAGGCGGGCGTGGCCGCGTTGCACGAGGCCGACCACATTTTTGCCCTGGGCGAGCAGCTGCCCCAGCGTGTGCGCGAAGCCGCCACGGGCACCACGCTGCGGCTGAGCCTGGGTATCTCGGACGGTATTGCCAAACTGGCCATGCACCGGCTGCTCCAACCCGTGCTGCACGAGCCGCACCTGCGCCTGCTATGCCACGAGGGCGAGTTCCAGCCACTGCTGGGCGAGCTGGCCCTGCACAAGCTCGATGCCGTGCTGGCCGACCGCCCGGCCCCGCCCAACCCCGCGCTGAAAACCACCAGCCAGCTGTTGGGCACCAGCGCCATTGCCTGGTACGCCCCGGCGCGCTGGGCGCAGGCGGCGCGGGAGAATTTTCCGCACAGCCTGGCGCAGGTGCCGGTGCTGCTGCCCACCGAGCACGCCGCCGTGCGCGCGCGCATCAACCACTGGCTGGAGCGCGAGCACATCCGCCCGCACATTGCTGGGGAGTTTGAAGACAGCGCCCTGCTTAGCACCTTTGCCGCCAGCGGCATGGGGGTGATGCCCGCGCCCGCATCGTTGGGCGCACACCTGGAGCAAACCTGCGCCCTGGAGTGGGTGGGCACCACGCCCGACGTGCATGAGCAGTTCCACCTGATTTACAGCGCCCGCAAAGTCATGCACCCGCTGCTGACGCGGTTGTTGGCCGCAGCAGCGGATGAGATGCTATTGAATGAGTAGCTTCTAGCGTAGGCTGTATAAGCGCTAGAGGCGAAAAACGCTGTAATTTTGTGCTGGTCGCCGGTGCGCCTCCAGATGGCTTGGCGGGACGCATCACACCAGGTGCGCGGCTTCGAGTTCTTTTTTCAAGTAGGCGTACATCAGCGGTGCGGCCACCAGACCAGCGGGGCCAAACACCGATTCAGCGACAAACATCACCGAGAGCAGCTCCCACACCGCCATGTGCGTGCGCTGGCCGACCACCTTGGCATTGATGACGTACTCGGCCTTGTGAATCAAAATCAAAAAGCCCAGGCAGGCCGCCGCTGCCGTGGGCGAAACGGACAGCCCCACAAGGGTCAGCACCAGGTTGCAAAACAAATTGCCGACGATGGGGATCAGCCCCGCCACAAAGGTCAGACCAATCAACGCCGGGGTGTAGGGCAGCGCCATATCCCACCAGGGCAGGACCAGCAGCAGAAACAGCGCCGTCAGGGTGGTGTTGAACAGCGCAATCCAGAACTGCGCAGCCACGATTTGGCGAAAGGCTTCGCCCAGCAGGCGCACGCGCTGCAGCAGGGTGCGCGTCAGCGGAGCAATGGGCTCCAGGCGGGGGCGCACGGCGGCCAGCAGACCAATCAGCAAGCCGACGTAGGCGTGCAGCAGGCCGGCCAGCCACACTTTGCCGGTCGAGGCCAGCATGCCCGCCTTATTGGCCAGGTAGTTGGCGATGGTGCGCTGAATGTCTTCGCTGCCCTGGGGCAGCAGCACGCCCAGGTCGGGCGGCAGCTTTTGTTGCAGTTCCAGCACCGTGCTGGCCAGGTAGTCCAGCAGCTCGCGGTACTGCTGGGGCGCTTCGACCACATAGCTGCGCGTGTGCGACAGGGCGCTGGTCAGCAGCAGCAGCGGTGCCAGCCCAATCAGTGTGGCCGCGATGACTTGCGACCAGCGCCGGGGGATGACCGCCGGCGCGCGGCGATCAAGCCGATTGAGCAGCTCAGACAGCTTGCGGGTGAGCAAAAAACCCAGGCAGGCACACAACAGGCCCGGCAGCAGCCCTTGCACCATGACCAGCAGCAGCGCGGCGGCCATCAACAGGTAGCTGGAGAGCAGCACCGCACGCCCAGGTGGGGCCACAGAGGGGTAGACCGTGGGCAGGTTGGAATGCGGTGGTTGCGCCATGGGCGATCGGTGCCTGGTGGCTTGGGCTATGGGCTGTGTGGATTACTGCAGCTGTACGGCAGCGGCACCTTCGGCACGCGGTGCAATGCGGCCAATGGTGTACACCGTCTCGCCCAGGCTGCGCAGGGTGGCGGCGGTGGCTTCGGCCTGATCGGCGGCCACCACGACCACCATGCCAATGCCGTTGTTGAAGGTGCGGTTCATTTCCACATCGTCGATGCCCGCTGTGTTTTGCAGCCAGGCAAACAGCTCGGTCTTGGGCCAGCTGCCCAGTTGCAGCTGCGCGGCCAAGCCCTCGGGCAGCACGCGGGGGATGTTTTCCAGCAGACCGCCGCCGGTGATGTGCGCCAGCGCTTTGATGGGGTGCTGGGCCAGCGCAGCCAGCACGTTTTTCACGTACAGGCGCGTGGGTTGCATGATGGCTTCTTTGAACGGCTTGCCGTCCAGCGTGGCCGGGGTGCTGCTGCCAGCGCGGTCAATGCATTTGCGCACCAGGCTAAAGCCGTTGGAGTGCACGCCTGCCGAGGCCAGGCCCAGTACCACGTCACCGGCCTGAACATTTTGGCCGGTGAGGATTTTGGATTTTTCCACGGCACCGACGGCAAAGCCGGCCAGGTCGTACTCGCCATCGGGGTACATGCCGGGCATTTCGGCGGTTTCGCCACCGATCAGGGCGCAGCCCGACAGCTCGCAGCCCTTGGCAATGCCGCCAATGACGGCTGCGGCCGTGTCCACGTCCAGCTTGCCGCAGGCAAAGTAATCGAGGAAGAACAGCGGCTCGGCCCCTTGGACCAGCACGTCATTGACGCTCATGGCCACCAGGTCGATGCCGACGGTGTCGTGCATATTCCACTCAAAAGCCAGTTTCAGCTTGGTGCCCACGCCGTCGGTGCCGCTGACCAGGACGGGCTCTTGGTAGCGCTTGGGCACTTCAAACAAAGCGCCAAAACCGCCAATGCTGGCCAATACGCCTTCGCGCATGGTCTTCTTGGCCAGGGGCTTGATGCGTTCGACCAGTGCGTCGCCAGCATCAATATCGACGCCAGCGTCTTTGTAGGAAATGGGGAGGGTGGAAGCAGTGCTCATGGCAGGGGCAAGGTAAAGCGGGAGACAGCATTTGCACATCATGCAAACGGCTAAACCGGCCGATTCTAAGGCCCGCGCTGGTGATCGGCATGGGCAGGGACTAAAATGCCGCCTTTTACGTTGGTCTGGCACTGGTGCCGGCCAATGCAGCCTCAGCGATATTTTTTTGTTCTACCCCTTTCGTCTTTTAATTTGCATGCCGCTTTGCTGTGCGGTGCTGCTGCTGTGCGCATGAAGCAGTTGGCGCTGGATATTGGCTTGCCCACAGGCCCCTCGTTAGAGCGTTTTTATGCCGGGCGCAACGCGCCCGTGGCGCAGCATGTACGTGCCTGGGTGTTTGAGCGCCAAGGTGGGCACATGCCAGTGCCCACCTATGTGTGGGGGGAAAGCGGGGCGGGAAAAACCCACTTGCTCCAAGCCGTGCGCCAATTGCTGCGCGAGCAAGGCGTGGCACTGGGTTGGATGGATGTGACCACCGGTTTTCCGCCGGAGTTTGACGAGCGCTGGGGCGCGGTGCTGATGGACGATGTGCACAGCTACACCCCCATGCAGCAGCAACGGGCGTTCAACTGGTTTGTCAATGCCAGCAACCCGCCCAGCGGTCGGCCGTGCTGGGTGCTGACTGCGGGCAATGCGCCCCCGGCCGAGCTGCGCTTGCGCGATGATTTGCGCTCGCGCCTGGGCTGGGGCCATGTGTTTCAGCTGCAGGTGCCCAATGAAGATGAATGCCGCCGCATCCTGCAAAACGAGGCGGCCGCCCGGGGCGTGACCTACAGCGCCGATGTGCTCGATTACATGCTCAAGCGCTTTTCTCGCGATTTGTCCAGCCTGATGCAGCTGCTCGATATGCTGGATGAGTTTGCCCTGCGCAACAAACGGGCAATCACAATTCCATTGCTAAAAACGATGCTAGAGACAATGTAGATAAGCGCTAGCAGCTCTCTTTTTTAATATGAAAAAACCCCTTTACCGTCTTGCGCTGTTTGATCTTGACCATACCTTATTGCCCCTGGATTCCGATCACGGCTGGGGTGAGTTCACCATGCAGATCGGCTGGTGCGACCGCGCCGAGTTTGGTCGGCGCAATGATGCTTTTTTTCAGGACTATTTAGCGGGCCGCTTGGATATCCATGACTACGTGCGCTTTGCCACCGAGGCCGTGGTGCAGCGCGGCCCGCAAGCGGCGGCGGCCGCGCACCAGCGTTTTATGGACGAGATCATCCGTCCGGCCATCCGCCCGGAGGCCATCGAACTGGTGCGCCGCCACCAACAGGCCGGGGACGTGGTGGTGATCACCTCGGCCACCAACGAATTTGTCACCCGCCCCATCGCCCAGGCGTTTGGTGTGGATGAGCTCATCGCCACCGAATTGGTACGCGGCCCCGACGGCTGGCTGACCGGTGAAGTGGCGGGCCAGCCCAATATGCGCGAAGGCAAGGTGGCCCGCCTGGCTGCCTGGCTGGCCGCACGTGGCTGGGACTGGAGCGATGTGGAGGCCACCTTCTACAGCGACTCCATGAATGACCTGCCCCTGCTGGAGAAAGTCCAGCACCCCGTGGCCACCAACCCCGACGAGCGTCTGCGTGCCTTGGCGCAAGAGCGCGGCTGGCCGGTGCTGGACTTGTTTAAAGAAAAATAAACCCTTTTCATGATCAAAACTTTTATCGACAAACTGCTGGGCAAACCCACCGCCCGCAGCCGCAAAAATCCCTTTGGCAAACGCGAGGAGCTGCCGGCCAGCGTCCACGGCATCAATCCTGAGCTGGTCGATGACCGTGCGATTGATGTGGTGCGCACGCTAAAAAACGCCGGCTTTGAGGCCTACATCGTCGGCGGTGCCGTGCGCGATCTGCTGCTGGGCCTGCGCCCCAAAGACTTTGACGTGGCCACCAATGCCAGCCCTGAAGAGGTCAAACGCCTGTTTCGCCGCGCCTTCATCATTGGCAAGCGCTTTCGCATCGTCCACGTCGTGTATGGGCGCGGGCGTGAGCACGAGGTGATCGAGGTCTCCACCTTTCGCGCCTTTTTGGACAACAGCCAGGCCGAGCAGGTCAGCGGCAACGAGCGCACCAGCAAGCAGCAGCTCATGGGCATGCAGCACGCCGTCGATGCCAGTGGCCGCGTGCTGCGCGACAACGTCTGGGGGCCACAAGACCAAGATGCCACGCGGCGCGATTTCACCATCAACGCCATGTACTACGACCCGCAAAGCCAAGTGCTGGTTGATTTTCACAAAGGCATCCAGGACGCACACAAGCGCGTGCTGCGCATGATTGGCGACCCTGAACAACGCTACCGCGAAGATCCCGTGCGCATCATCCGCGCCGTGCGCTTTGGGGCCAAGCTGGCCCACCTGGGCTTTAAGCTGGAGGCGAAAACCGCCAAGCCCCTGGTCGCCTGCGAGCCGCTCTTGCACGATGTGCCGCAAAGCCGCCTGTTCGATGAAATGCTCAAACTGCTGCTCACCGGCCACGCCACAGCCTCGATTGAGCAACTGCAAAAGCTTGGCCTGGCCAAAGGCATCTACCCACTGCTGGACGTGGTGGTGGAGCGCGCTGCCACCCCGTTGGTGCAGGCCGTGCTGCAAGATACCGACCGCCGCGTGGCCGAAGGCAAAACCTGCGTGCCCAGCTTTTTGCTGGCCTGTGTGCTCTGGCAAGACGTGCAGACTGGCTGGCAGCAGCGCCTGAACAACGGTGCGCACAGTTTTCCTGCGCTGCAAGACGCGATCGACGAAGTGTTTGAGCGGCGCATTGGCGATGTCTCGGGCCGGGGCAAGCTGGCTGCCGACATGCGCGAAATCTGGGCCATGCAGCCGCGCTTTGATAAGCGCACTGGGGCCACGCCGTTCAGTCTCGTGGCCCAGGGGCGCTTTCGCGCCGGATTCGACTTTTTGCGCCTGCGCGCCGATGTGGGCGATGCCGATGAAGCCCTGGCCAATTGGTGGCAGTTGTTCCAGTACGCCGATGAAGCCCAGCGCGAAGACCTGATCGCCCAGGCCCGCGACGAACAGCGCCAGCGCCAGAAAACGCAAAAACCCAAAGCAGCACGCAAACCCAAGGCAGGCGATGACGGTAGCGCCAACCCCCTGGAGGCCGCTGGCGTGCAGGCCGGGGAGGAGGGCGATGCCCCCGCCAAAAAACGCCGCCGCCGCCGTAAAAAACCCGTGGGTGAAACCACCAGCCCCGCGCAGGAATAAGGCCCCAAGCCATGCCAACAACAACGGTATATGTTGGCCTGGGGGCCAACCTCGGTGACCGGGGGCAAGCCCTGCAGGCGGCAGTCCATGCCATGGCGGCGTTGCCGGGGACGCAGTTGCAGGGGGTGTCGTCGCTCTACAGCAGCGCCCCCATTGAGGCCACGGGGCCTGACTACCTCAACGCCGTGGCGGTCTTGACCACCGACTTCGGCCCCGAAGCGTTTTTGCAGCAACTGCAGCACCTAGAGCAAGCCGCAGGCCGCCAGCGCCCCTACCGCAACGCACCGCGTACTTTGGATTTGGACATCCTGCTGTGGGGCCATGCACAGCTAAATACCCCCAACTTGACCGTACCCCACCCGCGCATGCGGGAGCGGGCCTTTGTGCTGCGGCCGCTGGCTGAGTTGGCGCCCGAAGTGGTGACGGCAGCGCAATTGATGGCGGTGGCCGACCAGGCCATTGAGTGTTTGCAGGGGGTGGATTGGATTAAAAAAGAGAGCTTATAGCGCTTATGTGGTATAGGTATTTCGTTGTTTTTTCCTGTTTTTTATGCTTGTGCATCGGCTTGGCCAAAGCGCAAACCACCTTGCCGCCCACAGCAAAAAATACGGTGTTTAAATGCCAGCTAGAGGGGCGGATTGAGTATTCCGATACCCCTTGCCCCGATGCCGTCACCGTCGATGTCACGCCCACCCGTGGTGTCGATCACATGTCCGGCACCCAACGCCGCAGCGCGAGTGTGCAGCGAGAAATTTCATACGAAAACTTGACTGGGCAATCCCAGCGCTCTTTGGCGATTGGATGGGGCGATGCCTTGCCAAAGCCCAACAATGCAGCCACTGCTGCGCCCGTGCCAGTCGCGCCGCCCAAGGCTGGAAATCCGCCACAGCGTGGAGCACCTTTGGGCAACACGGTGGTTGCGGCGCTGGGCGTGTTACAGCCTCTGCTTTGGTTGTTGCCGCTGTTTGTTGTTGCGGCAGCCTTGAAAACAGTCGCCTTCAAAGGCTGGATCGGCGAAAGGTTGGTGCGCCATTTGCTCAAAAAACGTCTCCATGCACCCAGTGAGGTCTCGCTGCACAACGTCACCGTCCAAGATGAGCGCGGCAGCACACAGATTGACAGTATTCTTATCTCTGAATACGGAATTTTTGTGCTGGAAGTCAAAAATTACAGCGGCTGGATTACGGGAAGAGTCGCCGACAGCCATTGGAGGCAAACGCACTACCGTCGGCAGTATGAATTTCAAAATCCGCTGCGGCAAAACTACCGTCACACCCAGGCACTGGAGCGCCTACTGGGCTTGCCCAGCCCGGTGTTTCATTCGGTCATTGTGTTTGCCGGGGACTGCGAGCTGAAGTCAGATTTTCCAGACAACGTCTGCACCAAGGCGGATCTGAACGCTTACATCGATTCCTTCACGCAAAAAGTTTTTCCCAAGCAACAAGTGCAGGCCATTGCCCAGGCGATTGAAAAGCACCGCTTGCCGCCCACCTGGGCGACGCACCGCGCCCATGTGCAACATTTGCGCAAACAGCGGCAAAAAACTGAGCCTTTTTAGTGCGCAGGCAGCGCCCCATGGGGATGCGTGGGTCTTGGGAAGACTAGCTTGAACTGCTGGAAAATTTTGGCAGATTTCTTTTTTAAATTGAAAAAAATGTTATAGTTGCGGTCTTCGCAATTTTGTAGTTGTGAAAAATCAAAACCAGTGCTTCATTAGTGGCTGCTGGTTGTTTGCGGGAATAGCTCAGTTGGTAGAGCGCAACCTTGCCAAGGTTGAGGTCGACGGTTCGAGACCGTTTTCCCGCTCCAAATTTTGGCGCGATAGCAAAGCGGTTATGCAACGGATTGCAAATCCGTCTAGCCCGGTTCGACTCCGGGTCGCGCCTCCAGAAAACGCGGGAATAGCTCAGTTGGTAGAGCGCAACCTTGCCAAGGTTGAGGTCGACGGTTCGAGACCGTTTTCCCGCTCCAAATAAAAGGGAAGCAATCGCTTCCCTTTTTCATGTTCTCCTGGCTTGTAGAGACAAGCGAGTTGATGAAAATCAGGTAAGCTAGGTCGCTTTCCTGCACAGCTTTAGGTGAATGTGGCCTCGGTGGTGAAATTGGTAGACACCCGGGACTTAAAATCCCGTGCCGCGAAAGCGGCGTGCCGGTTCGATCCCGGCCCGAGGCACCAGCTAACAATAAAAATAAAACAAAAGCATTCCTGCTAGGTGCGTTTTTGTTAAAAAACAGCGCGTTAGCGCTACCATCCACCAATTTTTAACAGCCCGCGAATACTTCCCGTGAATCTGAATGCACGGGGATTTCACGGGCAAATTCACGGGTGGGGTGGTGGCAATGGCAACGCCAAAAAAAACGGCTGAAGGCACCTGGCGGGTGCAGATGCAGATCAATGGGCAGCGGCTTGGGGGCACTTTTGCGACAAAGCGCGAGGCTGATGATTGGATGGCCAAGATGCGCGTGGAAAGCCGTCTGCAGGCAAGCGGGCAAATGGGCACGGTCAAAACCTTGGCCCAGGCCATGGAGCGCTACGGCGAAGAGGTCACGCCGCACAAGCGAGGCTGGCGGGCAGAGGGCATCCGGCTGCAGGCGGTGATTAAGCACGACAAATTTCCCGGCGCGGTCAAGCTGCAGCAGCTGACTGCCCAGCACCTGAGTGCCTGGCGCGATGCGCGGCTCAAGCTGGTGTCGCGCGGGACCGTGCTGCGCGATATGGTTTTGATTGGGCATGTGCTAGAGGTGGCGCGGCGTGATTGGGGGTGGCTGCACGTCAATCCCATGGCCGACGTGCGCAAACCCGCCGAGCCAGATCACCGTGAGCGCATTATCACGGGGCCAGAGATCAGGGCCATGCTACGCACGATGGATTGGAGCAGGCGCAAGCCAGTGCGTACGGTGACGCAAGCGGTGGCGCATTGCTTTGTTGCCGCGCTGCAGACTGGCATGCGGGCGGGGGAATTGACGGGTTTGCGGTGGGAGGATGTGCGCGGCGATTACTGCACATTGCATGCAGAGGGCACAAAGACAGGCAAGGCACGCGAGGTGCCCCTGACGGCCGCAGCACGGCGCACGCTGGATGCAATGCGCGGCTGGGATGATGTGATGGTTTTTGGCTTGACGGCCAAAACGCTGGATGCGCTGTTTAGAAAGCATCGCGGGCGGGCGGGCCTGGCCGGATTTACTTTTCACGACTCGCGGCACACCGCAGCCACGCGTATGGCGCAGGTGCTGCACGTGCTTGACTTGTGCAAGGTGTTTGGGTGGACCAACACCAGCCGGGCGCTGACGTACTACAACCCGCGCGGCTCGGACATTGCCAAGCGGCTGGCGGCTGGTTAATTTGATAGCAGTTGTGGCAGGCGGGCCTTGCCGCTTTCCCACTCCAGCACGTCGGCCAGCAGCCAGTGCCCATCTTTGCATGGCGGCGGAAAATCACCCCGGCGCACCATCGTCGCGATGGTCTGGCGTGTGCGGCCAATGCGCTCTACCACCTGGGCGGTGGTCAGTCGCTCGCCTTTAACGCGGGCCAGCAGCTGCACGGCCGACGTGAGCGCGGCCACTTGCTGCTGCAGGGTTTGGATTTGCTGTGTGGCTTGTGTGTGCATTTTTTACTCAATAAAAAAAGCCCCGGATTAGCGGGGCTGTGGTTCGTCGAAGTCGGGGATAGGCGCACGCTTGTCGCGGCGCTGGCGTTTGCGGCGGCTCATTGCCGGGTGCGGATGGCATCTTCGGGTGCAGCATTGAGCGCGGCGCGGGCCTGCCATGCTTCCCATTTTCCATGCACATAGTTGTTTTCGTAGTCATCAAACTGCGTCCTTCTCAAGTTGGAGCCAGCCATGTACTTCTCAAACGCCTCGCGCTCTTGCTGCAGCGCTTTGTACAAAGCCCGGCGCTGCTCCACACCAGCGCGGGCGATGCGTTCTTTTAAAAAAACCACCTCTTCTTGCGCTTCCTGGCGGGCGGCGCGTTCGGCGGCGACTTCTTGGTCTGCGCTGGGCATCCATCGCACGAGACCGGTGTAATCCACGGTGCAGCGTCGGTTGTCAGAACTGTGCTCAAGGGCGTAGCCGACTATGCGAAACCCTTTGCCCTGCAAGTTGCCAAGTTTGCGTTTGATTTCTTGGCGAAAGATCGGGGCCGGGCCGCGTGCCTTCACGGTGGCAATGATGGCCGCCCATTCGACCTTTTCGTATTCGCTCAGGCTGTGCCAACCGTTTCCATCCTCCGCCTGGGCGTTCCAGGCGTGGCGTATTTCGTCGTAGGTCATGGCATTACCTTTCCAATTTCAGCGGCCGCGCGGACGATGGCGCGGCGGGTGGCTTCGATAGGGCTGTGGTGGTCTTTGTGGTATTCGATGCACGACTTTTGCCGTGCGTATTTGCGCGGGCGGTAAAACACTTCGGTAAATTCGCCTCGGTAGCTGTCGTAGCCTATGTAAATTCCAAACATAAATTGCATCATTAGCTCAAGCGCTTCACTATTCGCGGCCAGCTCCAGTAATTCTTTGTCACTCATGAAGGCTCTCCATGCTTGGCTGCTTGGGTGGCGCGCTCCCATGCCTTCACTTCGCGCTCAGTCATAAAGTAGTAGCTATCACAGCCGCACTTAGGGCATGTGTTTTTCTGTCCAGACACCTGCACCATGTCGGTTTCGTAGCCCTTCCAATCGCACTTTCGCTTGCTGCACATGATGGGCGCGGTTCCGAATGCTGGGTAGCTCACGCTGCACCTCCCTGCTTGGCTTGGGCGGCTAGTAGCTGGCGGACTTGGTGCTCGGTGTAGAGATTGTGTGTGCCTTTTAGGTTATGCACTGGCAGGCTGTATCCCGCGTCTGGTATGTGCCATTTCAAGCTTCCTCCCTCTATTCTCGCCAAAGGCTCCGGCATCTGCGCTGGTGCTGCCTCGGTTTTAATTCCGTCGAATTCGGCAGAATTAGATTGCGCGGCATCTGGTGGCTGGGGCGCGGCGGCCAGCATAGACCGATAGCCATCTCGGTATACCCATCTAGACCCTCCGGGGTATCCGTGATCGCTACAGGCTCGCTGGATCATTTCTGCGGTTGGCTCAACCGGCACCCGCTTCCATCCAGAAGGGGTGGGGTGGGTGGCGGCAAGGGTGCGCAAGGCGATTTCGACTTCATCAAGAAGGGTGGATGCGGATGCAATGGACTGATCCATGTGCACGTTCGCAGCCAAATTGAGGTCTTGCTGCGCATTCAACAACCTATCAATCAGATCATCTACTTCCAGTTCCACAACCTGCACAGGCACTCCCTCTGCGGGGTGCGCGGCGGCGAGAAATCCGTCCAAAGCGTCCGCAGCGTCCATGTCAGATTGCGACCACCCGTGATCGCTTAGATATGACCCAAGCGATTCCTGGATGCGCTCAAGCAATTCAATCTGCACCAGCTTCCACCCCTGCGGCACTGCTGCCTTCTTGCGCAGCGGCTCCACACCGCCCGCGCCGATAGCGGAAAGCTGGGATTCCAGCTCGGCGGTGCGTGTATGCATGCGGCGAATTGCCTTTTCTAGCTTTTCCCGCTCTGTCTCTGGCTTGTCATCAGTCGTGCGCTGATTCAATCCTTGATCAAAGCATGCTTCCGCGTAGTTATCAGCTAATCGCATCAGCGCTTCTGGCAGCTCTGTGCTTGTGTGTGTCATTTCTTCTCTCCTTTTTTCTTCGCCTTCGCCTCGGCCATCAGCACGTCCTGGCGCACCAGCGGCTGGCCCTCTTCATGTAAGGCCACGACGTAGGTTGCGCCATTGATGCTGATTGACCCGGCAAAGCGGGCGATGGATAGCTGTTTGTTAAGCCAGTGATAAATGCGCTCGGGGTGGTTGGTCATGTTTTTTGTTAAGCCAGTGTTAAATGCGCTCGGGGTGTCGGTCATGGTGTTGCTCAATAAAAAAGCCCACCGGGACGCGGTG
>JAANMY010001404.1_pt1 | contig 27522 bp, 23 predicted proteins | sample 7279691 | NCBI WGS metagenome assembly JAANMY01 (sample SAMN14094543, study PRJNA606508) | bioreactor metagenome | isolation source: A lab-scale SPAN reactor treating ammonium-rich wastewater day 388 | place: Ireland: Galway | collected 2018-02-07
GTTTTATCGTTATCTAAATCCTGCCAATAATTGATAAATGCCGGAAAGTCATCTACAAGTTTTTCAACTACGCCGTCATGGGTCGTATCATACTCTCTGAGACGATCTAACCCCTGAGTGAACATATAAAATATTCTCTGTTCTACAGTATATTTCCGATCTCCATATATATGCAATGAAACGGCTATAAGCCCTTCGTCTGGCTTGATCCAAGCCGTATGCTCCTTAACACCATCTCCATCGACATCAAAAAGGACTGTCGATTCAGATAACGGAATAAATTCAAACCCATCTCCGTCTATATCAACAACCAGAAAAGGAGCACTTAAGTTTTGTGCAAAAGAAGATTGAGTGGTCAAGAGGGAAGAAAGAGAGACGATGGATAGCACAAATAAAAACAGTACTTTTTTCATTTTTAGGCCATGCCTATCTAAGAACAACAAGACTAACAAAGAAAACAACCAACGATATGCTCAAACACTTTCTACTTGTAATTTTAACCCTAAGCATAGCAATAAAATAATTTACTTCGCCTTCCTCAAATCTTGAATATCTTCGTCGTTGATCGGCAGTGCTAAGGCTTTAACGGCATGTTTGCGCGGAAAAAGCGGCTGCCGTAATAGGACGCCATCGGGCCAAGCTGCTCTTCGATCCGCAGGAGCTGGTTGTACTTGGCCATCCGGTCGGAGCGCGAGAGCGAGCCCGTCTTGATCTGCCCTGCGTTCGTGGCCACAGCGAGGTCGGCGATGGTGCTGTCCTCCGTTTCGCCGGAGCGGTGCGAGAGAACAATTCCGAACCCGGCCTTCTTAGCCATTTCAATGGTTTCCAGCGTTTCGGTCAGGGTGCCGATCTGGTTAACCTTGACCAGCACGGCGTTTCCGGCTTTCTGTTCGATGCCTTGCTTCAGGCGCTTGGGATTGGTGACATAAAGATCATCGCCAACCAACTGGACTTTGTCGCCCAGGGCGGCCGTCAGTTTTTCCCAGCCTTTCCAGTCGTCCTCGGCCATGCCGTCCTCGATGGAGACGATGGGGTATTTCTTGCAGAGATCGACGTAGTATTTGACCATTTCGTCGGAGGACAGGATCTTGCCCTCACCTTCCATGTGGTACTTGCCCTTTTTGAAAAATTCGGTTGAGGCGGAGTCAAGGGCGATGACGACATCTTTCCTGGGCTTGTATCCGGCGGTCTCAATGGATTTCATGATGAAATCCAGCGCCTCTTTCGAGGATTTAACGGCCGGGGCGAAGCCGCCCTCGTCGCCTACGTTCGTATTCAGGCCCGCGTTCGAGAGTTCCTTTTTCAGAGCATGGAAGATTTCCGCGCCCGCGCGCAGCCCTTCCGCGAAGGTCGGGGCGGATACGGGCATGATCATGAATTCCTGGAAATCCACGGGGTTGTCTGCATGTGCGCCGCCGTTGATGATGTTCATCATCGGGGTCGGCAGGGTATGCGCGTACAGGCCGCCGATATAGCGATAGAGCGGCAGACCCAGTTCACGGGCCATCGCACGTGCGGTTGCCAGAGACACACCGAGGATCGCGTTCGCGCCGAGCCGGGCCTTATTATCCGTGCCATCGAGTTCGATCATCGTGCGGTCTACGAGAATCTGGTCGGCCGCGTTAAACCCGATCAGGTTTTCCATGATTTCCGTATTCACGGCTTCCACCGCCTTCAGAACGCCCTTGCCGCCGTATACGTTCTTTTTGCCGTCGCGCAGCTCGACGGCCTCGTATGCGCCCGTCGAAGCACCGGAAGGCACAGCCGCGCGGCCCGTTGCGCCGCTTTCGAGATGAACGTCCACCTCTACGGTCGGGTTGCCCCGGCTGTCGAGAATCTGGCGGGCGTGAATGTCGATGATGGCGCTCATGGTGTCTTCCTTCCTAAGGATTCGGCTGCAGGGAAACCGACAAGGCGGATTGACCGCCTGTCTAGTCAGGTTTTAAGCGCTGCCGTTGAAAAGTTAAAGAGGGAAAATTCAGCCGATGCGGTTTACACGGCTGGTCAATCAGACGATTTGATCCAGAACCTGGCCCTTGATTTCACGGCTAAAGGCGTCGAACGGGAGGGAGGCCCTTATGGCGGCTATCGCCTGAATGTTACCCTCGGTCGTGCTATCCGTACCGGCGGTCAGCGAGAACATCTTGTTTACGTCGGCGAGGCGGGAGGCGATAAAATCGTTGTTCAGCGCGCGGGCGTTGGAGGATAGCCCGATCCCGCGGACACCATTTAGTTGGCGGCCGGAATCGAGCAGGCTTACGGCTGAGAGGCCGTCGGACGCACCGAAAAGGTTGGGAGCACTGGAAGACGCCACGCCGCCCAGTTGGGCGAGCGCCTGTATGCGGTACTGAGATGCTCCTGCAATAGCCATACGTAAACGTCCTGTTTAACCTTATACCATTCTACAATGACTTGGCGATTTTATCAAGTTTTAACAATGTCTTAAGGATTTCAGGCAAATCCTTTAATTTCACCATGTTAGGTCCATCGGAGGGGGCCTTTTCGGGATCCTGGTGTGTTTCCATAAATACTCCCGCTACCCCCACAGCTACAGCGGCCCGGGCCAGAACCGGGACCATTTCGCGGTCGCCGCCGGAAGACGTACCCTGCCCGCCCGGCTGCTGGACCGAGTGGGTCGCATCGTAAATCACCGGATATCCGGTTTTGGCCATGATGGGCAGCGAGCGCATGTCGGAGACCAATGTGTTGTATCCAAAACTGGCTCCGCGCTCACACAAAAGAATGTTTTCGTTACCGCTCTGGGCGATTTTGGCGGCCACGTTGACCATATCCCACGGCGCCAGAAACTGGCCTTTCTTGACGTTGATGGCTTTGCCGGTCTTGGCGGCGGCGATCAGAAGGTCGGTCTGGCGGCAGAGGAAGGCTGGAATCTGGATGACATCGACAATTTCGGCCACGTCCTTGCACTGTTCGGGCAGATGAACGTCGGTTATTACAGGTACGCCGAAGGATTTTTTAAGCTCCCCCAGAATCTCAAGCCCCTTGGCTATCCCTAGACCGCGTATGCCGAACAAAGACGTCCGGTTGGCCTTGTCGAACGAGGTCTTGTAGATGAGGGGAATGCCGATTTCCTGCGTCAGCTGCTTGAGGGCGCCGCACATCTCGAAAGCATGGTCCCGGCTTTCCAAGGCACAGGGGCCAGCGATCAGCACAAAGGGCTTGCTGTTCGAGATTTCGATCTTTCCGACAGTGACTGTTTTTGCGCTCATTTTCCGGCTGAATACATCACAACAGATACAGGTAACGCATACAAGTTTTCGCCGGAGGGCGCCAGAAGTTTGTTGCGGATATGCGCAGCGATCTTCTCCAGAGTCTCTTGTGTCTGCGCCCGCAGCGTTCCGCCGATGCGCGCGCCGCCGTCATAAAAATGGCGGATATAGGTTTCGGCGGATTCGATCGGCCAGTCGAGTGTTAAAACTTGCCGCTTGATGTTTTTAAAACCCGCGCTTTTCAAGGCGCTTTCGGCGTTATGCTGATTGGTGTAGAAAAAGAAGGGCGGCCCCTCGGGCGCTTGCGGGGCGTTTTGGGCGTGCGCCTTGATTGCCTCGAAGATCAGGTTCATTGCCGGAGAGTGTTCAGGCTCGTTCCAGACGGTGAAACCATATGCGCCGCCGGGGCGCAGCACCCTGAAGGCCTCGTTCATCGCCTGCTGCGGATTGGCGAAATGCATCATGCCGAAGTTGCAGGATACGGCGTCAAACGCCTCGTCCGCAAAATCGAGCGATTCCGCATCGCCGATTCGGAAATCCGCCTGCGGATAAACCTGACGTGCCAGCTCGATCATGGCGGCTGAAAAATCGACTCCGGTGACCTTGATTCCCTGCCCTTGCGACGCGCGCGTGATATAGCCCGGACCGCAGGCTACGTCGAGCAAAGTCCGGTCCGGCTTGAGGTTCAGAGTTTTCAGGATATGCCTGACGGTTTGCGCGGTCACGGCCCCCAGACCGGAGTCGTAAGGCGTGGAGGTCTTATTCCAGAATTGATGCTCGAATTGGCGGAAGGCCGGGTTATGCATCGGCGCCCTAGACCATGCGGCCCTGTTTCACCGCGGCCTCGATGAAAGAGACGAACAGAGGGTGCGGCTCGAAGGGCTTGGATTTTAGCTCGGGGTGGAACTGCACACCGATAAACCACGGGTGGTCTTTCATTTCCACGATTTCAGGCAGGTTACCGTCCGGGGAGAGCCCGGAGAAGATCAGGCCCGCATTTTCAAGCTTGGCGCGGTAATTGATATTCACCTCATAACGGTGACGATGGCGTTCCTTGATCATCTTGGAGCCGTAGGCTTCGCTGACCTTTGAGCCCGGCGCGAGCGCGGCGGGGTAAGAGCCCAGACGCATAGTGCCGCCGAGATCACCCTTGGCGGAGCGGCTTTCCTTTTGATTGTCCTTGATCCATTCGGTCATGAGGCCGATCACCGCATCGTCGCACGTGCCGAACTCTGTGCTGTTCGCGCCTTTGATTCCACAGAGATTTCGGGCAACCTCGATCACGGCCATCTGCATACCAAAACAGATTCCGAAGTACGGGATTTTCTTTTCGCGGGCGTAGCGGGCCGCCCGGATTTTTCCTTCCGCCCCGCGCTCGCCAAAACCACCGGGGACAAGGATGCCGTTTACACCGCGCAGATGCGCCTCGGGGTCCTCGGATTCGAAAATCTGGGATTCGATGAATTTAAGAGAAACGCGCACTTTATTGGCGATGCCGCCGTGGGCCAGCGCCTCGTTGAGGGATTTATAGCTGTCCGCGAGGTTGGTGTATTTCCCTACGATCGCAATCGTGACTTCGCCCTCGGGTGCCTTGATATTGTGCACGATATTGTCCCAGATTGAGAGATCTAGGCTCGGCAAATCCTTGATTCCGAAACTTTCCATCACCTGCTGATCCAGCCCTTCGCGGTGATAGGTTAGCGGGACTTCGTAGATCGAGCTTACGTCCACGGCGGGAATGACCTTCTTGCGGTCGATGTTGCAGAAGAGAGCGATCTTGGCCCGCTCGTCCTCGTCAATCGCACGGTCGGCGCGGCAAAGCAGAATGTCCGGGCGAATCCCAGCGCTCATCAGTTCCTTCACGGAATGCTGGGTGGGTTTGGTTTTCAACTCGCCCGCCGCCGGGATATAGGGCAAAAGCGTCACATGGATGAACAGGGCGCGGGCATGGCCGACCTCGTTACCGAACTGGCGGATCGCCTCCAGAAAAGGCAGGCTTTCGATGTCGCCGACCGTGCCGCCAATCTCGCACAGCACAAACTCCGCCGTGCCGTCCTTTTCGCGGATGAAGTCCTTGATCTCGTTGGTGATGTGCGGGATGACCTGAATGGTCGCGCCGAGGTAATCGCCCTTGCGCTCTTTCTGCAGCACGCTCGTATAGATGCGGCCCGTTGTGGTGTTGTCGGTGCCCTTCGCGGGAACGCCGGTAAAGCGCTCGTAATGGCCGAGGTCGAGGTCGGTCTCCGCGCCGTCGTCGGTGACGTACACTTCGCCGTGCTGGAAGGGGCTCATGGTGCCGGGGTCGACGTTAAGATAAGGGTCAAGCTTGCAGAGGCGGACACGATAGCCCCGCGCCTGAAGCAACGCGCCAAGGGCGGCGGAGGCGAGACCTTTTCCAAGAGAGGAAACAACGCCGCCGGTAATAAAGATGTATCGTGTCATGTCAGTCTTTTTTGGTCCCGGGTGTGTCTGGGGCGGCCTCGGACTTCTCCTGCGCCCTTACAGGCTCTTCTGCTGGCGCTGGCGATTCTGTCTTCGGTTCTTCAGCTTTGTTCTCACTTACAGGCTCTTGCGCGGCGGGCGCTGTTTCTTCGTTATTTTTCACCTGGGCAGGAGTCTCAGACGCTGAAGCATCTGCGGGCGTTGATGTTTCCTTATTGCTGGAAGTGGGCGGTTCGAAGGTGATTTCGGGCTGTGCCTTTTCCTTCGCTTCCGCCTTCTCGATCGCCGCTGGATCGATCTGTTCGAGAATTCCGCGGCTGGCGGAGCTTTGCTTGGCCGCCAGAATCCCCAGCGCCAAAGAGGTAATGAAGAAGCCGGTCGCAAAAATGGCGGTCAGGCGGGTCAGCATGTTCGCGGTCCCGCGGGCGGAGGCAAAGCCCCCCATTCCACCGCCGCCGCCGATTCCCAAGCCGCCGCCTTCGGAGCGCTGGATGAGCACCAGACCAATAATCGCCAAGGCGAGAATCAGGTGGATGACCAGTACCACCGATTGAATAGATTGAATGGATTCAAGGTTTTCCATCTGATTTTATGTCTTTCTTATGCGCTCAGGCTTTTAGTGTATCTATGCGGCTGCACGCCTATCAAGCGGCCCGATCCTGCAATACGGCCCTACCAATAGCAAGAAACTCTTCGGCCTTCAAGCTGGCTCCGCCAATAAGGCCGCCATCGACGTTGGGGGCGGACAAAAGAGCCCCGGCATTCTCCGGCTTCATCGAGCCGCCGTAGAGAATTCTGAGGCTTTCCGGGGATTTTACGCGACCGGACAGCCATCCGCGGATCATGGCGTGCATAGCGGCTACGTCGGCCGTAGTGGCCGTCTTGCCTGTCCCGATGGCCCATACAGGTTCGTAGGCGATGACCGTATTAAGCGCCCCGGCCTCCGGCGGCAGGGATTTTTCAAGCTGGGCGGCGACGACCTCATCCTGTCGCCCCGCTTCGCGTTCGGCCTGCGTTTCACCTACACAGACCATTGCGACAAGGCCCGCCGCTTGGGCGGCCTGGGCTTTCGCCCTGATCGTCTCGCTTGTTTCGCCCAGCCCGTGGCGGCGCTCGGAATGGCCGAGAATCACATGGGTGCATCCATATCCGGCCAGCATCGAAGCGCTGATTTGGCCGGTATATGCGCCCTCGTTCGCGTGGGGCGAGCAATCCTGCGCACCCAGCGCAGGCTTGATTTCCGCGCCTTTGAGCATGGCGTTGATCGGCGGCAGGTGGATACAGGGCGGGAAGATCGCGAACTCGACCGCGCGGGCCAGCGGCAGGTCGGCATCCAACCCTTTCAGGATTTCCATGGTCAATGCCGCCGCGCCTTGCGCCTGCGTGTTCATCTTCCAGTTCCCGGCAATCAGCTTTTTCATATGCTTGCGGCCTCCGGCCCTGTTTGCTTCTTAGTTGCCTTCCCTGCTTAACGCTCCGCGGCGCACAATGCAATATCCGCTCCGATCAAAAAGGCATAGGAAACGGCGCTTGCCCACGATCCATCAGGACCTTATAGTGCGGGTCGTAGTCTGGAGCACAGGTTGTTCGGATAGCGCAGATAATACGGAGTTTTTTCTTTCATGGTTATGAGGGCTTTACGCCAAGGCGTATTCGGCGGTTTTCTTAAATATGTTCTGATGAGCCTTTTGGCGCTCTCGGTGCTCGGCCTTGTATTCATGGACGTTCAGGGCGTCATGAAGGGCGGCGTCGGCGGTACGGACGTCGCGCGCGTAGGTTCAGAATCCATCGGCATGCGGGAATTTGACAAGTTTGCGCGGATGAGCCTTGGCCGTTTTAATATGACGCCTGAAGATGCCTATAACAAAAACCCCAAGATCATGGATGAAATTCTCGGCACGGAAATTCGGTCGCGCTTTGTGATGCTCGAAGCAGAATCCATAGGCATTTCTGTGGGACAGAAGAAACTGCAGGAAGAGTTGATCGTTCGGATCAAGCCCATGCAAAACGAGGGTGAAACCTTGCAGCAAACACTTGAGCGCGTCCTGCGCAGCCAAGGCGTCAGAGAGTCAGACTTTGTTAAAAACTATAGCCGCGAAATCATCGGGGATATCCTGCTCGATACAGCGCAGGATGGATTTGGGGCGATTAATAGCGACATGGCGCGCGATCTTTTCATGCTTCAAAACCATACGCGCGATATCGAATTTATTTCGTTCGCACAGGATGAGATCAAAACGATTGAAGCGCCCGACGAGGAACGTTTGAAGCGCCTTTACGAAAGTTTTAAAAACACACAATTTAAAATTCCTGAAATGCGCGTCCTTGAGATTGCTTATATTGATGACTCCAAGCTGAAGGATACGATTGATGTCTCAGAGGAAAGTCTGCGCAAACATTACGAAGAGCGGATTGAAGAATATAGCCTTGGCGAGCAACGCGTTCTTGAGCAGATTGTTGCTCCTACCCCGGATAAGGCCCAGTTGATCCTGAAAATGGCTCGTGACGAAAAGGTTCCTCTCAGAGACGCGATGGAGCGGGTTCTCGGGAAGAATGAGGGCACGTATGTTCCTGCCGCGCCTTTCGGTGAAGACATGTTGATCGGCGAGATTAAAGACGCCGTAACAAACGCCAAGAGCGGCGAGATTGTCGGCCCTATTGAGACGGTCATGGGTCAGCACGTGATCAGCGTAGGCGAGATCACACCGCCCCGCACGATGAGTTTCGATGAGGTCAAGGACGACCTGCGGAAGGAAATGGAGCAGATCGCGCTGGCGGATACGATTTATGACCTTTCCAGCCAGCTTGACGATATCATTGCCGGTGGTAACAGTCTTGAGGATGCCGGTCAGGCGGTTCCGCTTAACATTACCGCCCTCCCCGCCATGAGCGCTTTGGGCTTGGACAAGGAGAAAAAGGACGTTTTTGAGTCCGTGAGCGAAAACGATAAAACCGATAAAAGTATCCTCCTTGAGGAGGGCTTTGCGATCCAGGAGGGAGAGATTTCGCGTGTTTTCGAACTTCCCAGCGGGCGCTTCGCCGTTCTGAGGGTCAAGGAGACGATTGAATCGTCCTTTAAGCCTTATGAAGATGTCAAAAAGACCCTTGCTGACGATTACATCAGCGATCAGCAGCGCGTTGAGACTTTCCGCAAGATTTCGGAGTTCGTCGGCGCGGTGAAGGCCGGCAAAAAATCGTTTGAGGAAGTCGCCCGCGAGACCGGGAAAAAGGTCGAAAAGCGCGAGGGTCTCACGCTTGGAGGCGCACTGCCTGCGCCCCTTAACGATAATCAACGCGCGATGATTTTTGAGTCGTATGTGGGCGATCTTATGACTTTGCCATTTGAGGGCGGCGCGGCGATTGCGCGAATCAAGGCGGCAACCATGCCTAAAATGGACGAACAGGCGGAGCAAAGGGTTAAGCGAATCGAAGCGGAGCTGAGCAAGGAAGTTAAAGACGAAGTTTTTAACTATTACGTCCAGCGTATCGGGCGCAAGCATCCGGCGGTCGTCAATCATCGTCTCCTAGAGCAGGTTTACGGTCAGAAGGCGGCGACGGAGCCGCAGCCATGAGCGGCTCGAAGCCGTCTGTTTTACCTGAGCGCGAGACCTTCGTGCGCCGTTTCGATGCTGGAAATAGGCAGCTTTTATGGTGCTGGATTTCCTCGGATCTTGAAACTCCGGTTTCGGCATACCTTAAACTGTGCGGGCATGGTTCCTATGCTTTTCTTTTCGAGTCCGTCGAGGGCGGTGAGAAGCTCGGGCGTTATTCGATTATTGGTCTGAAGCCCGATCTCGTCTGGCGCTGCAAGAAGGGCGAAGTCTCGATCAAAAACGGCACGCGGGATTGGGCCGCCACCGATGCGCCCGCCTTGCAATCCCTGCGCACAACGATTCAAGATAGCGTCATTTCCGACGTGCCCGAGGGGTTGCCGCCCATGTGCGCGTTCGGGCTGTTTGGGTATATCGGCTACGACATGGTCCGGCTGATCGAAAATATTCCTGACGAAAACCCGGACGAACTCAACATTCCCGACAGCGTACTGATGCGGCCGCAGGTTCTGGCGATCTTCGATAACGTCAAACATAAAATCTGTCTGGTGACTGCCGTTTACGAGCACTCCGGCAATTCCAAACGCAGCGCCGGGGATGTCTACGTCGATGGCCTCAGAAGGCTTGAGGATATGCGAGCGGCCTTGCGCAAGCCTCTGAATACGGCGTTGACCGATCACAAAAGCGGCCTTACGGCCCCGCTGCCCGTGCGCTCCAATTTCGTGGACCAGGAATACCGCGAAGCCGTGCGCAAGGCGGTCGAATATATTTACGCCGGGGAGATTTTTCAGGTCGTGCCGTCACAGCGTTTTTCTGCGCCGTTCGATCTTCCAGCGTTCGAACTTTACCGCAGCCTTCGCAGCCTCAATCCTTCGCCGTTCCTTTTCCATGTACAACTTGACGGATTTGCGCTGGTCGGCTCCAGCCCGGAAATTCTGGTGCGCGTGCGCGATGGCAACGTCACGATCCGCCCTATTGCCGGGACTCGTAAGCGTGGAGCTAACCCCGCAGAGGACAAGGCTCTGGCCGCTGATCTTCTGGCTGACCCCAAAGAACGGGCGGAGCATCTCATGTTGCTCGACCTTGGGCGCAATGACGTAGGCCGCGTAGCCGAGATCGGCAGCGTCAAGGTCACCGAGCAGTTCGTGATCGAGCTTTATTCCCACGTCATGCATATCGTCTCTAACGTCGAGGGACGACTGCGCGGCGATCTCGATATCGTGGATGCTCTATTCGCAGGCTTTCCCGCCGGAACGGTGAGCGGGGCGCCGAAGATTCGCGCGATGGAGATCATTGATGAGCTGGAAAAAACCCGGCGTGCGTTCTATGCGGGCGGCGTGGGGTATTTCTCAGGTCAGACGCTCGATAGCTGCATCGCGCTGCGCACAGCGCTGGTCAAGGATGGAACCGTGTATGTTCAGTCCGGCGGCGGTGTGGTCGCGGACAGCGATCCCGAAAGTGAAAATCAGGAATGTAAGAATAAGGCCCGCGCCATCATTCATGCTGCTGAGCTTGCGGTTGAGGCGTTTGGGGAAGAACGATAATCCCCTGCTCCGTCACCTTGAAGGCCGGGGATGCAGTTTGCTGCGGTTCGGTTTCTTGCACGTTGATTTCCTGACTTTCGGGCGATGCGGGTGCTGCGGCTTGTGCCTGTACCGCCGGTGCGGCGGGTGCTGACGCCATGACCACCGTGCTCGTTGCACGTCTTACAACCGCGCTCGCGGGCCTCAGGGTCAAACCCTTTTCTTTTAACGTCGGCAACCATTCGGCCAAGGCGCGGATCGTTTCATCATGTGGGTGGCCGATGGCGATTGCAAAGCCTTTATGTCTTGCCGTCCATTCGACTTTTTTCAAGGCGGCGCGGATGAAGGGCATGGTGATTTCGTGGTCCAGGAAAATATCCCGCTCGGCATAGGCCAGCCCCGCATCAGAGGCGGCGGATGATGCGACCGAACTTCCGATGGTTTTAGAGTCTATGAAGTAAAGCCCCCGGCGGCTCAGCTCCTTCATCACACGGTCCATGGCGGTGCGGTTCTGGGTCAGGCGGCTGCCCATATGGTTATTAACGCCGACATATCCGTCGAATTGCGAGAGGTTATAGCGCAGAAGCTCCAGAAATTTTTCTTCGCTCTGATCGACCTTCAGCAGCGTTGGGCCGCCATCGATGCGCCCGTTCATCGGCTGCATCGGCATATGGACCATCAATTCGTGTCCGCGTTTTTTTGCGCGGGCGGTCTGTTCGGGCAGGCCTTGCGCGTAGGGAAGGTAAGCAAGAGTCAAAGGGCCGGGAAGCCTTTCGACCTCCCGCGATCCCGCCGTAAGGCCCATATCGTCTATGATAATCACCACCGTTCCCTTTTTAACAGGGGGGCGTGTGCCCATCACGGGCATGACAGCAGCTTTCTCAGCCGAGGCTGGGGCAGCGGGTGCAGTCTGTTCGGGCTCAGCTTGTATTTTAGCATTTTGAACCGGCGGCAAATCGGGCGCGACGGGCTTTTGGATTTCTGATGGAGCGGGAGTTGCGATGTTTGGCTGCGGGCCGAGATTGATCTCGGTTTTGAAGTAAGGGTCGGAAAACTCTTCGCCCGTTTCGGGCGCTGTCTCTCCGGCCATAGGGACAATATTCTCGGGAGGTTTCTCTCCGCCCTCCTCATAAAATTCCTCGTAGGGGAAAGGCGAGACGGGAATTTGGGAGATTTTAATTTCTTCCTTGAATTTCGGGCGGGCGGTCTGCTGAGGGAGGGTTTCCAAACCCTCATCCAGATAACGCCTGTGCTGGTCCCGCAGAGCGCTCACCTCCTCCGGCGTTTTTTCCGGGACCGGGCGTTTGGGCCAGATCACGTCCTTGCCGCCCAGCACGAACAGATCTATGGCGAGCATGAGGCAGGCGCCAATCAGAATAATCGCAAGGGTTTTGGCGGGATCGCCTTTGGGACGGAGGTATTTCATAGGCCAAGAATACTGCCGAAACGGGTTTTGGTAAATGCCGGATCGAGGCTGAGCTTGCATTTTAGGACCGGGAAGGTCATAAAAGGCTTATGTTAGTGACCGTTATCGACAATTACGACAGCTTTACCTACAACCTCGTGCAATATTTCGGGGATTTGAAGGCGGCCGCGCGCGTGTACCGCAATAATCAGGTCACGGCGCAACAGGTTCTCGAAGAAGAGCCGGATGCAATTGTTATTTCCCCTGGGCCGAGCGACCCGGATCATGCGGGAATTTGCCTTGAGCTGATCCGCAAAACCGCCGAGACCGACATTCCGCTGTTTGGCGTTTGTCTTGGCTTGCAGTCGATGGCGCAGGCGTTCGGGGGCCGCGTGATTCGCGCACCGAAGCCCATGCACGGCAAGACCAGTATGATCGCGCATGAGGGCAAGACACTTTTCAAAGGTCTGCCTAATCCGCTTGAGGTTACGCGCTATCACTCCCTGATTGCCGAGCGCGAGACGCTGGCCGATTGCCTTGAGATCACTGCGGAGACTCAGGATGGGTTGATTATGGGCCTGTCGCACCGGACGAAGCCCGTGCACGGCGTGCAGTTTCATCCCGAGAGCATCGCGACCACAGGCGGGCACGCCCTGATCAGAAATTTTCTCGATATGGCTCGTTAATGCGGATTTTGGTTCATGGCCCTTCTTAAACCCTTCCTTGAAAAAATCCAGAGCGGCATAGCGCTCTCGCGCGGCGATATGTCCGAAGCCGTGGGGCAGATCATGGACGGGCGGTGCAGCGAAGCCGAGGTTGCCGCTTTTCTGATGGGGCTTTCCGTGCGCGGCGAAACGCCCGACGAGATCGCCGGGGCCGCGCTCGCCTTGCGCGAACGGGCGGTCGCGATCAAGGCGCCCGCCGGGACCGTCGATTGCTGCGGCACGGGCGGGGATCATTCGGGTTCGTATAATATTTCCACGGCGGTCGCGCTGGTCGCGGCGGCATGCGGCGTTCCGGTGGCCAAGCATGGCAACCGCGCCTCTACATCCAAATCCGGCGCGGCGGACGTTCTGGAGGCTTTAGGGGTTCACCTCGACCTTCCGACAACTCATCTTGAAGAGGCTTTGAGGGTTTTGGGTTTTGCCTTTCTCATGGCGCCGCGTCATCATCAGGCGATGAAGCATGTCGTGCCTGTGCGTAAAGCTTTAGGCGTGCGGACGCTTTTCAACCTGCTCGGGCCGCTTGCCAACCCGGCGGGAACGAAGCGCCAGTTGATGGGCGTTTACGACCGCAAACGGGTTTTGCCGATCGCACAGACCTTGCAGCAGCTCGGGTCAGAGGCTGCGTGGGTGGTTCACGGCTCGGACGGGCTGGACGAAATTACCGTGACAGGACAAACTTATTTCGCGCGGCTGGAAAACGGACAGATTACCGAAGGCGTGCTAACGCCCGAGGATTTCGGTCTGCCCCGTTCGCCTCTGGAATTCCTACGCGGCGGCGATGCCCAGACGAACGCGCGGGCCATGCTGGCGATGCTCGAAGGGCAAAAGAGCGCTTACCGCGATATCGTGATCGCGAATACCGCCGCCGTTCTTGTGATCGCCGGGAAATTCCCGCATGATGGCCTCAAGGATGCGGCCCAATTTGCTGCCCTAATGATCGACGAGGGGAAAGCTTTGGCCCTACTTAATGCTTATAAAAACTTTACGCTCGAACACAGGGAGCCCGCTTCGGCATGAACACGCTTGAGGAAATCTGCGAACGCAAGCGCGAGCATGTCCGCAACCGGAAATCCTATTACTCACTTGATGATCTTAAATACAGAATTGCCGAAAAGCCCCTGCCTTCCGGCTTTCTCTGCCGTCTGATGATGGCGGAAGGGCCTGCACTGATCGCGGAAGTGAAGAAGGCCAGCCCAAGCAAGGGTGTCATTCGCGAAGACTTCGATCCCGTCGCCATAGCAAAAATTTACCGAGACAGCGGCGCGACGTGCCTGTCCGTCTTGACTGACGAACCTTATTTTCAGGGCCATGACGATTATCTCGTGCAGATCAAGGAAGCGGTGAGTCTTCCGGTTCTGCGCAAGGATTTTATTATTGATGAATATCAAATTTATGAATCACGTGCGCTCGGGGCCGATTGTATTCTTCTGATCATGGCGTGCCTGACCGATTCGCAGGCGCGGCATTTTTATGAAGTCGCGCTCTCGTTGCGCATGGACGTTCTGGTCGAGGTGCATGATCTTCCAGAGCTCGAGCGTGCGCTCAAGCTTGATCCGATGATGATCGGCGTCAATAACCGCAATCTTAAAACGCTGGAGGTCGATCTCGACACCTCGTTCGACCTTGCGTTGCGACTTCCTTCATCTCTCTATAAAATTTCCGAGAGCGGTATCGGTTCGCATGACACGCTCAAGCGTCTTAATGCCGTTGGCTATCGCGGTTTTCTTGTCGGTGAGAGTCTCATGCGAGAGGACGATATCGCTCAGGCTGTGCGAAATTTACTCGCCGGATGAGGTTGTCCTATTGACACAAATGGCGAACTAAAGTAGAACAAATGGTGTATAAACGTGGAAATCAGGACGATTTTCATGATTCAGGCAGGATTATCAGGATTTTCCCATGCTCACACAAAAACAACGCGATCTGCTTTATTTCATTCACGAAAAAATGCGTAAAGACGATGTTCCCCCTTCCTTCGAGGAGATGAAGGAGGCGCTCGGCCTTAAATCGAAATCCGGGATTCACCGGCTTATCTCGGCGCTGGTCGAGCGCGGATATATCGAACGATTGCCGCACCGCGCGCGCGCGCTTGAAATCAAGCGGTTGCCTGAAAGCATAAATCTGGGGGCGCGGGCGTCGAACGCGGGGCGGAGCCGTCCTGCCCCCGTCAATGTCGCGCCCGCGGGCTTCGACGAAGTGCCCCTTTACGGAAAAATAGCGGCAGGTACGCCCATTGAGGCCTTGCGCGACGAAGGGGGGTCGCTTGCCGTTCCGCCCGGGCTTCTGGGGCGAGGTGAGCATTACGCGCTTACGATTGAGGGCGATTCCATGGTCAATGCGGGCATTCTTGATGGCGATACCGTCATCATTCGCCGCTGCGATAATGCCGAGAACGGCGCGATCGTCGTCGCACTTGTTGATGATCACGAGGCGACGCTCAAGCGTCTTCGCCGCGCGGGCCGCAAGATCGTCCTGGAGCCTGAGAACGACCAATACGAGCCGCGCATTCTGGAGCCTGAGCAGGTCAAGATTCAAGGGCGGCTGGCTCATCTGATCCGGCGTTACGATTCCTGATCGCTTGCGTTTGCCCGCTTTTTTTCGGTGCGCTCTGGCTTCATCGCGCTCCACGGGCGAAGCGTTGTAGATGCCTCACGGCTTGTTTTCACCAGTATTTTATTCTCGTCTTGTTTTATATAAATCGCATGAGCGCCGTAACGCCATTGATCGAACTTGTCGATCACAATGGCCGCCCGGCAGGGCTTATGAAGCACAGGGTCAAAACTCACCACGATATCGGCCCATCCGCATTCCTCTTTCTGCGCGTAGGCTTGCCTGAGGAACGAGATTTTCCGCCCCTTTAAAACTGTTCGGCAAGCCTGTGCGTCGCACATCGGACCTGCCCCGTTTTCTGATCTGACCTCTTTGAACGCTTGCGGCTTCGACTCGGGCGCGAACGCCACGCTGGCCTCCTCGGCCTGCCCCAGTGAGCGCTCCCAATTATCCAATGTGAACTTTTGGGATCTTAGGGTTGTGACATGAAGTTTTCTGTCTTCCCCCCGAAACGCTGCCAGCCGCCCTTCTGATGATATCAGGATGTCCGGCAGCGGATTAACGGCGATCAGCGCTCCCGCGAGTATGGCCAGCGGGATTGATGCGGCCTTTGCCCATCCGCGCCAAAGGATCAGCATCAGGCCAGCGATGACAACCAGCAGGAAGGCCGAAAAAGGCCAAGCTTGGGTGTGAAGCACAGCTCCGGGCAGGGACGCCGTCAAGCGAGCCGTTTCGAGAATAGCGGAAACGCCCCAACCCATGAGCTGCAAAGGTCCATCAGCCAATCCGAATGGCATGAGTATGAAGGCGACTACGGCCGCCGGCATAATCAAAAACGCCATCAGCGGTATGGCTCCCAAATTAGCGATTATGCCGAGGAGCGCTACTTGGTTGAAGTGGTAAGCGGATATGGGCGCTGTTGCCGCGCTGGCCACAAGACTTGAGAAGCTTACCCCTATGAAGTATATCGCGGCACGTTTCAACGGGCCAGACGCGACATACGCTTCTACCCAATGTTCGCGGGTCGTTTCATAGGCCGCGATGAGGGCGGCGACTGCTGCAAACGACATCTGGAAGCTGGCCGAGAGCAGGCTCTCCGGCGCTATGGCCAGAACGACCAAAGCAGCAAAAGCCAGAAGCCTTAAAGACAGGGCTACACGGTCCATGATCACACCCAGGAAGACGATCGAGATCATCAGAACGGCGCGTTGTGTGGGAATTGTTGCCCCGGCAATCATCATAAAAAATAGGGCACATATACAAGCGATTACAGCGGCCAGCTTTTTAATCGGATACCTCAAGGCCAGAGTCTGCGAGAGTGCCATCAGGAAGCGCACAACAAAAAAGACAAACCCAGCCACAAGACCTACGTGTAACCCGGAGATGGCCAAGAGGTGGGCTAAGCCGGCATCGCGAAGCGCCTCTTCATCTGCTTCCGGTATTCCCTTTTTTTGCCCTATGGTCAGGGCGGCTACGACCGCTCCTTCGGACCCCGGCAAGGTCTCCCTAATGATTTGAGCGATCTTTTGCCGCAGAGCTTCCAACCCTGCAAAGGCGGACGGCTCCTGCACAATTTCCGGAGCCTTGAACGCGAAGCCGACCGCTCCAATACCCTGAAAATACATGGCTCGCCGGAAATCGTAGCCGCCGGGGATAAGTGCGTCAGAGGGCGGATTGAGTTCCGCCAGGACTTTTATACGCTGTCCGGTCTGAAGGTTCTCATCTTTACGGATTTGCAGCCTGATTTTGCGGGGGGTGCGTTCAAGTGAAAGCCTTTCTATAATAATATCCGAAAGGACCGCCCGACTGCCCTTCTTTCCGGGCAGAGCCTCTAATGATTCAATCGTGGCCGTCACGTCGGCAAATTTTATCTTTTTTTCCAGAATCGGCGTATGGACGGCCAATGTCCTGAGTTGCGCCGACAGAAACCCGCCGGAGATCAGCATGCCTATACAAAGCCATATGAAGGCTGGGTTAACCCTATCCCCGGTTGTTCTGTTCGTCAGCATGATTCCGGATAAAAGGGTCATAGTGACGACGACAAAAGGCCAAAGAGGCGGCTCGAACGGCAGGCTGAAATAGGCCCCGATTCCGCAGGCGAAAACAACTGGCAGCCAAAGGATGGCGTTTTCATGCTGGCTTTGCGCCTGGGCTCTTAACGCTTCTGCAAGTCGGTGGATGCGCCCGGCGGGCCTGTCTATTTCATGCGGAATCGTCTCTAGGCTAAGCGCCCCGGTCATGCTAGGGTTCCTGTCGCAATTTGCAAAAAGAATGGCTTAATAATGCCTCGAAGAAAAGGTTTTGCCAAACGATGAGTATCGTCACACGCTTTCCACCCTCCCCCACCGGGTTTATGCATGTCGGGAACGCCCGGACGGCCCTGTTTAATTATCTGTTTGCCCGTCGGCATGGCGGGAAGTTTCTGGTACGGATCGAGGATACGGACCGCAAGCGTCATTCCGAAGAGGCTGTGAAGGCAATTTTTGACGGGCTGGCGTGGATGGGGCTGGAGTATGACGGCGAAGCGCTGTCGCAATTCGCGCGGATGGATCGGCATGCCGAGGTGGCGAAGCAGATGGTCGCCGCCGGGAAAGCTTATTACTGTTACTGCTCGCCTGAAGAGTTGGACGCGATGCGTAAGAAGGCCAAGGCGGAGGGTTCGCCGACCTTCTATGATCGGCGGTGGCGTGACCGCGATCCTTCTGAGGCCCCGGCGGGCGTGCAGCCCGTGGTGCGGATCAAAGCGCCGCTGGACGGCTCTACCACCATCAACGATGTCGTTCAGGGCGAGGTCACCGTTGCGCACGAGCAGCTGGACGATTTCATCATCCTGCGCAGCGACGGGACGCCGACCTATATGCTTTCGGTCGTCGTGGACGATTACGATATGGGCGTGACGCACATCCTGCGCGGGGACGACCATCTCAATAACACGTTCCGGCAGAAGATTATTTATGACGCGATGGGCTGGCATGTTCCGATTTTCGGGCATCTGCCGCTGATCCACGGGCCAGACGGGTCAAAATTCTCCAAGCGGCACGGGGCGCAAAGCGTCGGGGAATACCGCGATCTGGGTTACCTGCCCGAGGCGCTGTGCAACTATCTTTTGCGCCTTGGATGGTCGCATGGAGACGAGGAGATCATCCCGCGTGAGAAGGCCATCGAATGGTTCGACCTTGAGCATATCGGGCGTTCGCCCGCGCGGTTCGACTTTGCGAAGCTGGAGAGCCTGAACGCGCATTACATCAAGGAAGCTTCGGCCGCCCACCTGATCGACAGCAGCCGCCGGTTTTTCAGGGAACGGCATGGACTGGAGCTTGGCGATCTGGCCGTGTCGCGCATTACTCAAGGTGTAGAGGAACTTAAAAACCGTTCCAAGACTCTGATTCAATTTGCGGATGAGGCTGCGTTTTACGCACGTACCATCCCTTACGCTTTCGACGAAAAGGCGAAGGCCCAGATCGCAGAATCCCGCCCGGTTCTGGAGGCTCTGCTAGAGGCTCTGGCTAAACTTAACGATTTCAGCGCCGAGGGCGTTCAGAATATCTGTAAGGCGGTCGCGGCCGATTTGGCCGAAGGCAAGCTCGGGAAGGTCGCCATGCCGCTGAGGGCCGCCGTGACGGGCACCACCGTTTCGCCCTCCATCTTCGAGGCTTGCGCGATTCTGGGGCCGGAAGAGACATGCGCCCGTATTCGTTTTGCGTTGCAGCAAGGCTAGCTGCGCCTTTGCTGAGTTAATAACAGGATTGTCTTGTTAACACGGCGCGTCTCTTTGTTGTCCATTTGGATTTATTATAGAATTTGCCCCTAGAAGCTTTTCCGGGGGCGCGGTCTTGCGTCAATCATTCCTTAAGCCTTTACGGCTAGCATCCCCTTAAAGACTGATCATCACGTCTCACGCCTTCCTTTTACGGGGTCTAAATTATGTCAAATGACGAAGTAAGCACCAAAAGTTTTACGCTGACCAACAATCAAACAGGCGAGACAAGCATTCTCCCGATCATCGACGGGACGATGGGGCCTTCGGTCATCGACGTGCGCAAGCTTTACAACGATACCAACCACTTTACCTTCGACCCCAGCTTCACCTCGACGGGCAGCTGTAAGTCACGCATCACCTATATCGACGGCGAGAACGGTATCCTGCAACATCGCGGATACGACATTCAGGATCTTGCCGAGAAGGCCAATTATCTTGAAGTGTGTTATCTCCTGCTCTATGGCGACCTGCCGAACGCGGCGCAAAAAAAGCAGTTTGAGCATAACATTACCTATCACACCCTCTTGCACGAACAGATGCATTTCTTCTATCGCGGCTTCCGGCGTGACGCGCACCCGATGGCCATTATGTGCGGTGTCGTGGCCGCACTATCTGCGTTTTACCATGACTCTCTCGACATCTGGGATCCGGCGCAGCGAGAGCTTTCGGCGCATCGCCTCATCGCCAAGATCGGCACCTTGGCCGCCATGACCTACAAATATTCTATCGGCCAGCCGTTCATGTATCCGCGTAACGATTTGTCGTATTCGGAAAACTTCCTTTATATGTGTTTTGCCGTTCCGGCTGAGCCTTATAAGGTGAACCCCATCCTCGCGCGGGCGATGGAGAAACTCCTCATCTTGCATGCCGACCATGAGCAAAACGCTTCGACCTCCACGGTGCGTCTGGCGGGCTCGTCGCAGGCCAATCCATTTGCCTGTATCGCGGCGGGCATCGCCTGTCTGTGGGGACCGGCGCATGGTGGAGCCAATCAGGAAGTCCTTGAGATGCTGGATGAGATCGGCTCCAAGGAGCGTATTCCTGAGTTCATCAAAAAGGCCAAGGACAAGGACGATCCGTTCCGCCTGATGGGCTTCGGGCACCGGGTTTATAAAAACTTTGATCCGCGCGCACGTGTTCTCAAGCAGTCGTGCGATGAAGTTCTTGAGGATCTGGGGATCAACGATCCGCGTCTTGAACTCGCTATGGAGTTGGAGCGGATCGCGCTTCAGGATGAATATTTCATCGAGCGCAAGCTGTTCCCGAACGTGGACTTTTATTCCGGGATCATCCTGAAGGCTATGGGTTTTCCGACCAGCATGTTCACTGTGCTGTTCGCTGTTGCCCGCACGGTCGGCTGGATCGCCCAATGGAAAGAGATGATCGAGGAGCCTTCACTTCGGATCGGCAGACCGCGCCAGCTTTACACCGGCCCGGCGTCTCGCCCGTTCGTCAAGCTTGAAGACCGGGATTAGGAGCCCGTTTTTTCAGTGTCTGCCGGCTTGGACGCAGGCTCGGGCTTTTTGGGTGCTGGCTTTTTCTGCGGAGGCGCACCCTTGGCCACAGGTTTTTTGACAGCCTGATTCTTGACCTGCTTCTTTGCGGGAGGCGGCGCGATCACCCTTCTGGGCTCCTTCATGACCTCGAGCACAAATTCTGCGGCTCTGCGCGAGGGCGTTTTTTCGGACCCGAAACCTACTAATTTGCGAAGTTCGTCAAATTTATCAAGCTGCTTTTGGCGGGCTTCTTCGCTAGAAAAGAGCTCTAGTAGCTTCTGGGCTATCGACTCGGGGTGGCATTTTCCTTGAATGAACTCGGGGACCACATCTTCGTTTAGAAGGATGTTTGCCAAATGTACTTTTTTGACCTTAACCATAAGCCGCAGGATCAAATAGGTCAGAGGGTTTGTTTTATAAACAATCACATGCGGGATACCAGCATAGGCCAGTTCAAGTGCCACAGTACCGGAAACGGCGATTGCAATATCGCAAGCCTTGAAGGACTCCCATTTAAATGCCTGGTTCGAGGATACGTGAACAGGATGGTCGAAATCCTTCAATAATATCTGTACGTTGTATTCAGTCTCAGGCAGCGTTGGGACGACAAATCTTATGTTTTTTATTTCTTCAGCGACCAATGCGCCCGAGAGTTTTATGGGGGAACTGATGTTCTTGAACTCGCTCTCCCGGCTACCGAAAAACAATCCCAAGGTCTTCACTTCCGAGGGAATATCGTTTGCCTCCCGGAATACGCTGCCTTCGGCTTCGATGGCCTTGGTTTCAACGACCGGATGACCTACGTAAGCCGCTTTCAGATTATGAGCGGTAAAATATTCCGGCTCCATCGGGAAAAGGCAGATAATCCCATCCAGAAATTGCGATATGCTTTTGGCCCGGCCTTTTCGCCAAGCCCAAACAGAGGGTGCAACATAGTGAATGATTTTTCCGGTGTATCCGCGCTTTCGGAGGGATTTTCCCATCAGTAAGTTAAAATCCGGGAAATCAACCGTGATGACCGCATCCGGGTTTTGTTTAATAATCTCTTCGGCAATCGCCTTAAAAATTTTCATCAGGCGTGGGATTTTCGGGATGACTTCCCAAATCCCGATCACTGATATCTGGTCGAACGGCAGCAGAACGTTCATGCCTGCCGCCTTCATGCGCGGGCCACCTACGCCGACACACTCCAGTCCCTCAGGCTGAATTTGCTTTAATTCGCGGATCAGGCCCCCGGCCAGATTATCCCCCGAATTTTCACCAACGATAAAGAATAGTTTCAAGCAGACCTCCCTGATTGTCCGCACACAGCATTATAACTACTTTTTTAGGGGGTGGTCTAACGTCACCCCGAGTACAAACATATTATACGTGTCCGCAATTTCCGCAACCGTTTGAGGATCCAGAACCAAAGCAGCCCCCGTTTGTACAACTATTCCCGATAAACCGGCCTCGCCCGCCTGCCTCAACGTGTCCGGACCAATGGTTGGCAGGTCAAGATCGTGGTCCTGCTGGGGTTTGCAGGTTTTAACGAGAATGGCTCCTCCTGATCTCTTCTGCAAGGCGGCGCACCGTTTTATAAGCGCGTCCGTGCCTTCTGCCGCCTCGACTCCGAGAATGACTCCGTCTTGAACAATTACAGATTGTCCTATATCAAGGCCGCCCAGAACCTGCGAGGCTTCCAGCCCCTTATTAATACTGGATTTTTCCTGTTCGTTCGGCTTACGGCGCGACAGCGCCCCCTCCTTTGCAAGCATCCCTGAAGCGAATTTTTGTACCCCGTGGAGGGTGAATCCTTCTTTTTCCAACTCCTTTTTCAGGAGGGTCAGGAGCGAATTATCTCCAAAGGCGCTTACGCCTATACGTGTCAGAATTTCAAGACCCTTGAGGTCTGGCTTGAGCTCGCTCAGCCACGGCCGACGGATTGAGCCCGCCATCACAAGATCCTTTATGCCGTTTTGCTTAAGGGTGCGGATTATCGAGCCCGCAGCGCCCAGTCCCGTCCATAAATGCTGGTAATTTTTGCGCAGCTCTTCGGATGTCTGGCCATCGAAACCCACGATAAACAGCTCTATGCCCTGGCTTTTGCACTCTTGGGCGAGTTGGATCGGCAATATTCCGCCGCCCGCAAGTATGCCCAGCTTGCCTATGCTTACTTCTTCTGCGGCTGACATAAGGGAAAACGGGTTTTTTCGCGGGCGAAGTTAATGATCGACATGATGAGGTCGTCGTTGGCAAAGTCGCTGGCCACCATTTCGAGACGTTGCTCCATGGTGCCCTCGTCGCCAAACATCTGGTTAAAGGCCCTCTGCAAGCCTCTGATCTTTTCTTTTGAAAAGCCCCGGCGCTCCAGGCCGATCAGGTTCAACCCCGCAAGAAAGGCGCGCTCACCCTTGACCCGGCCAAAGGGTATGACGTCGTTTTCAACACCTGACATACCGCCTACAATAGCATGTGCGCCGATGCGCACGAACTGATGCACGGCGCTCAACCCTCCAAGTACGGCATAGTCGCCAACGTGTACGTGTCCGGCCAGAGTCGCGTTATTGGCCATAATCACGTTGTTGCCGATCACGCAGTCATGCGCGACATGCGTGGCCATCATAAACAGGCAATTATCGCCGATGACGGTTTTCATGGCGCCGTGCTTGGTGCCGGGGTTCATCGTTACATGCTCACGGATCGTGTTATTCTTGCCAATAATGAGTTCGGACTTTTCGCCTTCGTATTTAAGATCCTGGGGGGGGGTGCCAAGAGAGGCGAAAGGATAGATGGTCGTGCCTTCGCCTATGATCGTCCGGCCCTCGATATGCACATGAGACACGAGGCGTACGCGCTCGCCGAGTTGGACGTCCGGCCCAATCACGCAATAAGGGCCGATCGCCGCGCTTTTGGGTATCTGTGCGCCCGGGGCGATTATTGCGGTCTGGTGGATGTTGCCTGTCATGTCGCGGTCATACTCAAAAAGATTGTTTATCATAGGTTGGGATCGCGGAGCGGACAAATCACGGTTTGTTGCGAACCGTTACAGGACCGCTCTATTGCTGCGCATCCGCGATCATCGCGCTAAAGGTCGCCTCGGCGCAGACCTTTTCGCCGACTTTGGCCGTTCCCTTGAATTTCCAGACTGTTCCGCGCGATTGTAATTTTTCGACGTGAATATGCATCGTGTCGCCCGGCGTGACAGGCCTTCTGAAGCGGGCGTTGTCGATGGTCATGAAGTAAACGATTTTGTTTTGTGATTCCAAACCCATGAAATCAACCACGACGAGCCCGGCCGTTTGGGCCATCGCCTCAACGATCAGCACGCCCGGCATTACCGGGAATCCCGGAAAATGGCCCATAAATTGGGGTTCATTCATCGTAACATTCTTGATCCCAACGGCGCTTTCGCCGGGAACCAGGTTGATGACCCGGTCAACCATGAGAAAGGGGTAGCGGTGGGGGATCATGTTCATGATCCGCTGGATGTCGATCTGGTTTGTTGTTTCGCTCATGGTCGATCGTTCAGGCTGATGCTCTTTATTGCGCCGTGTGCAGTTAAACGCCTTTTTTCTTCTGAATCAAGCGATTTAGTGCGGCAATCTGACGGAAGTAATGCCTTGAGGGGTAAGCGGGCGAACCTAGTTGCTCTTCTCCCGGCGGAACATCCCGCATCACCCCCGCTTGGGCCCCTATGCGGGCGCCTTTGCCGATTTTGAGATGGCCGGCAACGCCGACTTGGCCGCCGATGGCCACGAAGTCGTCAATTTTTGTGCTTCCGGAGATTCCAACCTGGGCCACGATAATGCACCCCCGGCCGATTTCGACGTTATGGCCAATCTGTACCAGATTATCGATCCACGTGCCGGAGCCTATAACGGTGTCCGGCCCAGCGCCCCGGTCTATGGTCGTATTGGCCCCGATTTCAACATGGTCGCCAATGACCACACGGCCCAGTTGGGGCACCTTGACGTGTCCGGTCGGGTCGATTGCGAAGCCGAAGCCGTCCTGTCCTACGCGGACCCCGGGATAGAGCCGCACATGGTCGCCTAAATGGGCGTGCGAAACGCTGGCGTTTGTTCCTATCCGGCAGTGGTTCCCGACCCTGACGTTTCGGCCAATCACCGCGCCGTGCTCTATCCAGCAATCATTACCGATCTGCGCCCCCTCCTCTACACAAGCTCCCGCTTCGATCACGCAATACTCGCCTATCTTGGCAAGAGGGTGTATCCAAGCCCTTTCTGAAATTTCAGCTTTGGGCAGCGTTTCGGGGTAAAAGAGCTGCGCGGTCTGCGCATAAGCCTTATAGGGGGACGGGCTCACAAGGCAAATCAGTCCCGCCGGGGCAACCTTTGCCATTTCTGGCGTCACAAAACAAGCGCCCGCGTTTGTCGTCAGAAAATCTTCACGATATTTCAGATTATCTAGAAAGCTTAGTGTTTCCGGTCCCGCTACCGAGAGCGGGGCCACATCTCGAATGATCTTTTTTGCGCTGTCATCACCGGCGGGAACAAGGGTTGCCCCGGTCTTTTGCGCAATTTCACCCAGTGCGAACTCACCGGCCTTTTTAAAGAACGCGGGATCGGCCATAGCCGCCTTTCTTCGTCACTCCGCCGCGACCGTCATTTTTACGGTGGGCAGGGTTGCGTTAAGGTTTTTCATCACGTCCGCAGTGATATCCAGAGCCTTCGAGCCGACGATTACGTTCCCGCGCGTTATTACGAGGTCGTATTTGCGCTCTTCGGCCAGCTTGGCGCAGACTTCGAAAATCGCATCCGTGAGCTTGCTCAGGGCCTGACTTTCGCCCTTTCTGAGAGCGGAGAAACGCTTTTTCAGGGTTTTCTTTGACTGGTCGCGCTTTTGTAAAAACGCTGCGGCTTTCTTGTCATTTTCTTCGCGGGAGAGGGATTCGCCTTCCTTTTTAAGCTTATCAAGGTCGGCGTTGAGTTGCTTTTCCAAGGCCTGCATTTCCGTTTCGAACTTAGCGGACTGTTCTTTAACCTGCTCCTTGATCGACTTGGCGGCGGCGGAGTCGGACATAATGGACTCGACGTCGACAACGGCGATGGAGATTTGTGCGTACGCCTGAGGCGCAGCCAAAAACATTAGAAAAGCAGAGCAGATCAAAGCCCGGGCAATAATACGCAATTTCATTTTGGAGCCCCTAGTATAGGTTTAGCCACAGACGCTACTAGAAGCGCGTTCCAAAATCAAATCTGAAATACTCTTCCTCGTCGAAATCTTCCTTCAAATAGGGGACCGCCAGATCCACGCGGATCGGGCCGAACGGAGAGCGCCACGAAAGCCCCACGCCCGCGCTGGCCCGGAGAGAGTCTTCCTCCAGAAGGCTGGAGCCGCTTTCGTCAATATCCATAAGTGACCCGAAATCTGTGAAAAGGTGCCCCTTGATGCCCATTTCCTTAGGCAGGCCAACCGGGAAGGACCCTTCGACACTGCCACGGTAGAACATATTTCCGCCGAGCGCATCGTCGGTTTTCGAGTCGCGCGGACCAATCCCTGAGCGCTCAAAGCCACGCAGAGTTGAACCGCCGATGAAGAAACGCTCGTTGATCTCCACGTCCGTGTTGCTGTAGCCCGTGATCGCGCCGACCTCGCCCAAGGCATTGACGACAACCTGATCCATGACCGGGTAGAAGTAGGATGCTCCGGTACGGCCGGAGACATATTTAGCATCCCCGCCAACACCGGCCACTTCCGTGTCGAGCCAGTAGTAAAGCCCCTCGGTCGTAAGCAGGATGCTGTCGCGTGTATCGTACACGAGGCGTTGGGCAACCGCCGATGTCGTCCGCATGCCTTCTTGATCGCGGATAAACCGGGAAGCGTCGCTATCAACATTGTCGATGTCGTTTTTCTCATACTGGTATTTAACCGTCTGGCGCCAATTTTCAGACAAGGGATATCCCATACGCAGGGCGCCGCCTGTCCGTTTCTGGTCGTAGGAGCTTTCGTCCTGCAGGTCGCGCGAGATATGGAAGATGTCGAAGCCAGCCGAAAGGTCGCGGTCGAGGAAGTACGGCTCAGTGAACGACACGTCGAATTCGGAGCGCTTGCCCGCGATTGTGGTTGCAAACAACAGATCCTGCCCCTTACCCAGAAGATTGCGTTCGCGAATACGGAAATCCGCCAACGGGCCGTCGGTTGAGGAGAAGCCCGCGCCGATCGAGAGTTCGCCGGTCGATTTTTCCTGCACATCCACATCGATTACAGTCTTATCGGGAGCCGAGCCTTGCTTGACGCCCAGCTTCACGTTCTCGAAGTAATCCAGATTTTTGATGTTCTGCTCGGATTTTGCTACCTTGGAGCGGTTGAAGGGGTCGCCTTCGACCACCTCGATCTCGCGGCGCAGAACCTTGTCCATCGTACGGACGTTACCGTTTATGTTTACGCGCTCAACGAATACCGGCGGGGTCTCGCTCACACTAAATATAACCAAAACTTCCTTCTTTTCCCTGTCCTTTTGAATGTCGGGCTTGACGTTTACGAAGGCGAATTGAAGATCCCCCAGGTGATCCGTCATGGCGGACACGGTTTGCTTGACCTTGTCGGCGTCATACCAGTCTCCTGCGCCGAAATTGATCGAAGGTTGCAGCGAAGACGTGTCGAAGTTACGCAATTCGGAGACTATGCTCGTTCCCGCAACTTTATAGCGCTCGCCTTCATCAACCGTAAAGGTCAGGAAGAAGCTTTTCTTGTCCGGAGAGAGTTCAGCCGTAGCCGAGACAACAGAGAAATCTGCATAACCGCGCGAGAGATAATAGTTGCGCAGCAGCTCCTGATCGTAGGACAGACGGTCCTCGTCATAACGATCGTCCGATGTCAAGAACCGGTACCATGCAC